>Ga0105048_10019221_pt1 | contig 10478 bp, 9 predicted proteins | sample MAT05_FD_78382 | JGI IMG/M metagenome (GOLD analysis project Ga0105048, IMG submission 78382) | Freshwater microbial communities from Lake Fryxell liftoff mats and glacier meltwater in Antarctica - MAT-05 | ecosystem: Environmental > Aquatic > Freshwater > Ice > Liftoff microbial mat | place...
ATGCACCCGAGCTTACCCGTAGCCTTATGCGTATCCCTAACCCTGAGTTTTTAAGTGACAGCCTGGAAAGCATAGCAGCTATGCTATGGAGGTTTTTGCGTAACTACTCAATAAGTGTGGATTACCCACACTTATTGGCGAGGATCCCTTTTTTTTGCAAAGCCTAATATCTTAAGCTATGGTCAGATCTCTTATGAGAGACTCTCGGTTACAAGCGTTTTGTGCGATTTCTCTTGCGAGCATTGTCCTTGTAGTCGCCCTCATTTCGAAAATCCCCAGCTCCGCGTGCCACTGTCATGAATCTCCTAAAACGACCCAATCCAAGTCAGAATGTCCGTTTGGAAAGCTCCGCATTCTGAGCGCAACGACATTACCGGGGACTAGTGTAACGTTCTCCCAATCGTCCGAATTGTTGATAGAAGAGTCCAGGGTAGTTTTCAGTCAAGCCATCTTCTCTGTTTCAATTGAGCATCCTCTCGATCGTTCGCAGGCCCCGCCTCGCCTCGCTTGAAAACGACTTCGCTTAATATGTAAGCGTTCAGATTTTGACCTCAAATCAAGGCATATTCGATTCGGCCGACTTAAGGGTGTACTAACTGTACCCCGCAGGAAAGCCCTAACCGAATATAACGCAGAGTCAGGGCAAATGCTGAACGTTTACCTTAATATTACATATCTTCAATTTATTTTTCTGAAGCCTTATGCGCTTGTATCTCCGTCTATTTTCGCTTGTTTGTCTTTTTACTTCAGTATCCGCACAGTCATGTGACCTCTGTGCAATTTATACTTCGTTAGAAGCTCAAAATCCTTCTTCACACTCGCTTCAACTGGGAGTAGCGGAGCAATTCTCTTATTACGGCACCCTAAGAAAGGAAGGCCGTTTTCAAGAAAACGAGAAACATGAACACATGGCGAGTTTCATCACACAATTTTTCGCGGGTTATTCGATAAATAAAAGTAATTCGTTACAACTTATTCTTCCTTACGTTAATAAAAGATACGCAAGAGTGACCGAAGAAACGAGACAGATGGGTACTGAAGCTGGGATCGGCGATGTAGCATTACTTCTGAAACATCGCCTTATGTCGCTTAGAGACAATGACTATCAGACCCAGGTCGATTTCTTCGGAGGTGTAAAACTCCCCACCGGTGATTCTGACTTACTAGCTACTGAGCCTTCTCACGAGGAGGCACATAAATCGACGCCCCCTCTTCTGCGAAGATTGCATGAAGGGCATGACCACGCAGGCGAATATGAGAGCGCCGTTCATAATCACGATCTTGCCCTCGGCACAGGTTCGGTTGATTTCCCAACCGGCGTAAGTTTTTTAGCACGAAAGGATCGTTTCCTTGCGACTGTCGAACTTCAGTACTTTATTCGCACGAAAGGTCGCGCTGATTACCGTTACGCGAACGAGCTTCTTTGGAAAATTGCTTCAGGATGGTACCTATCAACAGAACATGAGCGCACATTGCTTGCTCGAGTAAATGTTTTGGGAGAGTACAAGGAAAAAGACACGCAAAACGGAGTTAACGATGAGTCAACCGGAGTTACCGCATTTTACGCTGGACCGGGAATACTCTTCACTATGAGCGGTCGCTTTTTCTTGGAGGCAGCGTTCGATTTTCCATTAAATGTCGAGAATACAGGTACTCAACTAGTCGCGGATTACCGCGCACGATCGGCAATAAAGTATCGGTTTTAACTCAAGTATATGCGCAGTAATGAAGCACTGTGAGGAAGCTCACAGTGCTTCATTACGTCTTCACACGAAATTTATCCTGATTCATGGTCAGTGGATCTCCGTGGGAACAAACAAAAATAAGTCTGAAAGAATGGAGGCGGCAACCATTATATCGAAGAATCCATGCAAACGTGCTCTCTCTTCTTTAGCCACAACTCTGATTCGTGGGCATAAGACGTCATAGGAGGTGTTGTTCAGCCTCAACCCCTATGTTTTACTGGGCTGAAAATCGTTTCTCAAATCGCATGCCAGTTTCAGACAAATTCTCCAAGTCACCGTATTTCTCAAAGGTACCGTATTTCTCCAAGGTAGTATGGCGCCCACTCGCGCTCTGGGTATTTTGCTTCCTACTTTTTGGCATTTTATTTCTCACCGTTAGAAGCGCTTATCGTGACAGCCGGGCTTTGAAGAATAACCAGGTCGCTGCCAGTGACTACCGCAAACTTCGCGCTTCGCTTTTTAATGCCATTGCGAATCGCTCTGGTAGAAGGAGATTTTTCTTCTCGGGTCAGAAAGGACCCTACACTTATCCTGAACCGATGAAACAAGCGTCTCTTAGTGATGGCATTAAAGCGCTCATCTTTCATGAAACAAAGCGCAAAAGAAACGACAGGCCGACAACTCTCAGTCGTCTCGAAGTATTCCATCCAGCGGGCACCGCACGTTTTACACTCACCGAGCTAAATGGATTAGTAGTAGAGCAAATTTTGCAGCTCCCCAAAAAAGAGGCAAATGGATAAGCCCCGTGACGTCCCACCGAAAATTGATGTCGGCAAGTACGACGAGATCCTCACTGAATGTATTACAGCGGAATCTCCCTCCTCAGAAGCGAGTGTCAAAAATGCCACTCCGAACGGAGAAACGACACGTCATCTTCGCTTTACAAAGTTGCGGCAACCGTCTTTTCGATTGCTCATTATTTTAATCGCTTTCAATTTATTAGCTATCACGGCTCAATGGCTTGTTAACATTCAGATTCCCAAAGCTAAAACCAGTGCACAGAGTTTTGAGGAGTTGAAACTTCGATTTGGTGCTGAAGCATCGAAAGTAGCGGCCGCACTCGAACTCGCAAAAACTGCTGGCGAGGTAACCGACTACACTTCGGAGCGATTCGAACGTGCTGTCGAAACATATAATCAGGAGATGGAGGGGCGAGACAAAAATTCTATCCCAGAAGATTCAGAGAGATTTATTCCCGAACAGTTTGATTCCCGCGGCAATGGCGTTTATTACAATAACGATCCCCAACAGTAACTGTAGCGCCTACAGCTACTTAGCCCATTAAATCTGTCCTTAAGAAAACGGTCTCAAGCACCGACCTGTTACATAGGGGATTTTCTTAGATTCGGTGGCAAAAACGCTACCCGAAGATAAGACTGTGGGGAACGGATGACGCCGAATGACGCGTTGCTAAAATTTCTGCGAACGTCGGGCACGCTCAGCGTGGACGTCGATCCTGAGGTACTAAAGGATGCTAAAGAGCTCCCAATATGGTTTCTTACTCAAAAAGGATATGTTAAGGAAGTAGACGTTTCTGAAGCGTTTCGCAAGATCTTAGGTATAAATTCACTCAATTTAGACGACCCGGCTGTCAGCGCTAAGTTACAGGTCGATAGGTTTGCCCATAAATTAGCTGGAAAATTTGTATGGCGCGCGCGACTTATTCCTCTCTTCGAATCAGGTAACGAGATCGTAGTTGCCGCTGCCAATCCTCTTGACCATGAAGCAATTACGGCTGTGGGCTTCGCACTTTCGAAACCGGTTCAGGTGTGGCTCGCACCTGAAGTAAAGATTCTAGCTCTTCTTGCAAAACACTTTCCTCAACAGAATGTCCAGATAAATTCTGAGGAAGATCAGCAAACGACTGACAGCGTTGACATAATGAATGAGACGCAGGATTTGGATGCTAGCGGCTCCGAAGCAGCGCCCATCATAAAACTCGCGAATAAAATAATTGCAGACGCTGTCACTTTGAACGCCAGCGATATTCATCTTGAGCCGACAGAAAACAATCTTTCCGTACGTTTTCGCATTGATGGTGTACTTCAAGACATAATTACCATACCGAAACAGATTAAACGCAACTTGACGATGCGTTTTAAAGTGGTCGCTGGTATGGACATTTCGGAGCGCCGCCGCCCACAAGACGGACGCATTCGAGTTACGATTGGAGGAAAGCGAGCCGACATGCGTGTTTCCAGCATTCCAGTCGCTGCCGGTGAGAAACTGGTGCTCCGGCTAATGAGGGCGGATTACGGCTCCCTTTCATTTGAAGATCTGTCGATGCCGTCCGAACTCCGTAAAAAACTGGAGACCACTCTTCGGCGCCAAGGCAAAATGGTTCTCGTATGTGGTCCTACCGGATCCGGAAAGACGACAACATTGTACGTTGCACTAAACTATTTGAGTGACCGCACGACAAACATCACGACTATTGAAGACCCGATCGAATATAAGTTTGAGCACATCAATCAGATTCAGGTCAACAACGCTGCAAATATCGGGTTTGCTTCCATCCTCCGAGCTATCTTGCGACAAGACCCAGACATCATCATGATCGGGGAAATTCGAGACAGCGAAACGCTTAAGATAGTAGTGCAAGCTGCGCAAACGGGGCATCTCGTGCTTTCGACGGTACACACGAACGATGCAACCTCAGCCGTAGCTCGCCTCCTTGACTTGGGTGCGGAACCCTTCAATCTCTCAACAGCTCTGGCGGGAGTACTTGCTCAGCGCCTTACCCGAAAAACATGCGAAAAATGTAAAGCTCCTGTCCCTCCAGGCTCGCTCTCAGAATTTAAAGCTTATCTTGATAAATATAAAATTGACCCTACAAGTGTTCGAGCAGGCAGTGGATGTCAGGAGTGCTTTTATTCTGGCTTTAAAGGGCAGCAAGGAATTTTCAGTTATCTCGAAGTAAACGATGAGATCTCGGAGCTGATCTACAATCGCGCTTCTCAGGAGAAACTCCAAATTAGTGCAAGGAAGAGCGGTTTCTTAGGTCTCGATGAAGCTGCCGCCGAACTCGTAAAGCTCGGCATCACGAGTCTCGCTGAAGTGCTTCCGTTCCTCACACTTGAACCCATACCTCAGGAAGAAGCACTCCCTGTAGCTGCCGCTTCTGCACCCGCCTTCGCGCTCCCTGAACTTCGAATTCACCTAGATCAAAGTGGGAAGGGAAGCGTCGGGCGAGACCCGTCTCAGCCCATGGAATCTTCACGCGTTCTAATTGTTGATGATAATAAGAATGTTCGTAAAATGCTGATCGCACTTCTTCAGAATGAAATGGTCACAGTTGAAGAGGCTCAAAATGGAAAAGAAGCTTTACAAAAAGTATACGACAGAGCTCCTTCTCTCATCATCTGCGACCTAAAAATGCCAGAAATGGATGGCAAGGAATTTTTGCAACGCATCCACAAGAACAAGCAAACTCGGGATATCCCCGTTATTATGCTAACAGTTGACGATAGCGAAGAGTGTGAAATCGACCTAATTGATAGAGGCGCGTACGAATTTTTGAGTAAGAGGAGTTCGCCGAGTGTGCTTGTGAGCAGAATTAGGCGCGTATTGGATGCACTTACTTAGATGCGGCACTAATATGTCAAAAGGAACAGTACTCATAGTCAACGATTCCGAGCTAACGAATAAGCTCGTTATCAGCGGACTTCGTCACGAGGGCTATAGCGTTACCGTTGCACGATCGGCAAGCGAAGCCCTTGAACTTCTAATGCAGTGCCCGTTTCAAGCCGCAATCTTAAGTGACTCCCTTCCGGGCATGGGAGGAAGGGCGCTACTTGAAGTTGTGCGCTCACTAAGTTCAACAAAGCATTTACCCATTGTATTTCTTGAAAGCGAGGAGAGTGACAAAATCTCGGCGAAGTGGGGCGTATGCAGTGTCTCCAGCAATAACCTTGGACTTGAAAGTCTTATTTTAGCGATAAAGTCGGTCCTTAACACTGAACGTCCTTCAGATACATATTCGGTTGGACTTCTATCGGTTAACAAAGCTGGAACCACTTCGTTAACCAAAATGCTTACAGCGTGGGACTATGACGTAACCGCCATCACGAAATTAGCTGACCTTGTAACATTCCCAGAACATTTGACCGGAGTGGTGATTGATTACCGACCGAAAGAAACTCGCATACACACTTTACTCCGGGAATTTTTGGATCGCCCGAGGCAACGTCCACTTCCCTGTTTAGTCGTTGCAGATGAGATCGATATTATTGAAGCGCTCGAGTGCTTTAAATCCGTGGCCCATCTGACGTTCACTCCACGCCCCATAATTCCCGCTCTATTGAAGAAGCAGCTTGGAGCACTATTGAAATCTCTTGCTCTAGCGGAGCAAACAAAATGCCTTGAAACAGTGATGGCAACTTTATCTAAAGAGCTAGACGTTTCTCGCACAACGACAACAGAACAAATTCAGGGAATAGGTAACGGACAATACAAGCTAAGTCTTCTTCCCAAAATTGGCCAGAAGCTTCGAGAACCAGCAGCAGAAGTTGTCTCGTTTGCGAAAGCAGCCCTGTCTCGAGTCCCCGCGGATGCGGATATCAAGCTGTCGCTTGAGTCAATCTTGGAGAGCGGCAAACAGCTCGTACAAATCACCGAAAGTGTTTTTCAGCTCTTCGACATGGAACGAGACACTCTCGATGTACACCTTCAAAAGTCCTCACCGATTGCAATCGTTTGGAAGTTGGAAGATGCTTTTTCACGGTGGATCCATTCGAGTCCGCCCCGCCTTAGCGTCACGATTAACGGCAATTTACCGGCTGAGATAGAAACCGACCCGGAACGAGTGTTTCAAAACATTTCCCATATCGTGCAGAACGGAATCAAGTTTAGTGTTGCATTAGTGAATCTCACGGTCAGTAGTGACGCTGACCGAAATATGTTGGTATTCAGAGTGCAAGACAAAGGCCACGGAATCTCGGCCGACCAATTACCTCGATTGTTTGAGTTGCCATGGGACTCGAATGATCAAATAACCCCTCAAACGAGTCTCGGCACTGGTCTTCCTTTCGTCAAATATGTCACGGAAAAATTGAAAGGTAGTTTAAAAGTATCGACAAGTGCTAGTTCAGGCACCACGATTGAGCTTCACTTTCCAATGGGCCGGAAACGATCGAATTTACTTGAGAACAATGCGCTCTTTTCTCATGCAGAAGAGATTCCGAACGAATCGGAAGCAGTAATTCCGGAGACCATTAAAGGGACTGTTCTCATAGCTGAAGACAGTGACAATCAACAAAAACTCTACGACCTTTTCTTAAAGGGTACAAAAGTTATTTATAAATTTGCGTCTACTGCCGAGCGCCTCTATGAAATGGTGACTGAGCAGTGCTGGGATGTAGTAATTGTAGATTTAGAGCTACCAGAACTGAGCACAATCCAACTGAGCGAAGTTTTAAAGGCAAAAGACGATCCCATCCCGATCATTGGCATTGCTTCGGGTCTCGATAGAGATTGCACAAAGAAAAAGAAGGACCCTCTTTGCAATGCGGTACTTCTCAGACCTTTCGAACCGGTTAAGCTCTACGAGCTCTTATCTTTTTACCAGACTCCTGACTTAGGCGCTGAGATCAGAAAAGCTAGAGAACAGCAGACGGGAAGAGTGCTCGATGCTCTCCAGGCTTTGCCCGATTTTGTGCTTCCTGAAGTTTCTGCAGAAGCTCCTGAACTTGCCTCTATGATGGAAGAGTACGTCGCGAGCCTTCCTCGTATTCTTTCGCAGACAGAAGTAGCGCTAGCAGAAGAGAATTGGCCTGTCGTAGTCCAAGCGACACGACAAATCGCTGGTGATGCTGGGCTCTTTGGGTACCCAGTGCTTGCGAGCATTGCACGCGCCCTAATGAAGGCTGCTGCCGGAAAACCAGAAGTTGCAAAAGTGGAGGAACTTTTTGCTGCAATGAAAGAAATCTACCACCGCATGAGTGCCGGTTCGCAGCGCACCACTGAGAAAGAAGTGGTGGTCGAAGCACGAAGTTCCGCGCCTGAAGAACTTCAACTGTCAGTTGCTGAATTTTCAGAGATGCAGCAGAAACATGCTCTTGAGTATTTAAAAACATTTGACCCCGAATTTGGGCGCGTAACCGAGGCATATGCAAAAGGAGATCTTCGTCGCGTGGCTTTTGTATCGAATGAACTTGCTGGAGCAGCTTCGCTCTGTGGAATGAAAGTGCTGTGCACCTCTCTCCTCGCAATTGAACAGGCCTGTTACGCTAGAGACGACACCACGTTGAATCGAGAGTTCGCATACGTAAACTCGACTGTCACAAATTCTAAGAAATTACTTCAGTTACAAAGTGCACCAGTGACGCGGGAGTCGAAACCGCAAACGGTCACACCCGTTCCGGCAGCTGTTTCAACGGCAACTTGCATTGTTTCAGAAATCGCTGAAGGTAGTCCGATATTGATCCCTCTCATAAAGGAGTTCTTGTGCGACCTCGGGGGATACGTGGGGCGAGTCACAGACGCCGCACAGAACTTTGATTGGGATGAGCTTGTAAATGTTTCTCACGAAGTTGCGGGCGCAGCCGGGATGTACGGATACCCAACCTGTCGTTTAGTGGCGAAAGATCTTCAAACAGCCGCCAAGGACAAAGCAAAAGACCGCGTTCCAACCCTCATCGCTCGGTTGAAGGAAATTGCAACGGCAATGGAGAACGGCAAATCCAGGCTTTAATTACTAATAGTTTGGAATTGAATGCCAGTTCTCACGCTCGTGCCGCGACGACTAAATGATTTCACTAAACCAGAACGGGCGGAACTCGTCTAGCTGAGCGAGACAAAGCAAAACTAGCAGGGTTGTGAAGATAGTTTTTCACACCCATGCTAGACATCGCGGATTCCGAATTGTCGAATGATTTCTTTTATCGAAGATAAAAGTTCAGCATGAGACCCCAACTTATTGAGTAGTTTTGCAGCTCCAAGACCAATTAGTTCTCGCTCCAGTTTTGCGTCCGAATCTGCTGACAGCATTACCACAGGTATGGTTTCCAGGAACCCTTGCGCTTTAAGCCTTTTCAATAGCTCTCGGCCGTCCATGATCGGCATTAAAATATCACTCAAAATAAGGTCAGGCTGCTTCCCTGCGAGTTTCTTTAGCGCCTCTTCGCCGTTCACTGCTTCTATAACGTCGAAATTATTGAGTGTGAGGATAGTTGCTAGGAGCTTTCTAACACTAGCGGCATCTTCCACGAGTAAAAGCGTATGCGGCGATTGACCACACGAATTTTGTGTATTACCGGTACCGCCTTGTGTCACACGCTTCCCCTCCCCTAAAACTAAGATCGGTAGAAAATCCCGATAACTAAACGTGCTTTTCACTCGAGAAAGTTTCCACGCAGGGAGGCCAAATCGATTAGAACACAGAGTCCGGGTAAAAGCCGAACGCTTACCCTACAAGGCCTTTAGATTACTGAGTAATTTGTCGATGATCCTATTCCAGGATTTTGGAATAGCATGTCTCCAAGGATAATTCGTAATTGTACCGGAGTGACAGTCGTCGAGATTGTTACTGTCCTATCGATTATCGCAATATTGAGCGCGATTTCGTTGCCGGCTGTTTTTTGGATGTATAGTGAGTACGAACGAGCAAGCGCAAGGGAGTCATTGCAAACAGCAATTCTCCGGGCCAGCAGCCGGGCATCAGCACTGGCCACAAGAGTTGTGTTTGCTTTCGATAACACAGGCCATGGTTATTCAGTCGGTCCCGATTACACTCCGTTAGCGAGCCCAGCATCTCCAGAAACAATTGAGAGAACTGGTGAACTTCCTCGATCCGTCACAATTAATCCCACTCAACCACTTTTATTCGATTCGCGCGGCTACTTAGTTGACGCAACTGGGCAGTTAACCGAGGCGCACCTTGTGCTAAGTCAAAACGGAACAGCCTTTACAAGCATGACGGTCGGTCCTACTGCGGGAGTCACCTTTGACTAACACTTCATTTAATCCATCAAGTTCGGAGGGCGGCTTTGCACTTCTAGACGTACTCTTAGCCTCCCTGGTGTTGTCGATGACCGCAGTCGCGGTAACTCTTGGGTCAGTGACGATTTCAAGAAGCGCTGGGATAATTCTTCGAAAAACAATTGCGGTACAACTTGCGTCGACCAAGCTAGAAGAGATCTCTTCGATAAATCCCTCTAGCTTGAACGATACGTATGATTCTTTGGAGCTTGGACTTTACGTCGAAGGCAATGAGTTTAGTCGCACCGTCAATATCACCGTCAATGCCGACGGAAGTCGCACAGCGGAAGTTAGTGTATCATCGCAATCGGGATCCATTGAACCCGTAACCCTCGACCAGACATTTACATCGTGGGGAAGCGCATGACTTCTTCATGCACTTACACTCGAAGCAGTGGCCACGGCTTTACGCTAATAGAGCTTCTCGCATCTTTGGCTCTGTCTGGAATTCTCTTCGCAAGTGCATTCGGTTTCTTCGCGGATGTTTCTTGGAGAGCGAGAGACACTGGCATCCATCTTTCGACTTGGAAAGAAGCAACACATGTTACCACTTTGATAGCATCCGAGATTCGTTTAGCAGGCGCGGGCGTACCGATCTCACAAACCGATTTCACTCCGGGAACCGCTGGGCTCGGCGACAAACCACTTGGAATCCTCACGACTTCAACGGCAAGTCGCCTCACGTTTCGCACAGCTCGCGGAGGAATACTGCGTACCGTTATGTCAGACTACGCACCGACCACTACTAATCTCGTA
>Ga0105048_10019223_pt1 | contig 10477 bp, 4 predicted proteins | sample MAT05_FD_78382 | JGI IMG/M metagenome (GOLD analysis project Ga0105048, IMG submission 78382) | Freshwater microbial communities from Lake Fryxell liftoff mats and glacier meltwater in Antarctica - MAT-05 | ecosystem: Environmental > Aquatic > Freshwater > Ice > Liftoff microbial mat | place...
CCGCCACGCTAGTTCTCATGCCGCTGGAGTACTAATTACCCCAACTAAATTAACCGATTACACGGCCCTGCAATGGGACACAGAACATAAAGGAATTGTGGCTCAATATGATATGAAAGTTTGTGAGAAAGTGGGACTGATAAAACTGGATATTTTAGGAATTACCAATTTAGCAATTCTTGGAAATGCTGTTGAGCTTGCCCAAGAAAGACATAATTTAAAAATCGACCTGCTAAATATTGATATTCAAGATAAAAAGGCTTTTGAACTACTTTCTAAAGGTCGTACCATGGGTACTTTTCAGCTTTCCAGTAGCGGCATGACTAGACATTTAGTGAGCCTTGGTCCAACTCGAGTTGAAGATTTAATGGCCATGGTGGCTTTGTATAGACCTGGTCCAATGGCAAATATTCCAGAGTTTATTAAACGAAAAAAAGATCCAAAAAAATCTAAATACTACGCTGAAAAAATGAAAGATTGGATGGAAGGAACCTATGGGATTTTGGTCTACCAAGAAGACTTGCTGCTAACAGCTATAAACATTGCTGGGTTTGATTGGGGCGAAGCAGATACACTGCGAAAAGGTATGGGTAAAAAAATTGCTGCTGTAATTGAAAGTCAACATCCTAAATTCGTGGAGGGTTGCGTGAAAAATGGCGGCTTAACAAAAGATAAAGCTGAGGAAATTTGGCAAGCCTTTTTACCTTTTGCGGCCTATGGCTTTAATAAAGGGCATTCGGCGAGTTATGGAATGGTGGCTTATTGGACGGCTTATATGAAGGCGGAATATCCTGTGGAATTTATGACAGCTTTTATGACAGCTGAAAGTAATGTTTTAGAAAAAATTGCCGAAGCAATTGCCGAGTGTAGGGAGCTCGGAATCACAGTTTTACCGCCAGATATAAACGAGTCGTATAACAATTTTTCGGTGGTTAATGATACCACAATTCGCTACGGACTAGCCAGCGTTAAAAACCTTGGCAGCGACGTGATAAAATTTATTATTGAAAGTAGGACTGGTGGCGGCGAGTTTAAGACTTTGGAAGATTTTATGGATAGAATTTCCAATTTTTCAGCCTTTAATAAACGAAGTATTGAGGCGCTTATTCTTTCTGGGAGCTTGGATGAACTTGGAGCGAGGGTGCTTGGGAACTAGTAAAGAAGAATTAAAAATTAAGACGATAATCTTCTTGACAAGCTCGCGATTTTATTTATAATACTAAGTATTCTTAGTAAGAGCCATTTTTATCTTTAATTTAGAAGTAAAAAACCTAATTAAAGCTCTTATCTTAAGACTTTCGTAATGCAAAATTTTTCTATAGAAAATTAGCCAAGTGATACCTTCAAAAGAGGGTTTTTGTCGTGTCTGCAGTAAAATTCTTTTCATGCAATTAAAACAAAAATAAGTTAAATACTAAAAACTAGACTCCTAGATTATTAGTTTTTGGCTTATAAAATTTCAAAAAGTACTTTTAATATTTTTTAATTTCTATCATTTTATGCCTTACGTAGCCATCCCCAATAACCTAAAAAAAGTTGATTCAGTAAGTTTAGAATTGATGTCTCCTGAAGAGATGTTGAAAATGAGTTATGGCGAGGTGTTAACAGCTGAAACAATTAATTACCGAACTGGGGCTCCGCAAACCAACGGTCTTTTTTGTCAGGCTATTTTTGGTCCAGTAAAAGACTGGGAATGCGCCTGTGGAAAGTATAAAAGATATAGATATGCTGGGGTAATTTGTGATAAATGTGGTGTGGAAGTTACCCACTCAAGTGTGCGAAGAGAAAGAATGGGCCATATTTCCTTAGCAGCTCCGTGTGTGCATCCTTGGTTTCTAAGGGTTATTCCTAGTAGAATTGCTTTATTACTTGAAATGAAAACCACTGATTTAAGCAGAGTGGCCTATTTTTCCGCTTACGTAATTACCGATATTGATGAGCTAGTTAGAGAGGATTATTTATCCAAAATTGATAAGGAAGGGGAGATTAGGATCAAAAATACTAAAGTTGATTATGATAAGAAATTTCAGGAGCTTTCTAGACAATACCAAATTGACAAATCAGCCACAACTTCTGATAAAGAAGCTTTAAAAGTGAAGTACGAAACCGACAAAGAAATAATGAAATCTCAGCAAGTGGAGATGGTTGCTAAAATTGAAACAATTGCAGAGGTAGCTAAAAAAGAATTATCTTCGATTAAATATAAAGATGTAATTACAGAAGTTGTGTATCAGGAGTTGAGTCAAAAATTTGGCCCTGTTTTTAAAGCTGGGATTGGCGCTGAAGCTATTGAAGCTTTACTTCAAAACATCCATTTAGACCAAGAATACAAGTCTCATAAGGAAATGTTACTAACTTCCAAAGGCCAAAACAAAAGAAAAATTGCTAAGAAAATTAAACTTTTAAAGCACTTCATAAATACAAATTCTCGTCCAGAGTGGATGGTTTTAAAAAGAGCCATGGTTTTACCGCCAGATCTTAGACCAATGTTGCAATTAGATGGCGGAAGGTTTGCTGCATCTGATTTGAATGAGCTTTATAGAAGACTTATTAACAGAAATAATCGTCTAAGAAAATTAATTCAAATTGGGGCCCCAGAAGTTATTCTCCGAAATGAAAAAAGGATGCTTCAAGAGTCTGTAGAGGCTTTAATTGATAACTCCAGCAGAAATGGCAAGCAAGTAATGGCATCAACCGGAATCAAAAGACCTCTAAAATCATTAACAGACATTTTAAAAGGGAAACAAGGGCGATTTAGACAGAATTTACTGGGAAAACGTGTAGACTATTCTGGTCGTTCAGTAATTATTATCGGACCAAGTTTAAAACTTGACCAGTGCGGACTTCCAAAAGAAATGGCTTTAGACTTATTTAAACCATTTTTAATTGGCAGAGTAATTAGTAAATCAGAGCAGGGTCTTTTACCAGAGGAGTTTCAATGTTTTAACGTTCATTCCGCTAGAAGACTTATTGAAACCAAAGCTCCACTTGTATACGATATCTTAGATGAAGTGATTAAAGACAAATACGTTTTATTAAATCGCGCCCCTACTTTACATAGGCTTTCGTTTTTAGCCTTTAAACCAGTTTTAGTTGAAGGAAAAGCTATCAGACTTCACCCTCTTGTGTGTCAGGCGTTTAATGCCGATTTTGATGGCGATCAAATGGCTGTGCATTTACCAATTACAGTAAAAGGCCAAGAAGAAGCTAAAAACTTAATGGTGGCTACTAAAAACTTATTGAAACCTGCTTCAGGCGAACTTGTAATGAGCGGAAGTTATCAGGATATTGTTTTGGGTTGTTATTATCTGACAATGACATTAAACGAGAAACCTGAAAATGAAATGAGAGTTTTTGGAAGCGAAGATGAGGCTTTAATTGCTTACGAGTACAATTCCATCGGTTTACACGAAACTGTAAAAGTAAGAATTGCCAGAAAAAATAAAACTGAAATTTTAATTACCACAGTAGGCCGAATTATTTTCAACAAATCTTTCCCTACAGATTACATCTATTTAAACGAGAAGATGGATAAAAAAACTTATCAGAGAGTCTTAAACGAAGCCTTCTTTGATTTAGGGCAGGATGCTATGGCGGGTATTTTAGATAATATTAAAGATTTAGCCTACAAATACGCTACAAAATCTGGAATCTCCCTTTCCTCAGGAGATTTACAAATACCTCAAGCTAAATATCCTTTACTTGAAGAGTCTAAAAACAAAGTTTCAGAAATCAAGAAATACTTTGAAAAAGGTTTGTTAACAGCTGATGAAAGACATCGACAGATTGTCTCTATTTGGCGAGAAACTTCTGATAAAATTTCTAAATTAACAGAAGAAACTCTTGATAACAACAGCAATACTGGAATGATGATCCGGTCTGGGGCTAAAGGTAATATTTCCCAGCTAAATTTGATGGTTGGGATTAGAGGTTTGTCGGTTACAACTGGGGGGCATATTATTGAGCTTCCAGCTACACATGGCTATTTAGAAGGTTTAACAGGTTTGGAGTACTTTATTGGTATGAAAGGTCAGAGAAAAGGTCAGGCCGATTTATCTCTTAAAACAGCTGATGCGGGTTATCTAACTAGAAGACTTGTGGATGTAGCTCAGAATTTAATTATCATGAGCGATGATTGCCAAACTGAAGAGGGGATTTTACTTAGTGAAAATGACACTAATATGGGTTCGCGATTGTGGGAAATTCCAAATGGAAAAGCTTATGGAAGGTACTTATTGAAAGATATTGTGGTAGATGGGAATGTGGTTGCTAGGAAAAATGACTTACTTGATAGAGATTTAGTTTTAGATTTATCAACTCGAGGAATTTTAGAAATTTGGGTACGAAGTAGTACAAAATGTGTTTTACCAAAAGGTATCTGTAAAAAATGCTACGGTATCGACTTTTCTACTCATAAACCAGTAGAATTAGGTGTTCCTGTAGGTATCATTGGAGCTCAAAGTTTAGGAGAAAATAGTACCCAGCTTACGATGAATCAAGGTAAACATGGAGGAGGAGTTGTTCGTTCTGCTGATATCACCCAAGGTTTAGCACGTGTAGAAGAAGTTTTTGAAGCTAGGACTCCAAAGTACACTGCTCCAATTTCTTACATTGACGGAGTTGTTGAGAAGTTAGCTGGGAATCTTGAAAATGGTTTTAAAATTAAAATTTCTAGCCACCTCACAAACTTAAGTCTGCCGTTTAATCCAGAATCCGACCAACTACTAGTAAAAGAAGGCTCAACTGTAGAAACTCAAGATAGTCTATTTGTAAGAGCCAGCGGAGAAGTTGTAAAAGCTGGTTTCAATGGGCAAATTGAGTCTGATAATAACCAAATAGTTATTCGCCAAGTAAATAACGAAGAGCTTGAAATAGATACTGAACCTGGCTACTTTTTGAATGTTAAGGAAGGGCAAAAAGTTAAAAAAGGGGAGCCTTTAACAGAGGGTCCAGTGAATTTACAAGAGTTACTAGATATTGTTGGCTTAGATGCTGTTCAAAACTATATTGTTGAAGAGCTAAGGGGAATTTATGTTGCAAATGGAATTACAGTAAATGAAAAACATGTTGAAGTTATTTCAAGGCAAATGTGTAATCGAGTTCAAATAATCGACTCTGGCGATTCGGAATTAGTTCCTGGGGACTTGGTGAGACTTCCTGTTTTATTAGAAATCAACAAAAAATTAACTGAAGAAGGGCAAAATCCAGCCACATTCAAGAGAGTAGTTACAGGAATTTCCAAGGCCTCACTTTCTACAGATTCTTTCCTTTCTGCGGCCTCCTTCCAAGAAACCTCCAAAGTTTTAGTGGAAGCTGTAATTAGCGGTAGGAAAGATTATTTACTAGGTTTAAAAGAAAATGTAATTCTTGGGCAATTAATCCCTGCTGGAACTGGTTTTAGCGAGGAAAGAGTTCTCCAAGCAGCTGTGGTAGTTGCAGAAGATTTCGATGAAGGTGAAGAAGTCTAGAGTTTTAAAAGCTAAACTTAGATAAGAGTTAGAAAAGAAAGGGCGGAGGGTAAAATACCCGCCTTTTTTTTGTAGTTTAATTTGAAGGGTAAAAGATGAATTCATCCTCTTAAAATTGGTCCTCGCCTCGAATTTCAATTTTTTCTTGACAAAAGCTAATTGTAAGACAAATACTTTCAAAGTTTATGTCAGAAATTCAGACTCAAAGACCAACCATGGGTGACCTATTAAAGAGGTTTTCAGATAAAGAAACTTTATCAATAACTCAACAAGTAAAAGGTACGATTATATTTTTAGCTAAAAACCAAGCTTTAATTGATATAGAAAATATAGGATTAGGAATTGTTAGGGGGCGAGAGCTTTATAACGAAGAGTTTTTATCTAGATTGAAAATTGGCGAAGAAGTAGAAGCTATAGTTTTGGAATTAGACAACGAACTTGGGTACGTTGAATTAAGTTTCAGAGCTATCGGTAAAGATAAACTTTGGGAAGAAATTGCCCAAGCTTACGAAAGCAAAACAATTGTTGATGCTAAAATTAGAGATGCCAACAGAGGAGGCTTCTTGGTTAAAGTAAAAGGCAGCGATGGATTTCTACCAGCTTCTCTACTTTCTCCAGCGCACGCAATTAAAAATGCTAGTGTGGGGGATAATAGTCTTTTAAGCCAGATGAAGAAATACGTCGGGCAAAGCTTTAAAGTAAAAATTATTAGTATTAATCAAGAAACTGAAACTTTAATCTTATCTGAAAAATCAGTTAGCGACGAAATTGCTAATTTTAAAATGCAGAAATACAAGATAGGGGACGTTGTAGATGGAACAGTAGTTGGAGTTGTGGACTTTGGTATTTTTATCAGATTTGATGATGATTTAGAAGGCTTAATTCATATCTCTGAAGTTGCCTGGAAAAAAGTAGAAGATCCAAAAAAAGACTATAGAGTAGGTCAAAAAGTTCAAGCAAAAATTGTTGATATCGATAAGGAAAATAGAATTAATTTATCAATAAAACAGCTTCTTAATAACCCTTGGATTGATTTTTCAAAAGCTACTAAACCAGGTGATAAATTCACTGGTACTGTTTCTAAAATAGTATCTTATGGAGCTATAGTTGTAAACGAGCACGATGTTCAAGGGCTTTGCCATATTAGCCAATTAACTGAAGAAACTTTAGATAACCCGTCTAAAATTCAAGAAGTTGTAAAAATAGGCGAAACTAGGGAGTTTACTGTGTTAAGTTTGGAAACTGATGAAAAATTATACTTAACTTTACTACCTTTCAAAAAAGCTGTGAAATTACAAGAAGAACTAGCTGCCAACAAAGAAATTGAAGAAGCTGCCAGAATTGAAGCAAAAGCAGAAAAATCTTTAGAAAAAGAACAAAAAACTACTGAAAAGACTCCTGCAAAAGAAACTAAAGAAGATAACACAGCAGCTAAAAAAGAAGTTGTTAAAAAAGAGGTTAAAGAGTAATTTCACACAAATCTATAAACTAGAAAAAAAAGCAAACTTTTATGAGCGAAGCTAAAAAAGATATTTCTAAACTAAATTTTGTTAAAATGAATGATGAAAAAGAACAAAAATTCATAGAAACAGATTTGGTTGAAAATCAAGGCAGAGAAGTGTCTAAATTGAGCCACAAAAAATTTAGTGATTATGATGATGAGGCTGATGTAAAAACTGAAAGATTACAGCTCCCAAGTTTTTTGAAAAATGTCGGCAATAAAGACAACTCATCAGAAAAAGCCAACAACTTAGGAAGCGGTTTAAACTCATTAGGCTCTATTTTTGCTAGTGATAGAGATGAGGTTTCTGGAGTCCAAAGAGTATTTAGAAAATCGGTTATTTTTACAGTTATACATTTAATTTTCTTTTTCATTCTAACATTTGTTGGTTTAAACTGGTTCAATACAAATATCTTAATAAATATATTTTGGTTTGTTAGCTATATTACAATTACAAATATATTTTACATTGTTGTTGCTGATAGAAGTTACGTCTGGTTGAGTCTTTTAGGGCAAGCCTTTTTAGTAATTTTAGCCAACTCTTTTTATGGTTTCGGTTTTAATTATGTAACTCTTCTTTCGGCTTTTATTATCATTTTGTTTTCTTATTTAGCCTACAGCGAGCTTGAAAAGGTGCAATTAAGTAGCAGGCTTTTTTCAGTTTCTCATATTACTACCGAGTCTAGTAGAATTTTACTTACTTCAGCAATTGTTTTAGTAAGTCTAGGCGTTTTTAATGGGGTCCTTTTTCAAGGAAGTAATGTCTTTTTAAAGAAAGTATTTTTTGATAATAGTTTTTTAATGGAGAATGCCGTGATTGGAAAAAGTCAGAATTTATCAATGAATAGGTATTTAATGGAGGGGAAGTTTTTTTTGGAAGGAAATAAAATTGTTTTTGGGGCTAAAACTACAGCACCTGACAAAACCACAAGTACAATTAACAAACAAGCAACTTTTGGAAACTTTTTGGAAAATAATTATAAAACTTCTTCAGTTTTTTCAGATAAAGAATTAAAAGATTTAAAGTCAGAAAAGTGCCTACCGCCACTAACTCCCGAAGCTAAAGGTTGTACTGATTTGGTTCAAAAGGAGATCAATTTAAAACTTGAGGAGTATCGAGTGGCGAGCTATGGAAACCTACCATACACTCTAGACACGCAACTAAATAAAACAAATTTTGCTGAGATTTCCACCCAGTTCTACTCAAACTCCATAAGCGATTTTGAAGCAGAAAAGAAAGGTGAAGACAATGGTTTTATTGATCAGTCGCTTTTAATAATTCCACTAAAAAATATTATACCTGTATTAGTTGCTTTAACTATTTTTGTAATTCTAACAGCTTTCCGATTCCTATTTAGCTGGTTCATTTTTATGCTAACTTGGGTAATTTGGAAAATAATGGCCTTAACTGGATTTGTTCATATTGATATTGAAACTGTAGAAGCTGAGATTGTTAGCATCTAGTTTATAAAAATTTTGTGTTTATAAAATTCATTGCCTGGGTATTTAATGTTTCCACAGAAGCTATAATTTTGTTGCTGATAATAAACAGAGCTACTTAAAAAGGCTTTGGATACTACTTCCAATAACAGCTTGGACAGGAGTTTTTTATCAATTAAATCCGTTGTTTTTAAAACTCCAAGTAGATACTTTAACTAATAATAGTACAGACATTTTTAATATCAAATTGGCTAGTAGCTGGGAAGTTTTCTCCTTAATTCTGATTACTTATTTTATTCTCAATTTTTTAGATAAAATTTTTATTTATATTAAAGATACATTAACAGCCAAACTAAACCAGCAAACTGAGAGTTTTTTAGAGGATAAATTTACTTATTTTTTAACTAAATTTGACACAGCTTTTTTATCAAGCGAGAACAACTTACGTTTAATTAGAAACCTCCATTTTGGAATTAGTGATATAGAAAAAAAATTTTTACAGATTTTCCAAAATAGCGTAGAGATAATTTTCAGTTTCTTAGCATTAATCATTGTTTTACCAATTATCCATCCTTATTTACTAATAATAATTTTAGTTTCAGTAGTATTTGAACTTATTTTAGATTATTTAAAAAACCAACAGTGGCGACAATTTGAACTTTTAGAAACTCGCCAAAGAGAGCAAAGAAATGAGATAAAATGGAAGTTAATTTGGTATTTCAGTGATATTTTAAATAACAATTGGCTTTCCCAGATTATTAAAATTTATACAACCAAAAGAGAAACCTATTTTGAAACCACCTTCAAGCAAGGTCAGGGCGATAGATTATTTAATTTAATCCAAAATGCCATAAGTTTAGTTACTTACTGCTCGGCAATTGCCGTTGGTGGATATTTAGTTTTGAGGGGAGAAATCGTACTTGGTACTTTTGTAGTTTTTGGATTTTATATTGATAGACTAAAATACCAATTTACCTCCGTTGGCGATTTGTTTCGATCAGTTTTCGATTTAAGATTTGAACTATTTAGGTTCGATTTCCTTTTGAAAATTAAACCAAAATTAGATTATTCAAATATCCAGAAATTTACAGACAAAAGTATTTTAAAACTAAAGTTTGATAATGTAGATTTTAAATATCCCCAATTTTTTCAAGAAGAACTAGATTATTTTCAGAAAATGCAAGAGAGAATTGGGATTTTACAGGAAGAAAAAACTAAGCCAGTTCCAACAACTTTTTTTGGAAAAATAAAATCTAGAATATCAAATCAGTCAGTTTCGCTGCTAAATAAAAAAGCTTTAAAAAAAGAGATGATGGAGCTTGAAGAAATGTTTACCAAGGCCTCGGAAAATAAACTTGTTTTAAAGGGGTTAGCTTATACTTTTGAAAGGGGTAAGATTTATGGAATTGTGGGTTATAATGGGGCAGGGAAAACAACCTTAACCAAACTTTTAAAGAGATCAATCGACCCAACTACTGGTGGAATTTTTATAAACGATAAAAACCTTAAAACTATAGATCCTTTAATTTGGAAAAGTTTTTTTGCATCCCTAGAGCAGCAGAGTATTTTATGGGAATCTTTAACTGTGAAGGAAAACTTGTTCCTCGGCTTAAGCGAAAAGGAGGCCAGTAAAATAACTGACAAGAAAATTTTTGAAACACTAGAAAAAGTTGGTTTAAAAGAGAGTGTGAAAGATTTGCAGGCCATTATTGGTGAAGGGTTGGAGCTTAGCGGCGGACAGAGTCAGCTCCTTGAAATTGCTAGGATTTATTTACATCAAAGACCTGTTGTTATAATGGACGAGGGTACAAATCAGCTAGACGCTGAAAAAGAAGCAGGTATTATGGAATTACTGCAAGAAATAAAGAAAAACAGTATAGTTATTTTCATTACCCATCGGATGACAACTTCAAGTAAGTGCGATGAGTTGTTAATTTTAGAAGATGGCCGAATAACACATACTGGAAAACCAAAAGAGCTGCTAAAAAATAAGAAAACCAACCTGTTTCAAAAGTTTTGGAATTTGCAAGTTAAGAGTTAAGAGTTAAGAGTTAAGAGTTAAGAGTTA
>Ga0105048_10019225_pt1 | contig 10476 bp, 12 predicted proteins | sample MAT05_FD_78382 | JGI IMG/M metagenome (GOLD analysis project Ga0105048, IMG submission 78382) | Freshwater microbial communities from Lake Fryxell liftoff mats and glacier meltwater in Antarctica - MAT-05 | ecosystem: Environmental > Aquatic > Freshwater > Ice > Liftoff microbial mat | place...
CGGCGCGTGACAACAAAAAAGTCTTGATGGATGCGTTAGGTCCCTACGGCATTACTAACGAACGGCTCGACGAAGTCTCCGACCAGTATCGCTATCCGCCTGGGCCAGGGTACGTTTGGAAGCACGTTCCGGCGTGTGCGACCGCGATCGTGACGGACGGAAAAGTAACCGGCTTTAAACTGATCAATGCCGGCTCCGGATACCTGACCGACCCCACGGTTTCCGTAATGGGCCATGAGAGTGTAAGAGTAAAAGCGTCGGTTAGGTTTACCCAAGACTTCAAAACCAACGGCAGCATTGAATCGCTAACGGTAGAACCCTAGCGTGGGACCATTGTCCTGGAAGCAATTAAGCGATCGCCCTGGAATAACTTCCATGCAAACTCCCAGGACATTTTGAAGAAAAGTGTTAGCAACACGGTCAGCACCGGGAGATTAAAATCGCGAAGTGGAAGTGATGTCAGCCCCGATGGCGGAAGTTCAGAAATAGCACTCGTCAAAACCCACTCAGGAGGGCGTGTCCTGAGCGGGCAACGCAGGTTCGACGACTGAATTCCTCTTGTTCCGACAAGGTTTCGGACTTTGACCAAGCGTCCCTGGCGACGCCACCCTCCGTTATCTCAGTGGACTCCTGTTCAAATTATCCTTGCCCAGAGCAATTCAAAGAAGTGAGTCGAACAGAAGGAAACCGAGGAAACAGAGACTTTGGAAAACTAAACGTGGGTTGCTGTTCGATTCATCTGACGTCGCTGTAATGTAGAAAGACGAGGCTGTTGATTCCGTAGGTGTTCGGAGAATCGGATCCATCTATCCCGCACATAATTCACACTCAGGAGGGCATGTCATGAGCGAGCAAGCGAACTGCGATCAATGCAAGGAAAGCAGTTTGCGAGAACCCATCTAGCAACCACCCGCGAGCTGTTCCCCGGTTGGCGGGAGCCGCCTTGCGGAAATGATCCAGTGCCCGGGCGAGCTCAATGTCCATGTAGCTCCGATATCCGTCCAGGGAGCGAAGTTCCATGGCGTGCACGCTTGTTTCACCATCGCGAGCTTGAGCCTCACGCGAACAATTTCATCATCATCCTCTTGCCCACCTGCCCGGCGACAAAATTTCATTTCCACGTTACCATTGAACGATTAATTCTCTTGCTGATCCTCCGAACTACGCTCTCCCGATTACCAACGTGTTTTATCTTTCTCCAACCGTTGGTGTGATCGTGTTGCCTGCGGCTGCGGCCTTTCTTTTCGCGCTCGCCGCACTGGCCGTGAAACGAGCGAATCAACTGGGGGTGGATGTTTGGCAAACGGCGTTCGTGGTGAATATCGCCGCCGGGGCGATTTATTCAGGGTTGTGGTTCGTCGGCGGTCCGCCTGTGCGAATGGAGTTATGGTACCAACCTACGCTGATTGCCATCTGCCTTTTCGCTGGAATGGTGGCTCAGTTCATTGCGTTGCACCGCGGCGACGTTTCAGTTGCAGTGCCGGTGATGGGGCTTAAACTGTTGGTAGTGGCGATCATGAGTCCAATCGTGGTGGGTGAGGCGATTCCAGTTCAACTCTGGGTTGCGGTCGCGCTCTCGCTCTTCGGCGTAACCATGTTGAACCGGGGTGGAAATAGCGGCAGTTCTCGCAGTTTCACAATTGCCGTTACGTCCGGTTTGTTGGCGGCTACATGCTTCGGCACGTTCGATCTGCTCGTGGCGAAATGGGGGCAAGCTTGGGGAATCGGTCGATTGCTCCCCTGTGTGTTTTGGATCAATGCCGTTTTTTCGCTCACCTGTTTGCGCGGTTTCCGTTCGCCGCTCAGTTCGCACTCACGACCTGCATTGGCTTGGCTTTCGGCCGGTGCATTACTCATTTCTCTGCAAGGCCTCTTATTTATCGGCTGTCTGGTCGTATATGGACGCGCCGCCCAAGCCAACGTAACTTATTCGATTCGCGGGCTCCTGAGCGTGCTGCTCGTGTGGAGCGTAGGGCGATACTTTCAGAACGATGAAGGCCGGCTAGCCAGAACGGCGCTGGTGAATCGGCTCATTGGAGCGGTTTGTTTGCTTTCCGCGATTGCACTAGCGGTCCAGTGAGCTGGTCATGCGGCGATGTTCGCGATCTATTAAACGTCGGCGTTTTTCACAATGCCATCTAGTTTATGAACGAACGACTTGCACGGTTGACGGCGATTCAGAATAGTATCAAAAAAGAGATGTCATTTGTCTTTCCACGCTTAAGTTCGACCCGAGGACACATGCACGAAACACACTCCATGAAACAAATCACATCCGAACCTAGGACGACCTCGTCGGTCCCCTTCCAAAAATCTTGGAGAGGAGTACTAATGCGAATGAAATCCCATACTAAGCTGTGCCATAAATTTCGCAAAGATCTCTTGGCGTCGGCCAGATCCAAGTTCTCGCGTCGATTGGTCTAAGCGACAGGGTATTGACCCGTTTTGTCTTTTTCAACAAACTTGGCAAGGAAATTTCAACGTGTCACCGATGACTGCCGACGCTTATGCGACTTCTAAAGCAAAGGCGAGTTCCTCCAAGCGACTATATTTGCTGTTCATGGCGAGTACGATTTTCCTCAGCGCGTACCTTCTCTTTCAGGTTCAGCCGCTGATCAGCAAACTTATACTGCCTTGGTTTGGAGGTAGCCCAGCGGTTTGGACCACGGCTATGTTGTTCTTCCAATGCGTGCTCTTCGGAGGCTATGCCTACTCCCACGCGATTACACGCTACCTTTCGGTCAAGCAACAGACATTTCTGCAAAGCGTCTTACTTGTTGCTGCAGCCTTCGTATCGCTGTATGTGATTCCCGGCGAAGGTTTCAAACCTACCGGAGACGAGAATCCGGTTCGGCATATTCTTTTCTTACTGATTTGTTGCGTGGGACTTCCCTATTTTTGTTTGGCAACAACAGGACCATTGATTCAGTATTGGTTCAGCTTGGCATTTCCTGGGCGGTCTCCGTATCGGCTTTATTCTCTCTCAAATATAGGTTCATTCGTGGCCCTGTTGTCGTTCCCTTATGTATTTGAGCCGCTGTTTGAACTACCACGGATGGGCTCGCTTTGGACAATCGGATTTTGGCTTTTTGCCGTACTTGAGATTGTGGTCGTCTACTTTTTGATGCGAGATGCCGATTCTAGGCTTGAGCATTCTGCAACGTTTGAGACGGCAGCCGAAGCACTTATGCGGCCAACTATCTTGGACCGAGTTGGCTGGGTTGGGCTACCTGCAATCGCATCGCTAACTTTGATCGCTGCGACCGACCAAACCTCCGATGATTTTGACGCGACGCGTCTTCATCAAAGCAGTTAATTGTCGGCATTGACTGTATGTACAATGGCGGCGATTCGGTGCACCACGCGACCAGCTAGGGCGATCACACCCGCGGACGGCTCAGCCTCCGGTGCGTTCCAGTGTCACCTCGGGAACACTTCCGCGAATCGTCACCGAGTTCGCTTTGTCCCGATTGAGGGCGAACCGAATGCGGACACTCGGAACGCCGGCCGGGAAGAATTCGTCGTCCCCGAGGTAATGGATGATGCGAACGTTTGAATGGTTTTCGCCCGCCTGAAGATCGACGACCAGTCGGTCCGCCTTGTTGAGCCGGCACACCAACTTGAGGCCGGGTTGTTTGGAAACGAACTCGCCCAGGTACTTCTGCTTGTTCTCCTCCGCCAAGGGTGTGACCTTCAACCCCGCACCCGCATCGCCGAGGCTCGACAGTACTCGGCGGTGTCGGCCGCCTGCTTGCCCCCGCCCCGGCGTGCGCCAGGAGTGGAATGCCGTGCGGCCCGAGCGTGCGCTGGATGCCCGGCTGCGCGTCCACGAACGCCTTGACGACGTTCGTGAATCCCAACATGGCCGCCGCGAAAATGTCGATCCTCGCACCCTGAGCGAGAAGGAACTCGGCGATGCCCCGGTGACCCGGTGACCGACATGACCGCTGCCAGCTTTGCTCGTGAATTCAGTCGGTCGTTTCTCACCCGCGCACGCGATCATGACTTCGCCTTCGATCTTCAGTAACAATATTTAGAGCGACACTACCGGCAAAGGTTTGTTCCGATCCTGAAAGAATCAAAGGATCTTTGACCCCTTCAGGGTCATTTGCTAGTCCTTTTGTTCTCCGGGGGTGCGCCGCTTCGCGGCGACCCCCGGCTACTTGCTGTAATCCCTATCGGGATAGAACCCCTGGGGTGGGCCGCTTCGCGGCGATCCCCCGGCAGCTTACTCGTCCATGACGTCGGTTTCACGACTCCGAGCTAAATCGGTAACGGAGTTTTCGAACTTCTTCGTAAGTTCCTGAATCGACTCCTTTGCCCTGTCTCGGTCGTCTTCGCTGATTGTCTTATCTTTTTCAGCCGTATCGACGGCTTTGTTCGAATCGCGTCGAACATTCCGAATCGAAACGCGGCTCTCTTCCGAGAGGTCCTTAATGCGCGCGACCAGTTTCTTGCGAACGTCGGTACTCAACGGGGGAATATTAATACGAATGATTCGGCCATCGCTTTGAGGGTTGAGCCCTAGCTCACTCGCAACAATCGCTTTCTCGATCTCCTTGATGGTGCTCGAGTCGAAAGGGCGAATCACCAACTGTTGAGGCTCGGGAGCTCCGACACTAGCCAGTTGCTTGAGCGGCGTTTGCGAACCGTAGATCGTTACTTTTACCGAGTCGAGTAACCCTGGTGTTGCTCGCCCGGTGCGGATTCCTGCCAAATTGTTTTTGAGCACGCCAAGAGCTTTGTCCATGCGGTCTTCAGTGTCCATCAAGATGTCTTCGACACTCATATTGCAATACTCCTAAATGGGAAAAGAGAATGGTAGGTGGGTGGGAATTCAAGTAGTGTGAATCAATTTGCGTTCACTAGAATACGTTCGCCCGAAGCGGTGCGTGGACTGATACGTGTCCCGACTTTTTGGCCGCTCACGGCCTTAACGATGTTGCCTTCCTTCTTGAAATTGAAAATTAAGATAGGCAGTTGATGCGTCCTACATTGCGCAATCGCGGTGGAATCCATTACTTTGAGATTTCGCTCGATGACGGTGTCGTAATCGAGTTCGCGATAGAGGGTGGCATGTGGGTTCTTTTCGGGGTCTTCGCTGTAAACACCATCCACGCGAGTTGCTTTGAGAACAATATCGGCATCCAGCTCAAGTCCGCGATTGGCTGCTGCGGTATCGGTCGTCACGAACGGCGCGCCCGTTCCAGCCGCCAAAATGACGATTCGCCCCTTCTCTAAGTGGCGTATCGCTCGGCGACGGATGAAGGGTTCGGCCACTCCATCCATCTTAATCGCAGACATGACGCGCGTTGTGCATCCGATATTCTCCAGGGCATCTTGCATAGCAAGCGCGTTGATGACCGTGGCAAGCATCCCCATGTAGTGAGCCGTTGCTTCCTGGATCATCTCGCCGCTCGAGCCCTTGAACTGGGCTCCTCTCAAAATATTGCCGCCGCCGACCACCACGGCAATCTGGCATCCGAGGGCATGAGCCTGTTTTATCTGCTTGGCGATCGCGGTCACCTCATCCATGCTGATCCCTCGCTCTCCCGAGTGAGCCAAGCTCTCGCCGCTCAGCTTCAAGATCACGCGACGATACTGTGGACGCTGTTTTTCAGACGAATCCTCTGGCATATTTAGCTTGGCTTTACGAGGGAAACGGGGCATTCGGAACGAACGTTCTCAGCCCCTAAGCTCAATAATAACCTGAAAACGAAGGAGCAACGAGCAGGGGCATAGCATGATAGCTCAAAAATGGCCGCGTTTCACTGTCTCTGTCTTTCGAGCGGGGCTTGTCGATGGTCACCATCGGCGGGTAGGCTACGCGGTTAGAAAAGTTGTCATTCATGTATTCAATGTCTAAGGTTTGTCGCAATGAAGTTATTCGAAGGCAAGAAGGGATTGATCCTCGGGGTTGCAAATGATCGCTCAATCGCTTGGGCAATCGCTCGCGAGATCATGGAACACGGCGGGGTCTGCGGTTTTTCCCATTTGCCCGACAAACCCGAGGATGAAAAAAAGAAAAACCGGATGCGGGTTTCAAAATGCACGGTTGCATACCCAAGCCAAACGGCCTTTCTCGAGCCACTCGACGTGCAGGATGACACACAAGTCGATGCCTTCATGAAAATGGCCGGCGAAAAAATGGGGAATATCGACTTCCTTTTGCACTCGATAGCGTTTGCCGACCGCGATGACTTGTCAAGAGATACCGTCGAAACCAGCCGAGCGGGCTTCAAACTGGCGATGGACGTCAGTGTTTACAGTCTCATCTCGGTCACCAACGCCGCACGACCGATTCTCAATCCAGAAGCCTCGGTGCTGGCCATGACCTATTTTGGAGGCGAAAAATGCGTCCCCGGGTACAATGTGATGGGGATCTGCAAAGCGGCTTTGGACGCAACGGTGCGATACCTGGCCTACGACATGGGCCCAAAAAACATTCGAGTCAACGCTGTCAGCGCTGGACCACTCAAAACCTTAGCTGGCGTCGCGGCCGGCGTCGGCGAAATGCAAGAGTACTACGGATACGTGGCACCGCTTGGGCGTTGCGTCACGCATGAAGAAGTAGGTCGCTCCGGTGCCTACTTGATGAGCCCCTACAGCGGCGGCATTACCGGCGAAATCTTGCACGTCGATGCGGGCTACAACATCATGGGCAGCCCAGGACGATTGCTGCATGAGTTTGCGAAGAAGTAAGGGCGGGGAGGAGGGGAGTTGTGGAGGAATGGAGTAGGGGAGGAATGGAGGATTGGAGTTCGAGCTTGAAATGGGGTTGCAGTAGCATGGGACGAGTTCATAACAATTTCAACTTATGGCACCGCCGGGCGTTTCTTAGGGGAAGCTCGTTGGTGCTGAGCGCGTCTGCGTTTTCGCGATCGAATTTGCTTTGGGCAGACGATAAACCACCCACGCTTCGCGTTGCCTTGGTGACCGATATGCACTACGCCGACAAGGATCCTGCCGGTACTCGCCACTATCGCGAAACACTTCCCAAGCTTGCAGAGGCCGCGACTCAGTTCGCTACCGATAAGCCCGATTTCCTCGTCGAGCTCGGGGATTTGATCGATGCCGCCGATTCGCCAGAAGTGGAACTCGGTTACCTCGCAAAGATCAACGAGCCGTTTGCCGCCATCGCACAAGACAGACACTATGTCCTCGGCAACCATTGTGTTGATATGCTTACCAAGGAAGAGTTTCTAGGCCACGTTGGGCAAAAGGAATCCTTCTATTCCTTTGATCGCAAAGGGGTGCACTTCGTCGTACTTGACGCATGCTTTCGCAAAGACGGCAAGCCTTACGGTCGCAAGAACTCAGCCTGGGATGATGCCAATATCCCGGAATCCGAAATCGATTGGCTACGCCAAGATCTCAAGAAAGCGGAGGGCAAAGTTATCGTTTTGGCTCATCAGAGACTGGACGGCAACAGTTCCCATTGCGTGAAAAATGCCGCCGAAGTTCGCAGTGTTCTCGAAGGTTCAAAAAAGGTCCTTGCGGTATTCCAAGGCCATAGCCACCAAAACGCATACACCGAAATCGAACATATCCACTATTGCACCCTTGTTGCAATGGTCGAAGGATCGGGCGTTACCAACAACAGCTACACGCTTCTTGATATTCACTCAAACGGCACTCTCCACGTCCGCGGCTTTCGCAAGCAGAAAAACTATGACTGGTCTTGATACCAAAAAAAGCAATGTGTGGCTTCGCTCGTCGATGTTTCTAGTTTTGTCGTTTGTAGCCTTGTCGTTAATCCTGGCTGGTTCACTTCCGGCGCAATCGGAATCGCCCGACAGCAAACAAAGAATTGTGCTTGTTGCAGGCGAGACAGCCATGGTGGATGTTGTCGGCCATCACGACTATTTGGCGGGGTGCGCCTGCCTGGAAGCTTTGCTTAGGCAGACCAGCAACGTGGAAATTGTCCAAGTGCGAGACGGATGGCCCGAAGAGGATCGTGTCTTTGCGAATGCCAAGACAATCGTCTTCTACACCGATGGTGGAGGCAAGCAAGCGTTTCTCGAAACGCCATCGCGAGTCGCCAAACTTCAATCGTTAGTAGACTCGGGTGTTGGTATTGTGATGATACATCAGGCAGTCGACTTTCCCGAATCGTTCGCGGATCAAGCCAAGAGTTGGCTGGGTGGCATTTACGTTAAAACCGCGTCGGGGCGTGGTCATTGGGATAGCAATCATGTCGATTTCCCGAAACATGCGATTACGCGAGGCGTGGCACCTTGGAAGATCAACGATGGTTGGCTTAATGGGATTCAATTCGTCGATGCCATGAAAGGGTTAACACCATTGGTTTGGTCTGGCAAAGAGTATGCTGGGAGTCGCGCTGGTCTGGACAAAGACATCGTGGCATGGTCCTACGAACGTCCGACCGGCGGTCGCTCTTTTTCCTTCACAGGCTTGGATGCACATTCAGCTTGGTCGCTACCTGGAATGCGGCAGTTGGTGGTCAACGGCGTGCTGTGGACCGCAGGCTTCGAAATTCCACCAACGGGCGCGGCCAACGAAATCCATGAGAAGCAGCTCGACAGGATGCAGACGCCAAGACAACCCAAGAAAGCCGCTGCGAAATCGTAGCGGACTGCAATAGCCTAACGCGGCAAATCAAAAATTTATTGAATATTTAACTATAATTTGATCTTGCAAGGAATGCCGGGATGCTTTCCGGCTCTTAAAAGTGCGTTCTGTGGCCTTTATCTACACAGCCGTGCCCTTACCGCGCCTAGAGGTAGCATGCAACACTTTCAAACTCCAAAAAGTTATTCCCGTGTTTTTTCTAATGGAACTGCTATCGTTAGTTAGTGCGTCTTGGGACGTGGAATCGCATTTTTATTCATCTGTTTGGAGTACATGAGTATGCTACGGAAAAAGTCTGGATTTACCTTGGTTGAGTTATTGGTGGTCATTGCGATCATTGGGATTTTAGTCGGACTCTTGCTACCGGCAGTTCAAGCCGCTCGCGAAGCCGCTCGACGCATGCAGTGCACGAATAATCTCAAGCAAATCGGGTTGGCGATCCATAATTACGAATCTGCTATTAAGCGACTCCGTCCGGGAGTTTCGTGGTAAATGATGCTACGCCGCACACCGTGTTGCTGCCTTATTTGGAAGCAAGCAATTCATTTAACCTGTTCAATTTCAATGTGAGCTTGAATGGAAGCGCGTTAAACAGTGCCGCAATTAGGCAGACGATTCCTTATTACATTTGTCCATCGTCACCAGAAAAGATTGGTTTTTCGTGGGCAGGGCACGCCGACTACATGCAGAATATGGGTGGGAACGCCAGCTATTCGAACTTGACCGGACCATTCTTTAGAAACTCAAAGACTCGATTCGCCGACGTGACAGATGGATTATCGAACACGGCGTTTTTTGCAGAAATTAAGCGTGGCCCGCATCCTGGCGGGTCGGCTTCCTCATTCGTAACCTTGCCCCGCACTAACCCAAATTATTCAGCCGTCGCTACTGACAAAGCGGACGCGACCTGGACAGCTGCGACGTTGGCTACCTACCCGATCAGCGAGTGCGATAATCCTGCAACGCGGGCATGGCAGTATCGCGGACTTCAGTATTACCGTGGTTTGACGGTAGCAACCTTTTATAACCATACACTGCCTCCGAATTCGCAATTCCGCGACTGCTCAGGCACAGCGAACGGACACCTAGCGTCCAGAAGTTATCACACCGGTGGTGTGAATGTGGTTCGTGGCGATGGATCCGTTTCCTTTTATTCGAACTCCGTGGACGCCGCCGCCTGGCTCGCCCTTGGCACTATCAATGGTGGAGAAGTGCTCACGATCGACAATTAGTTTTGGTCAAACAACGGTATCTGAGGGGCGACTTTCATTCGAAAGTCGCTCTTTTTTGTTACGAATTCTTAAGGAGTAGTTGATGAATCGATTCGTTCTGACTTTCATTTTGGCAACATGTTCGATAGCAGGTTCTGGTTGTGGCAATGGTGCGAAAATGGAAAAAGTCGTGCCAGCGAGTGGTGTTTTGAAATTCCAAGGCCAGCCACTCGAGGGTTACAAGCTAACATTTGAACCTTCCGGAGAGCGGCAGTCTGCTACAGCGATTTCGGATGCGGAAGGTAAGTTTGTATTAGGAACAAATCTCCCGGGTGATGGCGCCGCAACAGGCAAGCATAAAGTAGCTGTAGTTTTTATTTCCGAAGTAGTCGAAGGCGAACCGGGGCGTGAAGTCTTTAAGACCATAAGTCCAAAAATTAAGGTGCCCAAGAGTTATGAGGACTCAAAAACATCAGGGCTTGAAATCGAAATACCAACTTCTGGCACTTCAACTCTGGACATCGATTTGAAATAGTTTTCACCTGAGCGTTGGCGCAATAAGCTAAAGCCACAGTTGCTAGCGACTGCCACGCCCTTCGTACCTCAGAGAGGCTGTGATTTTTTGAATCCGAAGAAAGTACCCATCACACTCCGTGTGATGTTGCCTCAGAAA
>Ga0105048_10019226_pt1 | contig 10476 bp, 8 predicted proteins | sample MAT05_FD_78382 | JGI IMG/M metagenome (GOLD analysis project Ga0105048, IMG submission 78382) | Freshwater microbial communities from Lake Fryxell liftoff mats and glacier meltwater in Antarctica - MAT-05 | ecosystem: Environmental > Aquatic > Freshwater > Ice > Liftoff microbial mat | place...
ATCGAAGACCTCGACTCCATCGTTGCCACGGTCGATACCCTGACGCCAGATACCCTGACGCCCGGCGGCCGTGCTGTCGTACTGGGAGCTGGGTATGTCGGACTGGAGATGGTGGAGAACCTCGTTGCCCGCGGACTCAGCGTGACCCTCGTGCATCGGGGGTGGATCTGCACCTGAACGCCACCGTGGCTTCGATGGATTCGCGTGCGGTGGTGCTCGATAACGGCGCCGTTCTCGAAACCGAACTCGTTATCTCGTCGATTGGAGTCCGCCCCAACACCGGCATTGCCCGCACGGCGGGAATCGTGCTGGGGGCATCCGGGGGGATCGTGGTGGACGAGCAGCACCGAACCAACGATCCCCACATCTTTGCCGCGGGTGATGTCGCGCAGAAGCGCAGCGAACTCGCGGGCGATGATCGCATCGTCGCGCTCGCCGGACCTGGAGATTTTCGGTCTCGCGGTCGCCAGCGTCGGGCTTACCGAGGCGGCTTTGCGAGCGGCCGGGCGGGGCATCCGAGCCATTCACACCCATGCTGCATCGCACGCCACCTACTATCCGGGTGCGCAGTCAATGTCCCTGAAACTGATCGTGGATGCCAGCACTGACGCCATCCTCGGAGCACAGGCCGTGGGCGGGGCTGGGGTGGACCGCAGTATCGACGTGATCGCGACCGCCATGAGCGCAGGACTGACGGCCAGTCGCCTTGCAAGCCTCGAACTGGCCTACGCCCCGCAGTTCAGTTCCGCAAAAGACCCCGTGAACATGCTGGGCTACATCGCGGGCAACCTGCGCACCGGGCAAGAGCACACCATTCAATGGCACGAGTTGGATGCCGAACGCGGCGCGGGCGCGATCCTGGTCGATGTGCGCACCGCGGAAGAATTCGGCGCCGGGTCGATTCCCGGAGCTGTGAACATTCCTCTCGACGGCGGATACCGCACCTGGGTGGCCGGCAACCGCGTCGGTCTGCTCGAACCAGAAAGAAACGTGCGCCCATGAAATTGTTCCGCAAAAGCTAACGCACCAAGGGTGCCGGAGGAAGAAAAGATGGCTGTGAGTACCCACGACCCCGAGGCGATCCGCCGGGTCGTCAACCGCCTCAAGCGTGCGAAAGGGCAACTGCATGCCCTCATCGGCTCGGTGGGCCCGGATGCGAACTGCCGTGACGTGGTCACCCAATTGGCGGCCGTCAGTAAGGCGATCGATCGGGCGGGCTTCGCCATCGTCGCGAGCGCGCTGCAGGATTGCGTGAGCGACCGGGGCGAAGCCGGAACCCATGACGGGATGGACGTGGCCGAGATCGAGAAACTGTTCCTCAGCCTCGCGTAACGATCGGTGACGCACGCCGGACGGTGCCCGACCGATTGGCGCTACGCTCTTCTGAGGTGAGCCGGGAAGTCTGGTCGGCACAGTTTCTGTGCTGCCGATTCTGAGGAGACCCCCGTGCGTGCATCCGATCTTCAATCCAGCTTTCCGATGGTCGGGCGTGACACCACCGCGGTGCAGGCCGCCAGGATAATCGCTGCGCAAGACTTGGCCGGTCTCGTGATCGCGGATCGCGCCGGTGCGCCTTCCGCCGTCATTTCCGCGGTTGACGTGCTCGGATTAATGGTGCCGGGCTACGTCGTGGACGACATGTCACTGGCAGGAGTACTCGACGAGAACGCCGCCGAGGAGGTCTGGGACAAGGCGGGGCAGCACACGATCGGCGACTTGCTCGACGACGACGGGGTGCGCAAGTACGAGCTCGTGCGCGTGGATGCCGATGACACGATCCTCGAGGTCGCGGCCCGAATGGCGGACGCTCGTGCGCAGATCGCACTCGTGAACGGACCCCTCGGTAGCCCTGCGCAGTTCGTTACTCTGCCGGTGCTGATGGATTCCATCGTCACCTTCTGCGCGCCGGCGGACGCGGCACACGCTGACGCGTGAGCATTCAGGTCATTCTCGCTCTGGCGGTGTTCGTCGGGGCCTACATACTCATCGCGACCGAGAAGGTGCCGCGCGTCACCGTCGCGCTCGTCGCCGCCGCCCTCATGGTCATCATCGGAGCGACGGATGAGAAGGGGATATTTTTCTCCCAAGACAGCGGCATCGACTGGAACGTGATCTTCTTGCTGCTGGGCATGATGATTATTGTCGGCATCCTTCAGCAGTCGGGCGTGTTCGAGTTCCTGGCCATTTGGGCTGCGAAACGGGCTAAGGGGCGCCCGTTCGTGATCATGGTGATGCTCGTGGTCATTACCGCCGTGCTTTCGGCGTTTCTCGATAACGTCACGACAGTGCTGCTGATCGCTCCCGTCACGCTGCTGATCTGCGACCGGTTGAACGTCTCGCCCGTCCCGTTTTTGATCGCCGAGGTGATGGCGAGCAACATAGGTGGAGCGGCAACTCTGATTGGTGACCCGCCGAACATCATCATCGCCAGCCGCGCTGGTCTCACCTTCAACGACTTCATCGTCAATATGGTGCCGATCATCGCCATCCTGCTGGTGGTCTTCATCGGCCTGTGCTGGCTGATGTTTCGCAAGCAACTCAGCTTCGATCCGACAATGGTCGCGCGGGTCATGGCCCTCAACGAGCGCGAGACGATTCGGGACAAAATTCTGCTCATCAAGTCCTTGGGCGTGCTGGTGCTGGTCGTTACCGGATTCATTCTTCACTCGGTCATCCATCTTGAACCGGCGATCGTAGCGCTGCTGGGTGCGGGGTTGTTGGTGCTCATCACCCGGCTCGAGAACCGCAAGATCTTCGCGGATGTTGAATGGCAGACCCTCCTCTTCTTCGCCGGACTGTTCATCATGGTGGGGGGCCTGGTCAGCCTGGGCGTGATCGAAGCCGTCGGTCAGGCGGCCATCGAGGCCGTCGGAGACAACTTCTTCGCCGCAGCAGCAGGCCTGCTGTTCGGTTCAGCGATCTTCTCCGGCATCATCGACAACATCCCCTACGTCGCAACACTGGCGCCTCTCGTCAACGACCTCGTACAGGCCGGTGGCCCGGCCGCCGAACCGCTGTGGTGGGCGCTGGCACTCGGTTCCGACCTGGGCGGCAACGCGACCGCGGTCGGAGCCAGCGCCAACGTCGTGGTGTTGGGAATCGCGATGCGCAACGGGCATCCCATCTCGTTCTGGACTTTCACGAAGTACGGGCTGATTGTGACCGCGGTGACCGTGACGCTGTGCCTCCCCTACCTGTGGTTGAGGTACTTCGCGGGCGGGTGATTTTCGGCGACGACGTCGTCTTGGCGGGCATCCAGTCGGCGCGAGAGCGCGACGGTGACCGGCGATTGTGAGCATCAGCCAGACGGCGGACGCGATGGACTAGTTCGGAGTCTGCGGGGAGGGTCGCTCCCTCGCCCGAGCGCGCGAACAAAACGACCGGACCTAAAACAGGGTCATGGGCGGCTCTGCTGCGCCCACGCTGTAGGCCGCGCCTCGGGCGGCCGCACCCGGGAACCCGGGCCCTTCATCCGGCAGACGTCCCCGCTGGAATGCTTCGGCCGCCGAGCGGGCTCGCAGGTCAGCGGCCTCGTTCATCACGTGGCCGACGTGTCCTTTCACCCACTCGAAGGTGTAGCGGCGCCCGACGATGGCGTCGTCGATTGCCTTGATGAGGTCGAGATTCATCACCGGTTTGCCGTCGCCCTTGCGCCAGCCCTTGCGCTTCCAGCCGGGCATCCACTTGGTCACCGTGTTGATCACGTACTGGCTGTCGCACAGGATGTGCAGGTCATCGTCACTGTGCGCCGTCGAACGGAACAGGTCGAGCACGGCCATCAGCTCGCCCTGATTGTTTGTCGCGTGCTTCCAGCCGCCGGCCGCCCAGCAGCCGTCGTTCACGTACCAGGCCCACCCGGCGGGACCGGGGTTTCCGAGGGCGGATCCGTCGGCGGCAGCTGTGATTGTCATCCGCACAATCGTACCGAGTACGGTGGACATCATGACGGCGAGTGGCACCCTTGGCGATTACCTGAAGGCGCGACGCGAGCTGATTCGACCGGGTGACGTCGGGCTGCCCGAGGGTGACCGCCGGCGCTCGCACGGTCTGCGCCGCGACGAGGTTGCGATGCTCGCAGGGATCAGCGCGGAGTACTACCTGGGGCTCGAAGAGGGCCGCGACCGAAATCCGTCCGAGCAGGTGCTCGACAGCATCGCATCGGCGCTGCAGCTCGACGGCGAAGCCGCGAGTCACCTTCGACGCCTCGCCCTTCCCGAACCGACGACGGGGCGCAGGTCTGCTCGCGGCGAGGTCGTGAGCCCGGGCATCCAGAGCCTGATTCTCAACTTCACCAGCACGCCCGTCTATGTGCAGTCCCGCACGCTTGAGGTGGTCGCGGCCAACCCGCTGGCGGTGGCGCTCTCGCCGTTTTTCGCGGTTGGCTCGAACCCGATTCGCGCGACATTTCTCGAGCCCGAGATGCGCACGTTCTACCGCGACTGGGACGACCTGACCGCCAAGACGGTGCCGTACCTGCGATCTGTTATCGGCGCAGAGGTCGATGACCCTCGCCTCGTGACCCTGATCGGCGAACTGAGCCTCGGCAGCGAACGTTTTCGCTCGCTATGGGCTCGCGACGACGCACAACACGAATCAAGCGGCGTGTCGCGGATGCTGCACCCGCAGGTCGGACCGCTAGACCTCAACTATGAGCACCTCGACGCCGCCGACGACAATCTCGTTATGGTGGCGTTCTATGCCCAACCCGGCAGCGAATCCGAGGAACGGTTGAAACTGCTCGCCTCGCTTGTGTAGCCGTACCTGCACCCGCTACTTTCGCGAAGACCCCATCGAGTCGTACCGGGCGAGGGCGTCGGCGTCGCGGGCCAGGGTGACCGATCGCCGCACGGTGTCGAGCGCTTCGACGGGGTCGGTGGCCGCCTCGGCGAGCATCAGCTGTCGTTCCGCCTCAGCGAGTCGGGTGCGGGCGTCGACCCCGCCGCCGCTCGAGCCGATGTAGTCGCGGGCTGCCGCGATCTGACTCTTCGCGCTCACCAGGGTGCCGACGTAGGCCGTGCGTGCGTGCTCAAGCCGCTCTGCCTGGTTGCGAGCGGATGCCAGGGCCAGGTCGAGCGCTGACACCGCGTCCCCGATGCGGTCGAGCTCGGTTACCGGGTCTGAGCCGGTGGCGGTCGCCGCGAGGGCAGACTCGACGCCAGCGATCGCCGTGATGATCGCCTGGCCGGTGTCGGCATCCGGAGCGGTCGCAACCTCGGCGGAAGCCTCGGCGAGGTCGACCTTGGTCTTGGCGCGCAGGGTGGTGACGGCCGCCGACGCGGCGGCGAGGTCGCGTGCGGTGCGCTCAACGGCGTCGAGTAGTCGGTCGGCGGCGTGCGCGGCCTGGCCGGACTCGGAGAGTGTGGTCGAGACAGCGCTCACACCGGTATCGGAGATTGCTGGCGCCGCGGCATCCGCCAATGCAGTCGCGGTGGCAAGCGTCTTCTCGGCTGTGTCGGCGTTGTGGGCGACGGCCGCGAAAGTTTCCGGCGCATAGGTTTCAGCGAGACGGGCGAGGGTCGCACGGCTGTCGGAGAGACGGCTGGTCGTGGCCAAAATGCGTGAGCGCACGTCGGTGAGCGTACTGGCGGCGTTTACCTCGAGACGGCGCAACCCCGAGAATGACGCGTCTTGGGCGGCCAGCGCGGTCTCAGCCTGTTCACACAGCGCGACGATCTGCAGGGTCCACTCGCGCTGTTTTTGGTCGGAGTCGGGATACGCGTCGTCGAGATTCTGTTTCAACCTAAAGGCCTCCGCCACCTTCGTGCGCGCAACGGCAAGGGCATCACCATAGGGCTGAGCCTTGTCAGCACCGAACTGGGCGATGGCATAGCCGAGCTCGTCGTCGGCTTCGCGCAACGCGTCGTCGAGACGCACGAGAAGGGTTCCCGACCGGCGTCGCAACTCGCCAAGACTGCTTCCCCCGGTGGGGCGGATGCCCGTGTCTCCCCGACGACGAAACAACACAGTAAAACCGACCACGACCAGCCCGGTGACGAGTACTACGAGGGTCACCACGGCGACGCTGATGCCGGTGACCACGTCCATGCGGCAAGTCTACGGCGGGCTCCAGTATGCGAAACTCGCAAGTATCTGCGGCTTTCGCGCGCAACACCCGCTTAAGGTTGCCGTGTGTGGCGCGCCGACAAGCATTCCGACGACTTTGCAGTCGAACCGGACGACTACGAGCCGGATATCCTCGGCCCGGAGCTCGTCGAGCCGCAAAGCGCGCACGCCGAGCATCAGGTGACGGCACCGCACGCGATCAACCTCGGTGGTCTCACCATCGCCAACGCCGCCGAACCCCAGTGGACGCAGTGGCGCGCGGAGCTCGCTGAGGTAGGCGGGGCGTCGCCCCTGCTGCACTTCGTTGATTCCGCCCGCACCCGCATCGAGCTGTCCACCACCCACCCCGGTGGCCTCGCCCAGTTCATCACCGGCAAGACGACCCTGCTCTCTAACCTCATCCGCGACGAGATCGCGCTGCGCTCCGCCAAGGTCGCCGCTGGAGCGGTCGCCGCGAAGGGCCTTGAACTCGCGACGTCGCGCGGCATCGACTCTGTGCACCTCGGCATCGGTATCGCTGAGTGGCGGTTCGGTATCACCGACTTCCGCGCCCCCGTGCTGCTTCGTCCGCTTGCGATCCGCCGCCACGGCCGTGACTTCGAGGTAAAGCTGCGCGGCCAGGCCTACCTGAACCCCGCGCTCGCTCGTGCCCTTGACGAGCAATTCCAGCTGCGGCTCGACGCCGACGCTTTCGTCGCGCTCACCGACGACGACGGAACGTTCAAGCCCAACCCGGTGATCGATCGGTTGCGGGGGCTAACCGGCCACCTCGAGCACTTCACGGTGAGTCCGCGACTTGTCGTGTCATCCTTCGCCGAAGTTGCAACGGATATGGTCGCGGACGCCCACGATCTTGAGCATCTGGTGCTCGAAGCGCTTGCGGGAAACGCCACCTCGAAGCGAACCGTCGAAGACGGTTACTCGCCGGTCGAGCCCGTTCCCTCTGACGAGCGCACGCCACAGACCGACGGACTGCTGCTCGACGCTGACGCCGAGCAAGAGAACGTCGTCGCGCAGATCGCCGCAGGCAACTCGTTGGTCATCAAGACGCTGCCCGGCACGGGCGGCACCCAGACCATCGTCAATGCAATCGGAAGCCTCGTCTCGCAGAACAAGCGAGTGCTCGTCGTCAGCCCGCGAAGCGCATCCCTGCAGTCGATCTCGCAGCGGTTGAACGATATCGGGCTTCCCGGCCTCGCCGTCTCGCCGCGCACGCTGCGTCGCGACATCATCCGCTCGATCTCGCGCAGCGAAAAGGCAAAGCGACCCGTGGTTGACGAGGTCGACGACGCGCTCGTGCGCCTGCGCAAGGTGCTGCTCGACTACCGCGGTGCCCTGTCACGACCGGATGCCGTGCTCGGCGTTTCGGTGCTCGATTGCGTCACCGAATTGAGCCGCCTGGCCCTTCTGCCCGACCCGCCCGCAACGACGGCCCGCCTGCGTCGTGCCGCGGTCGACTCACTCAAGTCGGACCGCAGCCGCGCCGCTGAGATCATGGTTGCCGCCGCCGCGCTCGGGGAATTCAAGTACGGCCCCGGTGACTCGCCCTGGTACGGCGCTCAGTTCGCCAACGGTGACGAAGCCATGCGAGCCCACGGGATCGCCAAGCGACTCGACTCAGAAGTGTTGCCGCAGCTGATCGCGAGCGCGAACCAGCTCATCGCGAACACTCACATGCGAGCGTTCCAGAACGTCAACGAACTGGGGGTCTACCTTCGCCTGCTCGTCGATCTGCGTGACACCCTCGACAAGTTCCTGCCGATGGTGTTTGACCGCTCGATCAGCGAGCTAATCGCAGCCACCGCGCCGCGCAAAGACTTCCCAGAGATGGGCAACGGAGACCGCCGCCGACTGAAGAAGCTCGCGCTCGAATACGTGCGCCCCGGTGTGCGGGTCAGCGACCTCAACGCCGCGTTGAGGCGCATCCAGCAGCAGCGAGTTCTGTGGCACCGCTACGTGGCTGAGGGTGCGTCGCCCGAGGTTCCCGTGGGACTCGGCGAGGTGCAGTCGCTCTTGCAGCGGGCATCCGAAGATCTGGCGGCCCTTGACGCGCCACTCGGGCTCACGTCGCGGGAGACCCAGTTTGCCTCTATGCCGGTCGACCGCATGATCGAGAAGGTCGCCGCGCTGGCGACCGAGTCTGACGTGCTGCACAACCTGCAGGAGCGCACCGCGCTGACCTCGTCGCTGCGAGACCTCGACCTCGACCCGCTGATCGACGACCTGTCGCGGCGTCACGTGCCCGAAGAGCAGGTCGCTGCCGAACTCGAGCTGTGCTGGTGGAAGTCCGCGCTCGAGTCGCTGCTCGAGACCGACCGCGCGCTGCTCAATGCGAACACGCCCGTGCTGGATCGTCTCGAAGCTGATTTCCGTCTGGTTGATGAAGCGCACGCGGCGGGCAATGCGCAACTGCTCCGGTGGCAGGTCGCCGAAAACTGGAAGATCGGGCTTGTCGACTGGCCAGACGAGGCGAGTCTGCTCAAGCGCCTGCTCGGTACCGAGCGAAGCGCGCGCGATACCGTTACCGCATTCGACCTGCAGACCACGTCACCGCACCTGTCGCGCACCGTGGCGCCCGTGTGGCTTGCCTCGCCCTATGAGGTGGGCACGATCGTCGACACGATGCCGTTCGACGCGGTGATAGTGGTCGACGCGGGCGCGGTGACCATTGCCGAGAGCGTTGGCGCACTCCGTCGCGCCAGGCAGGTCGTTGCGTTCGGCGACCCCGTGACGCAGACGCCCGCGACCTTCACGATTGCCGTTGCGGAGACTCGCGCTGGTGAGGTGTCGTCAACCTCCACCCACAATGACGACCTTCATGACCAGTCGACCCTCGCCCAGCTCGGCGGACTGCTGCCCACCCTCACGCTTACCCGCAGCTACCGGCCCGGCGGTGAGGATCTCGCCGAACTCGTCAACCGCCGCTTCTACGGCGGCAAGATCCAGTCGCTTCCGTGGGCGGGCAGCTTCCTCGGTCACGGCAGCCTCGCGCTCGACTATGTGGCCGACGGTTTCGGCATGCCCGACCCCGACTCGGGAGCGGTGGAGAGCCCCGACGCCGAGGTCGACCGTGTCGTCGACCTCGTTCTCGACCACGCGCTGAAGCGTCCCCACGAATCCCTGATGGTCATCACGGCATCCGAGAAGCACGCCGTGCGAGTGATGCAGGCTGTGCTCAACGAGATCGGTACGCGCCCCGAGCTCGTTGACTTCGTGATCGGCGATCGCCCCGAACCGTTCGCGGTCTCCACCATCGACCAGGCGGTGGCGCAGAGCCGCGATCGCGTGATCTTCTCGATCGGCTACGGCCGCACCCCGCACGGCCGTGTGCTCTCCGACTTCGGATCGCTCGGCGAGCCCGGGGGAGAGCGCCTGCTCGCGGTCGCGATGACCCGCGCTCGCCGCTCGATGGTGATCGTGACATCCTTCGAACCGGCCGACCTCGACGACGGCCGAATGAAGCACGGCGCGGTTGCTCTGGCCGAGATCCTCGGTGAGGTGAATGCCCGCGGCTTGCAGCAACCCGTGCCCGACGACAGCGAACCGATGCTCGTCGACCTGGCCCAGCGCCTCGAAGCCCGCGGTCTGAACGTGGCACTCGGGCATCGCGCAAAACTTGGACTCGTGGCATCCCTCGGCGGAATGTGCGCCTCCATCGACACTGATGCCGTTTTGCACCGCACGTCACTGCGCGAATCGCTGCGCCTGCGCCCCGAACTGCTGCGCCGCCTGGGCTGGCACTACGTTCGCGTTCACGCGTTCGAATTGTTCAGTGATCCGGATGCCGTGGCCGCCCGAATTGCGACGATGCTGGGTGCCGACCCGGCGCCCGTGACGCAGCCGATCTCGGTCGTCGACACGGCCGCATCGATGGCGCAGACCCAGCCGCTCGAGTTCGGCGACCTGGCGCGTGGCTGAGCACTCCAACGACGACACATCGTTCGCACTCCCCGCGGAGCCGAGCCACCGCGCGGATACCGAGCAGGCCCCTGCCGTCGGTGCTCGGCCGCGGCACCGTCGGCGTGTGAGCACTGCGCCACCGGAGGGCTCGGATCCCACCCCGTCGCCCGAGCCCGCCCGGCATGTGGCCGCCGAGAACGACGACCGCCTCAAGCGCGACAAACCGCCGCACTGGGGCTAGCGCGCCGGGGCGCCGCCCCTCCGTCCCGGGCGCCCCGCTCCGTCCCGGGCGCCCCGCCCCCCCACCTCCGCCCGCGCGAAATGAGGAGTTTCGGCTGGTTGTGCCCGCAAAAGTCCTCAATTCGTGGCACCCGGGCCGAGCATCCTCATTTCGCGCGAGGAAATGGCGCACTCTGCGGCTAACGGCTAACGGCTAACGGCTAACGGCTGACGGCTGCCGCGCCCGCGCCGCCACTACTTCGTGTCGCGCGCCGCCAGCAGGTCGCGGATCTC
>Ga0105048_10019227_pt1 | contig 10476 bp, 6 predicted proteins | sample MAT05_FD_78382 | JGI IMG/M metagenome (GOLD analysis project Ga0105048, IMG submission 78382) | Freshwater microbial communities from Lake Fryxell liftoff mats and glacier meltwater in Antarctica - MAT-05 | ecosystem: Environmental > Aquatic > Freshwater > Ice > Liftoff microbial mat | place...
AGTGATCCTGCGCTGCCCGACACTGAGCATGTCGGGAAGTCACTTGTACAGGAGCTGGGAGGTCTTGATAGTGCCCGGGAATATTCGGGCGGGGTAGGGCAAGGCCATGGCCGTACACCTGCCATCTACGCTATCGAGAAGCCGGATACCCCATAGTATCGAAGAAGCCACCGAACAAAGATCGTCCTGCGGAGGAGGTGGAGAAAAGCGGGTGCCGGGTAACCGGTATCCCTACCGCGACCAAAAAATTCGGCCAGTTTCATAGAGCGGATTATTTAATTTGCATGCCAGGTTGTGCGCCATCGTCCGGACTGAGGATGAATAAACCGGGCGTATCGCCGGAAGCCGCCAGCACCATACCTTCCGACAAGCCAAACTTCATTTTGCGCGGTGCAAGGTTGGCGACCATCACGGTCATTCTTCCTTTGAGCTTTTCAGGATCGTAAACCGATTTGATTCCGGCAAACACCGTGCGCGGTTTTTCCTCGCCGATATCCAGTGTTAGTTTCAGCAATTTCTCCGCCCCTTCCACATGTTCGGCGTTAACAATTTTCGCCACGCGCAAATCCACTTTGCTGAAGTCGTCAATTGAAATTATTGGCGTGCCAGCGCCGACGTTTTCCCCCTCGCCCTTCAAGGGAGAGGGTTGGGGAGAGGGTGAATGCTGTTGCGCCTCGGCATAGCGTGCGGGTGAATGTGATTCGGTCATGGGTTTCAGGCTTTCTTGGTTGGCTGCGACCATCGCTTCGATCAGCTTGGGATCGAGGCGGGTCATTAGATGTTTGTATTCGTTGATGCAGTGACCAAAAGAAAGCAGCGATTGTGCATCGCTCCATTCTAGCGGTTGGGTGTTGAGAAATGCTTCAGCCTTAATTGCCAGATTAGGCAAAACAGGTTTGAGATAAATCGTCAGCAATCTGAACGCATTGAGAGCTATTGAGCAACCGACATGAATTCTTTCTGCGTTAGCCTCAAAATTTTTTGCTAGTGCCCATGGAGCCAATCGATCCACATAGGTATTGCACTTATCAGTAAGCTCCATAATCTGCCGAATTGCTCTTGCGAAATCTCTTTGTTCATAATGCGCTGCGATTTGAAATGCGGTCATTTGCATTTTTGGCAGTAATTCAATCAAATCCAACTCACTAGGAAGTCGAATTGATTCATTGATAAGCATTTTCTCGTTTAGATCGATTTGACCGTTTGTCACAGTCGTATGGGCGATCTCTTCTAATTGTCGCCGGAGCCACCTATCTACCAATTTATCCGCAAGCTTCCCATCAAATCGCTTGCTAATGAACCCCGCACACCGGCTCGCAATGTTAATGTACTTCCCAATCAAATCACTATTCACCTTCGCCACTAAATCTTCCAGATTCAGGTCGAGGTCCTCCATCGTGCCGTTCAGCTTGGAAGCATAGTAGTAGCGCAGATACTCGGTGTTCTTGATGTGATCTGTGTAACTCTTCGCAGTGATGAAGGTGCCGCGTGACTTGGACATCTTCTCACCGTTCACGGTGAGGAAGCCGTGTGCGAAAAGCTTGGTCGGTGTGCGGAACCCAGCATTTTCAAGCATGGCGGGCCAGAACAGCGCATGGAAATATAAAATATCTTTGCCGATAAAATGGTAAAGATCGGCATCGGAGCCTGGCTTCCAGTAGTCGTCAAAGTTAATGCCTTTTTGCTCACACAGTTGTTTGAAGCTGCCCATATAGCCAACAGGTGCATCCAGCCACACGTAAAAATATTTGCCCGGCGCATCGGGGATCTCGAAACCAAAGTAAGGCGCATCACGGGAGATGTCCCAGTCCGATAATTTGTTTTCATCCCCACTGCCAAGCCACTCCTGCATTTTGTTCGCGGCCTCGGGTTGCAGAGTGCCACTGGTGGTCCATTCGCGCAGGAATTTCTGGCAGCGCGGGTCGGACAGTTTGAAGAAGTAATGATCCGAGTCGCGCAACTCCGGCTTGGCGCCAGATACGGCAGAATAGGGGTTCTTCACTTCTGTCGGCGCATAGGCCGCGCCGCAGGCCTCGCAGTTGTCGCCGTATTGATCCTTCGCGCCGCACTTGGGGCATTCTCCCTTGATGAAACGGTCCGGCAGGAACATCTGCTTGATCGGGTCATAAAATTGTTCGATAGAGCGCTTTTCGATCAGTCCAGCGTCCCGGAGTTTCTTGTAGATAGTTTCGGCGAATTTTTTCGTTTCGACAGAGTGAGTCGAGCCGTAGTTGTCGAACTTCACGTGGAATGCCGCAAAGTCTGCCTTGTGTTCTTCTGCGACACGAGCAATCAGTTGTTCCGGGGTAATACCTTCCTTTTCGGCGCGAAGCATGACAGGCGTGCCGTGAGTATCGTCTGCACAGACGTAATAACAGGTGTTCCCCAGCATCCTCTGAAAACGCACCCAGATGTCGGTCTGAATGTATTCGACTAGATGGCCGAGGTGGATACTGCCGTTGGCGTAAGGCAGTGCGGAGGTAACCAGAATCTTGCGGGTCATTGTGGTAAGGCCTGTTGAAAAGTGCCGCAATTGTAGCAAAATTGGGCTATAGGCGTGACGGGGAATCACGGGTAGAATGCTTGCCCCCTATCGTATTAATTGCAGGAGCGGCACATGAGTTTTACTGACGCGGACGTACAGGCCGCACTGGCAAAGTTGATTGACCCAAATACAAAAAGAGATTTTGTAACGGGCAAGTCGGTAAAAAATATCAAGATCAGCGGCGATAATTTATCGCTCGACATTCAGCTTGGCTACCCGGCAAAAAGCGTGTGGGACGAGATACGGGTGATGGTAGAAAATCACCTGCGTAGCGCTTTACCAAGTATCAACACTCTTTCCGTGAATGTGAGCAGCAAGGTAGTGCCTCATGCGGTGCAGCGCGGCGTAAAGCTGGTCGATGGGGTAAAGAATATTATTGCGGTGGCAAGCGGTAAAGGAGGTGTGGGTAAATCCACTACGGCGGTGAATCTGGCTCTGGCACTGGCGGCGGAAGGCGCGCGCGTCGGGATTCTGGATGCAGATATCTATGGCCCTTCCCTACCCACCATGATGGGCATCAAAGGCGAGCCCGTATCACGTGATGGCAAGTCGGTCGAGCCCATGCAGAGACATGGACTACAAGTCATGTCCATCGGCTTCATGATTCAAGGCGAGGATGTGCCAATGGTCTGGCGCGGCCCGATGGTTACTCAGGCGCTGGATCAGTTATTGAATCAGACGCGCTGGGATGAGCTGGACTATCTGGTGGTTGACATGCCGCCCGGCACTGGCGATATCCAGTTAACTCTGTCGCAAAAAGTACCGGTGACCGGGGCGATCATCGTAACCACTCCACAGGACATCGCACTGATGGATGCACGCAAAGGACTCAAAATGTTCGAGAAGGTGAGCATCAAGATACTGGGCATCGTGGAAAATATGAGCACGCACATCTGCTCGAAATGTGGGAATGAGGAACACATCTTCGGGAGCGGCGGAGCCGAAAAGATGTGTAACGACTACAAAGTAGAGTTTCTCGGTTCATTGCCTTTGGACATCCGCATCCGCGAACAGGCCGACTCCGGCAACCCCACCGTAGTGGCTGACCCTGATGGCATAATTGCCAAGGAGTACAAACAGATTGCGCGGCGTGTGGCGGTGAAAGTTGCTGAAATGGCGCAAGATTATAGTGCGGCATTTCCTAAAATTGTGATGCAGAAGACATAAGAAGAAACACGAAGTGCAAAATGTCATGAAGCATTTATATTTTCATACTTTTCCTTGGATCAGAACTTTTGTATCGAACTAAACATGAGCATTAAATCAGACAAGTGGATACGGCACATGGCCAAACAGTACGGCATGATCGAGCCGTTCGAACCCGGGCAGGTGAAAGAAATGAATGGCCAGCGCATCGTTTCATATGGCACGTCGAGCTACGGCTATGACATCCGTTGCTCAAACGAATTCAAGCTGTTCACCAACATCAATAGCACCATCGTCGATCCGAAGAATTTCGATGCCAACTCTTTCGTCGAGCTCAAGAGCGACTATTGCATCATCCCGCCCAACTCTTTCGCGCTGGCACGCACCGTGGAACACTTCCGCATCCCCCGCAACGTACTGACCATTTGCCTGGGTAAATCCACCTACGCGCGGTGCGGCATAATCGTCAATGTCACACCGTTAGAGCCGGAATGGGAGGGTTATGTCACGCTAGAGTTTTCCAATACCACACCTCTACCGGCAAAAATTTACGCCAATGAGGGCGTGGCGCAAGTAATCTTCTTCGAGTCTGACGAAGTATGCGAAGTCTCATACAAGGATAGGGGCGGCAAATATCAGGGGCAGGTGGGGGTCACACTACCCAAAATATAAAATCAGATGCACGGTTACATTCCACCCATTCATTGAGTTCTACTGAATCATATAGAGGTATAAATTTAATGGCATCATGTCCACAAACCATTTGGCGCAGCCCCACGGGCGAGGTGGTCGCCTGCGTGGAAAAAAACAAGGTGCTGAGCGAGAACATGGAAGAAATCCGCCAAATCTGCCAAGATGCGCTGGAGGATGCAGTACTAATGGGTTGTGACGAACAGCAGTTTCGTGCGGTACTGACTGAGCTGGTTCTAGCCCTTAAAAATCGCTATCCCCCTCGCGACTAGCTACACCAGAATAGACTCTGTTTATGATGAAGCATATTTATTTGCTCACCACAGGCATCAATTAAGTTGTTTGACAATATTCTTGATTAAAGATACATTCAAAATGTTTCTTTAATCAAGAATATATAAATAGCCCAACCCCATCCACCACTGGAGTCTACAGTTATGACCTATCGCTGCCCCCCCCCGCAAACTTAGAACAACGCTAACAAGCTTATTTCTGTTCGTTGCAACCCTGTTTATCAATGTTCCAACTCACGCAGCTGAAACCTTTGCAGGTTCGGACGGATTGCCCGAACCGCGTGTCCCCACGCTGGATTTGAACCTGCCCGAGCAAAGCATGTCGGTCAAAGTTCAGGCAGCGATGAAACACGAACGAAGCCAGCCGCTAAAAGATGATAGCGGAAGAATCCACTACATCGTTGACCTCGCGGACAACGTTACCAAAGATTACTCGGACAATACCCCTGTGGATGCGCGCTTTGGCGATTGGAACAAACCGGCCATGCACGGCGTGAGACGCGCTTTCGAAGCGAAGTACCAATTCCAGGCGACCGGCATCTTCAGTTGGGTGGGCAATGGCTTCATCGCTTATCTGACACCCGCGCAAGCCAAAGCGATACAACGCGATCCGCAAGTTGTGCGGGTAACCGAGGATCACGCAATGGAATTCAGCGCGGTCTGGGCGAATCAGCCCCTGGCAGGTACCGAAATCATGCCGTGGAATATCTCTGCCGTGAGCGGCAATCAGCTGAGTGGCGGCTCGGTGCGCGCCTATGTACTGGACGCTGGGGTCGGTTACCACAGCGACTTGCCCAATGTCATTTCGCGTATATCCGCTGATCCTCTGATGCCTATCGTTGGTTGCTATCCCCATGCCACTCATGTGGCGGGTATTATCTCTGCACCACGCAATGGCCTAGGCGTAGTGGGGGTCGATTCGTCGGTGCCGGTGGTATCGGTATCGACTAGCACAACAGCAAATGCAACGTTTAATTGTGGAAATAGCTCCTCCAGTGGCAACATATCCCTTGGCCTGGATCAGATCAAATCATGGATATCCGCCAGTGGCCGGGTCGGCGTGATTAACATTTCGATAAATACGCAAGATAATACGTCAAACTATTTTGCAAATACGGAACCGCTCGGATTAAAAATACTGTCCATGGCAACACCCACACCCGTATATCCAGGCGCTTTTATAGCACAGTCGGCAGGAAATTACGGAAAGCTTGCACGTGACTATGCATACAATAATCTCTCCATTAATGACGGCATCATGGTTGTCGGCGCGGTTGATATCAACGGTCAGCCGGTGGTCAGACTGAACAGCATCGATGGGTTTAGAAGTATGCCCATAGCGGCTAATCAAGCAGGTTCAAATTTCGGTTCCTCCGTCGCTATCTGGGCACCCGGCAATAATATTTATTCAACTTGGGCTACTTGGAATGCGGCGCTTGCCGATTCGAGTCCGACTGCCCAAAAGGCGCGCCAATCGGGTAATACCACTTACAATATATATGGGCAGCTGTCTGGCACATCCATGGCCGCTCCCCATGTAGCGGGGGTGGCTGCGTGGCTGGCCGAAACTGGAAACTTGACGACGCCCGAGCAAATCGAAGCGGCAGTTCGAAGCTATGCCCGTACCAGTGGCGCAAAAGACCCTAATACCAATCTGCCCATACTGATGGCAAATGCGAGCGGCGTCAGTTACACCGCCCAGCCGACAGTAGAATTTGCTATCAACGGTATGGTCAACGGCAACTTCAGCACAAACAGTGCCACACCGTTCACACTCCGCTACGAATCTATAGGGGTAGTGAGCTGCGATCTGACTGGCTATCTCAATAACGCAGTCTGGTACCAAAATCTGGGCTTCAACAATAACTTCAACTGGGGAGCGGTTCAACTTGCCCCCGGTAATTACCGCTGGGTAGTCAATTGTCGTTCAGCGGCCTCTACCATGAACAGCGCCCAAGCCGCGGCGACCGTAACGGCGCCACCCCCCGCAGCTACAGCAGTTTTTTCCTTTAATAATGTACAGCAACCCAATGTCACCATGAGCGTAGGTTCCAGTCCTTGGCCATCTTCTGCTTCCATTAAGGAAATTTCATACGGCACGCAGCAGCCTTTCAATTTCAGTTACAACAGCACCAACACATCATCCTGCTCCTTGAACGCATTTTATGCTGCTACCTTTGGTGCATTTTGGAGCGCTTGGTACTCCGTCTCAGCCATGCCGACGTACTATAGCTGGCCGCCGGTTACGCTTGGTTTCGGCTATTATTGGTGGCAGCTCACCTGTACCGGCACAGGCGGCACGGTGACCAGGAATTTTGTTGCCCATGTGTATTAACTGATTGCATCGTATGGCTTTTCCTTCACTTTCCCCCAATTGATATTCGGAGGCGATATGTCCCTCATTAAATTCAACATGGCCCTGGTTGGGCTTGTGGTATGTCTTTTTAGTTACCTGCCTGTGGCAACGGCAGCTTCATTTGATAAGTATCTGGTTGCGCCACTTGGAACTGTTTCCGCGCCTGGCGCTTTTACTCCTTTCTTGGTAAAGGCGTCTGATTCCAGTAATACCGAGTATTTGAACCTTCATTACGGAAATGATCTTGATGATCTACCCCGCGTGGAATTATCGTCTGACGCACGCATTTCAGGAGAAGTGGTAGGGCAGTTTTTTACGCTTTCTGCCAGAAACTCCGTTAATAAAGTAATAAGATGGGAGCCATTTGTTGTGCCAAATGATACAACGCGTGATCCCCGTGTGGACGTCTACTTAACCCGGGCGAAAAGTGTAAATGGGGCCGGTGACGTAACCTTGATGACGGACGAAGAGCAGGGTATAGATGGGGCTGGCAATGTAATCGTGGAGACGGCCACCGTTCCCTACTGCGATATGTCACGCTGTTTCCCAACGCAAAAAGTTTTCACCACCTTGCGGGGTCAGCCACAAAGAATGATTACTCTAAATGGTAACCAGATCGAAGTAGTGCCCGTTAAAATTCGTCTGGATGACACACCATGGGCAACCTATTATTTTGGTTATGGCGTTGGCCTGGTTTCCGCCGAGGCGTTCAGTACACAACTTTACGCACCGTCGTTTTCCCCAGTAACGCTCCCCCCACCCAAGACCGATGGAACGGTGGTCGAGTATGTCAATACGCTGGATTTCCCGAACGCACCGGGCGGACATTATTTCTACGCGTCTGACCCCGCCGAGCAGGCCACGGTTGACGCCGGTGGCGCCGGAAAGTTTGTGCGCACCGGGCGTAGCTTCGCTTCTGGCGGTTTCGTGCCGGTGTGCCGCTTTTACGGCAGCATGTCGCCTGGGCCAAATTCACACTTCTTTACGGCATCAGAAAGCGAGTGCGCAGGGCTCAAGTCATTACAGGTGACGCCAACACCCAACACCGCTCAGCAGTGGAACTTTGAGGGCAATGGCTTTTACAGCGTCATGCCTGTTTCAGATGCACAAGGGTCGATGCAGTGCATGACCGGAACTAAGCCGGTCTATCGCGCTTACAACAACGCTTACCCGAAAAGCGGTGGCAAGAACCCGTGGGATTCCAACCACCGCTATTCCACGCTGAGCGCCGACATCGATGAAATGATTTCCAAGGGCTGGACTTCTGAAGGCATTGTTCTTTGTACGCCAGTATAGCCAGTGTAGCCCGGCAGCTTGGGTTGAATGAAATGAAGCCCAACTTCTCACCGCTCAACATGACCCTTTACTCCATCACTTATTATCGCACCCCAATCCGATGCTGCTATCCCCCGCTCAATGTAGCCATGCAATGTTGAATGTGGCCAATCAACAGGGTGAGTGACCCAGCCATGTTTCACGGGATTGTGAAGTATGTGTCTCCCGCTGCATTGGCGCATCGGTAAAGCATCTGTTCATCCCCCTGTGATGTTGGGCTTCATTTCATTCAGCCCAGCCTACCGGGCCTTTTGATCGACTCCGGTTTTATCATTCCCGTAAATCCAGCTGGCAGCTCTTGATTCGCTTTACCCTAATCCGGCGATCAAATGGACTGATGTTCCATAACACAATGATTATAAGCATTAACATGCATTGCGGAGCAATCACTTTTAGGTGAAATTAAAAACATGTCATTTTTGATACCCATCAGTAGGTTGCGACATGTTCTGTTGTTTGATCGCCGTTTCTAGGTTTACCGGATAACATCATTCTTAAATGTTATTTAACGCTAACCACATTATCTAAATCTGCGACAATCGTCACCAACTCGCTGTCCGGCAAATATTCCCCACCAAGGAGCACTGAATGAAATTTGATTTTCCCATCATCATCATAGACGAGGATTTCCGCTCGGAAAATTCCAGTGGCCTGAGCGTACGCGCTTTAGCCGGGGCCATCCAGAAAGAAGGCATGGAGGTGCTGGGTATAACCAGCTACGGGGATTTGACTTCATTCGCACAACAGCAAAGCCGGGCTTCGGCCTTTTTGCTATCGATTGACGATGAGGAATTCGGCGGCGGCAGTAAAGAAGAGACGGCCATTGCACTGAAAAGCATCCGTGCTTTCGTGGAAGAGATCCGCTTTAAAAATGCCGATATCCCCATCTATCTATACGGCGAAACGCGTACTTCGCGCCATATCCCGAATGACATCCTGCGCGAATTGCACGGATTCATTCATATGCATGAAGACACGCCGGAATTTGTGGCGCGGCACATCATCCGGGAAGCCCGATTATATTTAGATTCACTCGCCCCACCATTTTTCCGCGCACTGGTTCATTACGCGCAAGATGGCTCCTATTCCTGGCATTGCCCCGGTCATTCAGGCGGGGTGGCTTTCTTGAAATCGCCGGTAGGTCGAATGTTTCATCAGTTCTTTGGCGAGAATATGTTGCGTGCAGACGTGTGCAACTCTGTCGACGAGCTGGGTCAGCTGCTCGACCATACCGGACCGGTAGCGGCCAGCGAGCGTAACGCAGCGCGTATTTTCAGTTGCGATCACCTATTCTTTGTGACTAACGGCACCTCTACATCAAATAAAATCGTATGGCATTCCACCGTCGCACCCGATGACATCGTCGTGGTGGATCGTAACTGTCATAAATCCATCCTGCATTCCATCATCATGACTGGTGCAATACCAGTATTTCTGATGCCGACACGTAATCATTTCGGCATCATCGGACCAATTTCACTGGACGAGTTTAAAATGGAGACTATCCAGCGCAAGATTGATGCAAACCCGTTCATCAAGGATAAAAAGCAAAAGCCGCGCATCCTGACTATCACTCAGAGCACTTACGACGGCGTGTTGTACAACGTGGAAACCCTCAAACAGATACTGGATGGGCAAATTGACACCCTGCATTTCGACGAAGCATGGTTACCGCATGCCGCCTTTCATGATTTCTACAAGGATATGCACGCCATAGGCCAAGGCCGTAAACCGTGCGAGGAATCCATGGTGTTTTCCACACAATCGACACATAAAATGTTGGCGGGATTAAGTCAAGCCTCACAGATTTTGGTGCAGGACAGCGAAATGCGCAAACTGGATCGCGACTGCTTCAATGAAGCCTATATGATGCATACCTCTACCAGCCCCCAGTACGCCATTATCGCATCATGCGACGTGGCTGCCGCAATGATGGAGCCGCCCGGCGGCACCGCTCTGGTAGAAGAATCCATTGCTGAAGCGCTCGATTTTCGTCGTGCCATGCGCAAGGTGGATGAAGAATGGGGAGTGGATTGGTGGTTCAAAGTTTGGGGGCCGGACTATCTAGCTGAAGAAGGCATGGCCTCGCGCGCGGACTGGATGCTGGGTGC
>Ga0105048_10019230_pt1 | contig 10475 bp, 10 predicted proteins | sample MAT05_FD_78382 | JGI IMG/M metagenome (GOLD analysis project Ga0105048, IMG submission 78382) | Freshwater microbial communities from Lake Fryxell liftoff mats and glacier meltwater in Antarctica - MAT-05 | ecosystem: Environmental > Aquatic > Freshwater > Ice > Liftoff microbial mat | place...
CACACCACCCAGCATGGCCTGCCAGCGCAGGCCGAAGGTTTCGGCGATCCAGCCCAATACCAGCGGCACCACGCCGAGCCACAGAAAACCCATGATCGCGGCAAACACCAGCGTGCTCTGCGGCGTCGGCAGGACCACGAAGTACCAGGCCAGCGCGAGCGAGCGCAGGGTATAGATCATGCCCAGCAGCACCAGTTTGTTCCAGCGCCCTCCTGCCCAGCCAAAAAACAGGCTGCCCAGGACATTGAAGCCGCCAATCACACCCAGCGCCTGCGCACTGAGCATGGGGTCCATGCCGCAGATGGCCAAGTAAGAGGGCAAGTGGGTGGTAAGGAACACCAATTGCATGCCACATACGAAATAGGTCACGGCCAGCACCACGAACAGCGGGTTGCGCAGGGCGATGCCCAGCGCCAAACGCGCGGTGTCCGCCTCACCAGCCTTGGCTGGCAAGGGCAAGTCGTCCACCCGCCCTGCCATCCAGGCCGCAGGTACCATGACCAGGGCGAGCGCGACAAAGCCCCAGACCCCGACGCGCCAACCCATGGACGTCGACAGCGCCTGACCCAGCGGCGCTGCGAGCATCGCTCCCAGGGAGCCGGCCGCCGATACGATTCCGAGCACGGCGCTGCGCAGCGCAATCGGCACCGGGCGCGAGGCGGCGGCCATGGTCAAGGCGCTTCCGTTGCAGGCCAGTGCCGCGCCGATGGCAACACCGGCGCCCAGCATCACCCCGACAAAGCCGCTGGCCGTGGCCAGCAGCACCAGACCGACGCAGTACAGCAGGGCGCCGCCCACCATCAAGCGGCGCATGCCGATGCGCGCCGACCAGGCGCCGGCAATCGGTTGCAGCAGCCCCCAGACCAGGTTTTGCACGGCTAGGGCGAGTGTGAAGTCGGCGACCGAAATGCCGATGTCGCGCGTGACCAGCGGCATGAAAATGCCCAGGCTCTGACGCAGGCCCATGGCCAGGCTCAACAGCACCGATGCACCGAGCAGGATCGGAAAGGAAGGGCGCAGGGCGCGCAAGGTTTGCATTGTCTCAGCCGGTCAATCCATCAGCGACCGCGATACATTCGATCTCGAAGCGCAGTGCCGGTGACAGACAGCCGGTGATGGTGGTGCGTGCGGGGTAGGGCGCCTGGAAATATTCGCGGTACAGGCGGTTGAACAAGGGCAGGTCGTCCGCGTCGCGCACGTAGTTGCGCGTCTGCACCACCTGTGCGAGATCACATCCGGCACTCTGCAACACCTTGCGCAAGTTCTCCACCGACCGGCGGAACTCGCCCTCAAAGCTGTCCGGGACGATTCGTCCGCTCAGGTCCACCGAGGCCTGGCCCGAAACCAGAACCAGGTTGCCGACCTTGACCGCCGGGCTGAACGGAAGGTGCGACACCGGTGTGCCGGCTTCGCGCGGATAGGAAACGCTGGGGTGCATGGGCTGCTCCGGGCAATTGGGAAGGAGCCATTTTGCCCCGCTTGCAGAGGGGTTCGGCGGGGCTGGCAGAAAGCGTGTCGCCGGAGCCCACCGCATCACGGCAGCGTCAGGTAAACGAACATGCCATTGATCGGCTCGTCGACGTTTTTGCGAATCTGGTCATGCACCACCTTGCGCACTTCGAACCCGTGTCGCTGCGCCAATGCCATAACGTATGGCCCGGAATGCGCATACCGCATGCTGCTCAGCAAGGCGAACCCTGCGCCGTCCGGAGTGTCACATTCGACCGAAAAGCAGAACACCCCAGCGGGCTCCAGCAGGCGCTTTACCGCGTCGAAAACCGGCTCCAGGTCGCCCACGTAGATAAACACGTCAGCGGCCAGCACCAGGTCATGGCGCTGGTCCGTTGCGCGCAGGTGTTCGACGATGTCGGCCTGCACCAACGCGTCGTACACGCCGCGCGTGCCTGCCTTCGCCACCATGGTGCCAGAGAGGTCGATCCCGGCGAGCCGGTCGGTCATGGGCCGTACCAAGGGACCGCACAGGCCGGTGCCACAGCCCAGGTCGAGCGCAGAGAGAAAGCGGCTGTGTTCCAGGGCGGCGAGGTTTTCCACCAGCACGGTGTGGGCCTGGTAGTGCAGGACACCCACCAGGTGTTCGTCGAACTGCCCGGCATAGTCGTCAAACAGTGTTTCCACATAGTGCCGCGGCGGGCTGGCCGGTGTCGCTTGGGGGCTGACGGCGGCGAGGTAGTAGCTGTTGAGCTCCCGGTCGGCCCCGTTGTCGATTGCGCGCTGGAAGGACTCGGCGGCTTCGTTCAGGCGGCCAAGCTCCTGCAACACGCTGCCCCGGTAGGTCCAGGCCTGTCCCAGGTCGGGTGCGATGGCCAGGGTACGGTCGAATCCGGGCAGCGCCTCGTCCAGCCGCCCGATACGCGCCAAAGCAGTGGACCGGTGGTACCAGCCCTCCAGATTGTCGGGCTCGATGGCCAATACCTGGTCGGCGACATCCAGTGCCTCCTGCGGGCGCGACAACTTGAGGCGTGTCGACGCCAGGTTGACCAAAGTCGATATCCTGTTTGGCAGCGTTGCCAGTGAGGCCAGGAAACAGCGTTCGGCGTCTTCGAAGCGGGCCGCTTCAAAACTCTCCAGCCCTTGCAGGAACATTTCCTTGGCATGGGTGAAGGGGTCCATCGTGCCCGGTACCCCTGGTGTCGACAATGTCATAGGCAGATTCCTGGCGTGTGCTGGCCGTCCCGACAAACCGATGGCGACGCGATCAGTCGAGCATTGTCGCCACATACCGCCACAGATCAAGACCCGAAGAAGCGGTTGGCCGCAAACGTCAGAATCCAGTCACCGGCAGCTGCCGATAACAATGGCATGCTAACTGCGCGAACGAATCGGGATCGACCAGCTCGTCCGACAGGAACAGGCCTTTTTTGCGGTCCCGGTTTGCAGATAGGTCCCGCTGGGTCCGTCCGAGTCCCCTGCGCTGCGGGCAACTCCGCGCAGGTCGTCCGCACGGATGGATTCTCGGCGCGTGACCGTCCCGTTGCCAAGCTCGACCCAGGTCAACGTGAAATAACTTTCATGATGCGAGGTGAAGAGAGGACTTCATGAAAGTTGGAACCGGGCAATCGTCGGCGCGGCAGTGCCAGTCAGCGCGGTGAAAATGCATCCACCCGGCTATGGCCAGCATGGCTGCGCCCAGCGCAGCAGCCCGCAGCCAGCCAGCAGCCAGCAGCCAGCAGCCAGCAGCCAGCAGGCAGGAGCCCGCAGCCAGCCAGCAGCCAGCAGCCAGCAACCAGCAACCAGCAACCAGCAGCCAGCAGGCAGCAGGCAGCCAGCACGCAAATGGCGCCGACCGCAACCCGGACAATCCAGCCGTCCTCTCTTGCCAGCCACCGTCCCACCAGGGCCGCACCGAGTGGTGCCACAGCGATCAGTGCCACCCGCCGCGCGCAGCGTCCAGCGACTGGCAATTCTGCTGTGAAACAATCTGCGTCAGTTTTTGCCCAACCTCTGCAACCTTTCCACAGTGTGAGACAGGGCGGTTGACAGAGGTGCGCTTCGACCCGACTTTGCAGCGTCGCCCGGAATTGGCGTTATTTTCGACTCTTGCGCCTCTGTGCGACGGCGCCAAGCAAGGCAAGCCCGGCCAGAAGCATGGCGTAGCTCTCCGGCTCTGGCACGGCAGACACGCGGTAGGCCAGAACCATGGTGTCGTTCTCGATTCCCGCATCGTAATTCTGGAGCACGCCATTGGCGTCCAGCAGCTTGCCGCTGCGCGACATGAAGTCGTTGTCATTTCCGACGAACAGGAAGTAGTCGCTGCTACCGTCACCTACCGGCACCAGGCCAAGCGCTTCCCACTTTTCGGAAATGCTGTTGCTGTTGGTCGGCCCGGCGCTCGTGTTCAGGCCGAATTTCGACAGCTCGCTGCTGGCGCCCGCCCCCAGTTTGCCCAGCATATTCAGCGCCTCGGTCCACTGGATTGGCGTCACGCTGGCACTGAGCACGCCACCCGGCGCGACCTGCGCACCCTCGGCGTCCAACCCGGTCAGATTGGTCGCATTGGTCAGGTCGGCCAGCAGGATGGACTTGAACACCGGCACCGGCGCGCCGACGTCTTCGACGCCGCGGCCATTGCCATCGCGCGACAGGATCAGCAACTGCTTGTTGTTCAGGGCGATGATGGCACTTTGCGCGCCCGTGCGATTGACCGCCGGCGTGCCGCCGTTGTCGTCGATTCGCGGTAGCTGGATCACATACTGTGCCGACGGCGCGCCGGGCGTGTCACTGGCCGAGACGTCGTACACCACAAGCCGCGTATTCGAGCGCCCCTGGGCGCCGCTGCCGGAGTCCTGAAGGGTCGCACTTTGCAACAGGCCAAATACCTTGGTGCCGTCCGGACTCTGGGCGATACCTTCCATGCCCTGGTTGATGCGCCGCCCATTGGTTGGAGGATTGGCATTGAAGTTGATGGCACCGACGGGAGAATGTGGCACCAGCGCTGGCGGCAACTTGAGCAGCCCCACGAGTTCCTTGCTGCCATTGAATCGATAGATGTAGGCGCCGTATTCATCACCGACCCAGCCGCTGCCGGCCTTGCCAACCCGGTTGTCGAGGATCAGCCCTTCGGCGTCCATGGTGAGGCGGTTGTTGACGGTGCCGTCACTCTGGATGGTGTTGCCCGATGTGGTTGGCACCTTGGTTCCAAACATTGTTGTCGCTGGTCCGTTCGCCAGCAAGCCGCTGGAGAAGACCGACGCGGTCGCTGCGTTGCTGTCATGGTCGTACGTGAAGCGGGTCGAGCCGGCAAAGGTCATCGCGATCTGGTTCTGCGCCGCTGTCGGCGTGGCCGCGGTGTACGGCGTAAAGCTGAAGTCAAAGGTGTTGATTCGCGCTGCGTAGTTCGAGAATGTACTGCCGCTGTTGTAGCCGCGATCGGGCAAGAAATTGAAGGTGCCGCTCCAGCTTCCGTTGCGGTTGTTGGTAAATCCGCTGATCTGCATGTCCGAAATCGAACCCAGTGTCTCGCCGGTCGCCGGGTCGATGCTGTTTGCCGCCACACGGCCTACACCCTGCAAGCCGAGGTTGACAAAGCTGGTGCCACCGAGCAGCACGCCGCCTGAAGACCAGCTACCGGTGTTCGGGACCAGGATATCGCGGTTGGAAGAGGTGTACTGTGCGATTGACAGGCCCGGCACTGCCAGCAACACCGCGAGGGCGATGGCGCTGAGGTTGTGATTTTGCGTGGTGGTACTGGTTGTCAGAGGTGTTTGCATGGTGTTGGACTTTGCTCGGCTGTGGCGAGTTGGTGTGAAGGTGCGTGGCGCGGTGACGGCTGCGGTGGTTTGAACACCCCGCAGATCATCGTAGGGTGCCGATGTGACAGTTGTGTGAAGGCAGGCGGTCGCCAGCCGGAGAATGGTCACGCGGATGGAGGGCGGCGGCGCGATTCGATCTGAATGTGGAAGCGCTTGCTGGCGTTTATTCCAGCTTGAAGACAAAGCGCTGCGTGACCACTGCCTCATCCGCATTTTCGTTGCACTTGTACTGCCGCATGGCGTTGCGCACCGCTGCGTGGAAGACCGCCGGTCCAGACAGGATGGTGACATCCGTTACGGCGCCATTGCGGATCGTGGCCTGCGCGACGACGACACCCGTCGTACCGCTTTGGCGTGCCCGCAGTGGCGTATCTGGTGGTACCTGGGTCGGGCAGACCAGGCCGATATCAGAGCTGATGGGTGTGCCTGGGACTGTTGCAAGTGGCGCCAGTGCAGGCGCAGCGGGCTTGCCTGGCGCTGCTGCGAGCGGTGCCAGTGCAGGCGCAGCGGGCACAGTTGGCATTGACGCCGCAGCGGCGACAACCGCCGGGGCCAGCACCGGTGGCACAACTGGCAGCGCTGTGGTTGGGGCGACCGGCACGGCGCTGATGGTCGGTGCCGCGGCAGGCGGCGCCGCCATCTCGACTGGTGCCACGGCGGCAGGCGGGGCTGCAGTCTGGGACGGCGCTGCCTTGGTCGCGGGCGGCTTGGTATCGCGAGGCGGTGGCGTCATTGGCGCGGGAGGCGGCGCAATGAGAACTTCCTGGATCACTATCGATTCGGGCGGCTTTTTCGCCAAATCCAGACCCTTGTCGAGGGTGCCACTGAGCAACAGCCAGCCCAGCAACAGGTGCAGCAGCAGCACCACCACCAGGCCGCGCCAGCGGGTGGAGGGGTATTGCAGGCGGTAGGTGGTGGCGGATGCCATGCGGCGCAGACGCTACTGGATGAACTGCTCGCTGCCGACGACCACCATCGAGGTCAGACCCGCGCGCCTGGAGCTGGCCAGGACACCGGCGAAAACCGCGTAAAGGGCGTCCTTGTGCGCTCGCAGGTGTACTTCGGGCTGCGTCGGCAATATCGCGATCGCCGCCATCTTTTCTTCCATTGCGGCCTGGCTGAGCGCAATGCCGTCCCAGGTGAGTGTGCCGACGGCGTCAATGTCGATCTGCACCGTTGTCGGCTTGACCACGGTGGCCGCAGGTAGCGCCACCGCAAACTGCAGGTTGACCGCGTGCAGCTGGATCGGAATCGTGACGATCAGCATCACCAACAAGACCAGCATCACGTCGATCAGCGGCGTGGTGTTGATCTCCATCAGCAGCTCCGGTTCGCCTGTGTTCTGGGAGTGCATCGGCATGTTCATGCGGGCGCCTTGTGTGCTGCGGCTTTGGTCAGTTGCGGCGGATTGGCACTGCCTTGGCCACCTGGCGCCGGCGGCTCGGTGATGAACGCCACCTTGGCGATACCGGCGCGCTGGCAGGCGTACAAAACCCGGCCGACTCCCTCGTAACGCGCCGCACCGTCGCCGCGGATCTGCACTGCCGGCTGCGGCCGCTGGATTGCCACCTTCTGCAGCCGCTCGACCAGTGACTCCACACTGGACAGGCGTGTGTCGTACCAATAAATGGCGCCCGCGGCATCGACCGAGATGACGATGTTGTCAGGCCTTGCCTGGCTCTCTTCCACCCGCTCCTTGGGCAGCGACAACCGGATGGACGTGGTGACCACCGGAATGGTGATCAGGAAGATGATCAGCAGCACCAGCATCACATCCACCAGCGGCGTGGTGTTGATTGTGCTGATTACTTCATCGTTGCCCTCGGAAGGGCCCGCATTCATCGCCATGGCGTTCGCATCATGCGGGTAAACGGGCTGCCGGGCCAGGTCCGGTGGTAGCGAGCATCACGGCATGCAGATCTTCGCCAAACGCCTGCACCTGCTCCATCGCTGCCTTGTTGCGCCGTACCAGCCAGTTGTAACCCAGCACCGCTGGCACGGCAACGGCCAGGCCGATGGCAGTCATGATCAGGGCCTCGCCGACCGGTCCGGCAACCTTGTCGATGCTGGCCTGACCCGACAGGCCGATGCTGATCAGTGCGTTGTAGATTCCCCAGACGGTACCGAACAGTCCTACGAAAGGTGCCGTCGAGCCGACCGTGGCGAGCACCGCCAGGCCACCCTGCAATTGGCTCTGCACGCTGGCCATGGCGCGCTGGATGCTCAACGTGAGCCAGGTATTGAAGTCGATCGCACCACGCAGTCCTTCGTGCTTTTGTACGCCGTCGAGCGCCTTCTCGGTGATGAAGCGAAACGGGCTGTCGGCGCTTAGCCTGTGTGCACTCTCAAGCACCGATCCGCCACTCCAGAAGTCCTTGTCGAGCGCCTTCGATTGGCGGCCGATGCGCGCTTGCTCAAACACCTTGCTCACGATCACGTACCAACTCGACAGGCTCATGAGCACGAGAACCAGCAAGGTGCCCCTCGCTACCAAATCCCCCTGGCGCCAAACTGCGCGCACGCCGTAGGGGTTCTCCGCTACCGACAAAATTGGCGTGGCGGCGGCCGGATTCGCAGCAGCGCCGCCAGTGGCTGCTGAGGGCGTCGCCACCGGTAGGGGCACTTGGCCAAACACAGGAAGTGACAGCGGCGCCAGCAGCAGCGCGACCGCAAGTGCCAGTCGCCGACAGACCCGCGCGGGGTGGTGGTCCACATACTTCCTTTCACCAACAACATGACAGCGGCCACCTGAGTGGGGCGAGCGTCAGGACACCGAATGTAACCGCAAACCCCGGGCGGGCCGACGACCGGGAGCGGGTTGTACACACCCGCGCTGGCCGCTGCCCGGCAGCACAAAGGACCGGTGTGGCCGCAGTCTGCGCGGCGTCGGGTGCGGCATTTGTCTGGACCGGGCAGTCGTTGCCGGACTGTCGGACAATCGGACGCTGAAATGCCCACTGCCCGGACCTCCCATGCCGCCACCAAACGCTGACCTGGATCTGGACCACATCCGCGCCGAGTTTCCCGCCTTGGAAAGTGGCTTCGTGTACCTGGACCACGCCGGCGGCTCACTGGTGTTGCGCCGCGTCGCAGACCGCGTGCGCGACTACCTGCTGACCAGCAGTGTGCAGCTGGGCGCGGCTTATTCCCATTCGCAGGACGCCAGCGCCAGGGTGCTGTCGGCGCGCAAGGCGGTTGCCGAACTCATCAACGCGCCCTTCGATGACGAGGTGGTGATGGGCGGCTCCGCGACGGCACTGATGTTCCAGTTGGGCCAGGCCATCGCGCCGGGAATTCGACCCGGTGACGAGATTATCGTGACCAACACCGACCACGAGGCCAGCATCGGCGCGTGGACCCGTTTGCAGCAGGCCGGTGCCGTGTTGCGCTTCTGGAATGTGAACCCGCAGACGCTGGAGCTCGACCTTGCAGACCTGCAGAACCTGTTGTCGGACCGGGTCAAGTGGGTGGCCATGACGCATTCGTCCAACATACTGGGCACGGTCAATCCGGTGGCCGATGCAGCCGCGCTGGTGCATGCCGCAGGAGCGCGCCTGTGCGTCGACGCGGTGGCTTACGCGCCGCATCGTCTGGTGGACGTGATGGCCAGTGGTGCCGACCTGGTTGTGTTCAGCTTTTACAAAGTGTTTGGTCCGCACTGTGCAGTGTTGTGGGGGCGGCGTGAACTGCTGCTGGGCCTGGCCAGCTTGAACCACTATTTCATCAGCGCGCAGGCGATTCCCTACAAATTGCAACCGGGCGATCTGAACTACGAGTTGTCGTATGGCTGCATCGGCATTGGCGACTACCTGGTTGATGTTGGCACAGGCCTGTGCCCAGCCGGGTCGCGGCGCCAGCAAATGCAGGCAGCGTTCGATGCGTTCGAAGCACATGAGAACCGGCTCGCCAACCGTTTGTTGGACTACCTGGCCACGAAATGTGCCGTGCGGGTGATAGGGCGCCTGCGCGCTGATGGCGGGAGGCGTGTACCCACCGTCAGTTTTGTCGTCGAAGGCCGGATGTCGGAGTCCATTGTTCGCCATGTGGACCAATTTGGAATCGGAATCCGTTTTGGCGACTTTTACGCCAAGCGCTTGATCGACAGCCTGGGCCTTGACCAGTACGGTGGCGTGGTGCGGGCATCGGCGGCCCACTACAACACCCTGGGTGAGGTGGATCAGCTGATACGCCACCTTGACGAGGTCATCGGTTGATGATTGACAGGCAGTTCCCGGGCGCAGCGCTGCCGGTGAGCCTGCCGATGCTGCCGCGCGACTTCGGACCGGCTGGTCAATACGCTCTCGAGGATGGCTGTGTCGGGTTCTGAGTTGCCGACGCCGCAGCACTTGGCCGATCGGACGATTCGCCACTACGAGTGCAACGCCGAAGCCTTTCGTGTTGGCACGGCGAACCACGATGTGCGCCAGAATGTCGAGGCCTTGCTGCGGCACGTCGCGGCCCAGCCCCCGTTCACGATTCTTGACTTTGGCTGCGGCCCCGGACGTGACTTGCGGACGTTTACGACCCGTGGCCATGTGGCGGTCGGACTCGAAGGCGCGGCGGCACTGGCCGCGATGGCCCGCGCCGACAGTGGCTGCGAGGTGTGGCGGCAGGACTTTCTGCGGCTCGATCTGCCCGATGCGCACTTTGACGGCGTATTTGCCAACGCCTCGCTGTTCCACATCCCGGTCGAGGCGCTGCCCCGGGTTCTGCGCCAGTTGTTTGCGACCCTCAAACCATATGGCGTGTTGTTCAGCTCAAACCCACGCGGCAACAACGAACAGGGTCTGCAGGGGGAACGATACGGCGCGTACCATGATCTCGCCACATGGCGCGCCTATCTTGCTGCGGCCGGTTTCAACGAACTCGAGCACTACTACCGCCCGCCCGGCTTGCCACGCGATCAACAACCTTGGCTGGCCAGCGTTTGGCGGCGCGGCTGAGGGAGTGGCTGCCTTTCGCGCCAAAAAAGGCGTGCGGTGTTGCCGACGCAAGTTTGACCAGGGGTGACGTTTGTCATGGACCGGGCACCAACCGGCCAGGTGCCGCGCCAAACTTCGCTCAACACATGTTCCAAATTGATTGCCGAATTTTGGCGCCCGTAATCAAATGTGTTCCCTATTGCCCCTTTTGCCTTCCAGAAATGCCGCGCGACGCTTCACCCTGGAAACCGCAGTTGGACGCGCCCGAGTGGGCTGCGATGGG
>Ga0105048_10019233_pt1 | contig 10475 bp, 10 predicted proteins | sample MAT05_FD_78382 | JGI IMG/M metagenome (GOLD analysis project Ga0105048, IMG submission 78382) | Freshwater microbial communities from Lake Fryxell liftoff mats and glacier meltwater in Antarctica - MAT-05 | ecosystem: Environmental > Aquatic > Freshwater > Ice > Liftoff microbial mat | place...
CTTGATAAAGTCCAAAAATGCCGTTTGTGCAGCGGCAAACTCACCCCTTCTCAGGGTTGCGAGCGCCGCATCAAAGTCTTTAAGCTCTGGTGGACTCACCATAAACTCTTTACCGTCGACCGTCACCTTCAACGGCTCAAACTTTCGAAGTCTCTCATCAACCCCCTGAGCAACGTCTTTTTGCCGACGCTGCACTTCGGCAACATCACGCGCCAGTTGCTCGTCCTGCCCACGCATTCTGGCTATCTCGGCACGCAAAACCTCAAGCTGGTTCGACAAATCAAGGATGCTGCGGCGCAGCTGGGCATTGTCATCGTTGGCTTTTCTAAGGTCTTCTGCATTGCGTTGTTGCTGCGCTTCCACTCGCTGTTGTTGCACCTCTACTTTTTGACGCAAATCAAGAATGGCCTTGCGGGCCTCATTGTCGTCAAACAAAGCGTGTGCATTGGAGGTCAATACGCCAAACGCCGCAGCGGCGAAAACACTGCGCAGGATTCTTGAAAGTTTCATATCAATGGTGATTAACATTCGGTTAGCGGAAGCTTAATTCTGCCCTGCGATTCTTCGCCAACGAGGCCTCGTCCGAGCCCGTGGCAGCGGGCTTTTCCTTACCAAAGCTGACCGCCTCAACCTGTGCATCGGTCACGCCCAGCAGACCCAACGCACGCCGAACTGCCTCAGCGCGTTTTTGACCCAATGCCAGGTTGTACTCGCGGCCACCACGCTCGTCGGTATGGCCTTCAATCGCCATCTTTCGTCCTTTGTTGGCCGCCATGAACCTCGCATGCGCCTCTATTGCACCTTGAAACTCTGGCTTCAGGGTAAAACTGTCGTAGTCAAAATAAATAATTCTTGCAACTCCAGCAGGACCCGCTACAGCATTGTTGTTGGCCATGATTTCAATCGGTGCTACGCCTGTGCTGAACGTGTTCGGGGCCGCACTGGTACCGGGCTGCGCCGTGACGGGCGTTGCCGTACGGCTTTCAACTGGCACCTCATCAAGTTTGACGCTTGACCCGCAAGCAGCAAGAAAAGCCACCAGCGTAAGCGCTGAAATCGCGGAAAAGAAATGACGCTTCATGAATGATTTCCTGGTAAAAATTAACAGCTTGAAAAAAATGAAAATGAGTAAGACCGAATGTGGCTTTTAAATTGCTACAACCATGTAAGGGTGAGTCGCCAATTAAAGTGGTCTTTGGTAGGAATTTATCGTGAAAACGGGCTCCAGTCAGGCTCACGAATATCGCCAGCGGCTCCCGCCAGACGGGCCTTGATTTTCCCGTCAAGCGTGGTGGTCATCAGCGCTTCACGTCCTTGCTGTTGGGTTGCATAAACAATCAGACGGCTGTTAGGGGCAAAACTCGGACTTTCGTCTGCTGTGGTGTCAGTGATCTGGTTCACAGCACCGCCTGCAAGTTCCATTACCTGGAGCTTGAAAGCGCCGTTAACGCGGGAAATATAAGCCATATATTTCCCGTCCAGACTCATGGCAGGCGATGTGTTGTAGCTGCCTGTAAACGTGACACGTTCAATGTTTCCACCAGACGCACTCATACGGTAAATTTGCGGCGCGCCACCACGGTCACTGACAAAGTAAATACTTCTGCCATCTGGCGAAAAGGCTGGCTCTGTGTCGATGCTGGAAGACTGCGTCAAACGCCGTGGCTCACCACCATTGGAATCCATCGCGTACAGCTGCGAGCCACCGTCACGGCTTAGCGTCGCCACAATCTGCCGCCCGTCAGGCGACCATGCTGGCGCGCTGTTGGAACCACGAAAATTGGCCAACAATCGGCGCTTGCCGCTGGTTACATCGTGGGCATAAATGACCGGCTTTCGCGACTCGAAAGACACGTAGGCCAGTTGCATCCCATTGGGAGACCACGCGGGCGAGATGATAGGCTCGGGACTTGCCAGGGCTGATTGTGCGTTTTCACCATCGGCATCGGCTACCCACAGTGTGAAGCGCTGGCCGCCTTTGGTTACGTAGGCAATACGGGTAGAAAAAATACCCTTTTCCCCTGTTAATTTTTCATAAATAAAGTCTGAAATACGATGCGCAGACAGCCGCAAGTCAGCAGCGGTCACTGCGTAACTCTGGCCGCCCAAGTCCTGACCACGGAGCACATCCCACAGCCGCAGGCGAACGTCAAAGCGGCCATCCGCCAGCGGTGTGACGCTGCCAGTCACCAGTGAGTCAGCGCCCTTTTGCTTCCACAACGCCATATCCGGCCGGGCACTTTCATCAAGCGTGGCACCCGTGGTGTCCACTGCCCGGAAAATGCCGCTGCGCTCCAGATCAGCCGTGACGATGGCGCCAATTTTTTGCGGCGCTTGTGCATCACCGCGAAAAGTCGCCACAGCGATCGGCATTTGCGTCAGGCCAACCCCGGACACCTCCACCCTGAATTGCGCAAATGCTGGAATTGACCATGGCAGCGCGCTAGCCGCCAGGAGTTTGACAAAGTTTCTGCGGTAAAAAAGTGGATTTGTATGAAATCGGGTTTTATGCATGGGAAAAGTTTAAATCTGTTTTCTATAAGTTACTGTAGGCGTGAGACCTCACCTGAAGCATGAGGTTCAATCTGGGCCAGTCCTTTTTTAGCCGTGATTTGATGCGTCTTCATTCGGTCAAAAACCTTTTGCTGGTTGACAGACGCTTGGGCTCTTTGCTGCTCACGGTGCCAGAGGTGATACACCTCAGTCGCCCAAAACCCATTTTTTCGCTTGACACCAAAATGACTCAGACGAAGCACAAGGTCGGCGTCTTCATGACCCCAGCCTTCAAACGTTTCGTCAAACCCGTTGACGGCAAAGAAATCATGCCGCCACACCGCGAGGTTGCAACTTCGAATGCCTTTCCACTTGAAACCCGTTTTTAACCTATATAAAGAGTCTGGCCAGCCCATCAGGTGCAACACTTTGTTGCTGTCACCCTTGAGGCGGGCTTTGATCCAGAAGGCTACCGACTGATCAAGCAGATCAAGGTCATTGCGCACCACGCGATGGGTCAGACGCTCACTGAGTAACACCCTGCTTCCGTTGACGAAGCAGGTTTTTTCAGCCAGTTGGGTGTGGGCTTTTACAAATGACGGTCCCGGCACACAGTCACCATCCAGAAAAACCAAATAGTCGCCAGTCGCATGGTAGGCCCCAAGATTGCGGGCTGTAGAAGCAGTAAATCCCTCATCTGGATGCCATACATGACGAACCGGACAGTTGAAATCCGGGCACTTTTGCCTGAATAAATCCACCTGCCCGGCGCTGGATCCGTCATCAGCCACCAGTATTTCATGCCCATCATGGCACTGCCTGGCAAGTGAACGCAGCACGACCAGCAAGGCATCACTTCGGTTGTAGGTGAGAACAATAAAGCTGATCTTCATTTGGCAGCGGGGTTTTCACGCGACATGAGCCAAAGCTTGAGATAACGGTAATAAGTACCCTCAGCATTGGAAATGGCAAGCACCAACCCCATACGCCCATCCAGAAACCCAAGTCGCAATATGTAGGTTCTGAAAAACGCCCATAGCCCGTGGCTTAAGGCTTTGCTTAACGATGCTTCCCCTCCCCGCTTGAACAGGGCCTGCGCTCCAGCAGTCGAATAGCGATTGGCCTTGTCAAGAACAGCCTCAAAACTGGTGAAGCTCTCGTGCAACAGGTGCTGATGCAAGTGACCTACCGTGCGCACCGAGATGATTTTTTCATGTACCAGATCATCAGAAAAACGAGCTGCGTCCCGCTTGAACAGGCGTGTGACGCGGTCTGGATACCAGCCCGAGTGGCGCATGTTTTGGCCACAGTAGCTTGAAAGCCGGGGCATGCTGTAAACATCGAACTGCGGATCCACCAAGGCAGAAGCAATCTCTGCCTCCAGCTCAGCGCTCAGTCTTTCGTCGGCGTCAATGGACAGCACCCAATCGCAGCGTGCAAGCGCAAGTACACGGTTTTTCTGTATCCCAAAACCGCGCCAGTCAGCGCTTTGACTGACTTCAGCACCCATTTTTTCTGCGATGTCGACCGTGTTGTCTGAACTGTGAGAATCCAGCACAACCAGCTGGTCGGCAAACAGAACAGATTGCAGACAGGCTTCAATGTTGTGAGCCTCGTTCCTGGTAATCACTATGACGGACAAGCTGGCCAACGGTTGCCTTTCACCATCAGATTCAAAAACAGATACGGCAGCCAGTTGCGGTATCTTTGTAGTGAAAGCATAGCAGACGAGCCAGGTCGAAAGGCGTACAACGCGCTGAATGAATCACGGATAATGCCACGACGCCATAAGCCACTCCACCTACCATTTTGTTCAAGCCGACCATCAACTTTAGACTGCTGCTCGTATGCGCGCTTGCTGCATCCGTCGGTTTGCCCATTGGTTTTTTGAGTCTGGCCAAATTTGCCTTGTTCATTGGTACGCTGATTATTTTGTTTCGCGGTAACAGGCCGCATGTAGTTTCCGGGGCTGCAATGGTTGGCAAACCGCTGACTGCCCTGCTGATTTTCGGAATTCTTGCAGCTTTTGCAGCCAGCCTGACCTGGACATCAGGCTCCCAAGTGGAGGCCTTGAATTCTTTGGGAAAATACAGCAAATTACTGATCATTCCGGTATTCTGTGTGCTGATTAAAAGTCGCAAAGAAGCACTTTTTGCAATCGCGAGTTTTTCTGCAGTGCAGCTCTTTTTGGTTGTAAGCGCCTGGATGATTTTTATAAAGCTGCCTGTGCCATGGGCTCTGTCGCAGTTCTCGCTGAGCCATAACGTTGTTTTCTCAAGCTATCTCGATGAGGGCTTGATGTCAGCGGTGTTTGCTGCTGTTAGCTGGCACCTGAGAGCTTTGGTGCCAGGCAAATACGGTCGCTTCTGCGCCATGGCTGCCACGCTGCTGGCTCTAGGCAACGTATTTTTTTTACTGCAGGGCCGAAGTGCGCATGTGGTGGCCATACTTTTATTGACACTTGCCATCGCTTGGCAAATGCCGCGCAGATACCGCCTGGCCGTCGTGGTCTTGCCGTTTTTTCTGGTGCTGCTTTTGTATGCCAGTTCGACAAAAGTACAAACTCGGCTCGATGTCCTGAAAAATGAAGTTCAAGCGTTTTCGGTCAAACAAGGGGTAGACGTTGACTCCACCAATTCTTCCGGTATTCGTCTTCAGTTCTGGCACCGAGCCATCCAGTCGATTGCAGAAAATCCTGTATTGGGGTCAGGTGCGGGGAGCTGGAGTAATGAATTCAACCGCCTGGATCGCATAGACAATGCAGCGCACACCGATATCCAACCGTTGGGTAATCCACACCAGGAATATCTGATGTGGGGTGTGCAATTGGGTGTGCCCGGCATATTGCTTCTTTTGGCACTCATGATGTCCATCATGAAAGACACTCTCCCGATGGATACCCAAACGGCAAGGGCCACACAGTCCTCGTTGCTTGCCCTGGCCGTTGCCTGTCTGTTTAATTCGTCGCTCTACGATGCACAGATTGGTGATTTCTTCTGTGTGGTGCTGGGTTTACTGCTGGCCTTCGGATTACACCCACAGCACTCAATGCAGCCAGCGGTTCAATCTGCAAAAAGCAACAGCGCAGCATGACAACCGATATACCGCTTCCTTCGCGGCCTGACAAAAAGTCAGTATGGCAACGCATTCGCCGAGTCTGGCCTTACTTCAGCCGCTCGCGCGGCGCGTGGGCTGTGGCTATCGCCGCCACATTTGTAGCGTCTGCCACTGAGCCTTTTATCCCCGCTATGCTCAAGCCGTTGCTTGATCGTGGGTTTCAGGCGGGCTCGCTGAATATCTGGCTGATACCTGCCAGTCTGATGCTGCTCTTCACGGTTCGCGGGCTGGCTGGTTTTGTTGCCCAGTACGCTGTTGCGCAGGTCACCAACGTCGGCCTTCAGGCCCTTCGCAAAGCCATGTTTGACAAACTGCTCAGCGCACGGCTGTCACTTTTTACGGAGCAAAGCGCCAGCGCCATTTCCAACACCGTGGTGTACGAGGTCTACAACGGTTCAATGATTTTGAACAATGCCATTTTGAAACTGGCGCGTGATGTCCTGACACTGCTGGCGCTGGTGGCTTACCTGATATTTTTAAACTGGAAGCTCATGCTGATCGTGTCGCTGCTGTTCCCCGCAGTTGCCGTGGTGATCAGGGTACTGACTAAAAGACTCTACCGTTTGACAAAAGAAAGCCAGACGGCCACTGACAATCTGGCCTATGTTGTAGAAGAAAACGTATTGGCCTACAAAGACATTCGACTCAGTGGAGCGCAGGCTTCGCAAGCCTCAAGATTTGACCAGTTGAGCCATTCACTTCGCCGGCTGTCCATGAAATCAACCGTGGCCTATGCCAGCATGAGCGCCATTAACCAGGTGCTGGCGGCGATGGCCTTGTCAGCTGTGGTTTCGGTTGCCCTGCTGCAGGGCTCGGAGAACACCACGACAGTAGGCGGCTTTGTGGCTTTTGTTACCGCGATGCTGCTGCTGATTGCACCCATCAAGGGCTTGTCAGACGGCGCCACACCCATTACGCGGGGGCTTGCGGCACTGGAGCGCGGCCTGGATTTGATGGACCTCACAGAGGATGAATCGGGCGGTATATTTTCAAAAATCAGGGCATCAGGCAATATTGAATTTAAAAATGTGTCAGTGATTTATAAAGAGGGCGCTGTACCAGCGGTGGATGGTTTGAACCTGTCGATTGCCGCTGGTGAAACCATCGCACTGGTGGGTGTATCTGGCTCCGGCAAAACCACGCTGGCCAACTTGCTGCCGCGGTTTGTTGACATCACGACGGGCCAGGTTTGCCTGGATGGTCAGGACATCAGGCAATGGCAAACAGCATCTCTGCGGGCTCAATTCGCAGTCGTGAGCCAGCATGTGGTCATGCTCAACAGCTCGATTGCATTTAACGTGACGCTGGGCCAATCCATGGACCGGGATAAAGTCATGCAATGCCTGAGCGCTGCCAATCTTGGCCAAATGATTGCTGATTTGCCGAAAGGTCTGGACACCGTGCTGGGGCACAACGCCATGCAGCTGTCGGGTGGCCAGCGCCAGCGCCTGGCCATTGCCAGGGCACTTTACAAAGACGCGCCCATTTTGATCCTTGATGAGGCAACCTCTGCGCTCGACACCGAGTCAGAGCAAGCCGTGCAAGAGGCCATCAAAAGGCTGACAGCCAACCGAACCTCCCTGATCATTGCCCACCGCCTGTCTACAGTACAGCATGCTGACCGTATCATCATGATGAATGCGGGCCGGATTATTGAGACCGGTTCGCATACCCAATTGCTCGCACAGAACGGCGCTTATGCACATCTTTACAGGCTTGGCTTAAATGCTGATTGAACCCGCTGAGAATCACCGATGAATATTCTGCTGACAGGCGCCGACGGAAACTTTGGCTCTGAATTCCAACATCAGGCAAGCAAGAGCAGCCATATCCGGGTGATACCGATTGGCCGTGGAGACTGGGCGCACCTCCATGAAAAATTGGCGTCCAGCGATGTTGTAGTTCATGCAGCCAGTGATCTTCGCACGTCCGCCAGCGTAGCGCCCAGCCGCCTGCTGGACTCCAACGTGATGTCGACAGCCACACTGCTGGAAGCATCACGTCAGCAGCGGGTTAAAAGGCTGGTATTTTTAAGCAGTTGCGCGGTCTATGGTGAAGACATGCGAACCGGCGAAGACAGCTTGTGCTGCCCCATCACGATCAACGGCATTTCAAAACACCTGAACGAAAAACTGGTGGCTGAATTTTGCAGCGCTAACGGCATTGAATATCAAATCCTGCGCGTGTTCAACAGCTACGGCGGAGATGACCGTTTCTCAATATTTTCAAAGTTAAAGCGTGCATTGCTATCCGGCACACCATTTACCCTGAACAACGACGGCCGCATGCAACGCGACTTTATTCACGTGGCGGATGTCGCTTCAGTGGTGTTGAAGTTGTCGGGGGCCAACATAAGCCACACACACCTGAACATTGGGACAGGGGTTGCGACCAAAATATCAACACTGGTCGACAGGGTGGCTGAGCAGTTTCCGCAATTGGTGATTCAGCGCGGACTGACGCAAGAGGCGGAATATTCGCGCGCTGACACCACCCGTCTGCGTGAATTCTGGGCCAGCGACTTCATTCGCGTTGAAGACTACATCAGCGGGGAGTTTGCCAATTACGCTGCCACGGATCTTTTGGCTACACGCTGATAGATAGCGTAGTACCCGGCCTTGGCCACATCCCAGCTGTATTTTTTAGCGAACAAGAATCCATTGTTTGCCAGGGTCACCCGCAGGTTTGTGTCTAGCCAGATCTGGCTCAGAGCGGTGGCCATGCCCTCACTGTCGTCCGGGTCTGCCAGCAAAATCGCGTCCTGCTGGTTGACCAGCAAACTGCCCATGTTGTTGTAAGGCTCGTTTGTCGTCACCACGGGTACATGCCTGGCCATGGCCTCCAGCAATACCATCGGGAACACGTCCTGGGTGGTTGGGTGCGCCAGGCAATCCATCGCCGCATACGCCGTGGGCATGTCGCTGACAACACCCATGAACCGGCAGGACTTGCCAGCGCCCAGCGCCTGCACCAGATCGGTATAACGATCTGCCTGCGCCGTATTGCCAAACACCACAATTTGCACATCAAAAGGTAAAAGCGCAGCGCCTTTGAGCAAAGTGCCCAAGCCTTTCTTTTTAAAATCGTGACCCACAAAACCGACAGTCATGATGCCCGGATTCAGCCCGAGACTGGCGCGCGCGGTCATTTTTTCTGCTGCCGTCAATGCCTGCACAGGAATATCTACGCCCGGCGGAATAACGCTGCAGTGCGGCATGCCAGGCATGATTTGCAGGGTTTCGTCGTGCACAAACTGCGAGACAAAAACGCTGTGATGCCCAGGGCTGCATAAACGCTTTTTTTCCAGCCACAGGTAAGCCAGCAGCCTTGGGCTAAGCGCAATACGCAGCCTGCTCATGCCGCGTTGGCTCAAGCTGGCATGTACCGTTTTAACGCTGACAGTCTGCACGTCACCATGGGTCACATTCTCATACGAGTGAACCACGTCAAAGCCAGCGTTGGTGAGGCGTTTGGTGTGCCAGCTGAACCAGAGCTGGTTGATCCAGCGCGTGCGAAACGGCAGTGTCGGTACTTGAATGTGTTTGAAAAGCACAGGCGACTGGTCAAACCCCTGTGATACCACCGTGATGTCGCACTCGCCCAGCATCGACGTGGCCAGCGATACCGCCAGACTTTCTGCACCCCCACCGATTTTTGAAAAGTTGCGGGTGACGATGGCCAATTGGGTTTTCATGGCGCGTACACGTCACCCGGATGGTTGACCGCACGCTTGTCTTCATAACGGCTCAGGCACTTGAGCAGCAATTGCATCCAGGTGGTGGTGCGGCTGACCAGCACACGCGGCAAGAGCAAAGCATCAGACTGGCCTTGAACCGCCCGGCCCCGAACTGTCGTGGTGGCAGTCAGGTAACCCGCAGCCTTGACGTTTTGAACGGCGGTTTTATTCAAGCCACCATAGGGGTAACAAAAGTGTTGAACCCCGGACTGTTGTTGAATCAAGGCTTCAAGTTGTATTTTTGATTGACTGATTTCAATCGCCTGCCCGGCTTCACTTAGGGTTTCAAGATTGGTGTGGTTCAGGGTGTGCGAGCCAACTTCCTGGCCCGCATCCACCCAGGTCTGCAGTTGTTGTACGTTCATGAGCGGCACCTGTATCACCCCACGTTCGAGGTCCCAACTGTTGGTTTTACCAACCTGATTTGCAACGATGTAGCAAGTCGAACTGAACCCGAGTCGCTTCAAAATCGGCAAGGCACAGCGCAGATTGTTTTCATACCCATCATCAAAGGTGATGCCAAACACCTTGCCATGCTTTTCACCATTGATATACGGGAGCAAATGGCCCATCGACTTGCCCTGATAGCCCAGCAACTTCAACGCTGTCATTTGCCTTGAGAAAGTTGCAGGCGCCACCACCAGTCCGCGCATCGGTGAGCCCCTGGGTGGCTCGGCATCAATCTGGTGATACATCAAAATGGGAATCGTCTGCTGCGGCATGAAAATCTCAAAGATCTAAATCAAAACAATATCGTATTGCTCTTGCGCCATGGCGGCTTCAGCCTGCAATGAGATTGGCTTGCCAATGAATTCGCTCAGACCAGCCAAGTGCTGGCTTTCTTCATCCAGAAAAAGCTCGATTACTTTGGGTGAAGCCACCACCCTGAATTCTCGCGGGTTGAATTGTCTGGCCTCACGCAAAATCTCCCGCAGTATGTCGTAGGTCACGCTGCGTGCAGTCTTGACCACGCCTTTGCCCGTGCAGGCACTGCAAGGCTCACAGAGTTGATGCGCCAGCGACTCACGGGTGCGCTTGCGCGTCATTTCCAGCAGGCCCAACGCTGAAAAGCCGTTGACTGTGGTTTTGATGCGGTCCCGCGCCAGTTGCTTTTGAAATTCAGCCAGCA
>Ga0105048_10019236_pt1 | contig 10474 bp, 11 predicted proteins | sample MAT05_FD_78382 | JGI IMG/M metagenome (GOLD analysis project Ga0105048, IMG submission 78382) | Freshwater microbial communities from Lake Fryxell liftoff mats and glacier meltwater in Antarctica - MAT-05 | ecosystem: Environmental > Aquatic > Freshwater > Ice > Liftoff microbial mat | place...
AGACATCCAGCATGGTGCGCAGCGCGGGGTGGTTGATGCGCGCGACGATCTCCAGCGCCTCGGCGAGGGATGAGGCCCAGTTGGTCTGCCCGGGATCGAGCGGCTCCAGCACATAGGTCACGCCGGCCTGGCCGGCATGCGCCGCCACCGCGGCCATCGCCGCCTCTGCGCGTGCGGCATCGCCCGGGGCACTGATCCGCCTTTGCGCGGGCGAGCCATGGACCAGATAGCCCGCGCCCAGATCCACCGCGAGGTCCACCAGCTCACGCATCACATTCACGGCTTGCGCATGGCCGGCCGAATCAGTGATGGACAGCCCGGCGGGCGCCAACAGCAACCAATGCAGGCCGGTGATGGGCACGCCCGCATCCTCGGCAATGCGGCGCAGCTCAGCGCGGCGTTGGCTGGGCAAGCGATGCGGTGCCTCGGCATCGAGGGTGAAGGGCGCGACCTCCAGCCCATCATACCCCAGGCGCGCGGCGAGCAACGCCTGCTCGGCGAAGGGCAAGTCGCGCACCACCTCATTGCACAGCGCGAATTTCATCTCTGCTCCCTTTGCGATGCCAGAGGCATAGCCGCAGCCTACCATTGCTGCCACCTCCTCCGATTGCCCCCGCAACATGCGAGCAGCTTGCCACAGAGCACAAACATGCCAGTTGGCGCCCGAAACGGGTTTTTCAGGTCGTGCAAAACTATCCTTTGGATCGTTTCGCACAATCCTGGATTGGGGATGAAACAGGGCGCGCAAGGCAGCGCCTGGCATGGCCCGAGCTTCTGCGCGAAAAGCAACGACTTGCGCGCAAGCCTTGGAACTCGCGCTTCATCGCCGCGGCCAGGTCCGGCTTGGGCGGCGGGATGGGGCCATTCAGAAGTTGGCGTCCAGGATTTGGTGGCGGGCCTGCGCCTGGTTTTAGGAAAAAGCATCAGTCAGCAAGATGATATGCCTCCGGCGGCCGAGGGACTTGTCCCTCGGAACCCTCGTCGAACGGACTATCGCGGATACGCGCGGTCAGGTTAAATCCGCCAACCTCAGGAGGAATCAACCGCGATGCAACGCCGCATCTTTATCGCCGGAACCCTGGCCCTGCCCGCCATCGCGCGTGCGCAGTCCGCGCCCCTGCGCCTCATTGTCCCCGCACCGCCCGGCGGCAGCACGGATATCCTGGCGCGGGTGGTCAGCGAGCGTGCCTCGGCGCTTCTCAGCCAGCCCATCGTGGTGGATAATCGCGGCGGAGCGGGCGGCATCATCGGCACCGAGGCTGCGTCGCGCGCCGCAGCCGATGGCAACACCATCATCCTCGGGCACAACCAGACGCATGCCTCCAACCAGTCCATGGCGCGCAACCTGCCCTACAACGCCATCGAAAGTTTCTCGCCTATCGCGCGGCTGGCCACCGTGCACCACGCGACCGTCGTGCCAGCCAGTTCGGCCGCGCGCAACATGGCCGGACTGATCGAGATGGGCCGCGGCGGGCGACGGGTTTCCTATGCCTCATCGCAAGCCGGTTCGGCGAGCCATGTCATCGCTGAGACCTTCGTGCGGCGGTCGGGCATGGATGCGGTGCATGTGCCCTATCGCGGCGGGGGCCCCGCCACGCAGGATACGGTGGCGGGTGTGGTGGATTTTTACGTCTCCACCTGGCCTGGCGTGGTGGCGCTGGTGCGCGAGGGGCGCTTGCGTGCGCTCTCCATCGGCGCAGATGCGCGCGTGGCGGGATTTGCGGAGCTGCCGACAACGGCCGAGGCTGGCGTGCCCTTCATGGCGGTGGATGCCTGGTTCGGCCTTTTCGCTCCGCGCGGGGTGGAGGCAGCGCGGGTGACGCGCCTCGCCGAAGCATTCCTGGACGCCCTATCCCAGCCGGATGTAGCGGCGCGCGCCGTCCAGGCCGGGCTGAACGCCGCCCCGATGGCGCCCGCCGAATTCACCGCCTTCCAGATCGCCGAGGTGCGGCGCTGGCAGGAGATGGCGACGCTGACCGGGATCATGATGGAGAGTTGAGCCGCATCAGGCTTTCTTCTCCCAACCGCGCTCACCCTGCTGCCAATAGGTGAGCGCATGGCCCGCCGCTTTTGCCGCCGACCAGCGGCGGCGCGCGGCGGCCACGGCGTTTTCGTCCTTGCCGTCAAACAGATCGAAAGCGCGCGCATAGTCACCCAGATGCGCGCTCTCCGCCCCCTCGGTCAGAAACAGATGCTGCGCCCCATTGGCCGCCGGCGCATCCTCCAGCGTCAGAAAGATCGGCTGCAACAACGCATCGCGTGTGCCATGCGGCAGCCAATCGGGCGTCTCGCAGGTCCAGAGCGCGTCATCAAGTGCCTTCAGCCGCGCCTCGCTGGCGCAGAGCACCAGCGCCCGCTGCTCCAGCGCCAGCACGCGACCGAGCAAGCGGGGCAGGGCCTGCTCCAGCGTGCTCCGCGTGAGGTGGTAGAAGCCGATCTCGGTCATGGAATGTGCAGAACGACATTCCCCGTCGCCGTTCCCGCCTGCACAAGCTCATGCGCCGCTGCGCATTCGCCCAGCGGCAGGGTGGCGGCGATGGCGTGGATCAGCCCAACCTGAGCCATCATTTGCGCCAGCACCGCCTCGCAGTCCGCGCGCGCTGCGGCACTGGCAAACTGGATCGCGTAGTGACCCACCGCGCCGGCAGCGCCCGCCACCACTACGGATTGACCCGCCACGCCGCCATCGGTCAGCACCGCGCGTAGCGCCGCGATGCCAAAGCAGGCGCCTTCCTCGAAACTTATACCATCCGGCAATTTCACGGCCTGCGCGGCGGGCAGCGCGATGAACTCGGCGGCAGTGCCGAAGGGGCGCTTCCATTGCCCGTTCCAGATCCACACGCGCTCCCCCACGCGCGCTGCATCAACGTCCTCACCCACGGCGCTGATCACCCCTGCACCATCGCTATGGGGGATCACGCGAGGTGACACCATGGGCCGCGAGCCCGCGCGCGTCTTCCAATCCGAGGGGTTCTCGCCGGATCCGTGCAGCCGGACCAGAACCTCGCCGGGGCCAGGCATCGGAGTGGGCATTTCGCCATGGATCAGAACGTCACGTGCGGCGCCATTGCTTTCGTACCAGATGGCTTTCACGGCGATGCTCCTGTGCGTTCCGGGCAATCCCACAAAACCGGCCCAACGCCAATGGACGTGGGCCAATGGACCTGGGCGCGCCCTAAACGGTGAACTGTTCAGCGATGATCCGCTCCGAGAGCGAGCGATCGGGGTCGAACAGCATCGTCATGGTGATGCTGCGATCCTCGCGCACCTCAACCCGCCGGACATCGCGCACTTCGGTGTAGTCCGCCGTGGCCGAGACAGGGCGTTTCTCCGCCTCCAGCACCTCGAACTCCACCTTCGCCGAGGAGGGCAGCAGCGCCCCGCGCCAGCGCCGCGGCCGAAAGGCCGAGATGGGGGTGAGGGGCAGCAGCCGCGCATCCAACGGAACGATGGGCCCATGCGCCGAAAGATTATAGGCGGTGCTGCCGGCAGGGGTCGAGATCAGGATACCGTCGCAGATGAGTTCGGGCAGCCGTTCCTTGCCATCCACGAGGATTCGCAGTTTGGCCGCTTGGCGCGTCTCGCGCAGCAGAGAGACCTCGTTGATGGCCAGGGAAGCATGGGTGCCAGCGGCCGAATGCGCGCGCATGCGCAACGGATGGAGGTGCGCAGCCTGCGCGGCGGCGAGCCGGGTGGGCAGGTTCTCCTCGTGGTAGGAATTCATGAGGAAGCCCACACTGCCACAGTTCATCCCGTAGATGGGTGCATTGCGGCCGAGGAAGCGATGCTGTGTTTCCAGCATGAGCCCATCGCCGCCGAGTGCCACGATGAATTCGGCCACATTGGGCGCGGCATTGCCGTAGAGCGCGGTCAGGCGGGTCAGCGCGTCCTGGGCGGGCTCGGTTGTGGAAGCCAGAAACGCGATCTTCATCTGGGCCGCCGACTCACGCTGCGAGCTTGCGGCTCTTGCCGGTCGGAGGCGGTCACGCCAGCCGCCGATGTTCAAGCACCGGCATGTCGCGGCGCACCCGCGCCGTCACAGCGGGATCAATGCGTGCCGTGGTCCAGCCGATGCCGTCACTGGCCTTGGCGACGACATGCCCCCAAGGGTCGGCAATGAGGGAATGGCCATAGACCTGGCGCGTTGCACCGCGCTCCTCATAACTGCCCCAGGAGGCCGCGGCGGCGATCCAGCATTGCGTCTCAATGGCGCGAGCGCGCAGCAGCACCTCCCAGTGATCCTTGCCTGTCATCAGCGTGAAGTTGGATGGCACGAAGATCACCTCTGCCCCGGCGCGGCGAAGTGCCAGATATTGCTCCGGGAAGCGCATGTCGTAGCAGATGGTGCACCCAAATGTGACGCCGCCGGCTTTGAAAGTGACGAGCTCGCCGCCCGCGCCATACAACGCGCTTTCGCGATAGCCGGTGCCGTCCGGCCCGATGATGTCAAACAGGTGGATCTTGCGGTAGCGCGCGATTTCGGTGCCGGACGGATCAAAGACAATGGTGGTGTTGAAGAGAGTCTGCGGACCCTGCTCGATCATCGAGCCGCCATGGACGTGGATGCCCGCAGCCTTGGCCACGCCGCGCAGGAACTCGTAGGCGGTACCGCCCGTGCTGCCGGGTTCGGGCAGGGTTTCCGCCGCATTCGTCCGTGACTCGCGCCCCCCGCCCAAGTTGGTCCAGGTCTCGGGCAGGGTGATGAGGTTCGGGCGGTCGGCGGCGAGTGCGCCCTCGATCAGCCGGCGCGCCTGGTCGAGGTTGCTCGCCTTGTCGCTGGTCTGGTTCATCTGGATGGCGGAAATGCGCATCGGAACACTCACCTTGCGGAGGGCGGAACGCGCCGTTCGTCGAGTGGCGTGCCGCGGCTCACGCCCCAGCGTGCCAGTTGCGGATCGAGCATTTCACTGTGCTCGCCGGTTGCGCGCTGCGAGGTGAGGCGCACGCGGCCGGCGGTCAGGATTGCCACTTCCATCACTCCATCACGCGGGCGCAGCGAAAGGAAGGCCTCCTGCTCGCGCTCGGCGCCGGCGCGCGCACCGCGCAGCACAAGCGCCGTGCCGTCAAAGGCGATGGGCAGGGCCTGCTGAAGATTGGTGGTGAGGAGCCGGTACCCCGGTTCGCCAAGCAGCTGCGCCAGGCTGCGCCGCATCGCTGCGTCATTCAGTATTGCGTTGGGGTTGCTGGTGCCGATCAGGGGCGTCAGATGGGCGTAGGGGCCTTGCTTGTGATCCGCGACCGGCTGCGCGGCAGCGGGTATGGCGAACAGGGTCAGGAATGCGGCCCGGCGGGGGAGGGGCCTCAACGCTCGCGCGGCCACGAGATGCGCGGCTCCGAACGGCCACCGCCCGGCGGCGGGGCGGGAAGGTCCGGCTCCACCTCGGCCTGCCAATTGCGGCGTGGCGCTTCGGGCATGCGTGCAGCGATCACGCGAAGCTCCGCGCGCAGGTCATCGAGTTGGGCTTCAATGCTGTCCAGCCGCCCCTTCAGCCCAAACACGCTGAAGGGCATCACCACAAGGCAAAGGGCGAGGAGCAGCAGCACAAGCAAGGCGACCAGCCCGGTCCATTCGGGCAGCCCGGGAAGAGTCAGCCGGGTGGCGAGGTCGTTGAGCATCAGCCGCCCGTAACACTCATGTGCCGCGCTACGGCCGGCGCACTGCGGCGGCGGTCAATGACGAAATCATGCCCCTTGGGCTTGCGTGTGATGGCCTCGGCGATGGCGGCGCGAAGGCCTTCCTCGCCGAGGGTGGCATCGCGCAAGGGGGCGCGCAGATCGGCCGCATCCTCCTGGCCCAGGCACATGTAGAGCGTGCCCGTGCAGGTCAGCCGCACACGGTTGCAGCTTTCGCAAAAATTATGCGTCATCGGCGTGATGAACCCGAGCCGCGTGCCGGTCTCCGCCACATCGTAATAGCGCGCCGGGCCGCCCGTGCTGTGGCTGCTTTCCACCAGCGTCCAGTTCTGCTTCAGCCGCGCGCGCACCAAGCTGAGTGGGAGGAATTGGTCCGAGCGGTCCCCACTGATTTCGCCGAGCGGCATGGTCTCGATCAGGCAGAGGTCGAAGCCATGCTCGCCGCACCAGCCCAGCATGCGGTCGAACTCATGCTCGTTCACGCCCTTGAGTGCCACTGCGTTGATCTTAACATGCAGCCCGGCGGCCTTGGCGGCGAAGACGCCGTCCAGAACCTTGTCCAATTCGCCCCAGCGCGTAGCGGCCTTGAAGGCCGCGGCGTCGAGCGTGTCCATGGAGACGTTGATGCGGCGCACGCCGGCGGCCGCCAGATCATCGGCATATTTTGTCAGCTGCGTGCCATTGGTGGTGAGCGTCAACTCATCCAGTCCACCGCCCTTGTGCGGGCCGATGCGTTGCCCCAGGCCGCGCACGAGCGACATGACGTTCTTGCGGACCAGAGGTTCACCGCCTGTCAGCCGCAGCTTGCGAACGCCCAGTTCGATGAAGGTGCCGCATAGCCGCTCCAGTTCCTCGAGCGTCAGCACCTCGGATTTGGGCAGGAAGGTCATGTCCTCCGCCATGCAGTAGACGCAGCGAAGATCGCAGCGATCCGTGACGGAAACGCGGAGATAGGAAATGTGCCGCCCGAAGGGGTCTATCATGGTGGCGTTGTGTCCCGGTGGCTGAGGCCTACAGCCCATTTGGGGCGGATCAACCCAGCCTTGCAAGGTCCTGCCGGCTGCAACATGCCAGATATCAAGATGCGCGCCTGGCGCATGCCCGCTCCGGCGGAAGGGTGGCTTGCACATTGACCAGCACTCCAGTCAGATTTTGTGATGCAAGCCAACCCGCCCTCCGCCAAGACGATCCTTTGGATCGCCATCATCGCGGCCGCGGCAACATCCAGCCTGGCGATGGGCATCCGCCAGACTTTCGGCCTGCTTTTGCTGCCTCTCTCGGCCGAGCACTCCATTGCGCCCTGGGTATTCGGTCTGGCGGTGGCGCTGCACAATCTGACCTGGGGGCTGGCGCAGCCTGTTTCGGGTTCCATGGCCGACAAATACGGGTCCGGGCGGGTCATGGCGTTTGGCGGCGTGTTTTACCTGATCGGCTGCGGGCTGCCGGCGCTCATGCCCTCCAACCTGATGGTACTGATCGGCATCGGCTTTTTCTCTGGGCTGGGCGTCGCTTGCGCGGGGACAGGGGTGGCGCTGGCCGCCATCGGGCGCCTCGCACCTGCGGAAAAGCGCGGCGAGTACATCGGCATCGCCGCTGCGGGCGGCAGCCTGGGCCAGGCGGCGATGGTGCCCATCACCTTCAGCGCCATTGGCGGCTTTGGCGCGGCAGGCGCGCTGGCGGTGCTGGCGATTGCTGCCGTGCTGATCATTCCCATGGCGCGCAACATCGAGTGGCGCCCGCCCGCGCGGTTGGGACCGCCTGCCGCCGGGCTGCGCGGGTTGCCCGCACTGGCGAGGCGCTCCCTGGCGGATCGGGATTTCGCGCTGCTGACCGGCGGGTTTTTCGCCTGCGGTTTTCAGCTGGCCTTCCTCACCACCCATTTGCCGTCCCATATCGCGCTGTGTGGCCAGCCTGCGGCATTGGGCATGATGGTCATGATGATGATCGGGCTGTTCAACATCCCCGGCTCGTGGTTTTGCGGCTGGCTGTCCACGCGCATCAAGCCCGAGACTGGGTTGGGCTGGATCTACCTGGTTCGTACTCTGGCCATCGCCGCCTTCGCGATGGCCGCGCCCTCCGAATGGGGCACCATCCTGTTCGCGGCCGTGATGGGTTTTGTGTGGCTGGGCACAGTGCCACTCACCTCGGCCGCCATTGCGCGGCGCTTTGGCGTGGGCGATCTCGGCGCGTTGTATGGCGTGTGTTTCTTCAGCCACCAGATCGGCGGGTTTCTGGGCGCCGGATCAGGAGCGGTCCTGATGGCCTGGACCGGCAGCTATGCCGCTTTTTGGCCGGTGATGGTGATTGTTGGCATCACCGCCAGCGTGCTCAACTGGATGGCCAAAGCTCCCGGGCAACGGTCAGTGCCGGCTTGACAGGGGCTTGAGGCCGTCAAGCCGGAAACGCCGTTCAGGCGGCGCGACGGTCTCCAGCCGAATCGTTCGCGCCCATTGGCGTCAACTCAGCCGCGGCCGAATGTATGCCGCCGCGCGTCATGCCGATATCGGCCAGTTCACGGTCTGAAAGCGCGCGCAGGCGCTCCACTGTGTCACGGCGAGTGCGGATGGCGGTGAGCGCCTCGCGCAAAAGGCGGACAAAGCCGGTGATCCGGGCGGCGAAAGCGGCGTCGCGGGCCTGGCGGGCCTCGGCGATGACCGTCTCGATGCGCTCGGCCTCGGCGTTGCGGGGAAGGCTCGGCATCATCAGCGCGGCTTCGGCTGGGGTGATGCGATTCATGATCTCAATTCCATTTCAGAGGGCGACGCGGCCGCCCGGACGCCCCTATGTACAGGCCGGATGCGGTGTCAGGTTGCGTGAAGTCCGTGCTTCACCCATGCGTTGAAAGCATGTCATGTTGTGGACACATACATTAATGACTGGTCAAAGACGGATGAAAAACCCATTGGAACGCGCCATCGCCTTGCGGGCGGCCCTCGTGACCGCCGGCGTGGAGGGTTTCCTGATCCCCCGCTCGGACGAGCATCTCGGCGAATACGTGCCGCCTTCGGGCGAGCGGCTGGCATGGCTGACCGGCTTCACCGGCAGTGCCGGGCTCGCCATCGTGCTGAAGGACCGCGCTGCCATCTTCACCGATGGTCGCTACACCACCCAGGTCCGGTCGGAGACGGATGGCACGCTCTACGAGCGGCGGCATCTGACCGAGGAACCGCCCGAGGCCTGGCTGCGCGAACACGCCGCCGGCCTCACGCTCGGCTATGATCCATGGCTGCACAGCGAGGCCTTCCTCAAGCGCCTCTCCGGCCTGGAGCTTGTGGCCCTCAGCCCCAATCCGGTGGATACGATCTGGGCGAATCGCCCCGCGCCACCCGCCGCCGCCGTGTTGCCGCATGGGCTGGAACTTTCCGGCGAAGCCGCCGAAGCCAAGCGCGAAGCCGCTGCCGCCAGCCTGCGCAAATCCGGCGAGCAGGCTTGCCTTCTGGCAGATGCCCATTCGGTCGCCTGGCTGCTGAACCTGCGCGGCGCTGATTTGACCCATACCCCCATGGCGCTGGCCTTCGCTGTGTTGCGTGACGATGCCTCGGTGCGCCTTTTCCTCCACGCCCCGGAGCGCGTGCCGGAGGCCACCCGCGCGCATCTGGGCAATCGCGTGTCCATAGAGCCACGCTCGGCTCTGCCGCGGGCGCTCAGTGAACTGGCGGGCGTAAGCGTGCGCCTGGATACCGACGCAACGCCCGCCTGGTTTGCCACCACACTGCGCGATGCTGGCGCCCGCGTCGTGGCGGGTGAGGACCCCTGCCGCCTGCCGCGCGCCACCAAGAACGCAACCGAGCAACAAGGTGCCCGCCGCGCCCATCAACGCGACGCCGTGGCGGTGGCCAATTTCCTCGCCTGGTTCGCCGATGAAGCGCCGAAGGGCGGCCTGACCGAGGTCTCCGCCGCGGAGCAGTTGCTGGATTTCCGTCGCATGGTTCCCGGCTTCGTCGCTGAGAGCTTTCCGGCAATCTCGGGCGCGGGCGAGAACGGAGCCATTGTGCATTATCGCGCCACCGCTGTGACGGATCGCGCCATCAATCCCGAGGAGTGCTACCTGATTGACAGCGGCGGGCAGTACCCCGATGGCACAACAGATATCACCCGAACCCTATGGACTGGGCCTGGCCCAGCGCCCGCAACCTTGCGCGCGCGATACACTGCCGTCCTGCGCGGCCATATCGCGCTGGCCACCTTGCGCTTCCCCGCTGGCGTGTCTGGCCCGCATCTGGATGCCATCGCGCGGCGACCGCTTTGGGATGCGGGCTTGGACTATGACCACGGGACGGGCCACGGCGTTGGGAGTTTTCTCTCGGTGCATGAAGGGCCGGTCGCTTTCAGCCGCGCTGCCAAGATTGTGCCCATTCAGCCGGGCATGATCCTCTCTGACGAGCCGGGGTACTACCTGCCAGGCCATTACGGCATCCGCATCGAGAACCTGTTGCTAACCAGGCCAGCTACGCCCCAGCCTGACCAGGCCAAGCCCTTCCTGGAATTCGAGACGCTGACAATGGCGCCTTATTGCCGCGCTTTGCTGGAACCTGGCCTGCTGACGCAGGCGGAGCGTGACTGGGTGAATGCCTATCAGGCCCGCGTGGTGGCCGAGATCGGCCCTCTGCTCGAGCCGCCTGTCAGGGCGTGGATGTTGGCGGAATGCGCAGTGCTTTGACTAGAGCATTATCCGTTCAAACGGAATCGTTTGAACGGATAAAGATGATCGAAAAACAGCAGGTTAGAGCGTGTGGACTGAGCCCTTTCGAACGGAATATGCTCCATCCCGCGCGATCCAGCCTGCCTCACCGATAGGGGACGATGGCGACGGCATTGTGGGGCGAGCCATCAATCAGCC
>Ga0105048_10019239_pt1 | contig 10474 bp, 10 predicted proteins | sample MAT05_FD_78382 | JGI IMG/M metagenome (GOLD analysis project Ga0105048, IMG submission 78382) | Freshwater microbial communities from Lake Fryxell liftoff mats and glacier meltwater in Antarctica - MAT-05 | ecosystem: Environmental > Aquatic > Freshwater > Ice > Liftoff microbial mat | place...
AAGGAGGTCAAAGTCGAAGTTTCCCTCGCGGTGCACAACGCCGAGCTCGGCATTGCGGCGCTCGAACCTCACGAAGACGTGCTTCAAGTCGTCTTCCGCAAGTACGTCTCCCCGGTGATCGCGCTCAGGGCGCTGATCGCCGCCCTGGTCGATGCGACCCGTGACGTCGACGATGCCCGGCCCATGCCCAGCGGGGCGCGCGAGCTCAGTCGGTTGGTCTACGCCGATCGCGAGAAGCTCCTGGCCCAGCTCACCGCCTGGTCATTGCTCGGGCTCGCACCCCAACATGCCGTCGATCGAATCAAAGAAGGGCATGGCCTCCTTGATGCGTCCCGCGATGTCCTGGTGATGGTCCTGATGATCAACCGCTCCCCCGAGATGAAGAGCCGATCGCTGGTTAGCCCGGAGGTGCTCGCCGAAATGAAGGAGCGCGCCTCGAAGCTGGTCGCGGTGGCTCGCCCAACCGGTCGTCGCCCCCGTGCGAACCCCGCGCTCACGCAAGCCATCGACACCCAGGCCCGCGTGTGGACGCTCTTCGTTCGCCAGCACGACCTGCTCTGGCAAGACGCGGTGCGCATCTTCGGGCGCAAGGTCGACCAGCACGTGCCGCCGCTGGGCTCTCGTGTCGTCACCAAGCGCAAACTCGAAGCGGCTGAACCGGTCGACGGTTGAAGTGAGTGAATGACGAGGCCGCGCGAGCGCGTTACCCGGCTCGCGCGGTCTCTGCCTCTGGCGGCTCGGGCAAGGTCCGCCAGCCCACCAGCCAGATGATGCCGCCGACCAGCACGGCGATCGGCACCATCACCAGGGCACGCTCGAGATTGTGGGTCGCGTCAGAGACCAGGCCGATCAGCGGCGGAGCCAGCACGTCGCCGAAGAGATGAATGCACAGAATCGAGAGCCCGAACGCGCGCGCGCGAAGACTCGGTTCGACGCTGTTCACCAGAATCGCGTTCACCGGTGCGTTGTACGTCCACAAGAAGAGCTGGGCGAAGATCACCAGCCCGATGATCGCCATCGGCGCCTTGAACACGAACAACGCCAACGAGGTCAGCACCACCGCGGGCACCATCGCCAGCCCTGAGAGCGCCAGGTACGGCTGACGCGTGACCTTCGACAAACGGTCAGCCAGAAAGCCGCCGCTGGTCGTGCCCAGCAGGCCGCCGACCACCGCCGAGACCCCGACCCACATGCCGGCGGGGCCGATCTCCATGCCCCGCTCACGCACCAGGAACTCAGGAAACCAATCGGCGATGCCCCCGGTCGCGAAGGTCACCGCGGTGTACCCGGCGACAGTGAACACGTAGAGCTTGTTTTTGATCAACGAGCGAAACGCGATCGCCCACGAGACCGGCGTCGGCGGTGACGCATCGAACGCGCCCCGCACAGGCTCTTTCATCAACATCGCCAGCCCAGCCATCAACAACCCCGGCAGCCCGACGATCAGAAACGCAGGGCGCCACCCGACGTGCTGCCCCAGAGAGCCACCCAGCACGAAGCCGATCGCCGAGCCCACCGGTATCGCCACGTAGAAGACCGTGAACACCTTGTTTCGCCGCTCTGGAGGAAAGAAGTCAGCCAGCAACGATGGCGCCAGCGTCGCGTACGCCGCCTCGCCGATGCCGACCGCCGAGCGGGTGAGCAGCAGTGAGAGAAAGCCCTGCGACAGGGCCGCGGCCGCGGTGGCCAGTGACCAGGCGGCGACACCGAAGGCGATCAGCACCCGACGATTTCGGCGCTCGGCCATCGCTCCGAAGATCGGGCTGGCGATCATGTAGACCACGATGAAGGCCGAGAGCGGCCAGCTGGTCTGCGCGTCGGTCAGTTGCAGGTCTTCCTTGAGCAGGCCTTTCACCGCCGAGGGCACCCATCGGTCGATGTAGTTGAGCATGTTCATCGCGGTGAGAACGAACAGCGCGAACATCGCCCCCGGTGCGGCGGGGCGGGCGGGGCCGGTGTGGTGTTCAGCCGTCGCGAGCGGTGCGCCGCTCACGAAGCCGCACCGAATCGATCCGCCAGCAAGCCCCAACGCAGCCCGCGGTCGCTCACCGTGCAGTTCTTCGCGCCGATCCGGCTCACCACCGCGCGCAGCACCATCGCTCCGGCCACCACCACGTCGGCCCGCTTCGGCTGGAGCCCCGGTAACGATCGCCGCAGCGCGAGCGGCAACTGCTGCAGCCGGGTCACCGTCTGGTCGATCTCTTCACGGGTCAGCTCGAGCCCATGCACCACCGTCGGGTCATACGGCTCGACCCGCCTGACGATGGCGGCCACGGTGGTCACGGTGCCGGCCACGCCCACCAGCCGGGTGCCAGCGCTGGGAGCAGGCAGGGTGGCGAAGGTCTCGGTGAGCACCTGTTCAATCTGCGCCAACTCGTGAGGGTGGGGCGGGTCGTTCTTCACCAGCCGCTCGGTCAAGCGCACTGCCCCCACGTCGAAGCTGTGACGAAACGAGATGGCTCCAGAGCGGTCGCCGAAGATTAGCTCGGTCGAGCCTCCGCCGATGTCGACCACCACCAGAGGCGAGTCACCCCCGAAGTCGGCATGCGCCGAAGCGAATGACAAGCGCGCCTCTTCAGCCCCAGAGATGATCTCGACCGTCACTCCCGCGCGCTGCCGGGTGAGCTCGAGAAACTCGGCGCCATTGACCGCGTCGCGCGCCGCGCTGGTGGCAGAGACCACGATCTCGCTCGCCTCGTGCAGCGCTGCATCGCGAACGAAGCCCTCGATGGCCGCCACCGTCGCCGCAATCGACTCGGGCGCCAGGCGCCGCGACGCATCGACGCCACGACCCAACCGGGTGATTTCGGCGCGCTCGAAGACCGATGACCAGCGATTGTCCGAATCCTTCTCGGCAACCAGCAGCAACACCGAGTTGGTGCCCACATCAATGGCTGCATAGCGACGCACAGGCGCGCAAAGTTACTGCAGCCCCCTCACAAGGCCAGCGAGACAAACGGCTTCCATCAGCAGGCCTCTTCTGCGTAACGCGGCGTGTCGCAAGTCTCGGGTTGCTTAAGGTTTCTCGAGAAGCGAAAAGCCGCCAGTCACGAAGGGGGCTGCACCCATGGAAGCGCATTCGCGAATTTACGGCTCGGGCTTTGTCACCGGCGAACAGGCCGTCGACAACGAGCGCATTGCGGCCGTCTTCGACACCTCAGACGAGTGGATTCGCGAACGATCGGGCATTCAGAACCGGTTCTTCGTCAAAGAAGGCACCACCACCTCTGACCTCGGCGTCGGCGCCGCCAAGAAGGCCCTCGAGTCGGCCGGCCTCACCGCCAACGACATCGACTACATCGTCGTCGCCACGATGACCCCCGACTACTACTTCCCCGGGGTCGGCAGCCAGATTCAGACCAAGCTCGGCATGGGCCCGGTGCCCTCGCTCGATATTCGCCAGCAGTGTTCTGGCTTCGTCTACGGCCTCCAGGTCGCCGACGCGCTCATTCGCGCCGGAGCCGCCAAACGCCTGCTCTTCGTCGGCTGTGAAATTCACACCGGCTTCATGCCGCTCTCCAAGCACAGCTGGGACGTTGTGATGGGCCGCTCAGACGTGCCCATCACCAAAGAAGAGAAAGACTGGAACTCGAAGTTTCGGCACCTCCTGGTGCTGTTCGGCGACGCGGCGGGCGCGGTGGTGATGGGGCCGACCGATGACCCGAAGCGCGGCGTGCTCGGGTTCGCGCTGCACTCCGATGGCAAGAACCTCGAGAGCCTCTACGTGCCGTCGGCGGGCTTCGCCTATCGCCCGTACTTCGACGAGGCGATGGTCAAAGAAGGCCGCTCCGTGCCGGTGATGGACGGCCGCCAGGTCTTCAAGATGGCCGTGACCAAGATGCCCGAAGCGGTGGTGGAGGTCTGCGCGAAAGTCGGGGTGTCGGTCAACGACATCGACCTTCTGATTCCACACCAGGCGAACCTGCGCATCAGCGAGGCGGTGCAAAAGTCGCTCAAGCTGCCCGACTCGCGCGTCTACAACAACATTCAGCGCTACGGAAACACCACGGCCGCCACCATTCCCATCGCGTACGACGAGTGCAAGGCGTCGGGCAAGATCAAGCAAGGCGATCTGGTGTGCTTCGTCGGCCTCGGCGCCGGCTTCCACTGGGGCGCGGCCCTGATGCGCGAGTAAGCATCGCCCATGCGCGCCCGCACCGCGAGGTCGACCTGGGTGAGCGCGTTCGCCTCGAAGGTGCGCTCCAGCAGCTGCGTCATCGCGTCGACGAAGTGGTACCCCGAGTGGAGCAGCTTGCCGAAGCCGTACTTGTACGGGTGGTGCTCTCGCTCCCATTCACCTGGCCCCACCCACATGCCGTCGGCGTGCTGAATGTGCAGCGACGTCACGTGACAACCTCTGGTCACCGCGTCATCGAGCAGCGCCTTCACCAACCGATACCCGACGTGCGCGCGCCGCTGGGCCTGCACCACGAAGTCGATGCCTGACTGGCTCACTCGCGCCTCGAGCTCGCTCAACCGTCGGCCGTATTCGAGCGCCCGCGCCGGGTTCACGGCCACGCCGTCGAGCGCGAAGACCGGCTTGTCGACGAAGACCGCCAGCCGGCGCGCGATGGCGAGGGCGAAGTACAGCTCGCGGTGCCGCGGGTCGGTGGAGATCAGCAACGCATCGATCCCGAGCCGCTGATGCAGCTCCCCCAGTCGCGCGAGCACCAACGAGGCGTCGTCGACCGCGGCATCGGGCAAGACCTTCTCGAGGTCGATGGGCTCGCCGCTTGAACGGGTGTACTCGGCGATGAAGCCGCTCGAGGTGACCCGCTGGGTATTGTGACCCAGCGACCACAGCGCAATCGACACATCCCAATGAACGACGGTGAAGCAGAGCCCCGAGAGGTCGACGCACCCGGTGATCTGCCTGGCCGGTCGACCAGATGAAGTTCGGCGCGCAGGGGTCACCGTGGTTGAGGCAGCGCGCCACCGTTCTGCGGCGCTTCGGCCTGAGCCCCAAAACAGCGTCTCCCCGCCCTGGAAGTCATCGTTCAAGTAGATGATCAAGGCTCATCAACGTTCGCTTCGATGGGCTGAACGCGTAGCCGGTCTCGTAGTGAGGCTGAAAGGCCTCTCCCGTCTGGTAGCGATTGATGCGCCACCTGTGTTCAGGAACCGCGTCGGCACCGACCAGCCCGGCTCGAAGGTCACCTCGCTCAGCAGCGGCCGCAGCCTCACCTCGAGCGCACCGGTCAGCGCTTCGTCGGGCGTGAGCAGCCCGCGACCATTGTTGCGAACCGGTGAGCCCGACCGCTTGCTCTTCTTGGCCTCGAACCCGACCTGCTCGGCGGCCGAGATGACTGACTCGCACTCGGCGGGGTGAGCAAAACAGGTGTCAAGCGACCGGTAGTTCAGTTGAGGCTGGCTTCATGGGCCCCAAAATCCCCACCGCTGGCAGGTCGATACCCATCGCTGCGCTCGAGAACGACGCCTCCATCCGCTCGTTCGCACCGGCCGAGGCCGAGCTCGCCCGCCGGGCTGATGCGATTGCCGGCGACGGTGACGGTGACGTGAGCGATGCGAAGCTCAACACCTTCATCACCGAGCTTGCCCGGCGAGTGCTCCAACGCCTCGCAGCGCCCACCACCTGGCAGGCGGTTTACGAGCCCCAGTCGGGCGTGGAGTACTCGCCCTTGTCGGTTGGCAGCGCGATCTGGTTGTTGCCGTCGAAGGTCATCACGTAGAGCTGATTCGAGCCGCCGCCGCCGCGCGTCGAGGTGAAGACGATCAATCGGCCATTGGGTGAGAACGAGGGCTCCTCGTTGTTCGAAGCGTCTTGGGTCAAGCGCTTGATCTTCTTGGTCGCTACCTCGACGGTGAAGATGTCGAACGCGTTGCGCTCGTCGCGAGCGGTAAAGGCGATGATGTCACCGCGCGGGCTCCAGGCTGGCGTCTGGTTGTAGTTGCCCTGAAAGGTGATTCGCTCGACCCCAGTGCCGTCGGCGTTCATCACGTAGATCTGCGGGTTGCCGGCGCGGTTCGACACGAAGGCGATCTTCTTGCCATCAGGTGACCAGCTCGGGCTCGAGTTGAGAAAGAACTTGGTCTCGGTGAGCGCTTTGGGGTTCGAGCCATCGGCTGCCGAGATGAACACCTCGGCGTGCTCCCCATCAGAGACCGAGTACGCCACCCGCTTGCCATCTGGCGCGTACGCCGCACCGCTGACCATGCGCCCCACCGACACCAGGGGCGAGACCTCGCCACCACGCGAGACGAACAGCTCGGGCTTGCCCCGGCGATACGAGGTGAAAGCCGCGCCGTTTCGCTCGGGCACCACCGTTGGCAGAACGTTCACGCCGCCGTTGGTCAAGGCCGCCGCGTTTCGCCCATCCCAGTCAGCGAGGTAAACGTCTTTGCCTTCTTTGGTTTTGCGTACGAACGCGATCTTCGTCTCGAACGGCCCGGTCTCTTTCGAGAACTCTTTGTAGACGATGTTCGCCAGCTTGTGCGCCAGGCGCCGCACGTCTTTGGCCGGCATCGACTCGCTGGCCTTGAGCAACTCGCGGCCCGCGTTCACGTTGAATAGGCGCAGGTCGGCGTGCACCTGGTCTCCCTCGGTTGACAGCTGGGTCTTCACCAGCGCCTCGGCACCCACGTTCACCCAGTTGGGGAAGTTGATGGTGACCGCCGTCACCCCCTCTTTGGCATCAGAGAGAAAGCTCTTGCGGTCGAGTAGCTGAAAGAGCCCGCACGCCTGAAGGTCGAAGCTCAACGCCGCATCGAACTCGGCCGCCGCCTTCTTCGCCGCGTCGTCCTGCGTGGTGGGAGGCGCGATCGCCAACGGCGTCGGCCGAAAGTTCGCGCCTGAGATAGCGATGGTGGGCTGCTGGGCCAAGGCCGCGAGAGGAAATAGAACGAACAACGCAACTCGAGCTGACACGAGGCACCTCACGGAGTGAAATCGAACGGTACACCGTGCTTCTTCAAATCATCACGCAAATGATCCGGCGGCGCCGTGAAAGGGGCCGCTTTCTTCACCGCCTCCACCACCGCCCCATCGAACAGGTCGTTGCCGGAGCTGGTGACGAGCTTCACTTCGAGCAGCTCACCCGACGGCGAGATGCGCACCGTCACCACCGCGTGCAGCCGCCGGCGCTCCGACTCGGCGATGGAGTTCGACACGTCGTAGTTGCGCTTCACCACCGACGAGAGCAGCCCGTAGTACCGCTCGCCTTCTTGCTTCGCCGAGTCGCCGTTGGGGTCGCCATCGGCCGCCCCCTCGACCTCTTCGACCTTGCCGGTCTTGTTGAGTGCGGCGAACAGATCTTTCTTGGCGTCTTTCGGCTTCTTCGGTTCGACGTTCATGTCTTTGGTCGGTATCGGCACCGCGGTGTCGGCGGGCTTCAGAGCAGCGATCTCCACCGGCTTCTCGGCGGGCTTCTCAACCGTCGGCGGGTCTTCTTCTTTCTTCGGCAACAGCTTCTCGTCGCGCGGCTTGCCCAGCCGCACCAGCGAGGCGGTGATGGGCTTCTGGTCGAGCGGGTTCAGCGACGAGCCGAAGAGCCACGAGAAGAGCAGGGCGAGCGCGATGACCGCGGCGTGCCCCACCACTGAGAAGATCAAGAACGGCATCAGCCTCGACGGGCGCGGGCGCAGCAGACTGTCGATGGCCGGGCTGGGTGTCATGCGGTTATTTCTTCTTCTCCTTCAACGGCTTACCAGCGCCCATCGGGTCTGTGATCATGCCCACGTTGGTGATGCCGGCTCGCTGGGCCGCAGCCATCACGTCGACCACGATGCCATAGGGCAGATCGCGATCGGCGTGCAGGTAGAGCGCCTTGTCGGTCTGGGCCTTCACGTTGGTCTTGAGCTTCTCTTCGAGCTCCTCCAGCTTGACCTCGGCCTCGCCGATGAACACCTGCTTGCCGACGGTGATCGACAGCACCAGGGTCTTGTCGCTCGCCTCGACCGGCGCGGCCTTGGTCTCGGGCAGGTTGACCTTCACCCCTTGCTGAATCAGCGGAGTCGTCACCATGAAGATGATCAGCAGCACCAGCATCACGTCGACCATCGGCGTGACGTTGATCTCGCTCATCGTGGTGCGGCCACCACCTTTGCCTCCTGACATGCCCATGCGTCACCTCACTTGAAGAAGTGCCGCTTGACGATGTTCAGGAAGTCATTCGAGAAGTTCGACATCTCGGTGTCGAACACCTTGATGCGCGAGACGAACGAGTTGTAGGCCACCACGGCGGGTATCGCCGCGAACAGGCCCGCGGCCGTCGCCAACAGCGCGTTGCCGATCGGCGCCGCGACCGTGGTGATGGTGGCGTTGCCCTTCTCGGCGATCTCGTTGAAGGCGCCCAGAATACCCATCACCGTACCGAACAGCCCGATGAACGGCGCCGTGCTGCCCACCGTGCCCAGAAAGCTCACGTTGTTCTCCAGGGTGGTGATTTCGGCGGTTGCGGCCCGCGCCAACGCCCGCTCGACGTTCTCGATGCCGCCCAGCCGCTCGCTCATCGCCCCCTCAGCGCCGCCCTTGTGCTGCGCGAGCTTCGAGAGCTCCTCGTAGCCAGCCCGAAAGACGCGCGAAATCGGCGAGCCCTCGAGCTTCTGCGCCGACTGGTAGATGGCATCGAGCCGCGACGCCTTCCAGAACGTGTCGAGAAAGCTCACTGACTCCTGTCGAGCCTTGCGTAACTGCAGGGTTTTCATCGTGATCAGCGCCCAGGAGTAAGCGGAGGCAATGGCCAGCACCACCAACACCATCAGCTCCACACCCGAGGCGCTCTTGAGCACATCGAGGTAATTCATCGAGGCCAGCACCATCGTTTCCGAGTACCACTGCTGCCGCGGTGCATCAACAAACGACTGTGGAGTTGCGAAGGGCCGTGAATGCCGCAAACTCCCCTCCGTTAAGGACCCCCGCCATGACCACTCACAACCGATTTATTCCCCTCGCGCTGGTTGCCACTGCACTGATGGCTTCCAGCGGCTGCGTCTGTGTGTCCACGCCTCGCGCCAGCGGCGATGTGACGTTCTTTTGGTCGTTTGGAGGTCAACCCTGTGCGGTAGTTCCCGACATCACCTCCGTCACCATTCAGGTGGCTGGCCAGGTGCTTCAGAACGGCGGCACCTATGCCTGTGTGAACGCAGGCACCGCTGGCATCGTGCTCCTCGATTTCAGGCCCGGTACGTACTCCTTCAGCATTCAGGGCAACAATGCCCAGGGCACCTCGCTCTACGAAGGCTCGGGCAAGTTCACCGTAAACGGCGACGTGACGGTGAATGTGAACCTGGTTCCCAGCGCCAACGCACCAGGCAAGGCACTGATCACCTGGAGCTTTCCCCAGAACGCAACCTGCGCGGCCGCCATCCCCGGGTCGGGTGAGGCGATTCGCTGGGTCGACATCGTGGTCGATTCGTCGGCCCCCTCGCGGCAAGAATGCACCGCGGGCATCGCAGGCACCATTGGTCTGGAGATCTCCAGCCTGTTGGCCGGCAATCACACCGTCGAGCTGCGGGCATTCGGCCAGTCGGGCTTTCAATATCTAGGGGTCATCAACACCATCGCCGTCATGGCCGGTGGCACGGTCGCCGGTGAGTTTCAGCTGCAGTACGTGACAGGCAGCCTGCCGCTCAAATGGCAGTTCGCCTCGGGCAGCATCGGTCTGACCTGTGAGCAGATCGCCAGCCCCGATGTGTTCATCAACTTCAAAGACTCCACCGGCAACTTCGTCTACCCCGACAATGGCGGCTCGGGGCGCGCGGTGCCCTGCAGGAACGCCGATCGAATCCAGGGCACCTACTTTCCCTACCTCCATGGCGGCACCTACGAGGTGTACGTGCAGGCGGTCGGCCCGGGCAACACGCTGTACCGCTCGAACCAGAGTTCGCCTCCCATCGCCACCGTCACCGCCGGTGTCTTCGCCCCGCTCAATGAGCAGAGCCCAACCGTCAATGTGACCAACCCGTAGTTCTCGGCGGGCGAATGGGTGGCCCGGGCTGTGCTAGGGCCACCCGTGAATGCGGCACGACAGACACAGCGCCATCGGGGTCTTCGATTCAGGAGTCGGCGGGTTGACGGTGCTCAAGGTGTTGCACGAGCGCCTCCCCCTCGAGAGCACGGTGTATCTGGGAGACACCGCTCGCGTGCCTTACGGCACCAAGTCGGGCGAGGTTGTCACCCGCTATTCTTTGGCCAACGCGCAGCTGCTGCTCAAGCACGGCATCAAGCTGCTGGTGGTCGCCTGCAACACCGCTTCGGCCGTCGCGCTGCCCGCCTTGCGCGAGGCCCTGCCGATACCAGTGGTCGGCGTCATTACCCCGGGAGCCATCGCCGCCGCCGAGGTCACCCAGAGCGGCAAGGTCGCGGTCATCGGCACGCAGGGCACCATCGCCTCGGGGGCGTACCAGACCGCGCTCGAACGGGCCCGCCCCGGCATCGAGGTGCATACCCGGGCCTGCCCGCTCTTCGTGCCGCTCGCTGAAGAAGGCTGGCTCGACGGCGACGTGCCCCGGCTGG
>Ga0105048_10019240_pt1 | contig 10474 bp, 10 predicted proteins | sample MAT05_FD_78382 | JGI IMG/M metagenome (GOLD analysis project Ga0105048, IMG submission 78382) | Freshwater microbial communities from Lake Fryxell liftoff mats and glacier meltwater in Antarctica - MAT-05 | ecosystem: Environmental > Aquatic > Freshwater > Ice > Liftoff microbial mat | place...
AGGGACGTGCCACACGTAACCTCAGGGACTTGCCACACGTAACCTCAGGGACGTGCCACACGTAACCTCAGGGACGTGCCACACGTAACCTCAGGGACGTGCCACACGTAACCTCGGGACGTGCCACACGTAACCTCGGGACGTGCCACATGAGGGTGCAGCTAAATCAGTTCATCGAGTTGCTTGACCAAATCGCCAAATTGGACCAAAGCTGTCTCAACTGGCGCTGGCTGCGTCATATCCACCCCAGCCCCCTTGAGCAAATCCAACGGGTCTTTCGAGCAGCCACCCTTCAGAAAACCTAAATAGTCGTCAAGCTCAGCCTTCCCACCCTCAAGCACTCGCTTGGACAAGGCAATGGCGGCCGACAATCCAGTCGCATACTTGTAGACGTAAAACGCTCTATAAAAATGCGGAATCCGGAAACACTCCAAGGCCAGTTCATCGTCCACCACAAAATTAGGGCCGAAATATGCGGTCAGCAATTCCCTGTAAACCGACTTAAAGCTAGCGACTGTCAATGGCTCCCCACTCTCTGCCATTTCATGGGTGATCTTCTCGAACTCCGCGAACATGGTCTGCCGCACGATTGTTGCGCGAATGCTATCAATCTCGTGATTGAGGATCGAAGCCTTTTCCTCCTTAGTCTTTGCGTTCTGGATCATGTAGTGAGCAAGCAACTGTTCGTTGAAAGTGCTCGCGACTTCTGCCACGAAGATCGTGTAGTTGTAATATTGAAATGGCTGATTGGCGGCCGAATAGTAGCTGTGCATGGAATGACCTGCTTCATGCGTCAACGTAAAGACATCGTTGAGCACATTCGACTTGAAATTCATCAAAATGTAGGGCTCTGCGTCGAAGGTGCCGCAGCTAAAGGCCCCGCTCTGCTTGCCCTGATTCGGATAACGATCACACCAACGGCCTCGCAATCCTTTTTCAAGAGCGTGGCCATACTCCTGACCAAGCGGCTCGAGCGACTTCATGATGACCGAAATCGCTTCATCCCAATTATGATGCGTTTGCTGTGCCGACAGTACTGGCACGTACGTATCGTAATGGTGGATGTCAGCTAATCCCATTTTTCTTCGTCGCATGTCAAAATAGCTATGCACTTCCGGCAAACGATTCCGAACTGCCGCAATCAAATTATCGTAGACGCTCAACGGAACATTGTCGGCGAACAACGAACTCTCTCTCGCGCTAGGGTATTTGCGAGCTTTTGCATAATAAACATCCCCATGAATACTGCCAGCCAGAGTGGCCGCTATCGTGTTCTCGTGCCCGTGAAACTGTTTGTAGTATTGGTGAAACGCTTTCCTTCGTACATCGCGATTCGGCGAAATGAGAAACGAACTAAACGACGCATTGGTTAGCTCCGTGGCGACTCCGTGCTCATTGACGACTTCGCCAAATTTGAGGTCGGCGTCATTCAATTGACGAAACGCTTTGTTGGCTGTTTGCGCCATTTCGCCTTGCATGGCCAGCAAGTTTTCTTCAGGCTGGCTGAGTGTATGCTTGCGATAGCGATTGATACGCTCTAAGACCAAGGAATAAGGTTTTAGGCATTCCTCGGCCATCATGCTTTCCATTCTCTCTTGAGGAATAGACAAGATCTCGGGCCGAACAAAACTGGCGGCTTGGCCAGCTTTGGTCGCAAGGTTCTGATACCGTGCGACGAAGCCTTGGTAGTGGCTATTGCCTTGGTCCTCCGTCGTCTTCAAAAAAGCATACGTCCCCAACCGTTCGCCAAGCCGATCTAGTTTGACATCGAAAGCTAAGCATTGTGCCAAGATCTCAGCCGATTCGGCAATTCGGCCGGAGAACTGAGCTAAGCCTGCGATCTCCTTGTCAAATTGCGATAAAACCTCCATCCAAGCGTCATCCGATTCGAACAGGCTGCTTAAGTCCCAAGTTTCGCTGACAGGAACTTCGGAACGTTTCGGGTTGGCGTTGGCTGCTGGGCTGCGTACAGTCATTTGGATGTTTTGCTTTCTATGGAAACCGATGTTGCTGTTGGAACAGATAAGTTACACGGACGAGCTTTTTTTCGGCACCCCGAATTCCATCCTAGCCGATCGCATAGAATTGATAAAAATGTGGCCCGGTGGTCTTCACTCAAGATTCAAGCATTGTCGCCTTTCGCTCTGCGAAAGTGCGAATACCGAACGCATTTTCGCGGAGCGAAAGCCGACAAAAAATCACAATTATGAAGAAATCGCAGCGAGTTCAAATTGTCCAATCTCGACTGGATGGTCTCTATCCTGAGACACCTATCCCATTGGATCACACGGACACGTACACCCTGCTGTTGTCGGTACTCTTAAGCGCCCAGTGCACCGACAAGATGGTCAATCGGGTTACCCCGTCACTGTGGAAACTGGCGGACAACCCGTGGGATATGTCAATTCAAAGTGTTGAGAAGATTCGAGAAATCATCAAACCGTGTGGCCTTAGCCCGCAGAAATCCAAAGCCATCAAAGAGTTATCTTCGATGCTGGTGCTTGAACACGGCGGCAAGGTCCCAGAGTCCTTCGAAGCGTTGGAACGCCTGCCGGGCGTAGGGCATAAAACCGCTTCGGTCGTCATGAGCCAAGGATTCGGGCATCCCGCCTTTCCAGTCGACACTCATATACACCGACTGGCGCAACGCTGGGGACTCACCAATGGTCGCTCTGTCGTGCAAACCGAAACTGACCTAAAGAGACTATTCGATGAATCGATTTGGAATAAGCTTCATCTTCAAATCATCTTTTACGGCCGCGAACACTGCACAGCACGAGGTTGCGACGGAAAGGTCTGCAGTATCTGCACGGAACTGTTTCCCTGTCGTAAGAAAGCCGTGTTAACCAAGAAATAAGAAGAGAAGGAGCGTCCCGTTTTGATCACGTTGCGGCAAATCCAGTTCAAGCTCCCGATTCGATGGTACCGACCCTTTGTGGACCTTGTGTACCCACGTATGTGCTTGCTATGCTCCAAACTCATTGTGGATTGCGAGCAAGAATCGTTGTGTTCGAAATGCCAATCCCAAATTCGGCCGACCGAATCGGGTTGCTTGCGGTGCAGTGCCCCCTTGCCAGCAGCACACGGCACTCTGCTTAAGGCTTCCTCAACCTGTTTTTACTGTGAGCGACGCAAATGGGCATTTCGACATGCTTACTGCTATACCGCTTACGCTGGGATTGCAGCCCGAGCTGCCAGAAAGATCAAGCAACAGAATTGCGAGTCGTTATCAATCGAGCTAGGCAAGAGAGTCGGTCGATGGCTTCAAACGCATGCACCCTTCGATTCGAAAATCTATGATTTTATTGTCCCAATTCCGCAACATTGGTTCCGAAGAGTAACGGTCCGCTATAACCAAGCGGAAGTGCTGGCGGAAAATATTTCACGGATACTAAAGATTCCCGTACGACGGCATTGGCTTGTTCGAACGAGGTGGACGGACAAACAAGGGACCAAAACGATTGTCGAACGGCGTACGGGCTTAGTCGACTCCTTTGGATGCAAGGCGGTCGATGCGATCAAGGGAGCAAAGTTTTTGATCGTGGACGACATCGTTACGAGCGGAGCGACAGCCCACGAAGCCGCCCGCGCATTGCGAAAGGCCGGAGCGACTCGCATTGACATCGCCGCATTTGCTCGCGGTGTGGGTGCTTTCAACAATCGCAAACCGTAGGTACATAACCTGTCGTGTTCTCACCAGTCCCAACCATCAAGACGCTCATCTTTTTCATTTCGAATTTCCTTGGGAGAGTCATTCGACCTTGAGTGCCGAATCGCAATCCGTTGAGGAGCGATTCTTCGAACAGGCCTTGCAAAAGCAGATTGGAGGCGAGCAGCTTTTTCGTATCACTATCACGTCGTTTCTCGACGCATACAATTTCGAAGTTCGCCGGGTGATGGAGTGTTGTACTCATCATATTTTGCCCTCTGGGCATATCATTCCATTTTGTGCCTACAATGTCTTGTACCGAAACGGCCATGTGCCACTCCCTCCTTTGCTCCACTAGCAGTATCCTCGCCAAGCCTTCCATTAGGGCTTTTCCTAATGGAGGCCAAAATGTGGGAGACATCGAAAGATAGTGTCGTGGCGAGTTGCTTATGCATGTGTTTTGTTCTTCTCGATTGCCGTAGCCATGCGACTAGCGCATGGCCGACAAAAGCGATTGGACCTAACGCGTTCGCAACGGATTCTCATTGGAGTATCGGCCTTTGTCGGTTCGATGATCGGTTCGAAAATTCCGTTTTTGGGCGATCGTGGCTGGGGTGCTTTCTTCGATGGCACGGTCTGGTTCGCCGATGGCAAAACCATCCTGTGGGGGATCGCGGGGCGGTTACGCCGCCGTGGAGCTTGTAAAGTGGATTGCAAATATTCGGACACGAACGGGGGATACGTTTGCTCTGCCCGTGGCTGTGGCGGTTGCCATCGGACGAGTTGGATGCTGCCGCTCTGGGCGTGCCACATGTGCCACACGTGCCACACGTGCCACACGTCTCGTCCCCACACGCAGTTGTCGCCTTTTGCTCCGCAAGTGATGGATCGAAACCATATGAGCTCCACAAAATCGATATCCTGGCACATCGCAAGCCGCTGGCAGGAATTTGAAGGGGAGGTTCGGTCTGCAGTTCTACGATCGATCTGTTGACACTGCTCATTGCCTTAGGCTTGGCCGTCGAAGATCGAGGGCTGCTCATCCCGTTTGCAATATTCACGGGGCCAGCTTATGCCGTCACCTTTTTTCGAGGAATCGTTTCGCGCGGGGCTAAAGGTAGTCCTCGTCCAGCAAGCCTTTTTCTTACTTTTGTCGTATCCCTGCTGGTTACCGTATTGATTTCAGTCGTCTTGGCCGTTGCAGCCGTGATCATGCTCTTCTTGGCATGCGTTGGCGTATTCGGCGGAGGATGGTGATCGTTTAACGGCAATGCCGTTCAATGAAGCCCAATTTCGCAAAAACTTCGTTTAACCGTTAGCCGTAGGCGTACGTTCTAGGCTCCGCGATCTCACGCATGACCAAAGACTTTGGAACGTCTTTCTTGCCACGTTCCTTTTCGAGATCTGCGAGGCTCCTGCGCAGCTTGATAATCACTGGCGATTCTTTGCGCTCGACCGGCGAAGACGTTTCGTAATCACCGACCAATGCGGACATGCGGAATCGGCCGATCGTGCGTGCGTTACCGAAGGTTTGGACTAGGCGAAAAGTCAATTGCTTCGCTCCCGTTAGTTCCTTTGGCTCAGCAATTCGAAAGGCGGCCCAATGCGGACGCTGGAACTGAGATTCGATCGCCCAAGCCGACTTGGGGTCGCTATCGATGGCGTTGGCGACATCGTAGTTTTTTTGTGAGAAGTCTGCTCGCGCGTCGGTCAATTCGATCGATTGTGACGTGGATTCGTCTGAGGAGACAGCAGCAAACGATCCACCCACCGATCGATAGCCGCTTGTAGATCCGCAGCTGCATCTGCTGCGAAAGCATCCACTTCTGCGGGCGTGGGTGGCAATCCAATCGTATCCAGATAGAGTCGGCGAGCCAGAGTATGAAGTTCGGGCGGCGGAGCGATGGCAAGCCCATCCGAGTCCAATCGCTTTTGAATGAAGTAGTCGATAGGATGTTGAGTCGGCTGATTCGCCGACAAAGCGACTAGCGGTTTGGTTGGAGCGACGTAAGCCCAATGTTTGTTTGAGGCCATTTGGGAGAACAACTGGCCGCCACTCGCGATCCATTCGCGAATGCTAGAGACCTCGCGATCTGTTAGGACGGCGCCACGTTTGGGCATGACCTCATCGTGCCCTTTGGGTATACGATTTCCGAATTGCAACCTACAGTGTAAACTTTCAGAACGGTTATCAAGTTGGGGGAAATGATTTCGACGGAGAGTCTTTTGTGAGCCAAGAATCAGATTGGAAGAGGTTTCGAAGCCTGGTCCCGACGGTGCGAGAAAGGTATTTGGCCGAACAAAACGCGATGCTTCTCAAGATTCTAACCGATCCAAATCGTAGTGAGACGGAACGATTTTGGGATGCATTCAATCGAGGGATCGAGGTTCGCGAAATACTCACCGCTTGTCTCGATGGCCACTCGAGATCGAAAATGGTCCTTTCCATGCGGTTGATGCTTCGAGCGAACATGCTTCGTCAAGACGATCTGGTAAGCTTTAGCGACGAACTTCAGGAGCGATTGAAATTAGAGTTCTGATCGAAAACGTACTCAGTGCAAAATTGCCGATCGGCTTCAACGGGTGATTTGAACGTGTTGAATCCCACTTAAGTTGACAACTATTCCAACGCCGCAGCGTGCCGCAGTGATTTGGGATCGCCTGCGGCATACATTTTGCCGGATTCCGAGTCTACGTAGATCATCACCGGATTACCGATCGGACCATTGGTGGTTTTTAGGGTATGGCCTCGCTCGGCTAGATCCTTGCGAGTTTCCTCGGGAATATCCGCATAGACGGTCAATTCATTCCGAGCGACAAATGCCGCATTGCGATCCGGGTTCGGATCAAACGAGTCCTGGTGATGCGCAGTACTGAACCGTGGGGCAATCACCGCCTCGGCCGGGAGCATTCCGAAATGAATATGGTTGAGCAAAATATTCAGGGTCGTTTGATCCTGAAGGTCGCCACCGGCAACACTTATTGCGATGATCGGTTTTCCATTCTTCAAGACCAATGTTGGCGTGAGGGTTATACGAGGCCGTTTTCCAGCTTCGACGCGATTTGGATGCCCCAAGGAAGTGTTTAGACTGCGAACACGATTGCCGGTGTTCACTCCGGATGGCCCCGGGGTATTGGTAAGCATATTGCAACTGGGAGTGGCCGCGATCATATTCCCCCAGCGATCAGCAACCACACAGGTTGTTGTATCCTGTTTCGGAATCGTTTCCTGAATGTCTTTCGGCAGCAAACCTGCCTTCAAGGCAAGGGAATGTTCTGGACTACCAGGCCGACGTTCCAATGATGCCCGACGTGGATCGATAAGCGCTCTTCGAATGTTGGAATAGTCGTCGGACAATAGCTTTGACATCGGAACTTTCACAAAGAGCGGGTCCGCGTAGTATTCGTCCCGGTCTGCATAACCTAGCTTCATCGCTTCGGTCACAACATGAATAAAGTCGCTCGACAGATGTTTCATCGATCGCAAGTCGAATCCTTCAAGCAATTTCAAGTTTTGGCAAAGAACTGGACCTTGCGTCCATGGACCGCACTTGTAGACCGCGTAGCCAAGGTAATCCGTGAAAACTGGATCTTCGATGCGAGTCACGTGCGCTGCCAAGTCTTGCTTGCGAAGCCAAGCGCCAGTCTCGATGTACCAGGCTTCGAGTTCGTCGGCGATGTCCCCGCGATAGAAACGATCGCGGGCCGCGACTAATTTTCGCTCCCGCGTACCACCTGTATTGGCCTCTGTTTCGACCAGTTTTCGAAGCGTGATTGCTAATTTCGGATGCCATTCCGCTTTGCCCGCATCGAGCAGTGCCAGCGTGGGCGCAACGGCTTCGGCAAATGAAATCGTGCCGTAAACTTGAAGCAAAGTGATGATCGCGTCGACAGCGGAAGGAGTGGGTGCCGCTTTCATGCTTCCCGTGGAAGGAATACCATTTTCATAGAACCACTTTATGGCCTCAGGGTCTCTTGGTGACCCTCCGATTCCACTGATGGATTTGACTTGATTCGATTTGGCATCGAAGACGAGGATGGGGACTTCACCCCCGATGGCGAACATACCGTAGTCGGTTACGGCCAATGCCAGAATCGTTGCCGCCGCCGCATCGGCAGCATTGCCGTCTCGTTCCAAGATCAAAATACCCGCTGCAACGGAGTCCGAATGGCCGGCTGCGACTGCTCCTCGCTGACCGGTCGCTTGCCAACCAATTTCCATGGCGGGTACCCCAACCACCCACCAAGTCACCAAGAACACGGCTATGATAGTAGGTTGCATGAGCATCTGCCCTAGCCTTAAGTTCGACTGCCACTTCCCTTCCATTTCCAACCTCCCTTTTCTCGAAAAAAACAACTCAAATGCGCCGATTCAACTGCTTGCTAAGTTTGGTATTTCTACTTTCCGCCGACACCATGATATCCGCTCAGCAGCTCGCCGCGGAAGAATACGCCGTTCATCCCGATTCTTTGCAAAAACCCGGCGTACCCGAAGGAACGATATTGCAAGGGACTTTTAAGAACTCGAAAGTCTTTCCAGGCACGGTTCGAGACTACTGGATTTACGTTCCCAAACAATACCATGGCTCGAAGTCTGCCGCTCTCATGGTATTTCAAGATGGAGGCGGATACGTCAAACGCAACGGAGGAGCCAATGTACCCAATGTCTTCGATAATCTTATCCACAACGGCGAGATGCCGATCACGATTGGGTTGTTTATCAATCCCGGAATCGTGCCAGCCAAAAACGAAGATAGCCAAGCCCGGTTCAATCGGTCTTACGAGTATGACAGCGTCGACGATCGCTACTCCCGATTTCTCATCGAAGAATTCATTCCGATGATCGTGGCGGAGCACAAACTGAACTTGAGCCAAGATCCTAACGATCGTGGGTTATGCGGTTCCAGCTCCGGCGGCATCTGTGCCTTCAACGTCGCTTGGCAACGCCCGGACGTTTTTCGACGTGTTTTTACCACTGTCGGCACATACGTGGGATTGCGCGGCGCCCACGAGCTTTCCACGATCATTCGCAAGGCGGAGCCCAAACCGCTTCGAATCTATTTGCAGGACGGTTCGAACGACAACAATATCTACGGTGGCGACTGGTGGATGGCCAACCAAGCCATGCTGCGGTCATTGGAATTCTGCGGTTATGAAGTGGAACATGCTTGGGGCAATGGCGCTCATAGTGGCAAACATGGTGCAGCTATTTTCCCGGACGTGATACGATGGCTTTGGAAAGATCATGGCAAAGTTCCGGTGACCACTCATCTCGAAAAATCGAAGAGTGAAGCCAAGAAATTTCTTGTGGAAGGCTCCGATTGGGAACTTGTCTCGTCAGGACATCAGTGGGCTGAGGGATTGGCTGTCACCGAAGATGGCACTTTGTATTTTACGGATGTTCCAGCCTCGAAGCTCTATAGCCTGACGCCCGAAGGTAAACAAACGCTGCTTGTCCAAGATACGGGCGAAGCCAATGGAATCGCATTGGGACCTGACGGAAAATTGTACGGTGCGTCCAGCAAAGCCAAGCAGATTCGCGCCTGGGACTTGAAGACGATGCAAATGGAAGTGGTGTCGGAAGGAACGAACAGCAACGATCTCGTCGTGAGGCATGATGGAACCATCTATTACACAGATCCGGCAGCCGGAAAGATCTGGATGATCGATGGCAAAACGCGCCAGCGACGTGAAGTGGACAGCTTCCGCGATTGCAACGGCATTGCGCTGAGCGCGGATCAAACGCAACTGTTCGTCGCTCATTTCTCTGGTCGATTTGTTTATGCATTCACAATCGCTGACGATGGTTCGCTCGAGAACAAGCAACCCTACTTTCATATGGAAATACCCACCAATGATCCGTCCGGTCGACTTGATGGAATGTGCGTGAGTACCGACGGTTGGTTGATCTCCGCAACGGAAGCGGGTGTGCAGATTTGCGATCAGCCTGGACGAGTCCATTTGATCATGTCGTTGCCATACGGATCGAAACGGCCATGCTATGCACGTTTTGGTGGACCTGACAATAAGACGTTGTACGTTGCAAACGTCGACAAGATTTGGAAGCGCAAAACGCAATTGGTCGGCGCCAAGCCTTATGCGCCACCTGTCAAGCCGCCCAAACCTCAACTGTGAATCGAGGCCGAGTCATGCAAGGTAGCATTGTGGTGTACGCTTCGAATCAGGGCGACTTTGTCCGTGACTCCCGCCATTCGCGGCAGATGTTTACAGATATGCAATCCAGGAACCACCGTCGAAATCGGTCTTAATTCACCACGCATTTCCGCGGTCGCATCCGGTTTCAAATCGTACGTATCGATATGACTGGGGCCGCGGTAATAGAAGATCAAGATGCAAGCGCGAATGGGCTTCGACGTGATCGCCAAGATTGAGGCCTAGGTAATCGCCAGCTGCGCCGAGTTGGATTAATTGGTGTGGTGTGATAGTAGAGGGTGGCATGAAATCAAGATCTCGAGAATGAATTGGCAGTAGTCTTTCGTGTGTCAGGTACGTGAGCTTTTAAAGGGCAGGGGTGTCGCTAGAAACATTTAAGCGAGCAGCAGACTGAGTTCGACCCTCCCCTCGCTCGACCCTCCCCTCGCTCGACCCTCCCGGAGGGAGGGTGAAGTCACCCTCCCTCCGGGAGGGTCGGCCAACGGCCGGGGAGGGTGAACTGATTTACGCAACTGCTTCTCGCACTTCACCCTCCCCTCGCTTCGCGAGACCCTCCCAAAGGGAGGGTTACTCAACCGGACGATCCCTCTGGGAGAGTCGGCCTGAAAGGCCGGAAAGGGGTTGAATCAAACTGGTAGTTTTCAGCCTGCC
>Ga0105048_10019243_pt1 | contig 10473 bp, 9 predicted proteins | sample MAT05_FD_78382 | JGI IMG/M metagenome (GOLD analysis project Ga0105048, IMG submission 78382) | Freshwater microbial communities from Lake Fryxell liftoff mats and glacier meltwater in Antarctica - MAT-05 | ecosystem: Environmental > Aquatic > Freshwater > Ice > Liftoff microbial mat | place...
AAGGTCTTATGATTCAGTACATTCCCGCTTATTGCCCTGAACCGGATTGAGTGTCTTTGGAAGCAAATCAAATATCACTGGCTGAAACCAGCCGACTTTCTGACTCCTTCTGGTCTAAAGGATGCTTTAGTAAGTATTTTATCTCAAATAGGAACAAAATACTCTATTAATTTTAATTGACTACTTAATCGCATATCAAGTCATTCAGGCATCAACAAAATACTCATTTACCGATATTTTGGTGGACTGGACGGTCTTTTGGATGAACTGGCGAAACTCACTAGAACCACCAAAGGGCGTTCGTTTGCTGCTATTATCGTGAGTGCCATGATACTGCTGACCTTTATGAGCGAGCAAAAACGAACCGTGATGTGCATCGACCTCTGCACCGATGAAGGCTGGGCCGAGATCGGGTTAGCCCTGAAAAATATCTACCGGGGTGGGTATCTCCTTACGCAGGAACGGCAGGCCGGTGAGCAGCCGGTAAAACCCGGTTCAATCGAAGAAACGTCGTAGCCCTTGCCCTACCCGCCAAACGTCTTCAAACGAATTGTATAACGGTGCAGGAGACAGCCGGATGCAGTCAGGTTCACGCCAGTCGCCAATAATGCCAGCCTCCGTGAGGTGGTTGAACAACACTTTTCCGTCGGTGCGTACCAGAAGAGATAACTGACAACCGCGCTGTTGGGAGTCACTGGGTGTTAGCAGTTGTATTTCGGTAAACGGAGTGATCAGGTGTTCCAGATAACCCGTCAGCAGTTCGCTTTTCCGGCGCAGCGCGGGCAGGCCCGCTTCGGCAGTAATGGCCAGCGATGCGCGGTGCAGACTCAAGCTCAGAATGTTGGGCGTACTGACCTGCCAGCCGTCGGCACCGGGCGCGGGCAGAAAGCCGGGTGTCATGGCAAAACGCCGGTCTTCACGGTAGCCCCACCAGCCCGCCAGCCGGGGCAACTCTTCATCATGATGCCGGGTATGCACAAACACGCCCGACACCGCACCAGGGCCACCGTTCAGGTACTTATACGAACACCAGGTTGCAAAGTCGATGCCCCACTTGTGCAGGTTCAGGGGAATGTTACCGATGGCGTGGGCCAGATCGAATCCAATCAGAATGCCATGTTTTCGGGCGGTTTGGGTAATGGCAGCCATGTCATATACCTGCCCGGTGTAGTAGTTCAGCCCGCTCATCCAGATCAGGGCCAGACTGTCGGCGTGTTGGGCAATGGCGTTTTGGATATCGGCAAGGTCAATCAGGCCGGTTCCGGGATGCGGGTCAATCTCGATAATGGTATCTGCCGGGTTGTAGTCCCGGCTGCTGACGTGCGTCTCGAGCGCGTACTGATCGGACGGAAAATCGCCTTTGATAGTCAGGATTTTGTGATTCTTTTTCGTAGGCTGGTAGAACGAGGTTAACAGCAGATGGAGGTTCACGGTCAGCGCATTCATCGGACATACCTCTACGGGGGCGGCTCCAATAATGCTGGCTAAGTCAGCTTTGCAACGTTCGTGGTAGTTCAGCCAACTGTACGTCACGTCCTCGCCGGACGAAGCATGACCCGGTTGAAACCAGCCTTCTACGCCCAGATGTTGCCAGGTGTCCAGCTCCTGCTCCAGCGCGGCACGGGCCGTTTTGGGTTGCAACCCCAGCGAATTGCCGCACAGGTAGGCCAGCTTACGTCCGTTGCGCAGCGGGATATGAAATCGGTCACGGAAAGAGCGCAGCGGGTCGGTGGCGTCAAGGTGCCGGGCAAAATCCAGCGAGTTTTCGTAGGTCATAATGGGGCAAAGATAACGGCCCGGCATCAGAGCGATGTCGGGCCGTTACTTCTTCAGTGCTTTCTCTAATCTGTATGGGCTGCCGCGTCTTTCTTGCAACAGGCGGGCAGTTTGGCGTAACTTTTCTCGTCGGCCAGCACATCCTCAACATCATAACCCGACTTGCTGACGTTGGCTTTCAGCTTGGCTATGTCGGTTTTGTTCGGGTTGTACGTGATCGTGACAATCTTCGATTTGACATCGAGTTTGGCTTCTTTCACGCCTTTCTCGAATGATAGATTGCGCTCGATGCGGGCTTTGCACATGCCACAGATGGCCGACGTTTTGAATTTGACTTCTTTGTCTTTGTCATCGCCCGGCCCGGCAGTGGCAAATAAATTTCCCAGCAGAAAGAGCGAGGTCAGGGCGGTCAGAAACAGGTTACGAAACATAGTGGTTTGTGGTTTATAGTGAACTGATAACGAAAATTTGGGGCAAAAGGTGTCGTCCTTACCGGCGCCGGTGATTCATGCCTGGCATGGAGTTGCCCGGTATGGACTTGCCCGGCATGGAGTTGCCCGGCATCCCCATGCTGCTCATCATGGAGCGCATGGTCATCAGGCTGGGCGAAATGCGCAGATAGACCAGACCAGACACGGGCGACTGACCATAAATGGGTTGCATGTTTTTGTCGATGGCAAAGCCTGTTACCTGCGCACCAAGTACCAGATCGGTCTGGTAGTATTGCGCAATCCGATAGTTCATACCCAGCGTAAGCAGGTTAATGTTTGTGTGCTGCGGTCCGGTATTCGGAGCCTCATCGAATGCCTGACCCAGACTTAACTCCTCAAACGATTTACGCACATTTTCGTAGCGGCCGTAAAACGCCACCCGGTTCAGTTGGAGGCTGCTTTCGGCCAGAAACGAATCGTCGTTTTCGTTGTCATGTCCGTTGCGGCCCCACACAAACGCCGAGGTTACGTACCGCTGCGGTCCCAGCCCTTTACTATGCAAAACTGATGCCGTAGTGCGGGTTACGTCCTCGTCGGGGTTGGCCGGTTCGGGACTGGTCAGAAACCCCTGCGAGAATTGCAGCGCGAGGGACGGCGATGGGTTTACCGATAGCCGGTACGAATAGCTGTCGAATTTTGGCGCATCGAAGTTGTACCGGTTTTCGTCGGGTTCGCGGCCCTTGAACGTCGAGCCTTCGAGCTTGGCCCATTTGTAGCGGAAACCAACGGTGGCAACGCCAAACAGAATATGCGTGGCGTCCTGCCAATGGTGGCTAATGGGGGCATTAGGGTCGTTGAACGACGAAATCCGGTGCATGAACGCGGGCGGGCCAACAGCCGGTTCGCCGGGGTAGCCCACGTAGCCGTACAGGTCGATGTCTTTGCTGAACGCATGTGCGTAACTCACCGATAGTTCCGACACCAAATCGTGCGGGTGCTGCCGGTCAATGAGGGGCTGGCCTTTGTAGCTTTCGCCGGTCTGGAACAGCAGCGGGTAACCGCTATTACCTACCAGCAGAGCATCGGGCGAGAGCATGAGCCGCGCCTGAAACAAACCGCGCCGACCCACTTTACGCTGCGCCATGCCCATAAACCAGCTCGGCACGCCAAACTGACTGTTGTGTCCACGCCCGCCGGGGTTGTTGCTGTTCTGACTGGTGTAGCGCAGGTACAGGGCGTAGTGCATCATATAACTCCAGCGGCTATTGGCGGGCGTTTTCATGTGGGCGTACATAGGCGTATTGTCGGGGTGCCAGGACGTACCGGAGCCGTTGCGGTTCATGGACAGGTTCCGCGACAGCGAACTCGCCATACCCATGGTTGTGTCCATCATCAGGCCGTAGTTCATGGCCTTTGCATCGCCCATAGAACTGCTCATGTCGTGCATCGAATGGTCCATTGGTTGTGTGGTATCGGCAGTCGTGACCATTCCTTCATGGTGCTGATGCTGCGCCGACGTAACAACCGGCCACAAGACAAGAAGGTAGAGAAGATTTTTCATACGTCGTTGAGGGAAGAGACGTATCGAAACGGCTCACCTGTGGGCCACTTCGATACGTATTAGTAAAATCAGTTCATCATGGAGCGGCATTCTTCGGCGCACTTGCGGCAGGCTTCGGCGCAGGCTTTGCAGTGGGCCATGTGGTCGGCGTGTTTTTCGCACTCGTTGGCGCAGGCTTCACAGGCTTCGGCGCAGACGCGCATAAACGACTGCGTAAACTGCGAGCCGCGGGCCGTGAGCCGCCCGCAGAGGGTAGAGAGATCGGCGCAGTCGCGGGTAAGGGTAATACACAGCGTCATATCGTGACCCCTGGCATCAACATCGCCCATTTGAATACAGGCGGTAGCGCATTCTTCGCAGGCTTTGGCGCAGTCGAAGCAGGTTTGTACGTGAGCAGACATATCCATCGTTGTAGTTGAGTTTTGTTATTCGACCAATAGCAGTCTGTTTAGTAAACCGATATGGTGAAGTTCCGTTTTTATATAATTCCGGCTTGGTCTAAATGGAATCCACACTTCGACGACTAACAGTGGCGGCCTTTTTGAACTGCCCCGGCGTCTGCCCCATCACCTGCCGAAACTGACCGGAAAGGTGCTGTACGCTGCTGTAGCCCAGTCGCCACGCCATTTCGGTCAGGGTAAGCTCGTCATATTGCAGCCATTCTTTCACCTTCTCGATTTTCAGCGCAATGGCGTATTTCTCCAGTGTTTGGCCTTCACTGGCCGAAAACAGCCCGCTCAGGTACGAGTAGTCGTAGCCGAGTTTGCGCTCCAGAAAGGCAGACAGGTTTTCGGCGGGATGCCGTTCGCCTTTGAGGTGCTGGATTTCGTTGATGAGCAGCCGCTTCGTATGCTCCACCAGCGACTGCTTTTTATCATCGACCAAATCGAACCCGTTGGCCAGCAGCATATCCCGCAACTGGTCGGACGAGACAGACGGCGGGAGGTCGTCAACATCCACCTCGCCCAGATCTACCCGGTTCACGGTCAGGCCGAGGGTTTCGAGTTCTTCGCGCACCACCCGGATACACCGGTCGCACACCATATTTCGGATTGTCAGGATCATAGCGGTCAGTGCTGTCTGAACCAGGATTTTTACAGGATTTATCAGATTAACAAGACTTGATGGCGTATTATCCATCTTGTAAATCGTTTCAATCCTGTAAAAATCTTGGTTCAGAACTTAGTGCTGGGGTTTGAAGCGAAAACCGAGATAGACCATCTGCCCCGTAATAGGTCCCCATACCCGCGCTCCGGCGTCGAAACTCGGCCCAAAGGGGTCGTTGGGCGCTACGATGGGATTGGCCTGCCGAAAGCCGGTCAGGTTTTCGCCCCCCAGATAAATTTCCCAGCCGCTTTTAAACGCCCGGCTTACCTGCGCGTTCAGATTGTAAAAGCCCGGCGCGAACTCGATAGGCATGTTGGCGTAACTGGTATGGACGTAGCCCTCGCGCAGGTAGGGAATACGGCGGGGGCCGTTCCATTGCAGTGTAGCGTCGAATTTCCACTTGTCGAACGGCAGGGCGTAACCCGCGTTGAGCAACACCCGGTCGCGGCTGACCATCATGCGGGGCAGCAATCGGGATTCGCCAAACGGCCCGCCCATGGTCTGCTGCACATCGAAGAACCGGTAGGCGGCTTTAACCTCAAACCGGCGAGCAGGCTGTACGTTCAGTTCAACCTGAAAACTGTTGGCATACGACCGGCCATCCAGATTATAGAAGTGCAGTTTGCGCGGGCGTTCGGCATCCACAATCAACTGATTCTGGAAATCGGTGCGGAAATAATCCACTACAAAACTGGCCTTTTTGCCCAGCAACTGAAAGTCCTGCGACGCACTCAGGCCGTAGTTCCAGGCCCGTTCGGGTTGCAGCGGACTGTCGAAAAACACCGCCCGCGAGGATACCAAGTAGCCGATGTTCTCGGCAATACGGTTGGGCACCCGGAAGCCCCGCCCTGCCGACGCCCGCAAACTCAGCGTGGGGTTCACGTCATATTTTACGTGCGCCCGGGGTGTCCACTGCACGCCAAACAGATTATGGTAGTCCATCCGCCCGCCCAGCATAACCGTCAGTTTCTCGGGATAGGTATAGGTATATTCACCGAAGACGCCCGGCACCGATTCGGTCCGGTTCAGGGGCGTAGTACCAAACTGTTCGCGGTAGTCGTCGAGCAAATAGCTGACGCCGGTTTTAAACGTGTGGTTCGTATTATCGATGATGCCCTGATAAATCAGGTTGGCGTAAATAGTTCGCTGCTGACCAGTGTAGGGCAGGTAGCCGAAGTTCATGACCTGCTCGTGGTTCACCGCGTTCAGAATCAGCCCCAGGCCCTTGTATGGTTTTTCAGGAAACAGCTTTGCCAGCTTGGAGAACACCTCAACCCGCTTCGTGGTATTGCCAAACATGTAGCGATCGGCACCGACCCGCGATAGCTGCCCACCCTCGCGGGTTTCATGCAGGGCTTTTACGCCAAACTGCGCCACGAACCGCTCCCCACTATACTTATAGCGGTTAATGGCATTGAACTGCGTGTAAAACGGCAAATCACGGAAGCCGTCATTATTCTGGTCAATCTCGCGTTTGAGACTACTGACGTGACCCAGTACGGCTGTACTCCACTTTTTGCTGAGCGGCTGCGACCAGTTGACGTTGCCCTCTACCCGCCCAAAACTGTTGACGTAGCCATTCAGAAACAGACGGTCGGGGGAGTCCGGCTTTTGCAGTTCAACGTTCAGCTGCCCGCTAATCGACTCGTAGCCGTTCACAACCGTCCCCGCGCCTTTACCCACGTCGATGCCCGTTATCCAAGTGCCAGGAATATAGTTTAGCCCAAAGGTGGTGGCCAGTCCGCGCACGGTGGGGATATTTTCGACGTTGGTTTGCACGTACTGACCGCCCAATCCCAAAAACTGAATCTGCCGCGCACCCGTCACAGCATCGGCATAACTGACACTTACGGAAGCGTTGGTCTCGAAACTCTCCGAGAGGTTACAACAGGCGGCTTTGGCCAGCATGCGCTGCGAAATAAACTCGGTCTGAATGGGGTTCACCCGGTCCAGCTGCCCCGGCTGTGCCGATACGGTTACCTCCTGCAACATCTGTTCGGTGCGCAGAATAATGTTTAGTTCAGAAGCAGGATTGGTGACCGAAACGGTATCGGTCTGGTAGCCAACGTAGCTGACCAGCAACCGGTTATTGCCCACTTCCTGCGCCAGCAAAAACCGTCCTACTGAGTCGGTCACGGTCCCGGTCAACAGGCCTGCCCAGCGCACGGTAGCCCCGATAAGCGGCTGGATTTTGTTGTTCACCCGCTCGCTAACGGTACCCCGCACGAAGTAGGTTGCCACAACAGAAGTTGGATTGATAAGGGTAGATTGGGGAGACAGTGTGTCGAACTGCGCCCATGCCGGCGTAAGGCTCAAACACAGGAGAACACCCCAGATGGAGTACTTCATAAGATACTGATTGACGTAAGAAACAACACAAACAGCCCGCGCTAAAACAGCACCGGCAATGGTGAATCAATCAGTAAATCAAAGGAGGAGGGAACGCACGAGCATCAGAATGTCGCGCCCAGAGAGTGAGGGCGGAGCCGGAAGTAAGGCAACAACTTCCGTATTGGTATCGAAAATCCAGCCAACTATCCAGGTCAGAAGCGTGGTAACACCCGCCAAAACGGCTTCGGTAATAACCTTGACGAATTTAGCGACGTACTGCGACAGCGACGACTGCGTTTCTACGTTCTCAAAACCCTGTTCATCTTCGCAACAGGGCGTTTTTTTGACAACGGTCTGGTCTGCCTTCATCGGCATACCGTCTTCGGTGCAGCCGGTTGGTTTTACGACGCTGAACGCCGTAACGACCGTTTTCTTCTTACCGCGCATCTGACACGAGTGTTCAACCAGACCAAAGCCGGTACTGCTCATCAGTACGACAAAAGCCATTAACAGGTTGACAATCTGGAACAGGGTGCGTTTCATAGCGCGTCAAATATCCGAATCAATACACGTAACTGCAAACCATACGCTCAGCAAACCGGCAATTATATACAGCGATTTTTGTATTGTGAACAATCACAAAGCAAGGAACGTGCCGTTTACGTTGTCTGGTTCTTACTTATTTGACTTTGATGACCTCGCCGAAATAATTCATATAGACCAGATAATCCGTCCGTTTGCCGCTGATGGGTTCTTCCAGCCGTGCCGTCAGGTTAATGTATTTCTGGGCGTTGAAGCTGGGTTTGTACGTCACGTTTTGCAGCACAGACTGGTCAAGCGTTTCGTCTGACGGGCCGAAGTAGCACAGGTCGTCTTTGGTGAACGTACGTTTAAAAACGCGGTCGCCTGATTTTTTGGCGGCTTCTATCGTGGCCACGTAATTATGGTAACAGCCCTTTGGCGTATTGGTAGAGCTGGTGTCCTCATTCATAGTCAGCGTTACCTTTATTGGCTTGGCTGATTCCTGATAGACCTTGTCCTTACCCAGCTCAGGCAGTCCAGCCAGTGTTTTGCAATTAGGTTCAGGCGCAGCGGCAGCAACGGTAGCAATTTCGCCGGACACGTCCATCGGTGATTTATCAGTTTCGTTAGCTTTTTCGGTGCTGTTGCAACTGAAAAACAGGCAGGTCAAAAGAACAGGGACTACGGTAATTTTCATTGGGTACAAGTTGTGATTACTCAAATATACCGGTTCATCGGTACATAGCAAACCCGGCCAGCTTCTCTGTTCAGGTTCGCTGGCCGGGTTCACGCTTAGGCTTTTCAGTCTTACGCGCTCTGCTTCATACGGATGATGTTCAGGGCCGCACCCGCTTTGAACCACTCGATCTGGCCCTCGTTATAGGTGTGATTGGCCATAAACGTGTCGGTACTGCCGTCGGCGTGGTTCAGTACGATCTCCAGCGGTTTGCCGGGCGCAAAACTCGTCAGGCCGTTGATGTCAATGCTATCATTTTCCTGCACCTTGTCGTAGTCGGCGGGGTTGGCAAAGGTCAGCCCCAGCATACCCTGCTTTTTCAGGTTCGTTTCGTGAATCCGGGCAAATGACCTGACCAGAATGGCCCGAACACCCAGAAAGCGGGGTTCCATAGCCGCGTGTTCGCGGGAGGAGCCTTCGCCGTAGTTCTCATCACCCACCACGACCGAGCCAACGCCGGCAGCTTTGTAGGCCCGCTGCACGGCAGGAACCTCGCCGTATTCGCCGGTGAGCTGGTTTTTCACGCTGTTGGTTTTCTCAGTGTAAAAGTTCACCGCGCCAATCAGCATGTTATTCGAGATATTGTCCAGATGCCCCCGGAACTTAAGCCAGGGTCCGGCCATCGAAATATGGTCGGTGGTGCATTTGCCTTTGGCTTTGATGAGCAGTTTCAGCCCTTTCAGGTCATGACCTTCCCAGGCCGCAAACGGAGCCAGCAGTTGCAGCCGGTCCGAGGTGGGCGACACTTTCACCTGAACGCCGGAGCCGTCTTCTGCCGGTGCCTGGTAGCCCGCATCTTCTACAGCGTAGCCTTTTACGGGCTGTTCGATGCCCTGCGGCTCGTCGAGTTTCACCTGCTCACCGGCTTCGTTGGTCAGCGTATCGGTCAGGGGGTTGAACGTCAGGTTACCGGCAATGGCCATGGCCGTCACGATTTCGGGCGAGGCCACAAACGCGTGGGTGCTGGCGTTGCCGTCGTTACGCTTGGCGAAGTTTCGGTTGAACGACGTAATGATGGAGTTAGGCCGGGTTGGGTCGGCCATGTGCCGCGCCCACTGCCCAATGCACGGACCGCAGGCGTTGGCCAGTACGACACCACCCATGTCCTCGAACGTACCGAGCAGACCGTCGCGCTCCGCCGTAAACCGCACCAGTTCCGAACCGGGTGTCACGGTGAACTCCGACTTTACTTTCAGCTTCTTGCTCACGGCCTGAGCCGCAATCGACGCCGAACGGGTCAGGTCTTCGTAGCTGGAGTTGGTGCAGGAACCAATCAGACCCACTTCGAGCGTTTCTGGCCAGCCATTCTCTTTCACCGCTTTGGCAAAGTTAGAAATAGGCCAGGCCAGATCGGGCGTGAACGGACCGTTTACGTGCGGCTCCAGCGTGTTCAAATCAATTTCAATGAGCTGATCGTAGTATTTGGCCGGGTCGGCGTACACTTCGGCGTCAGGCTGGAGGTGTGCTTTTACGCCGTTGGCCATATCGGCAATGTCGGCGCGGGACGTAGCGCGGAGGTAATCGCCCATCTTGTCGTCGTAGGCAAAAATCGACGTTGTCGCGCCAATTTCGGCACCCATGTTGCAGATCGTGCCTTTGCCGGTGGCCGACAGACTCTCGGCTCCGTCGCCAAAATACTCGACAATGCAACCCGTGCCGCCTTTTACGGTCAGGATACCGGCCACGCGCAAAATCACGTCTTTGGCCGAGGCCCAGCCACTGAGTTTACCGGTCAGTTTCACGCCAATGAGCTTCGGCATTTTCAGCTCCCAGGCCAGACCAGCCATCACGTCGCAGGCATCGGCACCGCCCACGCCAATGGCAATCATACCCAGACCTCCCGCGTTGGGCGTGTGCGAGTCGGTACCGATCATCATGCCGCCCGGAAATGCGTAGTTTTCCAGCACCACTTGGTGAATAATACCCGCGCCGGGTTTCCAGAAGCCCAGCCCGTACTTGTCGGAAATGGACGACAGGAAATCATAGACTTCTTTGTTCTTGTTTTTAGC
>Ga0105048_10019244_pt1 | contig 10473 bp, 6 predicted proteins | sample MAT05_FD_78382 | JGI IMG/M metagenome (GOLD analysis project Ga0105048, IMG submission 78382) | Freshwater microbial communities from Lake Fryxell liftoff mats and glacier meltwater in Antarctica - MAT-05 | ecosystem: Environmental > Aquatic > Freshwater > Ice > Liftoff microbial mat | place...
ATGTGCGTGGATGCCCGTGAAGGCGCGCGCGCGGGTCTAGCGGGCCGCGAAGTTGCGAAATCGTTCGTACAGCGCGGTCGCGCGCTGCGCCGAGGCTTCCAGTTCTTCCAGCAGCGGCGCCACCGAGGGGCCGCCCACGGCGTCGGCAATGTCCATGGCGGCCAAGCTGGCGTTGCTGAGGATGGCGCCCAGCACCTCGTCGGCACGATGCCCCGCGCCCGGGCCGCTGGCCAGCATCAGCGAGGCCTCCAGGCGTTGCCGCGCCAGCGCGGTCTGCCGGCGCGCGCGCAGGTCGTCCAGCACGATGATGCAGCCCAGCAACTCGCCGTCGCGCGTGGGCACGGCTTCTGCGCGAACGGCCACCGGCGTGCCCGAGATGCTCTCGGTCCCCGCGTTCAGCACCACCCATTCGCCGCGCCACGGCTGCTGCGCCAGACCGTCCAGCACTTGCTGCACCTGCCCCGCGTCGTCGAAAAGCTGCGCCACGTGGCTGCCTGTGGCGGGCGTCTCGGCCGCGCTGCCGCGCAGCGCGAGAAAGGCGTGGTTGGCGAACATCAGGCGGCCGCGTGAATCGGTCATCAGCACCGGTTCCTGTGCTGCGTTGACGGTCTGCCGAATCTGCGCCAGCTGGTGTTCGGCAATGAGCAGGCGCACCGCGTTCACCTGCACGATGATGTCCACGAGCGCCGTGCCGATGGCGCGGCCCATCGTGCGTTCTGCCAGGGTCCAGGGGCGCGCGGTGCCGCGCACGATCTCCGACCAGGTGGCGAACGATCGCCGCGGCGACAGCTGCAGCGGGTCGACAGGCGGGCCCTGCTGCACGTCGCTGGCCAGCAGCGCCGCCTTGTCGGGGTTGCCAGCCCACTTCACGGTGAGCAGCTGTTCCTTGCGGAACCACATCAGGTAGTCGGGCCGCTGCGTCGACAGGCGCACTGCGATCACGCCGCAGGCGGTGGGTGTCAGCGCTGCCAGTGGCGCGTGCGCCTGGCCCACGGCGGTGCAGGCGTAGGGCGCGCCGTGGTCGGTGCCGGCGGGTTGTTCGTGCACCCAGGTGCACAGCGCGCGCAACTCGGGTGTGGACGGCACCTCGCCGGTGCTGAGGATCTCGTCGCCATGGAACAGCGCCGCACCGGTGGCGTCCAGCGGCTGCAGCAGCGTGCGCGGGCTGCGAAAGAGCGCCTGGCGCCAGTCGCCTTCGGTGGACGTGGCCTCGATCAGGCGCTGCTCGAGCCGCTTCACCATCAGCGCCACCTGGGCGTGGGCGTAGTTCTCGATGGCGGCGATGCGCGTGGACGCCACTTCGGCCAGCAGGTCGACCACCTGGCGCAGGCCCAGCCGCAGGTGGCGTGGGCTGTAGTGATGGGCGGCGATCAAGCCCCACAGCCGGCCTTCGCGCACCAGCGAGGCCACGAGCGTGCCGGTGACGCCCATGTTCTTCAGGTACTGCAGGTGCAGCGGCGACATGCTGCGCAGTTGGCACATCGACATGTCCAGCGGCTCGCCGCTGTCGGGCCGCAGCAGCGGCAGCAACGGGGCAGCCACGTAGTCCACGTCGGCCAGCACGCGCACGCGGTTGCGCAGGTAGAGCTCGCGCGCGCGCTGCGGAATGTCGCTGGCCGGGTAGTGGTGGCCCAGCAGCGGCTCGAGGTGCGCGGCACGGGCCTCGGCGAAGATCTGGCCGTGGCCGTCGGGGTCGAAGCGGTAGACCATCACGCGGTCGTAGCCGGTCAGGTCGCGCAGCACTTGCACCACGGCGTCGCACAGGCTGTTCAGCGTGCCGGCGGCGGAAAAGCGCTCGACGGCGGCCGCGATCGACCGTGTGCCGTGGGCGGGGTTCAAGGCGATGGCCCCGATGCCGCTGCCGCGGTCCACCGGCTCCAGTTCCAGCACCACGCCGCCGCCGGGCGGGCGGTGCGCCATGCCTTCGAAGTAGCGCACCGCTGTGCCATGTCCCGTGTGGCAGCGCAGCGGCAGCGGTTCTTCGCCCAGCCCAGGCAGCAGGCGCTGCACCTGGTCCGCGACGTCGCCAGCCAGCCAGGCCAGCGGGCGGCCTTGCAGCGCTGCTGCATGCGCGCCCAGCAGTTCGTCGGTGTTGGCGCTGGCCTGCAGCATTGGCAGGCCTTCCGCGGCCTGCAACAGCAGCAGTGCGCCGTGCGGTTGCACCGAGCCCGCCAGATGAATCAATTCCCGCTCGCAGTTGCTGAGCGTGGCCTGTCCGAAGGCGGGGCTGTTCATGCGGGCAAGTTAGCACAGCCGCCGACGGCGTCGCTGGCTATGGAGCGGAAAAGGGCTGGCCATCCCGCGGGCCTTGTCGGCCATGCCGGGGGTCAGGCCTGCAGCATCGCGCGCAGCATCCACGCGGTCTGCTCGTGCACGGTGAGGCGCTGCGTCAGCAGGTCGGCGGTGGGCTCGTCGCTGGCCTTGTCGGCCAGCGGGAAGATGCCACGCGCGGTGCGCGCCACGGCTTCGTGGCCGTCGACGAGTATCTTCACCATCTCCAAAGCCTTCGGTGGCGTGGTGGGTGCGTCGGGCAGTGAACTCAGGCTGACGAACTGCGCATAGCTGCCTGGCGCGGTGTGGCCCAGGCTGCGGATGCGTTCGGCGATGGGGTCGACCGCCGTCCACAGTTCGGTGTACTGCGCCATGAACATGGTGTGCAGGGTGTTGAACATCGGCCCCGTCACGTTCCAGTGGAAGTTGTGCGTGGTGAGATAGAGCGTGTAGGTGTCGGCCAGCAAATGGCTGAGCCCGCCCGCGATGGCGGCACGGTCTTTGGCGCTGATGCCGATGTTGATGCCGATGTTGATCGATAGGGCGTCACCGCCTTCCGCCGCGGGTGCCGCGGGCGCCGTGGTCTTCTTGCTCGCGCCTGTCTTCCTGGCCATCGTCTTCTCCTCGAATTGGAAGCAACCCCCGGACTCTAGCGAAGCACCGGGGTTGCGTTGCTCCGGGCTCAAGCCAGGTCGTAGCGGTCCAGCTTCATCACCTTGTCCCACGCGGCGACGAAATCGTGCACGAACCGGGTTTGCGCATCGCTTGCGGCGTAGACCTCGGACAGCGCGCGCAGCTGCGAGTTTGAACCGAAGACAAGGTCGACCACGGTGCCGGTGGCTTTCAACGCGCCGGTGGCGCGGTCGCGGCCTTCCAGCACTTGGGCGTCGGCGCCAGCCTTGGCCCACTTCGTGTTCATGTCCAGCAGATTCACGAAGAAGTCGTTCGTCAGCGTGCCTGGGCGCTGCGTGAAGACGCCGTGCTGCGCGCCGCCCACGTTGGCACCCAGCACGCGCAGGCCACCCACCAGCACGGTCATCTCGGGGGCGGTCAGCGTCAGCAGATTGGCGCGGTCCACCAGCAGCTCGGCGGCAGCGCCTTCGTGGCCCTGTTGCACGTGGTTGCGAAAACCGTCGGCCACCGGCTCCAGCGCGGCGAAGGACTCGACATCGGTCTGGTCCTGCGTCGCGTCGGTGCGGCCCGGCGTGAAAGGCACCGTGACCCGAACTCCAGCGGCCTTGGCGGCGGCTTCCACTGCGGCATTGCCGCCCAGCACGATGAGGTCGGCCAGCGATATCTTCTTGCCGCCGATCTGCGCACCGTTGAACCTGGCCTGCACGTTTTCCAGCTGCGACAGCACCTGGGCCAGCCCGGCCGGCTGGTTCACCGCCCAGCCGTTTTGCGGCGCCAGGCGGATGCGCGCCCCGTTCGCACCGCCACGCTTGTCGCTGCCGCGGAAAGTGGCGGCCGAGGCCCATGCGGTGGTGACCAGTTGTGCCACCGACAGCCCCGAGGCCAGCAGCTCTTCCTTCAGCGCCGCCACGTCCTGCTCGTTCACCAGCGCGTGGTCGACGGCGGGCACCGGGTCCTGCCAGATCAGCACTTCCGCCGGCACAAGCTTGCCCAGGTAGCGTGCGCGCGGGCCCATGTCGCGGTGCGTCAGCTTGAACCAGGCGCGTGCGAAGGCATCGGCAAACTCGGCCGGGTGGGCATGAAAGCGGCGCGAAATCTTCTCGTAGGCCGGGTCCAGGCGCAGCGAGAGGTCGGCCGTGGTCATCATCGGCGGGCTCTTCTTGTTCGGGTCGTGCGCATCGGGAATCAGGTGCTCGGGCTTGCAGTGCTTCGGCGCCCATTGATGGGCGCCGGCCGGGCTCTTGGTGAGTTCCCATTCGTAGCCGAAGAGCATGTCGAAGTAGCCCATGTCCCAGGTGGTCGGGTTGGGCTTCCAGGCGCCTTCGATGCCGCTGGTGGTGGTGTGCGCACCCTTGCCGATGCCGAACCTGTTGATCCAGCCCAGGCCCTGCTCTTCGATGGCTGCGCCCTCGGGCTCGGCACCCACCAGCGCGGTGTCGCCGGCGCCGTGGGCCTTGCCGAAGGTGTGGCCGCCGGCCACCAGCGCCACGGTCTCTTCGTCGTTCATCGCCATGCGGGCAAAGGTCTCGCGCACGTCGCGGCCCGAGGCCACGGGGTCGGGGTTGCCGTCCGGGCCTTCGGGGTTGACGTAGATCAGGCCCATCTGCACCGCGGCCAGCGGGTTGGCGAGGTCGCGCTCGCCGCTGTAGCGGCTGTCGGGTTTGTCGCTGGTGGCCAGCCACTGTTTCTCGTAGCCCCAGTTGATCTCTTCTTCCGGTTCCCAGATGTCGGGGCGCCCGCCGCCGAAGCCGAAGGTCTTGAAGCCCATGGTCTCCATGGCGACGGTGCCGGCCAGCACCGAGAGGTCGGCCCACGAGAGCTTCTGACCGTACTTTTGCTTGATGGGCCACAGCAGCCGGCGTGCCTTGTCGAGGTTGCCGTTGTCGGGCCAGCTGTTCAGCGGGGCAAAGCGCTGCGAGCCGCTGCCCGCGCCGCCGCGGCCGTCATGGATGCGATAGGTGCCAGCCGCGTGCCAGGTCATGCGCACGAAGAGGCCGCCGTAGTGGCCCCAGTCGGCCGGCCACCAGTCCTGCGAATCGGTCATCAGGGACTTGAGGTCGGCCACCACGGCATCCAAGTCCAGGGTCTTGAAAGCCTCGGCATAGTTGAAGCCTTCTGCCAGCGGGCTCGCCTTGCTGTCGTGCTGGTGCAGCATCTTCAGGTTCAGCTGCTCGGGCCACCAGTCGCTGTTGCGGGTGCCGCCCGTCAGCGCGGGCTTGCGGGCACCGCCGGAGAAGGGGCAGGCGCTGGCGTTGTTGTCGGTGGGCAAAGTCGCGCTCTGGTCGGGCTCGGTCATGGTGTCTCCGGGAGGTGGTTCGATCGGGTCACTTTAAGAAGCTCCAGACCGAAGGGCAATGCAATGGCCTTGAAGGGCGAGATAGGTGCCTCGGCTATGTCAGCCATAGCCGAGTAGATACCCAAAGAGGCGCTGCGTTACCGAGAGCCCTTGCCAGGCTGCCGTTGAGCCGTCAGCCGGTCAGCCGCGTCACGCCCGGCAGGGCGCAGGCGTAGATGGCGTTGCGCAGTGCTGCAATGGCCTCGTAGCGCGGGAAGGTGCGGCGCCAGGCCAGCACGACACGCCGCGTGGGCACCGGCGCTGCAAAAGGCACATAGCGGATGTGCGTCTGCATGCCCTGGCCCTTGGCCGGCACGCTGAGCTGCGGCACCACCGTCACGCCCATGCCTGAAGCCACCATGTACTTGATGGTCTCCAGGCTGCTGCCCTCGAAGCTCTTGCGTATGCCTTCGCGATCGTTCGGGTTCGAGCTGGCAAAACGCGTGTACTCGGGGCAGACCTCGAGCACGTGGTCGCGAAAGCAGTGGCCCGTGCCCAGCAGCAGCATGGTCTCGTTCTTCAGCTCTTCCGCGGTGATCTGCTGGCGCTGGGCAAAAGGGTGGCCGACGGGCACCGCGGCCTGGAAGGGCTCGTCGTACAGCGGTGCCACGGCCAGGCCGTTGTCCGGAAAGGGCTCGGCCATGATGGCGCAGTCGAGCTCGCCCATGCGCAGCATGTCCAGCAACTTGGCGGTGAAGTTCTCCTGCAGCATCAGCGGCATCTGCGGCACGCGTTCGATGGCCTGCTTCACGAGGTCGGGCAGCAGGTAGGGTCCGATGGTGTAGATCACCCCCAGGCGCAGCGGGCCGCTGACCGGGTCTTTGCCGAGCTTGGCAATCTCGCGGATGGCCTGCGCCTGTTCGATGACCTGCTGCGCCTGGCGCACGATCTGATCTCCCAGCGGCGTGACGCTGACCTCGGCCGAGCCGCGCTCGAAGATCTTGACGTCGAGTTCCTCTTCCAGCTTCTTGATGGCCACGCTGAGCGTGGGCTGGCTGACGAAACAGGCTTCGGCGGCGCGGCCGAAGTGCCTTTCGCGCGCCACGGCGACGATGTACCTGAGCTCGGTGAGGGTCATGCCGTGGATTGTCACCAATGCGCGCGTGCCCAATGAAAAAGGGGCTGCCGAAGCAGCCCCCTGGTCGGTCAGCGCCGGTGTATGCGGGCGCTCAGCGGTTGTCCACCAGCACCTTGCTGCTGCCCAGCAGCGTGGCGGTGCCGTCGCTGAACTTCACCAGGCCCATGTAGCGCTGCCCGGCAGGCACCGCCCAGCTCAGGGCCACCGAAGCCGAGCCGCCTTCGTAGACCGTCGACGGCCCCCTGGCCGCCAGCGTCGTGGCGCCGCCAGGCGCCACCGCCCAGGCCGACAGCGTGAACTGCGCGCCGCCCACCGCCGTGGCGTAGGCAGTGACACGCACCGAGTAGGTGGCGGCGATCGGAGCCTCGAGCGTCACCACCTCGTCGGACCCGCCCACCGCGCTGGTGCCGACGTTGGTGCCGGTGCAGTTGGCCGAGCGAAAGACTTCGATGTCCAGGTCGGTCAGCGCGCCACCCTGGGTGTCGCTGTTGAAGGTCTGGAAGCGCGCGAACTCGGTGCCCGCAGGCACCACCACGGGGTAGCAGCGCGTGTTGGGCGAGGCCAGGGTGTCGCTGAAGGTGACGGCCGGCACGAGCCCGGTGGTCGCGAGGCTCATCGTGCCGGTGTAGCTGGTTTCCACTGCGAACACGCGCGAACCCTTGCCCGCAGGTCGCTTGTCCGACACCTGCGCCGGCGATCCGAAGGCCACCGCCTGCGCGCTGAGCGGGCTGCTGATGGTGCGCACGCCGTCGCTCCAGCCCAGGCTGCCGAACGTCCAGGCCGCCAGCGGTGCCGAGGTGCGCGTGATCTTCGTGGTGAAGTCGCCGCTGGCGCCCGGCGCCAGGCTGAGGCTGGCCGGGGTGACCAACACGTTCCAGCCCGGCAGATTGCTTTGCGAAACGAAAGTGGCCGTCGAGGCCCCGACGTTGGTGACCGTGCGCGTGATCGTGCGCGACACCACCACGCCGGCCGCTGTCAGCGACGACAGGTTCAGGTTCCAGGGCTTCACCAAGCCCAGGGTCTGGCAGCTGCCGATGCCCGCAGGCGGTGCCAGGCCCACGCCGCACAGGAAGCGGCCGTAGTCCGCCGCGCCGGCGTCGTACACCAGGCTGGGTACGGCCGCCGGGTTGGGGGCCAGGTGGCCAGCGCCATAACCCCAGCGGTTGGGGTCGTTCGTGTTGTTGGACAGCTTGACGTCGGTGTTGCTGGTGGTCAGCGCCGATTTGATGGCCGCAGGCGACCAGCTCGGGTGCAGCTGGCGCAGCAGCGCGGCGGCGCCAGCCACGTGCGGGCTGGACATCGAGGTGCCCTGCAGCGAACCGGTGGAGGCCGGCGGGATGAGGGTGCCCGCGACCACGGCGTCGCGTTGCGCTGCCGACAGCGAAGGCCGGTTGGCGGCGATGATGGCCACGCCCGGCGCGGTGATGTCGGGCTTGAGCACGTTGGCGTCGGCCTTGTTCGGCCCGCGCGACGAAAAGCCGGCCATGATGGGCGCCACGACGCCTGGGCGGTTGTAGGCCAGGCCGATGGTGCCGGTGGCACTGCCGCCAGCCACATAGTTGCGCACGGCGTCACGCTCGGTGTTTTGCAGCTGCACCGTGGGCACGGTGTGGGCGTCGGCCACCAGCGCGGTGTTGGTCGGGTTCAGCAGCACCATGCCGATGCCGCCGGCGCGCCTCACCTCGGCGCTGGCTGCCAGGCGCACGGCGGCGGTGTTGGTGCCGCGGTCGCACACGACGATGCGGCCTGCCGCCAGTGCGGTGTCCAGGCTGTTGGCCAGGCAGGTGGCGGCGTTGGCGGCCTGCCCGGCAGCGGCCACGTTCTCTGACAGCACGAGGTTGCCCGAGGTGGCGGCCAGGTAGTTCAGCGAAAAGCCCGAGTAGACGGCGGCGTTGCCCAGCGTCAGGTCGCCGCCGCCCGGGTTGCGGTCGTGCGTGGAGGCGCCCACGGTCATCAGCCACGGGCTCATGTGCGCGACCTGGTTGCCCGGGCCGGAGTTGCCGGCCGAGGCCGAGACGAAGACGCCGGCGACGGTGGCGTTCAGGAAGGCAATCTCGACCGGGTCGTTGAAGTTCAGCTGCGTGCCGCTGATCGAGAAGTTGATGACGTCCACGCCATCGGTCACGGCGTCGTCGATGGCACGCAGCATGTCTGCGGTGTAGCAGCCGGTCTGGGTGCTGACGGTGGCCGTCCAGCACACCTTGTAGGCGGCGATGCGGGCACGCGGCGCGATGCCGCCCATCACCGCAGTGATGACGCCCGAGGCGTTGACGATGTCGACCCGCTCGTTGCCGCCCGAGGTGGACGCGGTGTGCGAGCCGTGGCCGCTGGTGGCACCGTCGCGCGGCGACAGGTATTCCAGCGGCGTGCGCACCGCGCCCGAAGCAGTGAAGTCCTGGTTGTAGAAGCGTGCGCCGATCAGCTTGTTGCCGCACATCGCAGGCGTGAAGCCTTCGCCCGCGACGCAGGTGCCGGCCCAGCCGGCCGGGGGTGCGCCATAGACCAGCGTGCCGGCCTGGTGGTAGGACACGGGCTTGCCGGCGGCGTCGACCTTGTCGCCGAAGGCCGGGCTTTCGGGCCAGATGCCGCTGTCGATGACACCGATGACGATGCCTTCGCCCTTGACGTTGCGGGACTGCGCGTCGAGCTGCGAATACAACCCGCCCGGGGCGGTGAGGCCGAGGAATTCGCTCGTGCGCGTGGTGTCGAGCTCGCGACGTTCCGACGGCACGACGGACAGCACGGCACGGTCCTTCATCAGCAGCGCCGCCTGGGCGTCGGTCATCTGCGCCGCGAAGCCGCTGAAGGTGGTGTCGTAGGTGTGCAGCACGTTCACCGCGCCCACGCGGGCCAGCACGGCGCTGCGCTGGCTGTCCAGGTAGCCGGCGTAGGCACGGGCGGCGCTGCTGTTGAGGTTCAGGCGCGCGCCGGTGCTGCTGCGCGTGGCGGCCAGGCCGCGCACGGTGCCGCTGTAGGTGGCCAGCGGTGCAGCGGCCAGCTGAACGATGTAGGTGCGCTGGGCCTGGGGGGCGACGGGCGCTCGCGAGTCGCGCGTCTGCGCCTGCAGGCTGCCGACGTGGGCTACGGCCAGCATGGCGGCCAGCGCCACGCACTTGATCTGGGTGTTCATCGGGGGTGTGCTCCTGGAATTTGTGGGTGTGCGGCGGCTCGGCGGCCAGAGTTCAGCGCGGCGTGCGGCGTGCGCGCAGTGCCAGGCCGGCCAGGCCCAGGGCCAGCAGCAGGGCTGCGCCGGGTTCTGGCACCACGCTGACGCTGATGTTGTCGATGGCGAACTGGCCGTTGTTCGCGGTGGGTACGGTGCAGGCCGCGCCGCCCACCCAGCTGCACGCGAAGAAATCGACCTGCCTCAGGTTGCTGAACGCCGAGAGGCTGGCACCGCTGTAGCTGACGAAGGGGAAGTTCGAGGTGGCGCTGCTGCCGAAAGCGAAGCTGGCGCTGACCGTGCTGTCGTCTTGCAGGGTGCCGCGGGCCACGAGCACCGTGGTCTGCGCAGAGGGCGGGTCCAGCGCCACGAAGGCGGCCGAAAAACCGCCGAGGTCGAAGCCGATGCCGCTGGCGGTGGTCAGGCGCAGACGGCCGTCGTTCGAAGCGAAGTAGAACTGCGTGGCGTTGCCCGTGGGCGCCTGGGTGCCGAGCGCGCCAGCGGTGTCGACGATGCCGAAGTCGTTCAACGCGGTCAGCACGAAAGCGCCTTCGCTGAAGCTTTCGCCGGGCAGATACAAGCCCACCGAGGCAGCGCCTTCGAAGCCGATCACATCGGCATGGGCCGGCAGCGCGCTCAGGGCCGCCGCCGCCAGGGCCGCGCTCAACAGGCGGGTCGGATTCAAGTTGTTCATCGTTCGGACTCCATCGTGGAAGGTCAGCCAGAAGGTCTGCGTGGCGCGCAATTTGCGCGTCCCCCTCGCCCCTGTACAGAGTCGCTGACGCTAGGGGGCGGCTTCCCTGGTGGGCACCCCGCGCTTGGGGGGTTAGGCATTCAGGTATTCGGCCTTGCTGGCCAGCCAGCGCTGCACCTGGGCGGCAGCGGCCCCCGGGTTTTCACGCAGTACGCGCGGCGCCAATTCTCGGGCGTGCTGCAGCAAGGCGCTGTCTTCGGTCAGGTCGGCAAAGCGCAGCAGCGCGTCGCCGCTCTGGC
>Ga0105048_10019246_pt1 | contig 10472 bp, 6 predicted proteins | sample MAT05_FD_78382 | JGI IMG/M metagenome (GOLD analysis project Ga0105048, IMG submission 78382) | Freshwater microbial communities from Lake Fryxell liftoff mats and glacier meltwater in Antarctica - MAT-05 | ecosystem: Environmental > Aquatic > Freshwater > Ice > Liftoff microbial mat | place...
CCGCACGAACCGCACGAACCGTTCGCACCGGGCTGGACCCTGGACCAGCTCATCGCCGAGGGCCTCGAGGGTCTCGCCACGGGCGAGTCCGGCGATGCCAAGCGCATCGACGGTCGGGCGCTGGCGGTGAAGCTGTCACCCATCCGCGACAACTCGCAGTACCTGGTGATGGGCACGGCCACCCTGCCGCCCGGCTTCTCGACGCGCGCCCATTCCCACACCGCGGAGGAGGTCGCCATCGTGCTGCGTGGCACGGGCCGCGTGGAGATCGAGGGCGTGATGCATCCGGTCACGACCGGGTCCGTGCTCGTGACACCCTCCGACCTGGTGCACGTGACCCACAGCGACCCCGGCACCGAGCCGCTGGTCGTCCTCTGGTTCTATGCGCCACCCGGTAGCGAGGCCCGCTGGGTCGAGCCGGAACGACACGCGACCGACGGCCACGCAGGCTGAGTCGCGCATGGGCTGGCGCGTTGGCATCGACACCGGGGGCACCTACACGGACCTCGTGGCCGTACGAGGGCAGGATCGGCGCATCGCGAAGATCCCGTCGACCCCGCCGGACTACGACCAGGGCGTCCTCGACGCCATCCGCGCGGCGGGTATCTCACCCGCGGACATCGACCTCATCGCTCACGGCACGACCGTCGCGACGAACGCCATCATCGTCGGCGGCGGTGCCCCGACTGCGCTCCTGACCACCGCGGGCTTCCGGGATGTGCTGCAGCTCGGCCGTCATAACCGGGGTGAGCCATTCGACATCCTGTGGGACCCGCCCGAGCCGCTGGTCCGTCGTCGTCACCGATACGAAGTCCCGGAACGCCTCGATGCCGACGGCTCGGAGGTCGAGCCGCTCGATGAGGGTGCGGTGCGCGTCGCGGTCCGACATGCGGCCGCCCAGGGTATCCGCGCCTTTGCCATCTGCTTCCTGCATTCCTATCTCGACCCCAGTCACGAAGAGCGAGCGCACGCCATCGTGCTCGAAGAGCAGCCGGACGCCTATGTCTGCCACTCGGCGGAGCTGCTGCGGGAGCCCCCGGAGTTCGAGCGGACCTCGACCACGGTCATCAACGCCACCCTGATGCCCGTGGTCACGGGCTACCTGCGAGCGCTCGATGATCGACTCCGCGAGGCAGGCTTCGGAGGTCGGCTCACGGTGATGCACTCAGGTGGCGGCCTGATGTCCGTCGAGAGCGCGGTGCGATTCCCGGCACGCCTGGTGACGTCCGGCCCGGCCGCAGGCGCCAAGGCCGCCGAGGGTCTGGCCGGCGGCGTGCTGCCGGCATCCGGCAGCCCTGCCGCTGCGGTCGTGGTAGCCCAGGTGATCGCCAGCGACCACGCCATCGACCAGCTGATCTCGCTGGATATCGGCGGTACGTCCGCGGACATCGCGGTCGTGCGTGACGGACAGGCGCGGCTGGTGACGGAGTACTCGCCGCAGTTCGGACAACCCATCCGCTTCCCAGCCATCGACCTCATCACCATCGGGGCGGGCGGCGGCTCGGTGGCGTGGGTGGATGCCGGGGACCTGCCTCACGTCGGGCCCCGAAGCGCCAGCGCCATCCCCGGTCCGGCGGCGTACGGCCGTGGTGGCACGGAAGCCACGGTCACGGACGCGAACGTGGTGCTCGGTCGGCTGGCCAGCGACGTGGATCTGGCGGGTGGCGTGCACCTGGATGCGGTGGCCGCATACGTGGCCGTGAGCGCATTCGCAGACCGACTGGGGTTGACCCCGGAGGCCGCGGCACGGGGCATCATCGACATCTGCAACAACAACATGGCCCGCTCCATCCGGGTGGTCACCGTCCACCGGGGCCTCGATCCGCGCGACTTCACGCTCGTGCCGTTCGGGGGTGCCGGGCCACTCCATGCGGCAGAGCTGGCGGACCTGCTGGGCATCCGGCAGGTGCTGGTACCCATCGCGCCGGGTGTCACATCCGGGCTGGGCTGCCTCTACGTTGACATCGTCCACGACCTGGGGGAGGCACGCATCGTGCCCCTGGCGACCGCGGACCGAGCCGACCTGCAGGGCATCCTGGATAGGCTCACACGCGAGATGCGGTCGCGCCTGGACGAGGAGGGCGTGGAGACCGCGCTCCAGTCGATCGAGCCGTCGGTGGACCTGCGCTACCTGGGCCAGGTGCGGGGTCTGACCATCCCGGCACCGGCGTCCGGCTTCGACGGCCGATTCCGGGAGGACCTGCGTGACCGCTTCTACGCGGAGTACCAGCGCCAGTTCCATTCCGTGTCACGCGAGATCCCCATCGAGGTCGCCGCCATCCGGGTACGCGGCACCCGGATCACGGAGCGACCGTCCATCCCGTTCCGGGCAGGTGGTCCCATCAGGGCTACCGAACGGACGGTCATCGGCCCGGATGGTCCGGTCACGGCGAGGGTGCTCGACCGGAGCACGCTGCCCGTGGGCACCGTGCTGGAGGGGCCGCTCGTGCTCACCCAACTGGATTCGACCACGTGGGTGCCGGCTGGCTGGGCGGCCGAGGTCAGGACATCGGGTGATGTCCTGCTGACTCGACAGGAGGCGATCCGATGAGCGAGCAAGCGGCGACACGAACGGGGCTCCGGTACCGGGACCCGATCCTGTTCCAGGTCCTCGACAGCGCGCTGTCGAGCATCACCGACGAGATGGGCGCGCTCATCCGTCGCGCCGCGTTCTCGCTGGTCGTCAGCGAGGGCGCCGACTACAGCGGCACCATCAGCGACCGGGACGGCAACCTGGTCGCGTCAGGGGCGACGGACCTGGCCGCGCACCTGGGCACCATCCCGTTCACGGTCAAGGGCACGCTCGCCTGGATCGACGGCGCGCCGGAGGACTACTTCCGGCCCGGTGACGTGGTGCTCATCAACGATCCGTATATCGGTGGCACCCACCACAACGACATGCGCGCGATCATGCCCGTGTACCTTGACGGCACGCTCGCAGCGTTCATCCAGAACTCGGCGCACTGGACCGATATCGGGGGCCACGTGCCTGGCACCTTCGACCCCAACGCGCGCTCCTCGTTCGGGGAGGGGCTCGCGGTGCCCCCGGTCCACATCGTGCGCGAAGGCGTGTTCCAGTCCGAGATGGCAGGCCTCATCCTGCGCAATGTGCGTCTCGCAGAGCAGGCACGCGGCGATCTGATGACCCAGATCGGGGCCGTCCGGTTGGGCGAGCAGCGGATGCAGGAGCTGGCTCGTCGGTACGCTGCCGAGACCATCGTGAACGCCATGGCGGAGCTCATCGACTACTCCGAGCAGCTGCTCCGGGAAGAGATCCGAAAGCTGCCGGACGGCCAGTGGCCGGTCGAGGCGCTCATGGACCGCGACCCGGGCGCGGAGTCCGACGCACCCATCGCTGCGCGCATGACCCTGACCATCACGGGCGACCGGGCGACGATGGACTTCTCGGCCACCGATGGCCCGGCCAAGGGGGCGATGAACGCGTCACGGGCGGTGACCATCTCGTCCGCGGTCGTGCACATGAAGATGATCTTCCCCCACATCCCCATGAACCAGGGTGTCTTCCGGGCGATCGAATTCGTGTTGCCCGAAGGGACGCTGCTGTCGGCCGTCTTTCCCGCGCCCGTGTCTGGATGCGCGGCCGGTGTGTACCCAGCCGTCGGCGACCTCATCCTCAAGGCGTTCATCCAGCTCATCCCGGAGCGCTGCATGGCCGGACCGACGGGCCTGCTCAACATCGTCATGGGTGGCGTGGACGGCCGGGCTGGTCGCGAGGACGAGGAGTTCGTGATGTACCTCTGGCTGGAGGGTGGCTGGGGTGGCCGGCTCGCACGCAAGGACAACGCGGTCGCGATGACCACGTTCGCGACCACGTCGACCAACCAGCCGGTCGAACTGCAGGAGCGGCTGTACCCGGTGCGCTTCGACTGCTATCGCATGGAGCAGGACTCGGCCGGCGCCGGCTGGCACCGAGGTGGACCGGGCATCACGCGTCGCTGGTCATTCCCCTGGAACGACATCGTGTTGTCCGACCTGGGCGATGGCGAGCGGTTCGGGCCGTGGGGCTACGCGGGGGGCGTGGACGCGCGGCCCAACCGGTTCCTGCTGGCACCCGGGACACCGGAGCAGACCGATGTCGGCATGTTCCGCACCAACATGCCAGTCCGGGCCGCACGCGTGCTGGACTGCTTCCAGCCCGGCGGCGGTGGCTACGGCGACCCGTTCGCGCGATCGACCGGCTACGTCCTGGACGATGTCATCGACGGGCTGGTCTCCATCGATGGCGCCGCCCGGGACTACGGCGTCGTCATCAGCCGGGACGGCGACGGGTTCCGGATCGACGAGGCCGCGACCGCCATACAGAGAGGTCCGGGCCACGTGGCCCCGGATGATCGCGCGGCCAAGGGTGCGATCCATGACTGAGTCGCCGGTCGTGCTGGTCACGGGCGCCAGCGGACGACTGGGTGCGGCCATGACGAGGGCCCTTGCGGCCCGCGGCGCGACCCTGGTCCTCGTCGATCGCGCCGCTGGCCCTCTCGAGACACTCCGGGCATCGGTCGCGGATGTGTCCGTGCTGACCCTCGCCACGGACGTGACCGCCGTGGACGCGGCAAGCTCGGCGGTCCAGGCGACCCTGGACCGGTTCGGGCGCCTCGACGCGCTGATCAACGGGGCCGGCGTGGAGGGGCCCATCGGCCGGGTCGAGGATCTGGACGAGGACAGCCTGCGACTGCTGTTCGAGGTGAACGTATTCGCGCTCATCCGCTTCAGTGGCGCGGTCATGGGCCACTTCCGGGCACGCGGTGCCGGTCGCATCGTCAATGTCGCGTCCGGGGCGGGCCTGCGGGGCACAGGGATGATGGCCGCCTACAGCGCCTCGAAGCATGCGGTCGTCGGCCTGACCCGGTCGATGGCGAAGGAGGCTGCGGACCGGGGCATCGTCGTCAACGCGGTGTGCCCGGGGTGTGTCGACTCGCCGATGATGGAGCGGATCGAGGCGCGCATGGGTGAGCTCGCGGGCTCGGCGCCCGTCTCGTTCCTGTCCGACATCCCCGCCGGACGCTATGCCGCGCCGGAGGAGGTCGCGGATCTCACGTGCTACCTCGCACTGGACGCGCCGACCTATATCACGGGCTCGGCGCTGACCATCGATGGAGGGCTGGGGGCATGAGCGAACGGGGATGGGCGGTCGTCACCGGTGCCAGCCGGGGCATCGGCGCAGCCATCGCCCAGCGTCTCGGTGCGGACGGCTTCGGCATCGTCATGGTGGCCACCTCGGCGGCCGGCTGCGAGCCGGTACGCGCGAAGTTGGCGGCTGCGGGCATCCCGGTGGATGTCCGCGAATGCGATCTGGCCGACCGGACCGCGCTCGACCGCCTGACGGCCGGGCTGGTGGCCGATCACCCGGCCATCTCGGCGCTCGTCAACTGTGCCGGAATCGTGAGGGTCGGGGCCGTCGAGACATTCACCGGCCGGGACTGGGATGACGTGGTGGAGATCAACCTGCGGGCTGTGTTCGAGCTGTCGCGGGCCTTGGTGCCGTGTCTGGCACGGGCCGCCACGGACAGGCCGGCCGGCGCGTCGATCGTCAACGTCAGTTCGGTGATGGGGTTGCTCGCGACGCCCGGGGTCATCAGCTATATCGCGACCAAGGGAGCGGTGGACCACCTGACCCGGGGTCTCGCCGTCGAACTCGGCCAGCGGCGGATCCGCGTGAATGCCATCTGTCCGGGCTTCATCCGGACCGACATGTTCGCATCGTCCCACCCCCAGGAGCGCCAGGATGCCCTGGCGCGAGCGCACCCACTTGGCCGGGTGGGGGAGTCGGATGAGGTCGCCGGCGTCGTCTCGTTCCTGTGCTCGCCGGATGCCGCGTTCGTGTCCGGCGCGGTCATCCCGGTCGATGGCGGGCTGACTGCCAACTTGGCCATCCCGCGCATCGACTAGCGGCTAGCCGAACCTCTGCATCGGCGGCCGCCCGGTGCCCAGCCAGGGAGCGCTGACCGGCAGATCGCCCGCACGGTACAGGCCGGGTGCCGCAGCCAGTGCGGTGGGGATGCTGTTCACGAGGATGGCCGCCGTGCCCAGGATGGCGCCGCAGCCTGGCTCCACGGTCACCCGGAGACGGTGGCGTCCTTCCAGGGTGACCTGGTCCGTTGGCGGCTCGCCCGCCTCGTGGGGCGCCGCATGGACCATCAGCTCGATGGTGATCCAGGGCTCGCCGTCAACGTGTGCCGCCGCACGCTGGAGGGCACCGATGGTCCGCCCAGCCTCTACGACGCCGTCGGGCAGCAGATAGCGCCGCTCCGCGAATACCGGCTCGGTGGTGATCCGGATGTCATCGGTGGGTCGGCCCATCCGGTCGCCAAGGATGCGCAGGCTCTCCGTGAACCCGAGGTGCCCGACGACCGAGCCGTCGTCCAGGCCCGCCTGGAAGCTCTCAGCGGTATGGTCGATGCCGAGCCGCTTCCGGGTGCCCGGGGCGAATACCGACACATCGGAGACCCGGCGTGCATGGATGGAGGCGACATCCCAGGCAAGTCCGGACAGGACCAGCGGCCAGAGATCTAGCACGAACCCGGGATTGACCCCGGTGGCCACGATCGCGGCGCCGTGCTCCCGCGCGAGGGCGCGCAGCTCGGTGGCGTCGGCCGAGGCCGGGTCGACCCAGGCCAGCTCCTCGGCCGTGCACAGGACTGCCCGCGCGCCGCTGGCGATGGCGAGTCGCAGGTGCGGCATGACGTCCGGCAACCTGGAGCGTGTGGCCACGACGACCACCTCGGGCCGTGTCCGGGCGAGCGTCGTCGCAGCGTCCGAGTCAACACTCTGCCCCAGATTGGCCGCGGCGTCGGCGGTGCGATCCGTGCGGGCGACCAAGCCGACGATGGACAACCATGGGCGCAGGCCAGCCAGCTCCTGGACCCCACGGTTGACACGCCCGTAGCCGTACAGGACGGCCCGGATCGGTCGGGTGTCGATCACCGCGTCAGGCACGGTTGCTGCATCTGTCGTCCTTCACTAGGGGTGTGGTCAGACCAGTCTAGGCAGCACGTCAAGCTCGATGTCCTCCTGAGCGCTCGCTCTCGCACCCGGCTGTAGCCTTGGGCTGGCAGCAGGTAGTCTGGCGAACCGCGCTGGGTGATCGGATGTTGTCGGCGGTGTCACCGTCCGGCCACGTCAACAACGTCAACGCCATCGTGGGCGGCATGCTGCTCCAGCGTTGGGCATCGCAGTGGTCGCTTCGACGCACAGGAGATCAGGCCAAGCCCCATGCTCCCAGCACATCTCGGGTTCCGGCCATGACGGCTGGCCGTGACAACCTCCGTTTCGCGGATGACGCCGGCGTTCCTGATGGGCTCACGGGCTTCCCCCCAGAGGCGCCGATCATCTCCGACAAGTCGACCGACGAGCCGTCGGCCTTCACACCGCAGGGGCTGCTACGCGAAGCCCGGCGCCAGAAAGGTCTGCCAGTCGGCGGGGTACCCGCCGTGTGCGTGCTCGACCCCGATGGTGACCTGGTGCGCAACTTGGTCGGGTCCGGCCGTGCGGTCCGGGATGCCAGCTGGGCCTGCTACCACACCGACCTGCACATCCTTGACCAGGGCGGACTGCGACTCGGCTTGGTCGGTGGCGCGGTGGGCGCCTCGTTCGCGGTCCTCGTGGCCGAAGAGCTCTTCGCATCGGGCTGCCGCCTGCTCCTGAGCGTCACGTCCGCGGGCCGCGTCGCTGCCCCGGAGGGATCGGCTTCGTTCGTGCTCATCGAACGCGCTCTTCGGGACGAGGGTACGAGTTACCACTACCTGCCGGCCGCCCGATACAGCGAGGCCGACCCGGCACTCGTGGCGCGTGCCGCAGCGGGCCTGGAGGTCGCCGGGATCACGGTGTCACGAGGGAGTTCGTGGACCACCGACGCCCCGTTCCGCGAGACCGCGTCCACAATCGCGTCGCGTCGCGCGGAGGGCATCCTGGCGGTCGAGATGGAGTCCGCGGCGCTGTATGCGTTCGGCCGGGCCAGACATCTGCCGGTGCTCTGTTTCGCCCATCTCACCAACCAGATGGCGCGGGTCGAAGGTGATTTCGAGAAGGGTCCTCAGGACGGGGCGACAGAGGCACTCGCGCTGCTGTTCGCCGTGGTCGCCGCGCTACGTCCCGTCCCTTCGTTACCCTCGAACGCGACAGGATCTGCGGGGCCCAGCGTGGGCCACGTCACGAAGGAGACACACTGATGGAGGAAGTGTTGGAGCGCCTGTCGTGACTCGACGTCGACGTCGTGCCCTACCGGAGGCTGCGACGGTAGAGAGGGCAAGCGCCTCAGGGGCCTGATGGCCGGGACATTCACGAAGAACCTGCTGCTGCGTAACAGGAGCCGCCGTGCGCTTCCCGGCGTGGCTATTGGGGCGGCTGATGCGCGGCCGCTGGTACTGCCCGACGCAGTGCCCTGACGGGACTGTCGGAGGGTACCGATCACCTCAGACCGCACGTCATCATGCTCGACGGGACTCGACGGGACCCGACGGGAGCCTGCTCCACCAGGACCGACACCCGTTGTCCCGATCCACGCCCAGGAGGCGGCCCGTGCGCTCCAGTTCCCCTCGCCTCGACGCTATGACACACCGCTGGCGCCTCCGCACGCTGCTCTCGGCGCTGCTGCTGATGTGCGCCGGATTGGCTGTGGTCGTGCCTGCCACGACCTCCGCCGCGCAGCCGGACTCGGGCACGCCCCGGGTCGAGCAGCTCAGCCTGGGTCACGACCACGCCTGCGCACTGGCCACGAACGGCCATGCGTGGTGCTGGGGCAAGGGTGATCCCGCGGACGACTCACCGGCGGCCGAGGCCACGTTCCGGCAGATCAGCGCCAGCGGCAACCTGCATTCGTGCGGCGTGCTCACGGACGGCACCGTGAGCTGCTGGGGCTACGACGGCGACAACCAGGCGAGCCCGCCAGGGAACCATTTCACCCAGGTGACCACCGGCGGACGGCACAGCTGCGGCGTCAGGGATGACGGCACGCTCGCATGCTGGGGTGGTGATGACAAGGGACAAGCGACCCCGCCGTCGGGCACGTTCACGTCGGTCAGCGCCGGTGATTCGCACACCTGTGCGGTGGCCGCGGACCGGACCATCGCCTGCTGGGGCGCCAACGAGTCGGGCCAGGTGACCGCGCCCGCCGGCACTTTCCTGAGCGTGAGCGCCGGATACGCCCACACGTGCGCCCTCCAGGTGGACGGCAGCGCGACGTGCTGGGGCGCAGATGACGAGGGACAGACACAGGCTCCCGCCGACAAGCTGCTCCAGGTGAGTGCCGGCTATAGCCATACCTGCGGCCTGAGCGATGCCGGCCGCGCCGTCTGCTGGGGCAATGACGCCTATGGCGAGTCGACCCCGCCCTCGGACACCTTCGTGGAGATCACGGCGGGCTACCTGACGACATGCGGCCTCATGACCGATGGCACCCTCAAGTGCTGGGGCTTCGACACGTTCGAGGATGTCATCAGCCAAGCCACCGGCCCGGTCGGACACTGGACCATCGCCTCCGGCGGACGGCACAGCTGCGCCACCTCGAGCGACAGCTCGGTCACCTGCTGGGGTGCCGATGACGTTGGCCAGGGCGACCCGCCCCAGGGCACCTGGCGCTCGGTCAGCGTTGGCACCGATTCGAGCTGCGCGCTCGCCACCGCCGGAACTGTCTCCTGCTGGGGACCGGCATTGCCGGGGACCCCACCCAGCTTGACCCTGCGCCAGGTCGCGGTCAGCGACAGCCACGCCTGCGCGATCGCGACGGACGGCACCCTCGCCTGCTGGGGCGCCGATGATGCGGGCCAGTCCACGCCACCCGCCGCCGCCTTCTCGGCAGTCACCGTCGGCACGACCCATAGCTGCGCAATCGGTGCCGACGGCAGCCTCGCCTGCTGGGGTGCCGATGACGCGGGCCAGGCGACACCGCCAACGGGTTCGTTCGTGGCCCTCAGCGCGGGCGCCGCGACCACGTGTGCCATCGCGGTCGACGGCAGCCTGGCCTGCTGGGGCGCCGATGATGCGGGCCACGTGACGCCACCCCAGGGCCGGTTCGTGTCCATCGGTGTCGGTGACAGGTTCGCCTGCGCGGTCGCCTCCACGGGCGCCCCCAACTGCTGGGGTGACACGACCGCACCCGGCGCGATACCGACTCCCAAGGTCGTGCTGAGTCAGATCGCCGTTGGCGGTGCGCACACCTGCGGCATCGCGTCCAACGGCATCCTCGTGTGCTGGGGCGCCGACGACCTCGGTCAGTCGGATCCGCCTGTGCCGGGCGCACCCGTGCTGAGCGTACCCATCCCGGACCAGGGGGCGTCCGAGGATGCCGAGTTCCAGTTCCAGGTGCCCGTCGGCACCTTTACCGACACCCATGAGCTCACCTGGAGCGTCGCGAGCGGCGACGGCTCCGACCTGCCCACGTGGCTGCGCTTCGAGCCCGCCACGCGGACCCTCTCGGGCACGCCCACCGACGCGGATGTCGGCAGCCTGCCCATCAC
>Ga0105048_10019247_pt1 | contig 10471 bp, 7 predicted proteins | sample MAT05_FD_78382 | JGI IMG/M metagenome (GOLD analysis project Ga0105048, IMG submission 78382) | Freshwater microbial communities from Lake Fryxell liftoff mats and glacier meltwater in Antarctica - MAT-05 | ecosystem: Environmental > Aquatic > Freshwater > Ice > Liftoff microbial mat | place...
GAAAACCGCGCGCATGATCGAACGGCACCTCGAGGGCGTCATGGCGCACTGGCTGCACCGCACGACCAACGCCTTCCTTGAAGGCCTCAACAGCATCTTCTCCGCCGTCAAGCGCAAGGCCTGCGGCTTCCGCTCCACCAAGAACCTCATCACCATGCTCTACTTCACCGCCGGTCGCCTCGATCTGCCGGCTACCCATTGAAAACAGCGAGGAACCTCTTTTACTCTGTAGCAGCCTGTTCACTTTGGAACCGTCGCCGACAGAAAGTCCCGCTCGACTCGCCCGCGCGGCGTCTCGCAGTATCTGGGGCATGGAAATCGTCAAACAACTCTCGGTGTTCCTCGCGAACAAACCCGGCACGCTCGCCGCCGTCTGTGATGAACTCGCGAAGGCCAAGGTCAACATCATGGCCATGACTATCTCGGATACCGTGGATCACGCCGTTGTGCGGTTCGTGGTCAGCGATACGCAGCGGGCGCTGGCGATCTTCGAGGAGCGCGGCGTGCTCGCGGTGGAAAACAACGTGCTCAGCATTGAAAACGGTAACACTCCGGGTTCGCTGGCGCGGATCGCGAGGGCGCTCGCCAAGGGCAAAGTGAACATCGAATACGGCTACCTCGCGACCAGCCCCGGCGCGAAAAGCGGGCTCCTGATCATCCGGGTCACCGACGCTAAAAAAGCGTTGAAGCTCCTGAAGAAATAGTAGCCCCACCGCGCGTGGAGCTTCTGACCGGAGCAGGGAAAGCGACGGTAGGAAACTGTAGGCGCGGAGTGGCACCCCGCTCATCGTGAAAAAAAGCGCTGCTCGTAAAATCTGGCTCGGCGGACCGTATCCGCTCGGCGCGACGCTGGTCGCGGATGGGGTGAATTTTGCGCTCTTCTCCGAGCACGCGACCGCCGTGCATCTGTGCCTCTTCGATACCCCGGATGGCCGGGAGGAGCGGATCCGCATGACCGAGCGCACCGAGCACGTCTGGCATTGTTTCGTGCCCGGCCTGCAGGCGGGGCAGCTCTACGGATTCCGCGTGGATGGCCCATGGAAGCCAAAGGAAGGCCATCGCTTCAACGCGGCGAAGCTGCTTCTCGATCCGTATGCCAAGGCGGTAACCGGGCGGGTCAAATGGAGCGAGGAGCTGTTCAGTTTTCCGCACAATGACGCGCCGGATCGCGACCTCCAGCGCACGACGACGGACAGCGGCGCGGCGCTGCCGAAGTGTGTGGTGGTGGATGATTCGTTTGACTGGGGCGGGGTGAAGCCGCCGGGACGCCGGCTGGCGGATTCGGTGATCTACGAGATCCACGTGCGGGGATTTTCCAAGCTCGCGCCGCTGCCCGAGGACATGCGCGGCACCTACGCGGCGCTCGGGACGGAGTGGGCGATCGATTATTTCAAAAAGCTCGGTGTGACCGCGATCGAGCTACTCCCGGTGCATCAATTTTTCGACGAGCCCTTTCTCTCCACTCGCGAGCTGTCGAACTACTGGGGCTACAACTCGATCGGCTACCTCGCGCCGCACGCCGCCTATGCGAGCGGCCGCGATCGCGGGGAGCAGGTCACGGAGTTTAAGCAGATGGTGAAGAACCTGCACGCGGCGGGGATCGAGGTGATCCTGGACGTGGTCTATAATCACACTGCGGAGGGCAACCAACTCGGGCCGACGCTGAGCTTCAAGGGAATCGACAACGCGTCCTACTACCGGCTCGAGCCGGGCCAGCCGCGCTACTACCGCGACTACACGGGCTGCGGCAATACGCTGAACACGCAGCACCCGCGGGTGCTCCAGCTCATCATGGACTCACTGCGCTACTGGGTGCAGGAGATGCACGTCGATGGATTCCGCTTCGACCTCGCCTCGGCGCTGGCGCGCGGGGCGCATTTCGTGGAGCGCGGTTCGGGGTTCTTCGATGTCATCGCGCAGGATCCGGTGCTCTCGCGGGTGAAGCTGATCGCGGAGCCGTGGGATGTGGGCGAGGGCGGATACTGGGTGGGAGGATTCCCGGTGAACTGGTCGGAGTGGAATGGAAAATACCGCGACTGCATGCGCGGATATTGGAAGGGCGACAGCGGGCTGATTGGGGAGTTTGCCTCGCGACTGACGGGCAGCTCGGATCTCTACGAGGCTGGCGGGCGACGGCCGTTTGCGAGCGTGAATTTCATCTCCGCGCACGACGGCTTCACCCTGGCCGATCTCGTGAGCTACAACGAAAAGCACAACGAGGCGAACGGCGAAAACAACCGCGACGGCGAGAGTCACAACCGCTCGTGGAACTGCGGCGCGGAAGGCCCGACCGCCGATGTGGAGATCAATCGACTGCGCCGCCGGCAGCGCCGCAATTTCCTCGCCACGCTGCTCCTTTCCCAGGGCGTGCCGATGCTCTGCGCGGGCGACGAATACGGCCGCTCGCAGGGCGGCAACAACAACACCTACTGCCAGGACAATGAGCTGAACTGGCTGAAGTGGGAGCGCACCACCGAGGAGCGCGACCTCTGGGAATTCACGCGTCGGCTGATCACGCTCCGGCAGAAGCACTCGATCTTTCGGCGGACGAAATTTTTCACCGGGCGCGAGATCAGCGGCGCGGAGGTCAAGGACATCATCTGGCTGAGCGACAACGGCCGCGAGATGACGGATGCGGAGTGGACCTCACCGCATCTGCGCGCGCTCGCCGTCGTGCTGGTCGGTTTCGCGTCCGACGTGTGCGACGAACACGGCGACCCGCTCCGCGACGACACTTTCCTGCTGCTCTTCAATTCGCACTTCGGCCCGGTGACCTTCTCGCTCGCCGGGCAGCGCGGCGTGCGCTGGGAGCTGTTTCTCGATACGCGCGAGGAGCGCGGCTTTCTGAATCCCTGCGGGCAGATTCCCTCCGGCGGCGACCTGGAGGTGGCGCCCTTCTCGCTCTGCGCGCTGCGGCTCATCCGGGGCTCCGAGAAAAACGCCCGGAGCGCCTCCTGGAAACCGCGGAAGTAGTCGCGCAGAAGCATTCCGCGCAGGCTTTCGCGTTGCCTTTGCCCGCCGTTCCAGATTTCGTCCCGCATGCGCAAAACCAAAATCATTTGCACCCTGGGGCCGGCCACTGAGTCGGCGGAAGTCTTGCACGCGATGATCATAGCCGGAGCCAACATTTTCCGGCTGAACATGAGCCATGCCCCGCACGACTGGGTGCGGCAGATCGTCCCCCGCATCCGGGCCATCGCCAGGGAACTCGACACCGTCGTCGGCATCCTCATGGACACCCAGGGGCCCGCGATCCGCACCGGCGATCTGCCGACCAAGCTGGACCTGAAAGTCGGCGACATCTTCGAGTTCACCGTGCGGGGCTCGGTGAGCGAGGAGACCTATTCGGTGGACGTGAATTACGACGGCCTGATCGATGACATTTCCGTGGGCGACACCGTGCTGGTGGACAACGGGAACATTCACATGAAGGTCCTGAACAAGGACGGCAGCAAGATCCGCTGCGAGGTGCTGACCGCCGGCGTGATGGGTTCGCGCCGCCACATCAATCTCCCCGGCGTGAAGGTCAACCTGCCCCCGCTCACCGAAAAGGATCTCGCCGACGTGGCGGTCGGCGCGGAGATGCAGGTGGACTTCGTGGCGCTCAGCTTTTGCCGCGAGGCCAGCGACGTCGAGGAGCTGCGCGGAGTGCTGCGTTCCCATGACAGCAAGGCGCGCATCATCGCCAAGCTCGAGGACCAGATGGCGGTAAAGAACGTCAACAGCATCATCGCCGCCGCAGATGTCATCATGGTCGCCCGCGGCGATCTCGGCATCGAGTGCCCGATGGAGGAGCTGCCGATCATCCAGCGGCGCATCGTGAAGCGCTGCCTGCATCAGGGTGTGCCGGTCATCGTGGCCACCCACATGCTGGAGTCCATGATCTCAAATCCCGTGCCGACCCGCGCGGAGATCACCGACGTGGCCAATGCAGTCTATGAACAAGCCGACGCGATCATGCTCAGCGGTGAGACCACGGTCGGGAAGTATCCGGTCAAATGCGTGGAGGTGATGGACAAGGTGGCCCGGCGCATCGAGCGCAGCGGCGGCGCTGGCTTCGCCGAAGAGGCGGAACTTTCCGATGACCGGCAGCGCACCGTTCGCTCCGCCGTTTCCCTCGCCAACTCCCTGCCCGACGCCAAGATCGTCATCTTCACCCGGCGCGGCACCATGGCGGATTACGTGTCGAATCTGCGGCCGAACGCGCCCATCTACGCCTTCGCGCCGACCTACGACGTGGTCCGCAAGCTGATCGTGAACTGGGGCACCTCGCCCGTGCATCTCCAGTTCGATCCCAACCCGAACCGGACCATCGGCTCGGCGATCAACTATCTCGTGGACCAAAAACTGGCGGCGAAAGGCGATCACCTCGTCATCGTCAGCGACATGCTCGCGGGCGAAGAGCGCTTCGACACGATCCAGCTCCGCGTCGTGCCGTAAGGGCCGCGCGCGGATCGGAGAAAGCCGTGAGGTTTCGCCTCCTCGCGATTCGCCTTCATGCGTTCCTCCGGGCACCTTGCTCCCGATGCTTTACTTCGATCACAACGCGACCCACCCGCTTTCCGCGCGGGCCCGCGAAGCGTGGCTCGAAGCCGTCGAGCGGTTTCCCGGCAACCCCTCGAGCCCGCATCGCCTCGGCGCCCGCGCCGAGGCCGCACTCACTCAGGCCCGCGAAAAACTCGCCGGCTGGCTCGGCTGCGCACCGCCCGACATCGTCTGGACGAGCGGCGCCACCGAGGCCAACAACGCCGTGATCCATCACGCCGCGGCCACCACCGCCCCGGACAGCGTGGTGTGGATTTCCGCGATCGAACATCCCTGCACCCGCGAGGCCACCCGGCGGCACTTTGGCCCGCGGCACGCCGAGATCCCGGTCACGTCCGGTGGCGTCCTCGACCTCGCCTGGCTCGACGCCGCCCTGCGGCGCGCCCGGCCCGCGCTGGTCGGCGTGATGGCCGCGAACAACGAAACCGGCGTCCTCCAGCCCTGGCGGGAAGCGCTGGCGCTTTGCCGCGCGGCGGGCGTCCCGTTCTTTACCGATGCCGCTCAGTGGCTGGGTAAACTGCCCGCGGCCGGGCTCGGTGCGTGCGAGTTCGTGACCGGCTGCGCGCATAAGTTTGGCGGGCCGCCCGGCGTCGGCTTCATGAAAGTGCCCGCCCGTTTCCGCCCGTTGATCGTCGGCGGTCCCCAGGAGGATGGCCGCCGCGCCGGCACGGAGAACGTCCCCGGCGTGGTGGCGATGATCGCCGCGCTCGATGAGCGGGTCACCTCTCTTACCCCAGAATTCCTCGCCGCTCGGATCGAGGAACGCACCGCCTTCGAGGGCGAACTGACCGCGCGCCTTCCGGGCACGCAGATCATCGGCGCCGGGGCCGAGCGCCTGTGGAACACCGTCTCCGCCGCCCTGCCCGAGCTGCCCGACTGCCGCCAGCGCTGGGTGGTGAAACTCGACAAACTCGGCTGCGCCGTCTCCACCGGCTCCGCCTGCTCCAGCGGCAAGGAACAAAGCTCCCACGTCCTCACCGCCCTGGGTCTCAGCGCCGGGACCGCCTTCCGCGTTCTACGTTTCAGCAGCGGCTGGGAAACGCGAGCCGAAGATTGGGCCAAGCTCGTTGCCGCTATCGAAGCCGCCAGCCAACCGCTCGCGAATCGCGACGATTGCACCGGCAACCAAACGGGTCGCAATTAAGCGGCTACTGCACCCATTCGTTTTGGAATAAAGAATCCACATGTTCGGGCAGTTTGCTGAGGCGACGCAGGTGAGATTTTAGATTGGCTTCGAGCGAATACCTCGAAGGTAAAAGTAACCACTTGCAACCTCGCATCGCCGCTCTTACCATCCGCCCTGAGGTCGCTGACTATGTATCGCGTTATGAAAAACTTGTCAATACGCTGCTCAAAATTCCGCTGCGCCGCTATATTCTGGCTCACCAGTGCGGCACTCTTCACCTCTTCGACGTCTGCTTTGGCTGGAGTCAATCTTCTCGTCAATGGGAGCTTTGAGGATGCGGTCTCTTTCCGGCTTAATGACGTCGAATCGTGGTTGGTTGCACCCAGCAGTACGGCGTTTGTCACTTCCACCAACGGGCGTAGAGGGCCTGGCTCTCAATCGGTGAGCTTTATCGGCAACCAGTCCACCCAAAGCACCATTTCACAAATCGCCCCCACGATGGCGGGCCAAAACTATACGCTTTCGCTGGCTGTGGCCGACTTCACCGACGGCAACGGCTTCGGTGGCATATTCGTGTTTTGGGAGGGTAATCAAATCTTCGCCCAAGAACCCGTCCTTCCGGGGGCCTTCTTCAACTATCTCGATTATCTGTTCCCGGTGACCGCGACGGCGAATGGCTCCGAGTTGGAGGTTCGGGGCTATTCGGTCTCGATGGATGCCTTCTCGCTCGTCCCGGCAGCGGTGCCTGAGCCGGGCACCGCGATCTTTGGTCTCGCGGCGATCGGAGGTTTCTTCATTCGTCAGCGGAAGTAGGGGCCGAGGGGGGGACGAGCGGAGATTGGCCGAACCGGAGCTTGACGCCAAATTTGCGACCGCGCTGCCACCGCGCGTGACTTGCTCCCGTTTGAAACCTCCGCTACGAAAACGCTAAGCGATGAAAAACCACGACCTCATCTCCCTGGAAATTCTCGAAGACCGCATCGGTCCCGCCGGGATCGTGGATGTGGCGTATGACGCCGCCACTGGTGAACTCACGCTCACCGGCAATGGAAATGCCAATACCGTGAACGTCTTCCAGACGGGCCCGAATACCCACCGCACCGGAGGCGGCGCCACGCACATCGAGACCGCCGCGACCGCGTTCCTCGACTATCGGTAAAATGACCAGGCTGACGATCGCGGGCGGCGATGGCAGCGATCTCTTCACGCTCAAGAATCTGTGGACGCTGAACGCCTTCTCCTTGGCCGGCGGCAGCGGTGATGATTCGCTCCGGGTGGAAAATTTAATGTAAGCGACCGCCGGAGCGCCTCTTGACACGCTTCACGTAGGTTCTGCTGTGGGATCGGAGATGTGAGAGCCCGCTGGGCTCTGAGATCTATGCTGCGGCGCCTTGAGCGGCGCGCTGCGGCGTCTTCGCCCAGGCTTCGGGCGTGAGATCTTTGACCTGCCAGTTGGTCATCGAAGGCAGGCGGGTGAAGACGTCCCGGAGATAGGCGAACGGATCGAGGCCGCGCCGCCGGCAGCATTCGATGACGGTGTAGATGATGGCGCTGCAGTCGCCCGCCTAGGCTTCACCGATGAAGAGCCAGTTCTTCTTGCCGATGGCGGTGGGCCGGATGGCGTTTTCGTTGAGGTTGTTATCGATCTCCAGTCGGCCTCCGCCTCCTTCACCACCGCCTGCAAGCGTTCCTCAAACGCCCGCGATACTGCGCGCCGGCGATGAGCGCGGAGATGGAAATCTCCAAAATCCGCGTCGCGCGCGGAAACTCCGGGCACCCCCCGCGCGGCGACCCGCTGGGCCAGCCCCTCGACGATGCCCGTCTTGCCGACACCCGGTGCACCGACGAGGACGGGATTCGCCTTGCGCTTCTGCGAAAGAATTCGCGCCACGCGCAGAATCTCGTCCTTCCGTCCGATGACCGGCTCCAACTTGCCGCGCCGCGCCAGCTCGGTGATGTCTCTCGCGAAAAAACGAGAGCGCCGATTTCTGCGGCTGCTTCCTGGCCGGCGCACACCCGCAACCGCGGCGCGACAGCGGGGCGCTCCCCCTTTCCGTTTTCTGCCGGGCATGGGAACGAAGGCCGATGACGATTACCGCCCCATGATCCAGTCACAAACCGCCCTTCTTACGTCGAGTGGGTATCGAAGGCTGGTAAGGAGATCGTTCGCAATTGATCGCTTCAACTCGTTGGGAAGATTGCTAATCGCAAACAGCCTGCTTTCTGCGATGCGTTTCGGCATGGTGCTGTTCCCGCTAGCCAAGATTGTTTCGGCTGTCGTAGCGAAATGGACACGACTACGGCTTGTCCTGTATCGCAGCATTTGTTGCTCGGCAGCCGCATCGACTTGGAGCAACCGCTGCAAGAAGCCTGTATAGCGCTCGATGGCTTTTGAGTTCCTGAACCTTGGCTCTCGGGTGAGTTTCAACAACTCGTTCGCTGCGGGATGCTGCCCCGTGCTTGCCCCAGTCTCGAAATGCACAGTTGGCGTGATAACTCTGTCCGGCGTAGTGCGTCGCGTTGTAGGCGCCGCCGATGTGCTGACCGGGGTATCTTCAAAACGCACTCTGATACCCCGTTTCGCCATCAAGTCGATCACATAGGCGTTTTCCATCCTCTCATTCACATTGGCTACATCTGGCACCACCTCGGAGGGTTGGCATTCAAGAACACGAGCCACGTCGCGAATGGTAGGGCGACTCGGCAATGTCAGCGATTTTTCCGCAATCGTTTCGACCGTGCCTTGCACCGGGGAAGCCGTAACAAGCGTAGCGTGGCCTTGAGTTGTGATCGGCCGAAAAATCGTGATTCGACAATCCCGCTGCTGAACAAACTCCTCGGCTAACTCGATCGGCAGCACTGACGAGCGGGACAACGCTTGTCCACTCTGCAAGGTTTGCGTGCGCTGATCAAGCAACTCTCTTAGAGCCACGAGAACATTTTCGACATCAAGACCAAGTCTTTTTGCGAGATTCACCACCGTCAGGTCCGAAGGCGAATAAAACATCACCTCCGATTGGGCTGTCGGGGTCTCTGGGAGGGTTTGAACCGGTTCCTCATCAAACACATCCATCGGACGGAGAGGATGAGTCACTGGAAACGACAAAGCCCATTCGCTTCCAGAGGCACCACTTGTTTCCGGTTGCCCAAGCTGTTTCACCAACGCTTGAATCTCGTTTTGCAGTGGCGGTGCCAATCCCTGTGTTTCGCCCGCTACGAAGATAAGGAAGCCGGTGGCTCGGCTGGCACAAAGATAGAGAATCCTTCTAGCACGCCACATCTCGTTCTCATCAGCGTCAATGTCTTCTCCGGGCGGAATAGCCCGCTCCTCCCATCGGTTCAAGGCTGACGGCACTCCCTCAATTACCACCACGGGATACTCCTGCCCTTTGACGTATTTATCGACCAATTCCATCGCCTCTTCGGTGCAGCAATTGTGGTAGGTAAAGCCCGACAACTGTTCGTAATCAAACAGTGAGTCTTCTGGCGAAAACCGCACCCATAAAACGTCTTGTGAGCCGACATGCGATTCACCAAGTTGGGCGTAAGCATCGGCTGAGGACTCGTGAAGTGTCGCCGTGAAGAACCAATGGTTTGCTGGATGCGAGTCATTTCGCAGCCGCAAAGAAACCTTCTCTCCCGCGTTATTGGCATACTGTCGCACTTCCAGCCCAAAGCCATACTCCATCTCCTCGCGCCTCGGCAGAATCTTCGGGCCGCTTAAAGCAAACCAGCGAAACATAATGGACAGGCCCGCACAGAATACTGGGAATGGGTTCCGGTAGTTGCACTTGAGCCTCTTAGTGTGTCGACCTGAGAAGTTCATCCCCTGAATCAATGGCGCAGACGCACCAACGATACGCAGCTTTTGATGCCGATCACAAGCAATGACCAGGTAGCGGGGCCGGTCACTGTCTGAGTCCCGCAGCCATTCGGCCACTCTTTGCTGGGAAGCGAGATCGAGGTCGTGCGCTTCGTCAATCAACAGGACATTGCATTCCTCTGCGATAGTTCCGTTCCATCGGCGAAAAACGGGTTCATTGAAACGAAGTTCATTGGCGTTGCCCAGCGCACTGAATTCGCGGCGGTAGCGTTCCCAGAATGAACGCAGAACATCAACCTGCTTTTGCTTGAACGCGACTGCGTGAATAGAACGCTGCATCAGCGGCGGCAATCCCAGTTCCACCGCTTTCGGCTGAAAGCTCTCCAATCGTCGAGAGAAGACAGCCAAGTCGGTGGTGTCCAAAGCCACTTGCTGATCCGTTGCGAGCACAAACAAAGAGTATGCAAGGAGCGCGCTTTTTCCCATGCCGGCTGTGCCGTTGATAGCCCAGTGATTTTTTGCGGGATCAAATGCCTTGTAGAGACCCAAGTCGAGTGCGTTGCGACTTCGGGTGATGAACTGAATTGCATCGCCGATCGGCGGGTGACCGACGTTTGCGTCCCGTAAGCCAAGTCGCAATTGCGACAACAATGCAGATTGCTCGACCCGCAAAACCTTTCTATTGCTCAGTGCTCGGAGAAAATATTCGGCGGACGACAGGTGCAATCCCAGTTGAGGATTTACCGGGTCGCCCACATACGTTGTGTCCGAATAGCTGCTCACAACGCATGCCTCGATCTTCAGCGGACGTCCGGCACGCTTGAACCCGGCAAAGAAATGGATGAGTGCGATGGCGTGGTTGATGACTTGTTTCCGCGCGTCCTTCGGTCTCATCGCTGGGTTAGTCGAGTTCCGATAGACAATCCACGGCTGCTGTGCTTGAGGGTGACTACCGTTCACACCTTCAACAGGACAGC
>Ga0105048_10019250_pt1 | contig 10470 bp, 12 predicted proteins | sample MAT05_FD_78382 | JGI IMG/M metagenome (GOLD analysis project Ga0105048, IMG submission 78382) | Freshwater microbial communities from Lake Fryxell liftoff mats and glacier meltwater in Antarctica - MAT-05 | ecosystem: Environmental > Aquatic > Freshwater > Ice > Liftoff microbial mat | place...
AGTGGAAGGTCCTCGACTTCGGTGTCGCGCGCGCGATCGACTCGGGCGACACGCTGACCGCGGGCCACGTCGTCGGCACGCCGTCGTACATGGCGCCCGAGCAGGCGAGCGGAGCGACCGTCGATCACTGCACCGACCTCTACGCGCTCGCCGCGATCGCCTACCGCGCGATCACCGGTCATCCACCGTTCGCCGCAGGCGAGATCGCCGAGACGCTCTACAAGGTCGTCCACACCCGCCCGCGTCGCCCGAGCGAGCTGATCCCGAACCTGCCGCCCGACGTGGATCTCGTGCTCGCGATCGGGCTCGCGAAGCGACCGAACGATCGGTTCATGTCGGCGCTCGAGCTCTCCGACTCGCTCTATCACGCGATGGCGGACACGCTGCCCGAGTCTGTTCGCCTGCGCGGCCTCGCGCTCGATCGCACGGGTGCGTGGGCCTCCGCGAAATTTCGCCCGTCGACCGCGCGGCTACGCGGCCCCGGTCACTAGCTCACGGCAACGGCTTTCGACGAGCGGCGCATCCGCGGGCATGGGCTTCGTGTCGCGCGTGCGCGAACTGCCATCTCAAGCTTCACTGGAAAGACCGGATCTCGAAGTAGTCGGGGCGACAGGATTCGAACCTGCGACTCCCTGGTCCCAAACCAGGTGCGCTACCAGGCTGCGCTACGCCCCGAGGGATTAGCATCTACCACGCAACCGCGGTGGTGGGCACCCCCAACGGGCAACGTCCCCGGCACGTGCCGAGGACGTCAGGTAACCCTCGAAGAGAGCTACTCCTTCTCGGCAGGAGCAGCGGGACCGGGGACTGCCTCGGCAGGACCCGAGGACTTACCGCCAGCGTAGTAGTTACGAAGCATCGTGGTCTCGAGGTTCAGATCTCCGATGGTGGTCTTGCCCTCGCCGGCCTTGATGGCCGCCTCGAGCTTGGTCACGCACGGGGCACACGGGCTGCCCTGGATCTTCGGCAGTGCGAGCAGCACGCTCTGGCGAACCAGGCGGACGTCGCTCTTCGCTGCATCGAGCAGCGTGTCGGTGAGCTTGCTCGCGGCCTGACCGGCCTTGCCGATCTCGAGCATCGCGCGCTCGACATTCGCCTCGACGAGGCCCTTCTTCTCGTCGTCGGTCCAGTCCTTGATGTCCTTGATGTAGGGCCCGAGGTTCTTGGTCGCCTCGGCCGGCGTCAGCTTGAGGCTCGCCGCGAAGCACGCGAGGTCCTGCTTGCAACGGATCGCGATCTCGATGCGCGCGATATGCGTCTGGAACATGCGGGCGTAGCCCTTGTAGGCCTTGGCCGCGGCGTCCGCGCCCTTGTAAGCGGCGGTCGCTTCCTTGTGCTTCTTCTTCTGGACCTTGAACTCGTCTTCCATCTTCTTGGTCGCGGCAGTCGCGGCCTTGATGTCCTCGGCGGTCTTGGCCTTGTCGTTGGTCAGGCGAACGAGATCGCTCTTCGCCTTCTCGAGCACCTTCTTCTGACCCTCGAAGACCTTGTCGGCTGCGTCGGAGTCCGCCTTCGGCTTGCCGTCCGCTTCCTTGCGCTTCTCGGCCCCGGCCTTGAAGTATTTGTCGGCGAGACCCTCGAGGACGTCGATCGTCTTGGGGTCGCGGGAGAGGCGCGCGAACGCCGTCGCGGCTTCCTGGCGTAGTCCATCCTCGGCGCCGTTGTCCGCGGCGATCTTGCCGAGCTCGACGACGCCCGCGTTGTCGCGGGTGAGGAACGGGTACGCAGAGATCGCGAGGATCTTCACGCCGAGGTCCGGCGGAGCCGACGCCTCTGCACCCTTCTTCGGAGCCGGCGCCGGGCCGGTGTTCCACATCGCGAGCACGGGCTTGGCAGCCTCGGCCGCGCCGATCTTGCGGAGAGCGTCGAACAGCGCGTTGTACTGCGTGTTCGGGCTCGGCTGATCGTCCATGAAGTAAACCGGCACCGCGGGGCGCTTGAGCGCCGCGAGGAGATCCGGAGCCGCGCCGGTGTCGTAGAAATCGCCGAGCACGACGGCCGGATAGAAGTCCTTCGCAGAGACGGGCTGGCACTGCTCGGGGGGCGCGTCGCCCTTGTCGCCGCAGTACTTGTCGAGCCGCTTCTCCTTGAACAGCTGGTTGACCTCGGCGTGATCGCCGCGGAGAACCTTGCGGAGCTCGTCCTTGGCAGTCGGTCCGGTCGCGACGAGCGCGCGGCGGATCTGCATGAACAGCTCCGGCGTGCGGTACATCGAGAGCGTCAGGGTCTTCGCGGCAGTCGGGACGCGGAGGTCACCGAGCGAGTTGATCGCCGAGCCGGTCACGCCGAGGAAGAGACCGAACTTCTCCTCCATCGCGCGCCCCTGCTCCTTGTCCTTCGCCGTCTTCGGGTGCGGCGGCGGCTCGCGGTCGATGATCTTGATCAGCGCCGCGGACGCCTTGGACTTGTCGGTCTCGTACTTGCCGATCGCGCGGATCGCGCCGATCTGCGCCGAGATGAGCTTCTTGGTGATCGGCTTGTTCGCCAGATCGATCAGCGCGTCGAGACCCTCGGGGAGCCGCGACTCGCCGAGTGCGTCGGCGGCCTTGCTCGCGGAGTCGACCGAGCGTGGGTTCGCCTCGTCGACCTCGGTGAGGGCGCGAGTCAGGAACGGAAGCGCCTTGTCCCAGCTCGACTTGCGTCCCGTCTTCTCGTAGTCGGTCGCAAACTTTGCCTTCGCCTCTTCAGGCGTCAGCTCGCGAGCGAGACCGATGATGACCTGCAGCAACCGGACAGGCTTGCCCTGGTCGCTCCACGCTTCACCGAGAGCCGGAATCGCGCTCGGATCGCCGAGCTGTTCGAGCTCCGTGACCGCGCGCTCGGACTCCTGCGGATCGCCGAGCTTCTTGGTCCACGTCTTCGCGGAGTACGGATTGTCGGGACAGCCGGTGAGGCTCATGGCGAGCCCCGCCAGCATGACGAGTGCCAGTAGGCGCGTCATGAGTACTCTTTTCTACTTGGTCGTAGCCGAGAACAATTACTTGTTCTTGACGGCGAACAAGAGGTTATCGAAGCCGGCCGCCTTGGCGGTGTTGACGATCTTGTTGATCAGGCGAGCATCAGTCTGCTCGTCTGCCTGCAGGATCGCGAGACCATCTGGGCAGATCTTACCGGGCTGCGGACGGATGTTGTTCTTCGCGTCGTCGCACGCCTTCGCGAGATCCTTGGGAAGCTTGCCCATTCCGACATCTTCCTTGATCTTCTTCGCGGCGGCGTCGAGGCGCTCGTAGAGCGCATCGATCTTGAACGTCGGCGAGTCGTCGCGCAGCGCGCTATCAACCGTGGCGACGAGCTGGCCCTGGTACGTGATCTCCGACTTGGTCACGATGATCACGGGTGCCTGCTGCAGCGTCTGCTTCGAGTCTGCGATGGGCAGATCGAGGCCGCGCTGCGCCTGGAGGAGCTCGCCGGAGGCGGAGAACACCATCAGGAGGAAGCACACGAGCATCGTCATCATGTCGACGAACGGCACGAGGTTGAGAGAGATGTTCGACGCGCGCGAGGTCGCGCCGCTTCCAGCCTTCTTGACCAGATGCTTGAACGGAACCGACGAGTAGAGGCGTGAGCCTGCTCTGTGAACTGGCATGGCCGGTCTCCTTTACAGCGACGGTCGAGCCGCGAGGCCCGCCGGGTCAGAGAGACCAACGTCGATGAACCCCACCTTGATGGCGTAGTCCATGGCGCGAATGACATCCTGATACTTGACCGGGGCCTGCGTCGTCGATTCTGCAGCGATCTCGAGGTCAGCGCGGTCTGCGAAGAATGCCGAGGCCTTGTGCTCCTTGAGCGTGGTCTCGAACTTCTCCCAGTCCTGGTCTTCCGCCTTCTTCGGGATCTCCTGGAACTCGTTGACGCGGGACAGCCCGACCCAGATCCGATCCGCCTGCACGAGCACGGACAGCGTGACGGTCTCGTCGTCCTTCTGGACGTTCGAGGTGTCGCGCGTCTTGCCCTTCGGCTGAATATTGATCTGAGCGATGTTGACCCAAACAGCGGTCACGAGAAGGAAGGCCGTCAAACAGCTCATCAGGTCGATGAACGGGATGATGTTCAGCTCGACGTTGACGCTTCCTTTTTCGTCCGCTCCTACTGCTGCACCCATGGTGGGTTCTCCTCGCTAGTGGTTGTCGACTGCGAGAGAGAACTACGCCTGGGGCTGCATCTGCGAGCGGTGCGACGTCACGAGGTTGACGACCTGCACGGTCACCTCGTTGATGTCGTCGATGACGTGCGTGGTCTTGCCCTGGAGGAGCGAGAATCCGAGCAGGCCGATCAGCGACGTGCCGATACCGAACGCGGTGCAGTTCAGTGCTTCCGAGATGCCGTTGGCGAGCTCGGTTGCCTTGTTGCCACCCTCGTCGCTACCGACGGAGCCGAACGACTTGATCATGCCTGCGATGGTGCCGAGGAGGCCGGCCATGACGGCGAAGTTGGCGAGCATCGCGAGGTACGGGGTGCGCGCGTTGATCTTCGGCAGCTCGCGGAGAGCGGCTTCGTCCATCGCAGCCTGGACCTCGTCGTCGCTCTTGTTGAACTTCATGAGGCCCGCCTGAACGATGCGGGTCATCGGCGTCGGGTTACCCGAGCAGACCTTGATGGCGCCCTGGACATTGCCGGACATCACCTGGCTCTTGAGGAGCGCGAGGAGCTTGTCCTTGTCCACGGAGGCGCGGAACAGATAGACCGCGCGCTCGACGATCACGGCGATGATGAGAACGGAGACGAAAAGGATGGGCCACATGCCCCATCCGCCCTTGTGAAACGCGGTCGAAATTGCAGTCAGCATCTAGAACATCCTCCGAGTGGGGTCCACGAGCCAGGGTCCGGTTGCCGCTCAATGTGCAACGGTCGATCCACGACCCAAACACCCAACATGATTGCGCTTGCACAGTTCGCGAACCAATGTAGGTCAGGGGCATCTCGGGACATCGCGGGGCGAAATGCTACGCCACCGTTCGACATCATTTATCTATGCTGCAACGCGGCGGGAACCGATCGCTGGCGCTACTGTCGTAGGCGCATGAAGTTGCCGCGCTCCATTGGGCTGGTCGACATCGCCATCATCACGATCGTGCTCGTGATGGTCGTCCTGCCCGCGCGCGAGATGTTCGCGAGCTCCGCCCATAAAGGAGACGCGACCGAGCAGTTCAAGCTCGCGCTCTCCGAGGCGCGGACCATGGCGTACCCGACGGACGGTACCCACGCTGCCGATCTCGCCCGCCGCCTCGGCGACGCGAACATGAAGGACTGGGCGATCGAGGTCGCCCTCGACGGCGCCATCCGCGCCCAGGGAACGCCGAGTGAGTGGCGCGCCCTCCTCGCCGCGTCGATCGCCTACGTCGATCACCTCGACGTCAAGGCCGCCCTCGACTACGGCACCCGCGCCCTCTCGACCTGCCAGACGATGCAGGGCGGCTGCCCGTCCTGGGAAGAGGTCCGCATGCGCCTCTACCAGCAGCACCTCGACGCGGGCGTCAAGTCGGGCATCGACCCGCGCCACGATCCCAAGGGCTTCCGCGCCGCCGGCGAGGGTGCGGTCCGGACGATCCGCTTGAACACGCAGGATCGCGAGAACGCGCCCTCACCTCCGCGCGCGCCCTGAACGCCCAAAGCGTTCGTGACTTGCCGTGCGCCCTCGTCGGCCGCGAGGTAGACTAGTTCGATGCGCAGGCCACTGCTGCTCTTGCTGATCGCGGTGTCCTGCGGACCCTCGGCGCCGAAGGCGAATTCGCCGCGGAACCGGATGACGCCGAAGGACATCGTTCAGCAGTCGACGGAAGCGATCGTCCGGATCGAGGCGGGCGGCGACAAGGTCGGGACCGGCTTCATCCTCGACAAGAACGGGCTGGTCGTAACCAACCTCCATGTCGTCCGCGGCGAGGCCGTCATCAAGGTCAAGCTGCATGACAACTCGCAATTTCTGGTCGTCGAGGTGGCCGCATACGACGAGGGTCGAGATCTCGCGTTGCTTCGGATCAGGTCGCCGAAGGCCTTTCCGACCCTCCGCCTCGGTGACTCCGATCAGATGTCGGCGGGCGATTCTGTGATCGCGATCGGCAATCCGCTCGGCGTGTTCGACTACTCGGTCTCCAGCGGTCTGGTCAGCCAGGTCCGCCCGGTGTGTGGAGCGGATGACGCTCGCTGCCCGCCCGGCGGCCTCACGCTCCTCCAGATCTCCGCACCGATCTCCCAGGGCTCGAGCGGTGGTCCGCTGTTCAATCAGTTCGGCGAGGTCGTCGGTGTGACCACGCTGATCGTCACGCAGGGCCAGTCGATCAACTTCGCCGTGCCCGCCAATTACATCAAGCCCCTGGTCGCGAAGCCAGGCGCCATTGCGATGGAGAAGTTCGCCGAGCAGACGAAGCTCGAGGACGAACGGCCACCAGAGGACAACGTGCGGATCCAGAAGATGGTCCCGAACCATCCCGTCGCCCTCCTCGATGGTTGCAACGACAAGGCGATCGGCGAGGTGATCGACTCGATCAGCTCCGCGATCGATATCGGCGCGCCGCTCTACAACAAGGGCGACATCGAGGCGTGTTACCGGATCTACGAGGGCACGTCGGTCAAGCTCGAGCGCGACCCGCCCTGCCCCGGCGTCGGCAAGGCGTTCGGTGACGGCCTGCTCCGCGCGACCTCGCTCGCCAGCTACAAAGAGAAAGCGTGGGCGCTTCGCGACACGTTCGACGGCCTGATCGACGTGGCTCAGCGCCGCGGCTTCAAGCCCGGCGCGAACAAGCCCTGATCAGATCTTCCACAGCCAGATGGCGTCGAACAGGACGCCCTTCGTGGCGTGGTTGCGACTGATGCCGTAGCTGTACGCGCCCGGCTGGAGGCGGACGAACGCGCCGCCGGGCTTGCTCTGATCGGGTACGTGCAAGGGGCCGAGCGCGGCGGTGTTCTGCGAGAACGCGTCGACGATCGCGGCCGTCTTCCAGCTGTGCTGCGCGAGCTCGAGGCCAGAAAACGCGGCGGGATACACGACGAGGTTTCCCTGCAGCTCGATGCTGCCGAGGACCTTGGGGCGTTTCGGCGTTCCGAGGCTCGCGACGAGACCCTTGGGCGCGCCATCGGACGTGAGCACGCACGCGATGACGAGCACGTCGCCTTCCTCGGTGTTCGCGATCTCGCCGGGCCCCGCGCCCTGAAGGCCGACGAACAGCGCCTTCGCGCCGTGCTTCTTGTTGAACTCGATCGCGGCGAGATCGCCCTTGAGCCGCTTGGTCATCGCCGAGAGGTCGGACGTGAACTTGCGGTCGATCTCGAACACCGCCTCGCTCGCGGCGTAGATGCCGTTGTTCTCGGTCCCGACGAACCACCGGCTGTACGCCGGATAGCGCGACGGGCGCTTCGCCGTCGGGTGCCGCGCGAGGAACGCTCGCATGAGCTCGGCCTCGAACCGGTCGGCCTCCTCGGTCGACTTGAACTTCTTCTCGCGCTTGCCGCCGACCTTGGCCGTCTGCGCGAGCTCCTTGGGGAACTTCTCGAGGCCGATGCCGCCGTAGATGATCGTGATGCCGCCGCCATTGTCGTGGCGGCCCGTCCAGTGCTGGACGTGCTCGACGTCACCGACCACCAGGGGCGCGCCCTCGGTGGCGAACTCGATCGCAGGGGAGAATGACATCCGGCCGGGAGTGACTCTACCCTAGGGATCAGCGGCCGTGACGATCCTCTACCTGTTCGACATCGATGGGACGCTCCTGCACGCGCACGGCTCCGGTCGCGACGCCTTCGATGCCGTGTTCCTCGCCCAGCACGGCATCACCGGCGCGAGCACCGGAATCTCGTACGGCGGCAAGACCGACGGCCAGCTCGTCGACGAGATCTTCATGGCCAAGCTCGGCCGCACCGGCACCCCCGAGGAGCACATCGCCTTCCTCGCCGCCTACCTGCCGCACCTGCGCGAGCAGGTGACCACGCGCGGGGTCAACGTCATCGAGGGCGTGCTCGAGGCACTCGCGTGGCTGGCAAAGCGCACGGACGTCGTGATCGGCGTGGCGACCGGCAACGTGCGCGCGGGTGCCGAGGTCAAGCTCACCGCGGCCAAGCTCGACGGCTGGTTCGCGTTCGGCGGCTACGCCTGTGACTCACCGCTGCGCGCCGAGCTGGTCGCGCGTGGAATCGCGCGCGGCAAGGAGAACCGCGAGATCCGCGAGGTCGTCGTCGTCGGCGATACGATCCACGACATCGCGGCGGCTCGCGCGTGCGGAGCGACGGTGTGCGCGGTAACGACCGGCAGCGATCCGGCGGACAAGCTCGCGCACGCCGACGCGGTGTGGACGTCGATGGCCGAGCTGCCCGCGTGGCACGCGAAGCGGTTCGGCTAGGCACCGCTGTTCTGCGTCCTTGGGGGTTGGGAGCGAGTGGTCTATCCTTGCCCTTGGACCATGTCGATCCTGGCCCCCACCTCGCCCGAGCGCCTCGTCGATACCTCCGGGCGTCCGTACTTCCTGTGGGACGACGACATGACCCTGGAGACGTTTCGCAAGAGGCTCCGTGATCCAGACCCTGAGGTTCGCGCGTACTTCGTCGGAAAGCTCATGCGGCAGGCGAAGCCCGACGACGTGTTCTCGTTCGTCTCGGTCCGCGAGATCGAGGCCGAGTGGGTACGAATCGATCGGTACCTCGGCAAGACACGCGAATTCTGGCGATGGCTGCTCGAACGCTGGAGTCAGCAGTCAAATGGCGACCGGTAACCTCTCTGCCCTGCAGGAACGGATGCTCGTTCTGCTCGCCGCGATCGCTTCGGACCTCTCCGATGTTTGCGCAGCTCGACGTACGCGATGGTGATGCCTCCGTCGTGGTCGATCTGGTCGCGGATCCGACGCCCATCGCAGAGCGGCCACAGCCGACGCTACTCGGGGGGGTCTCGATCCTGATCGATACTCCCCACCAGCTCCTCGTCAACAAGTTGTGCGCGCTGCTCAGCCGCTCCGAGCTCCGCGACCTCGTCGACGTACGGGAGTTGCTGGCCGCCGGCGGTGACCTGTTCCGAGCCCTCGACGACTGTCCGCGTCAGGACGCTGGGTTCTCACCGCTCACGTTCGGCTGGTCCGTTCGCGGCCTTCGCGTGGAGCAACTGGGAACATCGCTGGGAATCGCTCGTGATGCGCTCGATGCACTTCTCGTGTTTCGCGACGAGCTGGTCGAACGCGTGATTGCCGCTTCGCGGCCCAGCTCCTAGCACTCTCTGAGAGCTGATCACCGGCCACGTCGCGTGATCTCAGAGGTGCGGGCGCGCGGCCAGGCCGTTGGGGTCGGTGATCTTGACGTCGCTGAAGCCGACCTTGAGCGCGACGTCCATCGTCGCGATCATCGCCTGATACGGGACGGGCTCGGCCCTCGTGCTCTCGGCCGCGACCTGGATGACGGTCTTGTCGGTGAACAGGCCCGTCGTCTTGTGGACGCGGAGCGAGGTCTCGAGCTTGTCCCAGTCGTAGCCCGAGGCGGTCTTCGGGATCCGCTCGTACTCCTCGACGCGCGACACGCCGATCCAGATCTCGTCGGCCTCGACGAGGACGGAGAGCTCGGGATCCGGATCGACGTTATCGATTCCCTCGCGCGACTTGCCGCCGGCCTTGGTGTTGAGCTGCGAGATGTTGACCCAGACGGCGGTGACCAGAAGGAATGCGGTCAAGCAGCTCATCAGGTCGATGAACGGAATGATGTTGAGCTCGACGTTGCGGGACTTGGTGGAGTCTTCTGTTCCGATGGCTGCGCCCATGCGGAGAAGACACGCGGCGCTGCGAGCGGGTTGCGAACGAATTCCCGTGGCAGTTCGCTACGGTTTCGCCGAAGTCATGATGATCGCCGTGGCGGAACGCCCCGATCGGATCACTTCTTGACGGGAGGGAGCGGCTGCTGCGGATCGGGAGACGCTGGCTTGGTCTTCGGCTTCGCGGAGGTCGGCTCGGGCGCCGATGACGACGGCGATGCTTCGCGGTGCGCCTGCTGCGCGTCCTGCATCTCGTCGTTGGTCTTGATCATGTGCTCGCGCTCTTCATCCGAGTTGCTTGCCGCGGGCGCTTCGCCGGGCGTGCGCTTGGTCTGTGCGGTCGGCGTGTTCGCGAGCGCGTTCTGACCGGGGCCCCCGCAGGATGACGCGAAGAGCAGGCTGGCGAGGAGGATCTTCACGGAACGACCGTACTCCCTCCTCACCGTAGGGCAACGTAGCTCTCGGTGAGAAGACTCACGGAGTCGGATCGTCGTCGCAGAAGCAACACTCTTGCTCGCCGCTGGGTCCCAGCTTCTGCTGCGCTTCCGTCGTGCAGCAGCCCATGTGGCAACGGTCGGGGTCGTACGCGTGCGCGGGCTGGATCGAGATGTCGATCTCGATCCCGTCCTGGGTCACCTCCACGATGCGCACGCAGTGGTCACCGAACGCGTGGTAGCCGCGATCGCGAGAGTCGGGCAGCCACTTCTCGCCGAACAGCTCGATCAAGAGCATCATCGAGTAGCCGCCGTCCGCGA
>Ga0105048_10019251_pt1 | contig 10470 bp, 8 predicted proteins | sample MAT05_FD_78382 | JGI IMG/M metagenome (GOLD analysis project Ga0105048, IMG submission 78382) | Freshwater microbial communities from Lake Fryxell liftoff mats and glacier meltwater in Antarctica - MAT-05 | ecosystem: Environmental > Aquatic > Freshwater > Ice > Liftoff microbial mat | place...
CGTTTCTGGAAGCATTATTGCAGCGGCGATTGGTCGCCAGTGCGGTCACCCGGAAGCTGGTTGCGAAACATGGTGAAGCGCAAGTGGAAGCTCTACCAAAGGCATAATGCGAAGCGGAAGCTCGTTTTGTTAGCCCGACGCGCAAGCGAGGGAGTTCACTGATGGCTCCCTCGCTTGCGCGTCGGGCTAATAAGAAGTGCATAAACTATTCAACGTGAACATTGCGCTCTGTTATGTTGAGCTTAATCGTTCGATCTGCCTAGAGGACACAGTAAATGGCGGTATCGAGACTGGACACCTTCGCGCGCAAAGTCGCTGATGCTCTCCAAAAAGCACCCGCTGATCTCCAACTCCGGGTCTCAGAGTTCGCAGCCAACTGGGCGGTAGGCAGAACCGGCTTGGTCCATCCCTCGCTGAAGGACGGATTAGTAGACGACATCGCGGCACTTGTCGCCAAGCTGGACGAACAGTACTTCGTCCTTTCCGAGGAGCGCGACGAGGGGCGTGCCACCACGGAGCAAGTGGTTGAGGCCTTTGGACGGGCGCGGGCAGCCAATGCCGTCGAGTCCATGCGCCGCGGTGATCCGGGCGACGCGATTTACGAGGCGGCAGCGTCAGCCGAAGACTGGACTGAATTGCGAGATGCGGTGTTGTCGCAGTTGGGGTCAGATGTTTAGGCCGAACCGCTCTCATGGCCAACCGACTTGAACCTCACCAGCCTCACGACTGCATAACGCCCTCACCCCCAACCCCTCTCCCTGCTATCCGGAGCCTGGCGGCTCTCGGCGGGAGAGGGGTTGGGGGTGAGGGCCTCCCCTGCTGGAACACGACCAGACGCACGGTGGGAAACCTTTCACCCGTAATGTTCGGCAGTGGGCATCGGTCGACATACAACACACTTCATCGCCGAGAATCTATTCCGGGACTTACCGCAGGTGTCGCGGGTGAACATTGCTCTCTGTTATGAATCTGTATTGCCAGCCCGGGGAGGGTGCGAAACCTACATCGGTGACCTGTCTCGTCGATTGGCGAAAGATGGCCATGGCGTGCATTTGTATGCCTGCCGCTGGGATTCCGCTGCACTGCCAGAATCGTTGACTTACCACAAACTCGAATCGCCGAAGGGGCCGAGGTTCCTCCGCCCCTGGCGTTTCGCCAAGGCTTGCGAGTTGGCCCTGGCGAATGCCGGGCACGATGTCACGGTTGGCTTCGATAAGACGTGGGGGCAGGATATTCTTTACCCGCAGGGTGGGTTGCACGCAGCCAGTCGCAAGCACAACCGTCGCAAGCACGCCAGCGGACTGCTTCGATTGATGGCGGATGTCGGCAAGGCGCTCGACCCGGCCGCGTGGTCGTTCGCCCGGCTCGAACGCAAGCAGTACCTCGGCAAGAAGCGGTCGATCGTCGTTGTGAATAGCCGCATGGTTCGCCAGCATTTCCACGATTACTACGGCATTGGCCCTGATAGTGTGCGGGTGATTCACAGTGCCATCGACCCGGATCGTTTCCTCGCGGATGATCGCACTGAACGTCGGCAGGCTGAGCGCAATCGTTGGGGCGTGAATGCGGACTTACCGGTCGGCCTGTTCGTGGCGATGAACTACCGCTTAAAAGGATTGACACCATTGATCCGCGCGGTCGCAGCGGTTCCCGCCGATCGAAAGTTCCGCATCGCGGTGGTCGGCCATCCGAAGTTTGCCAAGTACGCGCGACTCGCGGAACAACTCGGCGCTGCGGAGCGAATGCTATTCCTCGGCTTCCGCGCCGATCCGAAAGATGCCTATTTCGCTGCGGATTTCCTGGTTCATCCGACGTTTTACGATCCTTGCTCGCTGGTCGCACTCGAGGCACTGGCGTGCGGCTTGCCAGTGCTGACAACGCGATTCAACGGAGCCAGCGAATTGTTAACGCCGCCGAGTGATGGCCTCGTGCTCGACGACCCGCACGATGCGAAGTCTTTCGCCACCGCCCTCGAACAGATGCTTGATCCGGCCTATCGTGCCACGGCAAGCAGCGCCGCCCGCGCGGCTGCTGCACGCTGGACCTTCGAGCATCATTATCAAGCGTTACTAGCAGTCTTCGCGGAGGTGACCGCGAAGAAAGCAGTATGAGAAGCAAGTAAATCAATTGCGGCTATTGCTCAGGCTCATGAACAAGCGGATCATGTAATAAAACATGAGCGCGACGGAGGCGAACAGGGCGAGGGCGGCTCCCACGTGTTGGCCGGGGCCATAGTGGTGCATCACGTTCGAGGTGTCGTACAGAATGTACGCTGCGGCGAGAACGAGCATGATGACCGTGAAGACCAACCCCAGCGAGAAGCCGAGGAAGACCGAGGCGATAATCAGGCCGAGTGCCGCGAACGAGGCGACGACGAGGAACGGCCGCAGGAAGGAGAAGTCCGCGCCGGTCGCCACAACGGTAAAAGTCAATGCGCCAAAAACCAGGAGCGTACAGATGCCCGCTTGCAACGCGAGCTGCTTGCCAGCATACTCGGGGAAGGTCTCGCTGATGACCAGAATCGGCAGGAAAATGGCCGCTTCAAGCACGACATAGCCGATCAGTCCAAGATATTGCACGGGCACGGGCATGTTGGATCGGGCCATGTACTGGGCCGCGTAACCGCCTGCGATGAACGCGATCATCAGGCCGATCCAGGCGACCTTCGAGGCGAACATCGTATTGACGATACTCAGCCCGGCACCGGAACTGATGAGTACGGCTTCGATACCAACGAAGAGCAGAATCGCCGCGCCAAGGTGCAAGTAGGTGTTGCGTAGGAAACGGGCTCGCGCCGTTGCTGGCGAGTCCGCCACGCTCTCGGGTGCGTAGGGGTAAGTATTTTCCGCGTACATGTCAGGCTCCGGGGAATGTTAGGCCGCGACTTGCGGTCGCCAGTATTGTACGAGCAACGGCTACACGAAGAATAGTGATATTCCAAACGGGTATTTAACGTGAAAGTCCAACTCCACGCGATTGAGTCGATGCCGTTCGCGGAGAACTCGTACGTCGTATGGGTCGAAGGCAACGATGCGGTTGTCGTGGACCCCGGTTTCGAGCCTGAGTTGATTCTGGAATTTCTCGCGCAGCGGAAGCTCGGTGTCGCTGCGATTGTCAACACACATGGCCATAGCGACCATATCGCCGGTAACGCGGCGATGAAGCGAGCGTATCCTGCCGTGCCGATTATCATTGGTGTGCGCGATGCACCCATGCTCACGGATGCCAAGCTGAATCTGAGCGCTGGCTACGGCTTCGATGTCATTAGCCCGCCAGCCGACCGCACGGTCACCGGTGGAGATGTCCTGACTCATGCGGGCATGGAGTGGGAGGTGCGCGACTTACCCGGTCATTCGCCGGGGCATGTTGTCTACTTGGTACGCGGCACCACGCCGCTGATGGTCCTCGGTGGCGACGTGCTTTTCGCGGGCGGCGTTGGCCGTTACGACTTCCCCGGTGGCAGCTTCAATCAATTGCGATCCGGCATCCGAAGCCAGCTTTACACACTGCCGGACGATACCCAGGTCTATCCTGGCCACGGGCCACCAACGACCATTGGCGTCGAGAAGCGAACCAACCCGTTCGTTGCTGGAGACGATTAAACATCATTCTAAATGGCAGTACATAGAGTCCCGCTCGGCTCGCTGGACCTATCAAGATGATTTTACGATGTCCAGCTCGGCTTGCGGGACCTACCAAGATGATTATTTCCGATCCGTAATCGTGAAGGAGAGAAAGAAGCGTTTGATGTGAGGGTATTCTGGTCGCATGGCACCGCGCACGACGAGAAGATAGACACGTTGATCGGCGAGGATGGCGCGAACGATGACGTTTTCGATGGCGAACACACCGTTGTCGATCAAGACGTCCAGCGCTGGCTTGCCCTGGTGCAAGGTTGCAACGGAGTTCGCAAGCACTTTGAGGTTAAGTTCTTTCTTGATCGCGTCGGCCAGGATCGTTTGTTGGTCGACTTTCTTTGGCTTGCCGGGCAGGTCGAAATACTTAACTTCGTACTGTTCATTGCCGAAGTCGCGGCTGCTAACCACGCTGGTGATCTTTTTCCCGTCGCCCTCGTCAAACGCGGGGTGATCGATTGGGGCATCGCCCGGCATATTGACGCGAAAGCCCCCTTCTGGTCGGTTGATCGCATGCGTGATCGGTTCAAAACTCTTCACGATATATTTGCAGGCGTAGGCGACGACGACTCCGAGAGCAATCGCAGTCAGCAGAAGAAAGAGCCAGACGCCGGCGTTGCTTTTCTTACGGGTCGGCGACCGATCACGGCCGTCGTCATCTAGTTCCGGTCGTTCCGGTCGGGGTAGGGCTCGGCTTCGTTCGGCTTGCGGTTCCAGTAGTTCCTGCTCTCGGGATCGACTGACACCGGGCGATGCCGAGTTAGGCACTTCAAACACCAGGCCACAGCCGCCGCAGCGCACGGACCGACCCCGAAACTCGATGGGAACTTCGAGTTCATTCTGGCAGCGCGGGCAGTAGACGAATTCAGTCATGACGAACCAATGGTGGGTGCCCAATACGAAAACGCCCGACACGCACTAATGTACGGCGACTAACATGGAATGATATCATCTACCCGAATCACTGGCGATTGGCAGGTCGATTTTGAAGTGTACACCGCTGGGCGATCAGGCCGTGATTGTCTACCTGGCCGATGAATCGGCTGCGGTGCGGTTCACCGCCTCGGTCCGAGTTGAGGCACCGGGCTGGTTGCAGGATGTCGTGCCAGCATATGCCAGCGTTGGCATCTTCTTCGATGTTGCAAAAATCGGTACGCATGATGTGATCGCATGGTTGGCACAAGTGGAAGTAGTGGCGGATACGCCTGCAAACTCCCAAAGTCACATCATTCCCATCTGTTATGAAATGGGGCTGGATGCTGCCGCCATCCGAGATGCTACCGGGCTTACTCAGGACGAAGTGATTCGCCTGCATTCGTCGGTCGAATACAGTGTATATGCAATCGGTTTCGTGCCGGGCTTTCCGTACCTGGGGTATTTGCCGCAACCGTTGGCAGGAGTGCCGCGGCTGGCAACGCCCCGAACGCGAGTCGAACCGGGAAGCGTCGGCGTGACAGGAAAGCAAACCGGCATTTACCCACTGGCCCGCCCCGGTGGCTGGCACCTGCTCGGCCGCACACCGCTGACGATCGTTGACATCCAGGCTGGCTACTTCCCCATCCGCGTGGGCGATCGAGTCTCGTTTCGCCGCATCGACGAGGCGGAGTTTAGCCGATTGTTGGGCAAACGGCTACCGTCAGGCTTCACTTCCTGACTGTCAATTAAGAGCAAGAAGGCGAACCACGAAGAACATCGGGAACACAGAGATCACGATAATCCACACTGCCATGACAATCATCTTCTCCATTTTCTCTTTGCATTCTCCGTGTTCTCCGTGGTTCGTCCCCCTCAAAATGTTGGTTCAGGGCTATAATTCGTTCTTGGGGAAACCGGCCCACAAAGGTCGTTCCCATCAGGTACGAAAGTCTAAACCCACCATCGACGAGGACTTTCACCCCGCAGATGCTAGAACATCATCGTCGCACCACCCCACGGCCCCGGGTTAGCCAATGAGTGCATCAATATGAGAACACGTTGCATAACAATTGTCCTATTGGCCCTATTCACGTCAACATCGATATTGACTGCCGCCGAGCCGACGCTTCGCAATATCAACATCCGTGGATTGCAGATCGGCGGCAGCACCGTAATTACCATTGATGGCGACGACCTGAGCACGACGCCGAAACTGCTGCTCCCCTTCGCCGCCAAGCAAGTCCTCCAGCCGAAATCGACCGAGAAATCCGCGACGTTCGCGGTCGCGCTCGACGACACGATTTCACCTGGTTTGTATAACCTGCGGGTTGTTACCGCGAATGGCGTCAGTCTGCCGATGGTGATCGCAGTCGATCGCTTGGCACAGGTTCCCTTCGCCGAGAAAATTACCAACTTGCCAGCCGCCCTTCACGGTACGCTCGCAGGCAGCGCCACATTGCAAACCAGCTTCGTCGGCAAGGCGAAACAAGTCGTCCGCATTGAAGTCGAAGCCCAACGGGTGGGCAGCAAACTGCGACCGATCGTCCACATTAACGATGCTAAACGCAAGCAACTCGATTGGGCTTGGGGCAATCCCTCGCTCGGTGGCGATTGCCGCCTCGAAGCGACGCTGCCAGATGATGGCACTTACACCGTGAACATTCACGATGCCGAATACAACGCCGCATCGCCGGGCCACTTCCGATTGAAGATTGGCGACTTCAACACCGTCGACCGCGTCTTTCCGCCCGTCGTGGGTGCTGTTTTCAAATCGGTCGAGCTGATCGGAACACGTGGCTCATCCATGCTCGACCTTGCGCCGCCCGGTCCCGGCGGCATCGTCCGACTTCCCTTACCAAAAGACGGCATCTGGACCGGCTTGCAGCCGTTCGTCACCGCCAGTAATCGTAAGGAACTCATTTACAGCCCGAATAAAGATACCAAGCCGGTCGAACTCGATGCGGGCATACTCGCTATCAGTGGCCGACTCACTTCAAAAGATGAAGAACACGTCTATCGTTTACCCACCACGCCCGGGACGAAAGTGCGGCTGGAACTGCTCGCCGAACGGCTCGGTTCGCCGCTCGATTTGTCGCTTACGATCCGCAGCGAAGCCGGCGCTCAACTGGCCCGCGCTGAAGATGGCCCCGGCACGCTCGACCCGGTACTCGAATACACCGTGCCGGACAAAGTCACCGCCGTACTCGTTGCCATCCTTGATTCGCAGGGCCGTTGTGGCCCCAGCTGCATCTACCGCATGACCGTCGATCCAGGAACCACGGCTGAACTACCACAATCCCTGCGACTCAGCACGATTTCGGGCAGGCTCACGATACCTATTGGTGGCAAGGTTCTCGTGCCTGTCCTGGCGGAACGAACCGCGATTCCTGGCCAGATCGTGATTGCCGCAGATGGTTTACCCATAGGCGTGAAGTTGAGTAACGCCATCATTCCAGATGGTGCTGATGGCACACTTGTCGAAGTTAACGCATCGACTGGCACTTTCGAGGCAGCAATCACGACCTGGAGAGGGGTGATCGGGTTCAATCGACCGATCGTACAGCGTGGCCATGCGATGGAGAAACTTCAGCCCTGGCTTGCCGAAGAACTCTCTATCGCATCCGTCCCGTCAAGCCCGCCATTCTCACTCGATTGGACCTTGCCACCCGATGCGGCCATCGTGCCTACAGTGAAGTTCACTATACCTGTGAAAGTGACAAGACCCGACCCGAACGCGCCGGTCCGGCTAACACTATTGACCAGTCAATTCGTACCTTTGGCGAACAACTTGCCCGATTCCACAAAGGCAATTCGAATCGAGAAACCGGTGGAAATCGCTGCCAAAGCAACTGCGGGTGATGTCGTTTTACTAGTGCCACCTGATTTGCCATCCACGAGCTACGACCTAGCCATCCAGGGCGAATTGTTAACTGCGGATAAGAAGACGGTGCTGGCGACTGCGTATACACCGATACGTCGTTTGCCAGTGCGGTTGCCGATTACGCTGACTGGTTCGCCGAAAGCAGTTGCAAAGTTGGACGCGAAAGTCGGATTCGTGGCGGAATTGACAGGTACAATAACCCGCGAGCCCACCATCATTGGCGAAGTGACGCTTGCAGTGACGGGCTTACCCGCAGGTGCGCGGTTTGAAGCGAAGCCCGTGAAGGCGGACGCCAAGGACTTCTCGGCGAAGCTGATCTTCCCTGCGAACCAACCGCCCGGCGACCTCACCGGCATGAAATTAGGTGGCAGCATCGCACCAGATACCAAGACACCGGCGGTCCGTGTGAAGAGCCGCGAAGTGGCATTCGTGGTCACGATCCCTCCGCCCGAGAAAAAGTAGAGAATCGCAGTTGACAGATGTACACTTAACGCTAAGCTGACGACGAGAAACCCAGACTGGAGGGGTGACATGCCCCGATTCATACTCGCATTCATGATTCTTGCGGTGTCGGCGATGGTTGCACCCGCTGCGGATGCGCCGGTGGTCGCTGCCGTGGAAGTATCGCCATCAACTATTGAAATTCTTAACCATCGCCATCCGCACTCGGTACTAGTATACGGCACGAAGGCGGATGGCTTCTCTGTGGACCTGCGGCCGTTTGCATCGTTCGTAAGTGCGGATGCCAAGATCGCCATCGTGGACGCCACCGGCTGGGTGCGGCCCATTTCGACAGGCAAGACGACGCTGACGGTGACAGTCGGCACGCAAACGAAAACGATACCAGTAAGTGTGACGTTACCCGCCGTCGAACCGGCAACCAGTTTCCGCCATGAAGTGATGCCGATTCTGACGCGGGCCGGTTGCAACGCGGGTGCCTGCCACGGCTACTCACTGGGTAAGAACGGCTTCAAGCTTTCCTTGCGCGGGCAGGATGCGGACCAAGATTTCACGGCGATGGTGCGGGACTCAGCCGGTCGCCGCGTCAGTTTCCAGTTCCCCGAGCAGAGCCTAATCGTCGCCAAGGCTCGCGGCGATACGGTCCACGAAGGTGGCGTTCGCTTCTCGCGCACCAGCTTGTCGAACGACATCCTCGTGCGCTGGATTCGCGATGGTGCCCCGTCGGACCTTGCGGATAAAACCGAAGTCACCGGCGTGCGGCTCGTGCCCGACAAACTCACGCTGAAGCCGGGCGAGAAGCATCCACTGCAACTGCTTGCGACCTACTCGGACGGCAGCATCCGCGATGTGACCAGGCTCGGTGTGTTCGCTGTGAATAACACGCAGTTCGCCACTGTTACCGATGATGGTATAGTTACCGCAGGCGATAGTGGCGAAACGGTGGTGGTCGGCCGCTTCGAGCGCATGTTCGCAGCCACAGGTACCACGGTTTACAAGCCCGATCCGAAGTTCGCACCCACGCCTGTGCCCGCACACATAGTGGATAAGCACGTCATCGAGAAGCTCAACCGGCTTGGCATCCGCCCTTCGGAACTGGCCACGGATGAAGTCTTCCTCCGCCGCGTTTACCTCGACATTATTGGGTTGCAGCCGAAGCCGGATGAGGTGCGGGCGTTCGTCGCGGATACGAACCCGAAAAAACGGGAAGCGGTCGTCGATGTCCTCTTCGAACGGTCGGAGTTCGTCGACTGGTGGTCGTTGAAGTGGGGCGATCTGTTGCAGAACTCCCGCAATTCCGCCAGCCCCGCGTCCGTGTTCTTGTTCCGCGAGTACATCCGAGGAGCGGTGTCGGCGAACACGCCGCTCGACAAGTTTGCCCGTCAGCTGCTGACAGCCAGCGGCAGCACCACGGATGACCCCGCCGGTGTTTATTACACGACCTCCAAGGATGCAAACGACACGGTCGAGCGCACCACGCAGGTGTTCGCCGGCGTGCGGCTTCTCTGCGCCCGCTGCCATGCCCACCCGATGGAGAACTGGACGCAGGCAGACTACTTCGGCATCGTCAGCTTCTTCAATCAGGTGAGTACCAAGGCGGACCCACGCTCACCGAATGTAGCGAATAGCAAGGTAGTTCTCGTCAATGTGAAGAATGGTAATGCGACGAATCCACGCTCGGGTAAACTGCAAGCTCCGAAGTTCCTCGGCGGTGCCGAGCCGACCTTACCCGTGGATAGCGATCGCCGCGTGACCTACGCCAACTGGCTAACGGCGCCGGAGAATCCGTTCTTCGCCCGCAGTCTCACGAACAGGATATGGAGCTACTTCTTCCATCGCGGCATCATCGACCCCGTCGACGACATCCGCAGCACGAACCCGCCGATCAACCCGCAATTACTCGATGCACTTACCAAAGACTTCGTCGAGAGCAAGTTCGATGTCCGACAACTGATGAAGCGGATTGTCACTTCGGCCGCTTACCAGCGGAGCAGCATCGCCAACGATACAAACAAGCACGACGAACAGAACTTCTCTCGCTCGATCCCCCGGCGCATCCCTGCCGAAGCGTTGCTCGACACGCTGATTCAGGCGACTGGCGTGGCGGAAAACATCGCCGGTGGCCCGGCTGGTTTCCGTGCCGCGCAACTACCGGACGGCAACACGGATAACGACTTTCTCAAGTTATTCGGTAAGCCGCAGCGCATGGATGCCTGCGAATGCGAGCGCGACAACGGCTCGAATATGTTGCAGGCGCTGACCATGATCAATGGCAAGAGCATCCTGGCGCGAGTGAAGAACCCGGCCGCTCGCCCCGCCGTTCTCGCCAAGACAAAGCAGACTGACGTGGAACTCGTCACTCAAATTTACCTCTGGTGCCTCGCCCGCACCCCGACAGAGAAAGAGCGCCTAATCGCGGTTGGCTTCCTCAAGGAAGGGGTCCCAGATCGAACCGCCGCCATGCAAGATCTGATGTGGGCGTTGGTCAATAGCCGAGACTTCTTACTGTCGCATTGATCTTACTTAATGGATAGTTCTGCGACGCATTCGCAAAAAACCTTGCCAATTCTTCACCATCAG
>Ga0105048_10019252_pt1 | contig 10469 bp, 10 predicted proteins | sample MAT05_FD_78382 | JGI IMG/M metagenome (GOLD analysis project Ga0105048, IMG submission 78382) | Freshwater microbial communities from Lake Fryxell liftoff mats and glacier meltwater in Antarctica - MAT-05 | ecosystem: Environmental > Aquatic > Freshwater > Ice > Liftoff microbial mat | place...
AGATAGGCGAAGGCGGCTATGGACAGTATGTTCGTGGAGATGGCGACCCACTTGCGCATGCGTGGGGTAAATTTATTGAAGAAATATTCCATCGAGATGTGGATGCCTTGCCGCACTCCGTAGCCTGCGCCGATGAAGCTGATCCAGACGAAAATATAGCGGGCGAATTCTTCGCTCCATACAAGCGGCATATTGAAGATGTAGCGCATGAAGATCTGCAAGGCAACGGCAAGGCCCATGAGGGCGAGTCCGGTGATGAGCAGGATTTCTTCGAACTTACCCAAAAAACGCACGAGCCTTCCTCCGATCCATCAGAAAAAAAGACCCGGAACGACGCGTACGATCGTCCGGGCCGGGATTCACGGGATCAGGGTCACTTGACCGCTTGGATGCGTTCGTAGAGCCCTACGCCCCACTGCCCCTCGAACTGTTTGATAACCGGCTGGGTCGCTTTCCGGAAGGAATCCACGTCGGGCTGCACGACCTGCATTCCCTTGGACTGCATTTCACTGAGCCAATTCTTCTCTGCTGCCGCGACAGCAGCGTTGATCTTCGGCGCCACCGCTGCGGTGCTATCCATCAAAGCCTTCTGGAAGGCCGGGGAAAGCGCGTCGAACTTGCTCTTCGAGATGAATAAGGGGGTCAACTGCAGGACATGGCCGGTCAGGTTGATGTGGCTCTGCACTTCGTAGAACTTCTGGGTATAGATGGTCGGGATCGGATTCTCTTGACCGTCCACCACGTTCTGCTGCAGGGCGAGGTACACTTCGGACAAGGCCATCGGGGTCGGGTTGGCGCCCATCGCTTTGGCGTTGGCGACGGACAGCGGCTGGTCCGGAGCGCGGAGCTTCATGCCCTTCATGTCCTCGGGAGTCCGGATGGGCTTCTTGCTCGTCACGTAGCGCGTGCCGTAGTAGAGGGTGCTCAAGGCTTTGATGCCGGTGGATTTTTCGAGTCCGCCCCAGAGTTCCTTGCCGATGTCGCCGGAGAGGACCTTCTCGGCGTGCGCGAAATCGCGGAAGATGAAGGGGCCGTCGAAGATCAGGACGGGCTTGTAACGCTTGCCGATCTCACCGGGGCCGATGATGGCCATTTCAACGATGCCGTTGACCAAACTGTCGGCGAGGTCCTTCTCACTGCCGAGCTGGCCGGACGGATATTCGGTGATGATGAATTTTCCGCCGGTCTTCTCACTGACCATGGCGGCGAGTTGCTTCATCCCGACGGAGAACGGATGGTCCGGCTGATAGGAATGGGCGGCCTTGTAGCTGACCGGTTTGTCCTCGGCGCCACCCGCCGGGAGCACGAACGCGGAAAGGGACAGGAAAACGCAGGAACTGAGCAACGCGAATCTTTTCATCTCATTCTCCTTTAGCGAAACTGGGTTGATATTACGACGTACGCATCCACCTGTAAATAATCTCGTCAGGCCCTTTGGCCAAAGACGTCCTCGGCGATTTCCAGGAACCAAGCCTCCAAGCGTTCGGAATACACTGCCAGGAATTTCGGGGTCAGTTCGTACAGCTTCTCTCGGCTCACGAAACGGTTGTTCTCGTCCCTGCGGCCGACAGATACGAATTGGTAATAATGGAACAATTTCTTGTCGGGATGCGGAGTCGGATCGGCCTCGTATTCTGCGATGCAATCCGCCGCGAAGGCGGACCCTGTCGCCGCTTCTCCCCTGACGAATTCGAGAACATCGGCGAACCAGAAATCGAAGGTCTCTTTCTGCAGCTCGTAGAGCGTCTGGGAGAACATCATCTGGAGCATCGGAGAGATCTTGAAATTGATCCGGCCGTCTGTTGCCCGCCCGAATACCTGCCGGGTCTCCTTGCCGAGGTCGTCGCCAGAGTGACAGTCCAGCATGAGATTGAAGGCCGACGCTATTTCGGAGATGATCCGTACCCGCTTCTCCAGTCCGTCCAAGCCGTCGGGGCAACGATAATCGGTACCCTTCTCGACGCCGAAATTCGGGGCGATGTGCGTGATCGGTAGGTGGCGGCGCTGCATCTCGACCGCAAGGAATACCACTTCCTCCGGGGAGCTTATGCATTCGCAGGTGGCGAAGTCGCCTGGGTTCTCGTCGATGGATAGTTCCATGTCGAAGGGCGTATCGCCCTTCAGTCCCTTCAAGTGCGCGTGGAGCGCTTCCACGGCATCAAGGGCTTTCCAATACTTTCCGACGAATCTGCCGATGTCCGTCTCGTCGAAAGCATAGTCATGGCCGCCGATCCGGCGCTTGCGTAGATGGTAGGCCAGGATATCCTTCTTTACGGTCTCGGAAGCCAGGACCGAATCCAGAAAGGCCACTGCATCGTTCGCGGAGTCCGTCTTCATCGCCGCATAGTTCAGGATATCCGAGACGTCCATGGTGTAAAAGGTGTAATGCCTGGCCGCCGTAATTACACGCTTGGCTCGATCGAGGCCTTCGGGGCCGCGCTTCACCTGGATATGGTCCGCGTCGGCGCCGTAGCGGGGATAGGTTACTGCCTTCAGCGCGGCAATGACACCGGCGTGCAGGAGGCCTTCGAAGGTGCTCCCGGCGTGGCCTTCGGCGATGGTGCCGAAACTGAAGAGATAATTCTCGTGGGCCGACTTGCCGGCCACGAGATCGTCCAACAGGTTGAGCTCGCGCAGCGAATTCTGGATAGCGTTCGCCGCGAAGCCGCCCTTCTCCATGGCGCTGAACGCCGCCGGCCAGACGGCCGTGGTATGCCGGTCGCCGATACCCAAGCGCGGGACGCAGCCCAGCGCGCGCGGAGCCTTCTCCGGATTGATGCGCGTGAGGTAGACGTCGAGAACTTTCATGTCCGTAGGGTACGCGGCCAGCTTGAGGCCTCCAGCCAAGGCTTCAGTCCCTATCGGCTCGCCGAGGACGGACGCATCGGCGTGCTTTCCGAGCACGACGAACACGTCCTGGCCGTCCGGCAACGAGGCCAGCAGGACGTCGTCGCCGCCTGAGGACGCATGCGAACCGGGGTACAGCGCGATGCCCCCCGCGCTCGGCAGCTCGGCACCGCCAGCCTTGAGGGCCGCCTGCTCCCAGAAGGGCTTCCCAGCCGCGGTCACCTGTTTCCAGGCGGCTGCGGGGTCCCAAGTCGTCGTATCCAACACCGCCGGATTCTTAGCCGGGTCGAGCGTCAATTTTCCGATTCTTAGTTCAGCCATTCGTCCTGCCTCCAATCTCGACCATCCGGCCCTTCACCATTTTGCTCATTTCCTCGTACATTCCGATGAACTGAACGAGCGTCTCGCGGACCGGCGCGAAAGCGGCGACAGCTTCCGCGTCGACCGGCTCGAGGGTGAGGACGCGGTCTGGTTTGCCGAAGGCGCCATCTTCGGGCGTCCACCAGGCCTGACGGAAGAGTTCGCTGTTCACGAGGACCTCAAGGTCCGCGCGCGAAATGTCCTTGTCGACCGCCTTCACATCGAGCGGACGTTCATGCGCGTCGTAGGCTCGCCGCACGTTCGGGAATACGGTGATGAGCGGAATGCCCCACAATTCGGAAATATCGGGGATCCAATCCTCGTAGATGCGCAGGGAAGCAATCATGATTTTGACCTTGCTCTTATCGACCCCGAGCCCGCCTTGGGCCGGCGGGGCGTACATGCGGGCGGCGGCTTTTCGGGCGACCTCGATTCCCGCCCAGCGCGCGGCTGCGACCCCGCCCGCGACATCGTTCTTCTTCAATTCATCGCGCACCGGAAAAGCGAGCCGGCCGTTCATGAGGGCGATGTAGGACACCAGCGCGTGGCCTGCCTGGAGTGCCCGCGCGAAGGGCAAGGCTTGGAAAAGGCTGAACGTCAGCGTAACGGTCACGCCGATGCCTTCGGCCGTGAGCTTCTCCGCCGCGTAGAGTCCGGCGGCCGTCGAAGGAACCTTGATCACGACGTTGGGGACACCGCCGAGCCTCTTCTCCAGTTCCGCGTAGATCAGCGTGGCGGCTGCGACCATCTTGGCACCGTCGTCGTGGGCGTTCGGGTTAACCTGAAGACTGACGTAGCCCTGTTTTCCCTCGGTGGTCAGGAAGATGGGTCGAAGCGTCCGGCAGTTGCCCTCCACCACCGCGATGGTCACGAAGTTGTTGATATCCTCGATGGCCAAGTCCAGCTGCGCTTCGCTTCCCGACAGGACCTCGGCTATTTTCTTTTTGGTCAGCCGCGAGGCGACGACCTCGTCGACTTTCTCGTTCCAATACGGGGGATCGATGTCCCAGGCCATCTTGATGAGAACGGGGTTGGTCGTGACGGCGCTGCCACCCATCCAGACGACGTAATCGAGGAAGGTTGCGTAGTCGTTGCCGATTTCGGTGGCAAGGCGGCCGTCCAGATGCGCCTTCGCGGCGGTTCGCAGGTTCGATGACCGGACCTCTCCGGCAACAGCGACCACGAAGGTGGGCAGGCCCTTCCCGCAGAGGGCGTCAGCGAGCTCGGCGATCCGCGCCTCGTCCGTAAGGCCTTCCGCTTTCAAGCGGGCGATGGCATCCTCGCGCAGCTGTGCGAGCAGGGTTGCCGTGGCCGAAGTGTCCCGCGCAGCCAAGGATTCGACGGCCTTCAGCGCGACGGCAGCCAGGCTTTCGACCTGCGCCGCGCGCGAAGCCTTCAGAAGTACCCATTCGGGGACGAAGGAAGCGAAATCGAGGGCGAGGAAAGTCAGGAAGCGCAGAATGCCTGCTTTGAGTTCCGGAGTCCCCGCTGCGAATTCGCTGTCGGCCCTGCGGATGAGCGCCTCGAGGACGGACGGTAGCCGTGCAGGATCGGTGAAGTGCAGCAGGGTCCCGCGGGCGGCGGCATGCTCACCTCCAGCGACGCGCTTCCACAAGGCTTCGAACATCAGGGCCTTTTCGGCCTCCCTCTCCTGCACGATCCGCTCGCGCTTCTTTTCTTCGCTGGTCATTTCCGGGTTCCCCTTCAATTATGCAGGAAGCCTTCGATCTTCAAGGCCGCGTCCCGGGAAGCCAGTATGTGATCGGACATGACTTTCTCTATCCGGTCCTCATCCTGCGAGAGCAGGGCGTCGACTATCTTCTCGTGCTCCTGGTTCGTATCGGCAATCCGGCGCGGTACTTTTCCCGCGAGTATCCGCATGCGCAGGTTCTGGTCCATGATGGACGAATACATCTGTACCAAGCGTCTATTGTCGCTCTTCTCGATTATGTAGCTGTGGAATTCCCGATCGTGCCGGAACCATTCCTTGAAGGACGATCCGCGCAAGTCGATGCTTGCGAAGGTTCTGCGGAAATTCTCGAGGACTGCGGCGTCCATGTTCTTTCCAACAGCGCGCGCGACGCGGGGCTCGACGATGAGCCGGATCTGGAAAACCTCGTAAATGTCCTTCAGGGATATCTGCGAAACGAAGGTGCCTTGGCGGGGAAATATATCGACTAAATTCTCGCGCTGGAGGCGGAGCAGAGCTTCGCGCACCGGGGTGCGCGAGGTGCCGAATTCGATAGCCAGGCGATCTTCGGAAACAACCGATCCCGGCAGCATATCGCAATTGACAATACGCTCCTTCAGCCGAAGATAGACTACCTCCTGCAGCGCCTGGACCGGCGGCTCCTTCACAGCATCCATCATTCGCTCGGCACCCTTTTCAATCTAGGCTGCACCTGATATTGCACAGATATATCAGAATTATTGAGTCGAAGAGCGGATCTGTCAACTTTTAACAGGACGTCGGTGAACTCGACGTCGGACACGCAGCGGGCTTAACCGAGCAGAATACTGCGCGCTCTTTGCACGCCCAGACGCGGGCTGGTGAGCACCGGGATGGCGATCTGCGACAGTAGGGGCTCGAGGGTGACCATGCTGCCCTGCGCCAGGACGATGATGTCGTTCTCCTTTTCGGCCTTTTTGAGCAGGTCGAGAACCAGTTGATCGTGCTTCTCGCGGTTTTTTTCCTTCATCAGGACGTCGAGCGCGCCGTCAGCCAGATAGGTCTTGATCTCGATCGACTTGCCGGCGTCTTGCGCTGCCTGCGTGAGCGCCGCCGAAGTCGGCTTCAAGGTCGCCGCGGCGGTCGCCGCCACACCGATACGAACACCGCCGAGCACCGCTTTTGCGGCCATACCGTCGTCGACCATGACGAGCGGAATGCGCACCAGTTTGCGCGCGCATTCGATACCTTCCCGGGTCGATGAGCACTGGCTGAAAATCAGGTCGGCACCGGCCGCTTCGGCGAAGATGCAGTATTGGCAAATGCGCTGGATGATCGAAGGCGTGATGCCGCGGTTGGCGTTCAGCGTGTTCAGCAAATCTTCGTCTACGAGATTTGAGATCGCCGCCTCGGGGATGATTTCCTTGAACAGGCGGTTAAAGGTTTCGAACGACACCATGCTGGTCTGCAGCAATACGATCTTTTTCATGTTGGCTTTCCTTGGCTGGGTAATTTTAAAAACACGACTCGTCGCGGCTTTCCCCCCTAGCTTAAGCGCTTGTACAATGCAAAACCAATGAATTAAACGCGACTTCCGATACCGCTTGGTGTATCGATTCTACGCCCGCAGCACGGCGGGAAACGCCTGACAGGGACGAACCCATGAGCCAGCATGAAGTCGCGCGCCGTGTGCGCAGCAAGCTTAAGATCCGCCACATGGAGTTGCTGATCGCGCTCGACGAGACGCGCAATATGCACCAGGCGGCGAGCGCGGCCAACATGACGCAGCCGGGCGCATCGAAGATGCTTAAGGACATCGAGTATCTGCTCGGCGTTCCCCTTTTTAAGCGCCTGCCGCGCGGCCTGCGCCCAACGCTTTATGGCGTCACGATGATCCGCCATGTGCGCATGGCGCTCGCCCATCTCGAACATGGCCACGAAGCGGTCGCCACGCTGCAGGCCGGTCTGTCCGGGCGGGTGGCGATCGGCGTCATCATCGCGCCGGCGCTGACGCTCGTCCCGCAAGCGATAGCGCGCGCCAAGGAAGAGGCGCCAAACCTGTGCATGGCTGTCGAGGTGGGTACCAGCAACGACCTTGTTGTCGGCCTCAAGCAGGAGCGCTTCGACTTCCTGATCGCACGTATTCTTGAAGGAGAGGACGAACCGGGCCTGCGCTACGAGGACATCAGTGAAGAGAACGAGTGCGTCGTCGCGCGCCTGGGACACCCGCTGCTCGAGCGCGATGACCTGACGCTAAAGGACCTGTCGCGCGCGAAATGGATCCTCTCGCCGCACGGCAGCATCCTGCGCAACCGCTTCGACATGATGTTCCGGCGCGCCGACCTCGACATGCCGGCCAACGTCGTCGAAGCGACGTCGATGGCGGTGGTCACCAGCCTGATGCAGCAAACCGACTTTGTGCACGTTATGCCGGTCGACGTGGCGCGCTACTACGTGCATACCGGGGAACTGGCGATCGTACCGATCGCGATTCCGTGCAAGATGGAGAGCTACGGCATCATCACGCACCGCGATCACCTGCTCTCACCCGGCACCGACCTCCTGTTGCGCCACGTGCGCAAGGTGGCGGGCGAGATCTTCCCGTGAGGAGGGGTCAGCATGGCGCGCCTGCGCCGTCGCGCCGGCGCATCATGGCCGGATTGCCGGCGACAGCAGGCCGAGAAGCGCCTCGCCCTGCCTCTGCTATTACGCCCCATCGCTGCGCGGGTGCGGGGTTCGTTTTCTGTCCATCTGCACTGACGATCAAGCTTAACGCACGACTTGCAGAACGATCGCCAACGTGATCGCGGACAGGAGCGTCTGCAGGGTGATGATGCCGGCCATCAGATGCGCGTCGCCACCGAGTTGTCGGGCAAGCACATACCCGGTCGGCGACGAGGGCAACGCGAAGAACAAAGTCAGAACTCCGGTCTCCATTGCCGGCAATCCCAGCGCCCGGGCAAAAGCGTACGCCACGGCCGGGACAATGACCAGACGGACGCCGCTATTGGCGACCACGGCGCTCGTTTCTGCCCTTAGCTCCTCGGGTTTCAGAGCGGCGCCGACACAGAGCAGTCCGAGCGGCAGGCTGGTGGCGGCCAATAGCGAAAGAAAATTGTCTGTTCCGCCGCGGAGCGACACCCCAGCGAGATTGGCGGCGATACCGAGCAAGCAGGCGACGATCAGGGGGTTCTTCACGATGATCAACGCCAAGACCCCGCGGCGTAGCGACCCCGCCGAGGTGAAGGCATAGACAGACAGCACGTTGACCGTCGGCACGGTGACCGCCAGCAGCAGGGCGACGAGCGCCAATCCGTCCGGGCCGAATACGCTGCCGACGGTCGCCAATCCGATATAGGTGTTAAAGCGCAGCGAGCCCTGCACGAAGACGCCAAAACGCGCCGATGGCCAGGCAAAAAAGCGGCGCATAAGCAGCAGTGCGATCCATGTCGCAGCCAGCACCAGACCGACGCACAAGGCGACACGGGGCCACGCCGGGTTGTTGAGCGGGGCTGTCGCGAGACTCTTGAACAGCAGCGCCGGAAACAGCACGTAATAGTTGAACCGCTCGGCGCCCGGCCAGAACGCATCGCCGGGAAAGCCTTTACGGCGAAAGGCGTAGCCGCCAAGAATGAGCGCAAACAGCGGCCAAAGAGAAGCAAGCAGGTGCGCCATGGGATGTCTGTTAGACGGCTCGGTCTTGTCGATTGCGGACGGCGCCGTGGATTGTAGCGGCAATCCGGCACAACAACCGTGCCGGCGTCGGATGGAACCCGCCCGGGTCGGCAGGCGAGTGCCGCCGACTGCCAGTTATCCGCGGCTACTGTCGCCTTCTCGCCGGCGCTGAGACGGCGGCAAGGTCAGTCAAGGTTCAGGGGGCACGCGATGACGGACCCGCCCGGCTTTCTGCCGCGCGTGGCTGACGGTTCGTCGCACGAAATCCTGCAGCTCAGGCCTTCTATCATGTTGCCCTCGACAAAGCGCGTGACCTTGCAGCAGACAATGTCGTGCGAGTGCGAGAGTTGGGACATCTGATTGCGCACTTCGCTCATCGACATGTTGAGCGCACGGGCAATCTGTGCGTCGAGCTTTTCGCCATGTTCTTTCAGAAAACGCAGGATCCGATTGTGCATGGTCTTGTCCTCCGCGCCGACGCCGTCAGCGATTGAATAATTGCGGCCGGTGTCAAACGCTGGCCAGGCGCAGCCGGTTCATAGCAGGACGACGTCCGAAGCGTCCACCACCACCCTGTAGCTCGCGCCATCAGGTCAGGTTGCCGGCGCCTGGTTTCACCTCGGCGACGACGAAGCAGTTCTCCAGCGCGTGCCGCTTGCGCGTCGCCCGGGTCTTGATCGAGCGGATACTTTTCGTTTGTCAGGATGACGTTCCGACCGACGTAGTGACTTAGCGGGCTGCTCATTATCGGTTCCACTGCGAGTAACTTTCCCACACGGCGGTGAGCAACCGGCGTGCCTGCGGCGGCGGCCCAAATGCCGAGAGAAATGACGACTTGCCGCGCCTTTAGCCGGCCGCCTATACGGGCTTTCGCCTCATCTCGTGTGGCGAAACGTACGCGCCCGAATAAAAAGACCGCCAATTCCGGACGGAATCGGCGGCTTTCTTGAGCGTGGAGAATCTCCGGCAGGCTACTGCCATCGGCAGCAGCGGGTCGCGCTAGCGGTCTTCGTTGCGGTAAAACAGAAGAGCGGCGACGAGCCCGACGAGCGACGCGATGCCGACGACCTTCCATGGGTTCTCGCTGACGTACAACTGAGTTGCATCGGCGGCGCTGCAGAGCCTGTCGGCAGCCACGCTGCGCGCATCGTGTAGCCGTGCTCTGGCGTCGCGTAGCTTCGCCTCGATCGTGCGGCGCGTCGCGGCGAATTCTTCGGACGTCGAATCGGCCAGCTCATGCAGAAGACTGTCGGAGTCGCTCACGATACGTTTCAGATCGGCGACCAGCATGTTCTTGTCCTCGACAAGCTTATTCATTGCGGGCATTTCGGAGCTCATGATCTTCCCTTTCAATTACGGAACAGGCACGGAACAGGCGCGCGGCCGGTGAGGCGGTGCGCGCGCCGGGACGAGAAAGCAAGCTGGGCGCGCTCGCTGGCACGCAGCGCTTCTCTGAGTGCATCCTATATCGCTGTAGCGAAGCGATCTGTACGCTAACGTACGCAGCATTCACTGCCTCGTGCCTCAGTCTAGGGAACAGACGCTGGTCATCGCATCGACCGCGGTCTTCAACCCAAGGAGAGATCAAATGTCAACAGGAACCATTCTGCTCATCGTGCTGGTCTTGGTACTCGTCGGCGTATTTCCAAGCTGGCCACATAGCCGCAGCTGGGGTTACGCGCCGACCGGCGGCGTCGGCCTGCTGCTCATCGTCCTGCTGGTTCTTTTCCTGCTGGGCAGGCTATAGCGGTCGCGCGCTCCTGGCTGCACTACGCGACCGACGCCAGGGCAATCAGTTCGTCGTCTGCAAAGTGCACGGAGTTGCGCCAACAACGTGAGCTTGATAGCGGGAATTGCTTTCGCGCCGAGCGGTACTTGCGCCAAGCTGGGTGCCGCTTTCAAGCCGGCGTCTTACCGG
>Ga0105048_10019257_pt1 | contig 10467 bp, 7 predicted proteins | sample MAT05_FD_78382 | JGI IMG/M metagenome (GOLD analysis project Ga0105048, IMG submission 78382) | Freshwater microbial communities from Lake Fryxell liftoff mats and glacier meltwater in Antarctica - MAT-05 | ecosystem: Environmental > Aquatic > Freshwater > Ice > Liftoff microbial mat | place...
CCAATACGAACGGGCCGTTCGTTTGAAACCAGATTATTCGGAAGCGATCAACAACCTCGGGACGATTTTCTATGCGCAAAAGAACTATCGCAAAGCGATCAGCCAGTACAAGCGCGCCTTAAAGGTGAATCCCAATTCGGCATCGATCTTCAGCAACCTTGGCACCGCGTATTTTGCCCGCAAGAAGTACGACGAGGCCTTTGACGCGTACCAGAAAGCCTTGTCCATTGATCCGGAAGTGTTTGAGCATCGCAATACCCAAGGTGTCCTGTTGCAGGAGCGGAACGTCACCGAACGGGCCAAGTTCCACTACTATCTCGCCAAGACCTACGCCAAGTCAGGGAACACGGAACGGGCGCTCGACTATATGCGCAAGGCGATTGAAGAGGGATTCAAAGAACGGAACAAGTTTGTGGAAGAAGAGGAGTTCGCTTCGCTTCAGGCCAATCCGGACTTTCAGCTTCTGTTAAAACTGGAAACGCGTGTCCTCTAAGGGATTCCTGGGGGCGATTCTCGTGTGCGCCTTGCTCGGCTGTGGCAAGGGTCCAGGGCGGCCGGCGGTCGTCAAGATCGCCCTGCTTTCTCCGCAAAGTCAGTCGTCGAGTGAGGGCGGACAGGTATTGCAGTCGACCCTGACGATGGCCTTTATCGGTTTGACCGACGCGATGGTCTTCTCACTCTCGAGCCGTCGCCAAGCGGCCGACGTTGCCCCCAATTTTATTCTGGAGCCCATCGCGGATCGGTCCGGTTTCTCGATCCAGATTTTCGATGGTCCCTCGCAGCGTCATATTGCGGAAGTTGTGTGTGCGGTGGCCGATTGTGCGCGTCAGATTGGTGAGGCGATTGGGGTGACTCCTCGGAAGCTGGCAGTCGTGGCGGCCGCTGTGCCAGCGCGGCCTACTGCCGAGGGGTTTGCCGAGTTGGCGGCACGATCTCCCGAGGATGGAACGATTTACGAGCAGTGGTTCAACTACTTGTTAAGCCAAAACCGCCGCGAGGAGATCGGTCCCGTGATCGCTCAGGCCTTGCAGCGAACGTGGCCGCCGCTGGAACGCGCCCAATTCGAGGTTCTGCGGGCAACGATGAACGGTGACGTCTCGGCGCGGCTTACGGCGATTGGTGCGGTCGCCCGCGCTTGGCCGGCGAACGTCCCTCTTCAGATACAAGCGGCCGATGGATTGAACCAACGGCGGGACTTTAAGGGCGCGCTACCTCTTTTGCAGGCGGCCGTAAGGGCAGAGCCGGATAGTTTTCAGGTGCTGTCGAACTTGGCCTACACTCAGGCCTTAGCGGGAGATTTTTCGGCTGCGCTGCAGACGGTTCAGGTCAGCACTGCCACCGCTAACCAGCCTCTCCGGTCGCTTGATTTAGAAGGGGATATTCGTTTCCTGAAAGGGGATTTCAGTGCTGCCGAGACTGCGTACTTGGCGGCAGCCGAAAAGGACGCCGCGTTTGAGCTTGGCCGACTGTTCGCCAAGGCTGCCGAGGCGGCGCTGTGGCAGAATCAAGTCGAGCGGGCTGACGGCCATATGCACCGTTTTTTCGGGGTTTATCAGAAGGGGGTACCGGCCGGAATCGCCATCGTGCAAGGTCTGTGGCTCTGGCGCATCGGCCAGCGGGTCGAAGCGCGCAGGCAGGCCGAAATGTTGCCGAGTATTAAGCCGCTCTTCGATTTCCTGGCCGATCCTACGCGAGGCGGTCCTCCGCCGGCGGGTCCCGCGCTGCAGGCGTTGGCCCAGGGCCGCGCGCCTGAAGCCGCTGTCGCCCTGGCCGATTTTATTCGGCAACAGCCGCTTCCGGTCGGGATCCGTTGGGATTCCGTGCTCGCGGTCGCGCTGGCCGAGGCTGGAAAACCGGCCGAGGCTTGTGCCCTGCTCTCGAACTGGGGCCTCCCTCCGTCGCCAGACGATTGGTCGCCGGCGGCCGTTTGGCCTCGACAACTTTCGGTGCGGGCGACCTGCCTCCAAAAGTCGGATCCAGCCCGGGCGGATCAACTCCGCCAACTCGTCGTCAAGCTGACGCCTCGATAGTTCTATGCCGAGCGGGTGTGGAGCATGATATTGTGACCCTCGTGCGCCTCTCGCTTTTTCTCTTCACCGCCGCCGCGCTTTCGGCCGCCGATTTCCCTTCCGCGGAGATCACGAACGGGCAAATTACGGCTAAGCTGCTGCTCCCTGATCCCGTCAAAGGATACTATCGCGGCACCCGCTTTGATTGGTCTGGTAATATGCCCAGCTTGCGGACGAAGCATCACGAGTACTTTGGACAGTGGTTTGAGAAATATGATCCGCAGTTGCACGACGCGATCATGGGTCCGGTCGAAGAGTTCAAAACGAACAACGCGGGACTCGGCTACGACGAGGCGACTCCCGGCGGGAGTTTTGTCCGCATTGGGGTCGGAGTGGTGCGTAAGCCGGAAGAGAAGGGCTACCAGAATTTCAAAACTTATGAAATTCTCGATCCGGGTAAATGGACGGTGAAGACTGGTCGCGACCGGATCAGCTTTACCCATGTCCTCAGCGGACCCAACGGGTATTCGTACCGATATACGAAGTTGATGGTGCTGGTCAAAGGAAAGTCGACGATGCGCATCGTTCATCTTTTGGAAAACACCGGACGGAAGGCGATCGCTACCCAGCAATACAACCATAATTTTTTCATGATCGACGGCCAGCCTACCGGGCCCGACTCGGTCGTCCAGTTTCCGTTCGAGCTCCAAACGACCAAGGCGTTTCCGAACAATTTGGCCGAACCGCGCGGTAAAGAAATCCGGTACACGGCTGAGCTGAAGAAGGGCGAAAGTACTTACGGCGAGTTTGCGGGGGCGCAGGCCTACGACGTCCGCATGGAGAATCGAAAGGCCAAGGCCGGCGTTCATATCCGTGGTGATGTCCCGATTGCTAAGCTAGTTTATTGGTCGATCCGGAGCACTTTTTGCCCGGAGCCTTACATCGACATTGCGGTCGAACCGGGCAAGAAAACCCGTTGGACCTATACTTACGATTTCTACGATATTCCGTGATCTCTCGCCGCGCCCTTTTCGCAACTCCGCTTAGCTTAGCCGCCGCGTCGCCGACCCGGTTCGAACTGGGCTGTACGACGCTGCCGTACTCTGCGTTCTCGTTCGCCCGGTCGCTAGCCGGGATCCGCTCGGCTGGCTTTGAGCGGGTTGCTTGGGGCGTCAGCCACGAGAGGCGGCCAGTGCTCGCGCTGGACGCTTCGCCCGTCGTTGCATCGGCGCTGGCCCGCCAGACGCGGGATGCGGGACTGAATCCGGTGATGATGTTTTCCACCGTGATGCTGGAAGCTGAGGGGGCGGGCGGCGCGCATCGGCGGCGGGTGGACCAGGCTGCCGCGGCCGGAATCCGCTTCCTGCTTACCTTCGGCAAGACCGCGCCGGGGCAGTACGATGCGGCTGTAGCCGCCTTGCGGGAGGTCGCCCCGCATGCGCAGCAGGTCTTGCTCAAGCAGCATGGCGGGAACACCGCGACCGGGACCGACTGCGCGAAGATGCTCCGCGAGGTCAACCATCCCGCGGTCCAAAGGGGCTATGACGCCGACAACGTGCTTGATTATGAAAATCACGACCCGCTGCCGGACATCGCCGCTTGCGTGCCGGACATTCGAGCGCTGTGCCTGAAGGACCATCGGAATACGCCGAAGGACGAAGACTGTGCGCCGGGTTTCGGGGAGATTGATCATCACAAGCTGCTGCTCCCGCTTCGCCGGACGGGCTTAACGCTCCCGCTGGTTTTCGAGAATATCTTCGCTCCGCTCGTGCGGCGGCCGACGGACCCGGCTGAACTGGATGAGTTGGCTCGTCGGGCCCGCTAGTATATGGAAACCGTCCTTAAAGGAATCGAGACATATGGATAGACGATCGTTTTTTCTAACTTCGGGTGTTGCTCTGGCTCAGATGCCGGTTACCCCTACTGCCGTGATCGGGGTAGGGAACCGCGGTTCGTACCTGCTTGAAAGCGTGCTGGCGCAACCGAACGCTAAGGTTGTGGCGTTGTGCGACAACAAGCCCGATCGGCTAGACAAGGCGGCAACGAAGGCGGCGGCGCAGACGCCCAAAACGACGACGGACTGGCGTCGGGTGATTGACAATAAAGACGTCGAGGCGGTTTACATCGCCACCCCGCCGCACTTGCATGCGGAGATGGCGGTGGCGGCGCTGCAAGCCGGAAAGCATGTTTATTGTGAGAAACCGATTGGGGTGACGCCGGCGCAAGTGGCCGCGGTCGTGGCCGCGGCCCAAGCGTCAAAGCGGGTTTTTGTGGCGGGTCAGCAGTTGCGCTCTCACGCCCAACTGGCCGAGGCTGTCGCCAAGATTCACGACGGGATTATCGGCGATGTGTTGATGATCAAGGCCCAGCGCCATGCGACCTCGGATTTGCCGTACGACAGCACGTCGGCCGATTGGTATTACGATGTTACGAAGTCGGGTGGCTATCTTATCGAACAGTCCGTTCATAACTTAGACGTTTGTAACTGGGTGTTGAATCAGCGCCCGGTCAGCGCCAATGGGTTTGGTGCTACGCGGCTGCATAAAAACGAACCGGCGGGCCGGAGTATCTTCGATTGCGGGACCTTGAGTTACAACTACCCGGGCGGGGCGCAGGTTTCATTCACCCAGAACGTCTTCCATCCCCGGGGCATGCCGCACGGCGGCCAGTATGTCCTCGTGTATGGCAGTAAAGGGGCGATCGATTTGATGTACGCCTGCATGATGTACCCGTTGGGGGCGGGGGCGCCGGTGGAGATTGCCGCGAAGCGGGAGGAGGTCCCTCACGCGCACACCATCGCTTTTTATAACGCGATCCAACGGGGCGCTCCGCTACCGGCGGGAATCAAGATCGGGGCCGAGGCTGCTCTGACGGCAATTCTCGGCCACGAAGCGATGACCCGGCAGGACACGGTGACCTGGAACAGTCTCGGGGTCTCTCTATAGGATCATGGCCCTCGGCGCTCACGGGAAATTGACGGCCTGTGCTTGGATAGAGTTGACCACACCGAAATCAGGCGCTGCCACGTGGCAGGATACTGAGCGTGGTGCCAGCATCCGCGCCGCAGGCGCGTAGCTCCTTCCTCCTCAGCAGACATCCTTCTGTCGACACGATCGTGCGTGGCGATGCCGCGTGGCGGTGAGACAGAGGACATTGGAAGCGCAAGTCGTGTCGCTGGTCAACTCTTCGTGAGTATGGGTGGGTAACTTTGCGCGAGTGCCGAAGGATCATGGCCGAAGCGAGATGGAGTCGATGGGGTCTGGAAGGGCTTTTGGCTCCAGTGGACTCTCCATAGTCACGGGACCGCCCGCAACGGCCGGCGTCCAGTCATCTCCGTTGAGTGAAATGGCTCCGGCAAAAACTGCGGAGGCGGGAAGCGAGGCGGCGTCGCAGGCAACGTCGTCACCAAGGGCTTCGGCTGCTATCGGGCATGTTTTGAACGCATCCCGCTCGTGCTCTTCCGCTCTTCGACCTCCTCCGCCGGGGACCAAGACGATCACGAACGTGAACACAGTGGGTAACTCCTTGCGGGTGTGCCGAAGGATCAGGGCTGCTGGACTACTTGGGGGCTTTGGGGCGACGGGCCGTGGCTCCCCGAGTGGCGCGATCGCCCACCGGGTCCGGTAGTCCGTCCGGATCCGGCGGCATCACGGTTTGATCGTCCTGATTCGAAAACCGGAGGAGCCAGGAGGAGCTGCCATGGATGTAAAGGCGAGAGACCTCTCCCGCCAGGGTGTCAGTCCCGCCCGGCTCGATCCCCATTACTTGTGGGTAGTAACCAGGCCGATGGCCGATCTGGTCTCCAGATAGAATCCGAACCGGCTGCCCCCAGTAGCTCGGATCGGCCAAATCGATCGTATTGGATAGATAAATCCCTTCTTGCGGCCAGCCAGGCTTGCAACAGGCACGGTTCATCAGGACGACGTACCGTTCGAGGTACGTATTCCAATGCATAGAGGGTCCCCAGAAAGAGTCGGCATCTTCCCGCTGCCAAGCTCGATTTGCCCCGAAAATCGGTGTCATGTGTCCCCCGATACCGGGCTCGATCCATTCGCCCTGGTAGTACTTATGAACCGCTCCGGCCGGGTTCGCGCGATCGGCGAAGGCGAGTCTGGCGGTTACTACCCCTTGCTCGCTGACATCACCGCCGTAGTTCGTGAACAAAAAATAGAAGTACTGCTTCTGGCGATCCAGGACGACGGAAAAATCGCCGTGACCGGTGGCAAAAAAACCATTCTTTGCGTTGCAGTCCGGGGCATCTCCGGATTCGAGTACGATGCCGAGGTCAATGACGGAGGCCCCGTTATCGTAGGACACGACCGCGCCAATTTTTGGCGCGGTCAGATCGGATTTCCCGGGGCAGACGCCGCCGGGTTCGTGATGGTACCAGCCGTAAACCGTGCCATCCTCATCGCGCCAAGCGGCCTCTACCCAGACGGGGAGATGAAGTTGGCGGGCCACGTCGACTGCTTGGCTCGAAAACGGTCCAAATTGGCTCGGCCCCTGGCTGATCATCAGCGGATCGCCGGTCGAGGAAAACAGGTGCAGAGTTTGATCCACCCAAAACGCCGAGGTGTTCCCGTCGATATGGGTCGGCAGGTCGACTCGCGACGCGGGCTCGACTACGACCTGCTGAGCATTCAGGCAGCTGAGCATCACTAAACCGAAAATAAAAAAACGAAGTTGCAATCGGAATCCTTCCTACGATGATCTGACTGGTTTCGCTCCAGGCCGGTTACCCGCTTTACGTTTCTTTACGGTGGTCACGGCGTTACACTGAGAAGTTACCCTCCTTGTCGAAGGGCTTTAACTCTTAACCCCCCATGCCAATTCGAGTTGCGCTCCACCACAAGACGACCTACTTTTATGATCGGCCGGTCACCCTCTCGCCTCAAGTCGTCCGGCTCCGTCCGGCACCCCACTCCCGCACGCCAATTCCTGCCTATTCGTTGAAGATCGAGCCGGGCGGCCACTTCATCAACTGGCAGCAGGATCCGCAGAGCAACTGGCTGGCGCGAATCGTCTTCCACGAGAAGGTGCGGCAATTTTCGGTGGAAGTGGATCTGGTAGCCGAAATGGTGGTGATCAATCCGTTCGACTTCTTTCTCGAACCCGACGCCGAAGAGTTTCCGTTTGTTTACGACGCCGGCTTGCAGCAGGAACTGGCCCCGTTCCGCTTGGTGGATGACGCCGGCCCCCTGCTGAAAGAGTTCCTGGCGACCGTGAACGTTACTAAGCGCCGCACGATTGACTTTTTGGTCGACCTGAATCAGTTGGTGCAGCGGCGCGTCAACTACGCCATCCGGATGGAGCCGGGGGTGCAGACGCCCGAGGAGACCCTCGAAAAAAACATTGGATCTTGCCGGGACTCGGCGTGGTTGCTCGTGCAGAGCTGCCGCCAGTTGGGGTTGGCGGCTCGCTTCGTCTCCGGGTACTTGATCCAACTCAAGCCCGATGTAAAGCCGCTCGAAGGCCCGGCGGGCACGGCCGTCGACTTCACCGATCTGCATGCCTGGACGGAGGTCTATCTTCCTGGGGCGGGTTGGATCGGGCTCGATCCGACCTCGGGGCTGTTTGCCGGGGAGGGCCATATTCCGCTGGCCGCGACGCCGGAACCGTCTTCCGCCGCCCCTGTTTCGGGCGGCGTAGATGAGTGTAAGGTTGAGTTTGCGCACGTGATGGAGATCACCCGGATTCACGAGGATCCGCGGGTGACGCTGCCGTACACCGACCACCAATGGCGCGAGATTGAAGGCCTGGGCTACCAGGTGGATCGCGATATCGTCGACCACGATATTCGGCTGACGATGGGTGGCGAACCGACGTTCGTTTCCGTGGAGGATATGGACGGCGATGAATGGAACACGGCCGCCATGGGGCCGAATAAGCGGCGTCTGGCGATGGAACTGATCGATCGGTTGCGGAAGCGTTTGGCCCCCGGAGGCCTGCTGCACATGGGGCAGGGCAAGTGGTACCCAGGCGAACCGCTCCCCCGTTGGGCGTTTACATGCTATTGGCGGGAGGATGGGCAACCGCTGTGGAACAATCCGGCGCTGCTGGCCCTGGATGGGGTCGATCAGGGTTACGGACCGGCCGACGCGCAAGCGTTTGCGACGAAGCTAGCCGAGCGCATCGGCGTCAGCCCCGATTACGTCAACACCGCCTACGAAGACCCGGTTTTCTACCTGCAAAAGGAACGCCAGCTTCCGATCAACGTCGATCCGGAAGACAACCGCCTGGAAGACCCGCAGGAGCGCGAGCGGATTCGGCGGGTGTTTGAGCATGGGTTGCACAATCCCACGGGGTTTGTTTTGCCGCTCCAGCGAGCTTGGACCCAGCGGGGGCCCGAGTGGCAGACGGGCTTGTGGATGCTTCGCGGCGCCAAGATTTTTCTGATTCCCGGCGACTCCGCGGTTGGCTATCGTCTTCCGCTGGCGAGCCTGCCGTGGGCGGAGTCAGGCCCATTACCCAATATCGTTACCGTGGACCCGATGGCGCAACGACCGGCGTTGCCGCCGTCGCGACCGGAGATCAGACTTCAGCCGGCGAGCCACGTCGCGCCCGCGGTCGATAAGAAGCCCAAAGCGGGAGAATCAGCCGATTGGGTGGTCCGCACGGCGCTTTGCATCGAACCGCGCAACGGTCAATTACACATTTTCCTGCCGCCGATGTCTTCCGTGGACGACTATGTCGACTTAGTCGGGGCGATTGAAGAGACCGCGACCCTATTGAACATGCCGGTGATCTTCGAAGGCTATACGTTGCCGCCGGATCATCGCATCAAATACGTCCGAGTTACTCCGGACCCGGGTGTGATCGAAGTCAATGTCCAGCCTTCCGATAGCTGGGGCGACCTGGTCCGGCATACGACCGAGCTCTATGACGACGCCCACCAGTGCCGTCTGGGGACCGAGAAGTTCATGCTTGATGGGCGGCATTGCGGCACCGGGGGAGGGAATCACATCGTGTTGGGCGGCCGTACGCCGAACGACAGTCCCTTTCTGCGGCGGCCGGACTTGCTGCGCAGCCTGCTTTCGTATTGGGTGAATCATCCCTCGTTGTCGTACCTGTTTTCAGGTATGTTTATCGGCCCCACGAGCCAGGCACCGCGCGTCGACGAGACCCGGGCGGATTCGCTGTACGAGCTCGAGATCGCCTTTAGCCAAGTGCCGCCCGCGGGTGGCAACCCGATTCCGAACTGGCTCGTGGATCGCATTTTTCGTCACATTTTGACCGATCTGACCGGGAATACGCACCGGGCGGAGTTCTGCATCGATAAGCTCTTTTCGCCGGATTCGTCGACTGGCCGCCTCGGCCTGCTGGAGTTGCGCGGGTTTGAGATGCCTCCTCATGCGCGCATGAGCTTGACGCAGCAGTTACTTGTTCGAACGTTGATTGCTAAGTTCTGGAAGATGCCCTATCTACAGGCGCCAGTTGCGTGGGGCACCCAGTTACATGATCAGTTTATGCTGCCGCACTTTGTGAATCGCGATATCGCCAGTGTGATGGATGATTTACGCGAGGCGGGTTACCCGTTCCGCACGGAGTGGTTTGCCCCGCACTTTGAATTCCGCTATCCGGTCTTTGGCCGGGTAAACTACCTGGGTATCGAGATTGAATTGCGTCAGGCCACCGAGCCTTGGTACGTGCTGGGCGAAGAACCGGCTGGGGGCGTAACTTCGCGCTTCGTGGATTCTTCGGTTGAGCGGCTGCAGGTGACAGCGACCGGAATGTTCGGCAATCGTTACCTGATCACGTGTAATGGGCGGCGGGTGCCGCTGCATTCGACGGGCGTCCAGGGCGGCTGGGTGGCCGGGGTCCGGTATCGCGCCTGGCAACCCCCGTCGTGTCTGCACCCGACGATTCCGGTGCACACGCCCTTGGTGTTCGACCTTTATGACACCTGGACAGGGCGCTCGGTGGGCGGTTGTTCCTACCACGTCTCCCATCCCGGCGGGCGGGCGAGCGAACAGTTCCCGATCAATGCCTTGGAGGCTGAATCCCGCCGCGGGGCTCGATTCTTCGGATTCGGGCATACGCCGGGGCCACGGCCGATGCCGTTAATGGAATCGAACCCGCTGTTCCCGTTGACACTGGATCTGCGCCGTTAGCGTACGCGGACTTCGAATCGTAGCCGATATGGGACTATGAAGAGGGTGCCTTTGATTTTCGCCCCGACCTGTTCTACCCCATGACTCGCTCCTTCCTCGATAAGCAGCAAAACCCCGACTCGGCTTGGCAATATGATCCCGAGGCGGGGTTCTATGATGAGGTATTGCAGGAGTCCGGGCAGATTCGGGGACATTGGAAAGGGCTGACGGCATCGTTACTGGGTCTGCGGGACGGCGAGTTCCGGGAACGTTGGAAAGAGGGTCAGCGGCTGATCCACGATCATGGCATCACCTATAACGTTTACGGCGATCCCCAGAGTACCGACCGGCCTTGGCCGCTTGATCCG
>Ga0105048_10019258_pt1 | contig 10467 bp, 9 predicted proteins | sample MAT05_FD_78382 | JGI IMG/M metagenome (GOLD analysis project Ga0105048, IMG submission 78382) | Freshwater microbial communities from Lake Fryxell liftoff mats and glacier meltwater in Antarctica - MAT-05 | ecosystem: Environmental > Aquatic > Freshwater > Ice > Liftoff microbial mat | place...
GATAGACCAACACTGGAAAGCATTGTCAACAGTGCCTCGACGGTCTATTCTCTGCCGCTGATTCACGATCGTCTGACACAGGCTATCAACAACCCACGCGCCTCGATTTCGGACATTACTTTAATCATTTCCGAAGATCAGGGACTCTGCTTCCGCATCCTCAAACTGGCTAACAGCCCCATGTTCGGCTATCACAAAAATATTGATACTATCACCAAAGCAGCAACCATCATAGGCACTCAGCAACTGCGCGACCTTTCGCTGGCAATTTCGGTAATCGGCATTTTCAAGGACATTCCGGAAGACATCATCACCATGACCTCTTTCTGGAAACACAGTATCAGTTGCGGTATTGTTGCACGCATTCTTGCTTCCTACCGACGAGAACCAAATGTTGAACGTTTTTTTGTGGCTGGTATACTGCATGACATTGGCCAGCTGATCCTCTGTACCAGTATTCCACTAATATTACGCAACTTATTAAAGCAAAGTAAAGAATCAGACAGAATGCTTTATGAAGTACAGCGCAGCGAACTTGGTTTTGACCATGCCGAAGTCGGCGGGGAGTTGCTTAAAAAATGGAAGATACCGCTCTTGATTTCCGAGCCTGTGTCATGCCATCACGATCCCCTGCACGCCACAATTTACCCACAAGACACTGCGCTTCTACATGTTTCTGACCTGATTGCGCACGCTCTTCAAGCCGGCTCCAGTGGAGAAAATTGCCTACCCCCGCTAAACACAGAGGCCTGGGAAATACTTAATATATCCGAAAGTTCAATCGCTGGAATTGTCCAGCAGGCTGATACCCAGATTGAACAGACTATGGATAGCATTTTCGGTGGAGCACACTGATGAAGAATACTCAGGACAACATTTTGTCGGAGCTTGAAACACTGAGAGATCGCAATCTGTTTCTGGAAGAGTGCAATCAACGTAACATCAATCTTCTTGACGTACTGGCCTCCAGCAGAGACTTTCAGGAAGACTTGAATAGCGAGCGAGATAACTTTTCCGTCTTCAAGGCAACTTTTCAGCAGTTGAAAAGACTACTACCCTTACAGAAAATGGCCTTTTACCTTAACACCGATGACAATAGCTTCGATCTGTCTGAATGCCTGCCAACCGATTGTCGCGATGAGATAGAACATGAGGTTGATCAAAAAATCAGTGATGGCAGCTTTGCCTGGGCCATCAGTCAAAACCACCCGCTTTTTGTACCAGCTATCAAAGAAGATCAAAGTGTAGTACTTCAGGTTATTGCGACAAAAAGCAGGGTCATTGGAATGTTTATCGGAATAATGCCGGATAGCAATAATATCATTGATGCGCCCTCACAGAATGCACTGAGCATAATACTGCTGAATACGGCCTATGCTCTGGAAAGCAACAGTCTTAACAATGTGATCAGAGACCATGTTCAAAATCTGGAGCATAAGGTTGAGGAACGTACAAAAGAGCTCCAGAATGCCCGCAAAACAGCCGAAACAGCCAATCGTTCAAAAAGTGTTTTTCTGGCTAATATGAGCCACGAGCTCCGAACTCCGCTGAATGCGGTTATCGGTTTCAGTGATGTACTTTTATCGCAAAGCTTCGGACCAATCAATGAAAGACAACAGGAATATCTTGGTTACGTTTTCCAAAGCAGTCGCCACCTGCTGGATCTGATCAATGACATTCTGGATCTTTCCAAGATAGAAGCCAACAAAATGGAGCTGCGGCTGACTGATGCCAACATAGAATCAATACTGAAAAACAGCCTGATAATGCTTAAAGAAATTGCCCATAATCGTAAAATACAAATCACACTCAATATTGTCCCATCTCTACCGACAATGATAAGAGTCGACGAGCGGATGATCAAGCAGGTCATGTTTAACCTGCTCTCCAATGCAGTAAAATTCTCACTATCATCCGGGCACGTTTCAGTCAATGCAGCCGGTGGTATCAATCTCAGCAGCCTCCCACAGAATGCTGTCTGCCTGCTTGGTGAAACAGCAAATCAGGTTAACAGCTATGTTGAAATTACTATTACAGATAGCGGCATTGGAATTTTACCGGAAGACTTGGAACGCATATTTAAACCGTTTGAACAGTCCGACAATTCAGCAACAAGAGAATTTGAAGGAACCGGACTGGGACTGACTCTCTGCAGAGAATTTCTGGCACTCCACAAAGGTACCATCTGGGCAGAAAGTGGTGGGCACGGCACCGGTAGCACATTCAGGCTGATTTTGCCGCAATAGCTAAACACAGGGTGAATATTTTGAATAACGATATCCCGGTCAAACCAAAATTAGTTTTGTTATGCGACGACAATCTGCTGAATCGTAAATTGATAACAGCATTTCTGCATGGCCCGGAATATAGGATTATAGAAACTGAAAAGGGATACGACTGCATCAAAGCGGCTATTGGCAGTCAGGAGCAAATCGATATAATTCTGTTGGATATCGGCTTGAAAGATATTAGTGGAGTTGAGGTTTGTCAGACCATCCGGACCAGCAACAAGGAATATCTGCATCACCTGCCGATTATTGCCTATACCGCCCACGCCATGGATGACGACTGCAGGGAATATCTGGTGAACGGATTTTCGGATGTTTTAATCAAACCAATTATGCAAATTGATCTTCTTCGCATACTGAAAAAGCACCTGGCTTGACTATACTGAAGGCCAAACCACATTACTTTTAATGGTTAAAACATACAAGGGAACCACATCTATGAAAATTATGATTGTAGAAGATGACATGTTTAGTCGCAAACTGATGGGTGCCTATCTGGAGAGCTACGGTAAGTGTGATCTGATCAGTAACGGCAAAGAGGCATTGGAAGCCATAGTTCTGTCACAGTTAGAGGGTGAGCGTTACAGGCTGGTCTGTCTGGACATCATGATGCCCGGTTTGAGCGGCCAGGAGGTGCTGCAGCACCTCAGAAGCGTGGAAAAAGAGTTGGGAATTACACCAGAGGAGGAGGCAAAAGTCATTATGACCTCTGCCCTGCAGGACTGTGAAAATGTAATGGGGGCTTTTCGGGAGCAGTGTGACGGTTATCTGGTTAAACCGATTGATAAAGAAAAATTGTACAAAATGATTAAAGACCTTGAGCTTGCATAAATTCATTTAAGTCAGACGGGCCTCTTGCAAAATGTAATGAGGAGCCAGTTATGCAAGGCGCAAGCAAACGAGGGAGCGATGCGTACCCTTATGTACGTTGAACTTCCGAGTGAGCGGCAACGAAGCAGAACTGGCCGCAGTAGTTTTGCAAAAGGCTCAGACTTCAATCCTTGACCGTCATGGCCAGCCAGATACCGCCCAGCGCAAAAATAAAATTGGCTCCCCAGGCTGCCACAACTGGCGGCAAGACACCACTGCGGCCATAGGACAGCAGTACCGCATTTACAACGAAGAACACAAAGCCGATGCCGATGCTGGCGCCGATACCGAGTGCTATCCCGCCTGAGCGGCTATTGCGTAGTGCAAAAGGAATCCCCAGGATAACCATAACAAAAGCCGCAAATGGTGCTGACAGTTTATTATGCATCATCGTTAAATATTGATAGGCCTGATAGCCTCCGTTCTGCAGGCTTTCAGAATATTCCTTCAATTTACGGTAGCTCAAATTATCGGCATTCTTATCCAATACCTGCAGATCATCAATCTTCAGGTTCAGGGCAATATCCATCGTATCCTTCTTTTGAATAACAAATCCCTTTCCACTGTAGAAATCCTTGATAGAGACACCATTCAAAACCCAGCGACCATCCTTTAACAGTGCCGAATCAGCATCAACGCGGCTGAGCGGATTCATGGCAGAATCAACCGTCCAGACAGAAACCCCCTTCAGTATTCGTGTTTGAGGATCAAAAAGTTGAGCTTGCAAAATCTGGGTATCTGAACGGAACCAGATATTGTTGCGCCTAAATACCGCATTTTCACCCTGTTTTTTTATTTTGACCCTTTCAAAGCGCATCATCCGTTCCGAGCTTTCGGGAACAATCAATTCTGTGTTTGTTAAAAGCAGCAGACAGATGGCAAGACTCATGGCCAGCATCGGTAGCGATATGCGATACAAACTGACTCCGCAGCTTCGCATGGCAATTACTTCGCTGTTGCGGGACAAAAGCCCCAGTGTCAGCAGTGTAGTCATCAAGATGGAAAAAGACGCAGTTTGGCCGATCATTTCCGGTAACTTCCAGATAAAATATGAAGCAATATCAAATAGTTCACCGCCTGCACGAAGAAAGCGGGGAACCCGTTCCATCATATCCAGCACAAGATAAACAGCCAGAAAGCTGCCCTGGCAGAGTGCCAGTAGACGGAGCCAGGTAACGGCGATATATCGGCTCAGTATTCCCATCTCAGGCCTCTTTCCGGAATAATCGTTGAAACATGGCCACGGTTGGCATCGGGATTTCGCGCTCCTGAGAGGCCATCCTTAACAGAAACCACCCAAGCGCCAGGAACATCACATTCGGCAGCCAGAGACCGACTAAGGCCGGGATATCACCTTTTTCCACCAGGGTTCTCAGTACTGAAAGCAGCACATAATAGGTAAGCAGTATGCCAATGCTGATGGAAAAACCGGCCGACTTGCCAGAACGTCTGTTCTGTATCCCCAATGGGATTGCAAGCACGGCAAAGACCAGGGAGGCAAAAGGCAGAGCAAAACGGCTCTGCAGTTCGGCAGACATTTTCAGCCTGGTCTGAACCGGTGTTGCAGGGTCTTTAATCCGGCTCTGTAATTCTCTGACTCCCATATCCAGCTCGTTATAGCCAATGCCACTTTTATTGTCAGGCCCGGCAATGGTCATGATGTATTCACTGAAGTTGACCAGTTGATACTGATCGGTTTTACCTGTTTTATGAATACTCCCCTGATGCAGAACAATGCGTATATCATTCTGATCAGCCACACTGCCCAGCACTCCGTTGGCAGCAAAGATCGTCAATGGCCTGTTTTTGTCCCGGCCATCATGTATGATGACGCCTTTAAGAGTATGCCGTTCTTCATCATAATGATCCGTATAGAGCACAACGCCCGGCATATCATCCCAGAACACCTTTTCCCGAATTGTTGCCGTAACATTTTGTTTGAGGACTTTAAAACTCTGTAATTTGAATGCGCTGTTACCCCAGGGCACACCATAAACGCTGATAACCAGTCCCAATACTGTGGCAACCGCAGAACAGATCAATACCGGTGGCAAGAGCTGCACAAGGCTGATACCGCCAGCCTTCATAACGGTAATCTCATTGTCAGCAGACAGTCGGCCAAAGGCCATTAAAACCGCCATCAAAAAGGCCATTGGCAGTGTAAACACCAGAAAAGACGGCATCAGATATGCGATCATCCAGGCAACATCTTCCAAGGGCACACCACGTGAAATCACCATATCGGTCAGCTTAATAAGGCGCCCCATCAGCAGTATCAGCGTAAAGACGGCAATACCAAGCAGAAATAGAGAAACAATTTCGCGGACTATGTAAAAGTTGATTATGCGTTTCATGGGTGGGAATGATACATGACTGGTCGGCCTGTGTAAAGAAAGCAGGGGAAAAGTTTAGAAACTACTTCAGTTCCCTGATAATTTCTGTCTGCCTTTGTGTGAGAAGTCTTCCGATCTGGTCTTCGGTAGTATTATCATGCTCGAAAGTTAAAATACATCTGTAACTCCTGACATTTTGTTCACCTCTGACAAACTTAGCCATGATACGTGCTTTGTGCGTTCCTTTAAAAGTCATAAACGGCATATCCATGTTCAAATAGAAAAACTTGAAGTTCCCCATCAGCTGCGGGTCCGGAATATCTACAGCACAACCGTGTAATGAGAGTTCACGCAGTTTTCCATTGAACTGGGTTGGACCGGCTTCAATGACTAAAGGAAACAGCGAATCCATTTTTACGCGGACCGAAGTTCTACGTTCTGAATAGACTTCAACATACATCAGATCAGAAATAACAACCTCTTTTGTATCAGGCTGATAAATAGCCTTTGCAAAAACATCATGCTTTAAAGCAGCAGACTGGATGATGGTATTATTGCTAAATGTTATGGCCCGGGCCTGTACTTCAGAAGCTCTGCAGGAGAGTGTATCTTCAAATGCGTAAGTAATAGTAGCCGGACTGACTATGGGTACTTCTTTGTAGAAATTGAGAAATCTTACTTCTGTCGGTTTCTCTGCACTGACAATAGCCAGCAGAATTTCAATAACATTGTCGTCGCAGTCATCTTCAATCTGACGGCAATACTCGTTATGGTTTATGTTGGTTTCACTTGTCAAATCACACCCGTTTATACTCAAACAATTATTTCGACAGAGCTTTTAAAACAGCCTGTTATTTTTCGATTTATACCACACAAAATCAGTTCATGAAAGCCTAAAGCAAGCAGAATAGCCTGTTTAAGACTGATTTGGACTAAAACAGTACTACAAAAAGCAGTATAACAAAAAAGGCCTGCAGAAAATTCCGCAGGCCTTTGAAAACTGTGTAAATGAAACTAGGTCTGAGCAGACCAGAGACCATGCAGATTACAGTATTCACGGGCGGTCAACTTTGCAGCAGACACATTGAATACGGCTTCAGCAACAGCACCAGGCTTAAGGAACTGACGGTAGGACTTGCCGTCGGCAATCAACTCAATCCACTCGATGTAATGTTTTTCTTCCATCGGATGAGCTACGCTTCCGACAGTAACCTTAACACAACCCTCACATACTTCGATAACAGGTACATGTTTTTCCTTAGCTGCATCAACAGTATTTTCAGTAATCAACTTCATGTCCTGACCACAACATGACAGTTGACCATCACCAGCATGAATAACTTCAACAATATTTCCACACAGTTCGCATTTGTAAACTTCCAACAAATTAGTCATTTTAAACCTCCTGATTTGAGTTTTGCCTTTGCAGGCACTGGTGAATAGTTTTTTCAACATCATTTAGATTTAGTTTGTGTTTATACAACTCAAACACGACAAATATAGTCTTCTTATACCTTACTTTTAAAAAAATGCAAGCAGCAAAATAAAAACGGGGTGCAAAATAGCACCCCCGTCTTTAACTACAGACAATTGGATAGTTTTTTTACTCTTTGCCGCCTGCTGCTGCCCATTTCTCTAGTGCACCAATTGTTACGGACTTAGGACGTTCCAGCGGATAAGAGAGAGCTCGATCCCAGGTGATGTTGGCCATGGTCCCCAGCGCGCGCCCTACGGCAAACAGTACCGTATAAAAATCAGCCTCTTTAACTCCATAGTAAGCCTGAATAATACCGGACTGAGAATCCACGTTTGGCCATGGATTTTTGGTTTTGCCATGTTGTGTCAGAACATCAGGTGCGGTTTCGTAAATTGCAGAAGCAAGCTTAAAAAGAGGATCTTCCTTGAGTCCCGGAGTATTCATACAAAATTCTCTTAAGGCAAGGTAACGGGAATCAGTAACGCGCAGAACGGCATGTCCGTAACCAGGAATTACCTGTCCGGCATTCAGCGTATCCCATAACGCCTTGGAAACATTTTCCTTAGTAGGCTCGGTGCCATCAAGCTTATTCTGGAAGTCGAGAATCCACTTCAAGACCTCCTGACTGGCCAGGCCATGCAGCGGACCGGCCAGACCATTCAGGCCTGCAGAATAGGAATAATAGGCATCGGAGAGTGCTGAGGCAACCAGATGTGTAGTATGGGCTGAAACGTTACCGGACTCATGATCCGAATGCACAATAAAATACATCCTGGAAACATCATCGTATGGCGGTTCAATTCCCATCATGTGGGCAAAGTTGGCACCCAAATCCAGCTCGGGATTTGAAGTAATAATGTCGCAGCCCTTGTAGAGATAGCGGTAGATGAAGGCGGCTATTTCAGGCAATCTGGCTACCAAGTCGCTGCCATCCTCATACATGTAAGCCCAGGAATCATTTTTGTTAAATTTGGGTGAATTGTAATAACGGGCAAATTTGGAGTCCCGCTGCATGGAGAGCACGGCAGTGGACAGCATGACCATCGGATGAGTGCCTACAGGCAGGGCTCGAATAACGTCAAAAACATAATAGGGGACATTGGCGCGTCCCTTGAAATCGTGCAGGACATCTTCAACTTCCTCGTCTGTCGGAATTTCACCGGTCAACAGGAAATACCAAAATGCCTCTATCGTCGGATAGGATGAATCCGGAGCTTTTGGCAGCGCTTCAATTGTTTCAGGAATAGTTTTGCCACGGAAACGAATTCCTTCATAGGGATCAAGACTGGAAATATCACTGACAAGACAGGTAATATCCCGTGCTCCGCCAATGCACTGTTCTATGGTTACGTCGTCAATCTTGACCTTGCCATGTTCTTTCAACAGCTCTTTGACACGCGGCCTGGTCTCTTCTATCTTTAGCTTAAGGGCCTCTTTCAGTCTCATCGCGTAACCCCCCTTCAGTTTTTGTGCTGCATTAGTTCTCCTGACAATCGAGAACCACCAGCTCATCACTTGTAAAAGTTAATTGCCTCAATCCGTCAGCACCGAGGAAAAAAGTGTCCTCAATTCCGACTGATCCAACTCCGGGAAAAACCAGCTTAGGCTCAAAAGCGAAAGCCATCCCGGTCTCAAATTGCATTTTATCAAATCCTCTGGCAATGAACGGGTATTCATCAATCTCAATGCCCAGACCATGACCTATAAAAGATACCTGAGCGCCACTGCCCCCCATGAAACTATCAACATAACCCATATTGACAGCCAGCTCAAAACACTCCGCATATACAGAGCCCCACGAGACACCCGGCCTGACAATCTGCTTCATTAAATCCCTGACTTTGAGCATATCATCATAGCCCTTGGCAAGGCTATCAGAAACAGGCCCAATGGAGAAGATCCGGGTCTGATCAACCATATAGCCGTCAATACTACCTGTAAAATCTATGACTATCGGTTCATTGCACTCGATAGTGCTTTTCCCGGCCCCCTGACCAAAAGCCGGATGCATGCCCGATCCGCCAAGCGGTGTATCGTTATAGGCCGGAACAGCCGCAGCAGCACCTGAAAAGGCATGCCCGAAAACCATTTCCCCATTGAAACTGCGCATGCGCATATATCCCATATGGTTGTTTATCCTGGCCACATACTCCAATTCGGCAGCCAGTTCAATCTCGGTCATCCCCTGACGAATAGCCTTACGGGCTCTCCGGAAGATTTTATCCACCTGTACGGCTGCCTCTTCCATGATTGAAACTTCATAATCTGATTTAATCATGCGCACCCTGCGAATCAGGTGTGTGGCATCGACATACTCGGCATCCGGGTATACCTTACGATATCTTTCAAAAAAACCGACCGGAACCACATCCAGCTCCATACCGATTCTGGCAGGCTCTTTGTAACCATATTCAGCCAATCTTCCGGGCACATCCTTCATGGAAGCAAAGGAAACAATCTCTGTAAGCCTTGACTCTTGACGTGCTCGCCCAAGGTCCTTGCGTACCATGTATATGGGAGTACCACAGACAGGAACGTACAAGTTGCCGCTCTGGGTTGTACCGGTGAAATAGAAAAGATCGGCGTTCTGAACAATGATAACAGCATCCAGACCATCCGCAAGCATGTATTGTTGAAGTTTTTTCCAGCGCTGTTCAAGTTCGTATGCAGGCGTAATTCTCATCAAATAAGGACCTTTCGGGATTGAGGTTGAGGTTGAGGTTAAGAAAGCCTAAGCCTAAACCTGTGAGCAAAGCGAACGTAAACCTTACCCAGGCAGTGGCGGAGGAACCGTACCAAAAACGGAGGCCAGTTCAGCAATCTGCCCGGCAGCCCCCCAACTGACCATACCCTGCTTCCAGACCAGTGTTTCTTTTGTCAATTGACCAGACTGGACCATCTGCTGCAAAACAGCAGCATCATAAGGTCCTGACTGCAGACCATTCAGAGCAACAAACAACTGAATCTGTTGTGGCAACGGAGGTGGTGCCACCGACTGCGCCGGTTGGGTCTGGCCATTGAACATTCCACCCATGGCTCCGGCCATCTGACCACCCATGCCGAATCCCATTCCAACCCCTACTCCGGCTGCAGCAAGTCCACCCGGATTATTTGCCGCATCCCTGATAGAACTGGCAGTCTCGTACTGAGTGTAGGTCTGCATATTGCCGATAGCCCGCATGGCTCCAGCCTTATCAATAGCCCGTTCCACCTCTTCCGGCAGCCCCACATCCTGAACCTGGACCTCGGTCAATTCCAGTCCAAAACCTGCGACTGCAGGAGCAATACGCTCCTTGAGAGTTTCACCCAACTGAATGACCTTGCTCTCAAGTTCGATGACAGGAATACCTGCATCAGGCAGAACCTCTTTGATACGACTGCCGATTTTGCCACGCAGGTTATCTTCAATCTGGTCCGTAGTAAAATAACCGTCAGTTCCGACAATTTCACGGATAAAAACAGCCGGATCCTTGATTTTTATGGAGTAGAGCCCGTAAGC
>Ga0105048_10019259_pt1 | contig 10467 bp, 10 predicted proteins | sample MAT05_FD_78382 | JGI IMG/M metagenome (GOLD analysis project Ga0105048, IMG submission 78382) | Freshwater microbial communities from Lake Fryxell liftoff mats and glacier meltwater in Antarctica - MAT-05 | ecosystem: Environmental > Aquatic > Freshwater > Ice > Liftoff microbial mat | place...
CAGGTTAGGAGCGGGTAAACACCGTGCGGAAGCCTTGCACCTGGTGCAACAATTTGCCGGTGGCGCTGCAGCACATACCGCTTTAACCCGTGTACATGAATTTTGGAGTAGTACTCTAGACGCCGTGCATATCGAAACGCCGGACGCCACCGTAAATATGCTTGCCAACGGCTGGCTCACCTATCAAACCATTGCCTGTAGAATATGGGCCCGCAGTGGTTTTTACCAATCAGGCGGTGCCTTCGGTTTTAGGGACCAGCTACAGGATACCTTGTCGTTACTGCATGCCAGTCCGGAGATGGTGAAGAAACAAATATTACTTTGTGCATCGCGCCAGTTTAGAGAAGGTGATGTGCAGCATTGGTGGCATCCGCCGGTAGGAAGAGGGGTGCGTACCACCTGCTCTGATGATTACCTGTGGTTGCCATTTGTTACCAGCAGGTATGTAATTTCCACCGGCGATAAGGCGATACTGGAAGTACCGGTTCATTTCCTGGAAGGCAGGTTATTGAATGAAGGGGAAGAATCGTTTTACGACCTGCCCATTCAATCCGCAGACAGTGCCAGCTTATACGAGCATTGTAAAGTGGCCATCGAACATGCGTTAGTATATGGTGTGCATGGACTTCCATTGATTGGCTCGGGCGACTGGAACGATGGCATGGACAAAGTAGGGATGCATGGTAAGGGAGAAAGCGTTTGGCTGGCCTTTTTCCTTTACCAGGTATTGGATAAATTTAAAGCCATCGCCCGGTTGAAAATGGAGGATGATTTTGCTTTAACCTGCGAAAACCATGCAGCCCAACTCCGGGAAAACATTGAAAAAAATGCCTGGGATGGGGAATGGTACCGGCGTGCCTATTTTGATGATGGCACTCCTTTGGGATCGCATGAAAATGAGGAATGTAAAATTGACTCCATTGCCCAAAGCTGGTCAGTACTGTCGAGCTCCGGCAACCCCGAAAGAACCGTTACGGCTATGCAATCTGCTGATAAATACCTGGTGCGAAGGGAGGAAAGAATTATCCAGTTATTTGATCCGCCTTTTGATAAATCAGACCTTAATCCAGGGTATATAAAAGGCTATGTACCTGGGGTAAGGGAAAACGGCGGACAGTATACCCATGCAGCCATCTGGTTGATAATGGCTTTTGCCAAAATGGGCAATAAGCAAAAAACATGGGAACTATTGCAGCTCATTAACCCGATTAACCATGGCAAAAATATGGCCCTGATTGAAGAGTATAAGGTGGAGCCCTATGTAATTGCTGCCGATGTTTATGGAGAGGCGTTAAATAAAGGACGAGGTGGATGGACCTGGTATACGGGTTCTGCCGGCTGGATGTACCAGTTGATTATTGATAATTTTATCGGCCTGCGAAAAGAAGGCAATCAATTAATGTTTGAACCCTGTATTCCGGAAGACTGGCCTGTTGTTACTATTCGTTACCACTTTCAAACTACATGGTACAATATTACTTACCTGCAGTCAGCGGCAGATAAGGTGGGGCATTTAACGGTATCATTGAACGGAACAGATCAAACCGGTAATGGTATTATTATGGAGGATGACGGACTGGAGCATGAAGTGATAGTTAAAATACCGGTAGCTTCTTAATACACAAACCGGGATGTCCAAGTGTTATTGGATGTCCCGGTTTTATTAATTGTTGATTACGTTTCTTTACTTCACATAAGTTTTCCAGAATTCCAGTGTACGTTCCCAGGCTAATTTTGCAGCTGCTGCATTGTAGCGGGTAGGGGCAGTATCATTATGAAAAGCATGGTTCACCCCACCATACACATACATTTCGTATTGCGTGCCCGCCTGTTTTAGCGCCGCTTCATAGGCTGGAATACCCGCATTAATGCGTTCGTCCAGTTCGCCATAATGCAATTGTACAGCTGCCTTAATTTTAGGAACATCTGCTGCGGCGGCCTGCGCCCCGTAAAATGCTACGGCAGCTTTTAAGCCGGGCACATTTACCGCCAGCTTGTTGGCCATACCTCCTCCCCAACAAAATCCTACACAACCCGTTTTTCCATTACTGTCCTTTCTGCCGGGGATATAGTCAAACACTTTTATAAAATTTTGCAGGCTTTCTTCCGGGTTCAATTGCTGAAATAATTTCCTTGCATCATCCTCATTGGCTGGAGTACCACCCAAGGGCGATAAAGCATTCGGCGCTATGGCGAGGTAACCGGCACTAGCTGCCCGGCGGGCTACATCCTCTATATGTGCATTCAATCCCCTGTTTTCGTGAATGATAATCACAGTTGGGTATTTCATTTCCTTTTTTGGCCGGGCAACATAGGCCTGCATGTCACCGGTTCCACCCGGGTAGGTAATTCGTTCGGTAAACAGATCGTCTTCCGGCATGGTAGCTGCATGCGCACTGTTTACTTCCAGCATAGGCAAGATGGCCATTGCCGCTGCGGTACTTCCCACTAATTTGGTAAGGCGGCCTAGAAATTCCTGCCTGCTTAGTGGAAGGTGGGTGTACTCGTCGTATAAATTAATGATTTGTTGATCCATATAGCTATATGAGTAATTGGTAAAACCGAAGGTAACGAATAGCCCGTTACAAAGTTCAGTTGGTAATAGCCGCAATTAAGTGTAAATGCAACATTCGGCCAATAGCCATGGGTAAGTTGGGAGAAGTATACCTGGCTTCTCTTATTACCTTGCTGGCGGGCAAATGTGCAGGCGTTTCGTGACGGGAGAAAATAACAAAAATGCCCTTGCTGTTAATGCAAAGGCAATGGAGGTAATTGGTAAAAATCTGCTTATAAAATTGATTGGAAACGGCGAAAACGTTTTCCTTTTTTATAATACCTGATAGGGTAAATATCTGGTGTTTGAAAAAATTTATTAATCAGGTTTTTTACCATCTGCACAACCGGGTGAGCGCTGCTTTTACTAAATTTTGCTGTCATTGAAATAGGTGTTATTATATAGAGAACGTACTGTTAAAATAATTATTGTAGTTGTTTACAACAATTCGGGCTTGTACAGGCGGTGATCCTGGTGCATAAAGCCTTATATCCAAACGAGATGTACACCTATATATAAACGGAAAAAAATACCCCGGGTTTATTCACACGTATTACATTAACAATTTTTTTTGCCAACGTACCTTATTGGCAGAACCTTGAACGAAGCTGGCTAAAGCACAAATACATTTAGCAGGATGGTCGCGTCATTCTTCTTCCCGGGGGAGGTGGCTCTCTATATTATCAAGAAGGATTAGCGTAATGTGCGGGGGCCCGCTTTACTGAAGAGCGCCGATTTAACATGGTAACATGCACTGGATCCGGGTCAATGACGTGTTCCACCGATTGGAACTGTAGGGTTGCCAGTTGAGATAGAATGATGTTAGGGAAGCTTGGGGAAGTTTCAATGATGCATCAAAAAAAATGAATATGCAGGAAACAGGTTCAATGTTGGTTAATAGCGTGCAGGCAACCTTTGTGTACGGGCATAGCAAGGCCATTACCAACAATTTTACCCGTAAACTATAATTGTTTTTTAAGAGGCAATATTTTTATTAAAAGAAACGCTTTCCACCCATGCTTTTATTGCCGGTACATCTTTATTCATTTTCGTGGCCAGCCGTTGCAATAAAGCATCTTCCTGTCCTGGTGCATATTCCAGGTCCTCATCCGTCAATTCATTATTTACCTCTTTTAATTTTTCCTTTACCTCCTCCCAGGGAGTTTCCAATTTTAATGTTGTGCTCATAGTATGGTGCCGACAATTTTCAAGCCATTATTGATGGGTAATTAGCGTCCCCCGGGTTGCTATTTATTAATGGTCATTATTTTTTTGGGCACATTTCTTGAAATATCCTTTTTTTCTCATCACCATTGGATAACGGTAATATCGCATTGGTTACCGGCGGAAGCCGGGGGCTCGGCAAGGATATGGCCATTTGTTTGGCAAGAAATATGGAATGGATGTAGTGCTCACCTATCGCACCGATGTAGCCGCCGCCGCTGCAACAGTTACCGAGATTGAAACAATCGGCCAACATGCAGTCGCCTTACCCCTGGATATGGCTCACTTTAACAACACCCGGCGATTTTGTTGTACAGTTAAAGGATTACCTGCAATCTACCTGGGGAACAAACCGGCTTGATTTTTTAATAAACAATGCCGGAATGGGTGCCATCGTTCCTTTTTTGCAGGCTACAGAAACGCTGTTTGATAAATTTTTAAATGTGCATTTTAAAAGCATATATTTTTAACGCAGCTGCTGTTGCCGATTATGAATGAGGGAGGTAGTATCTTCGACATTTCTACGGGTAGCACCCGATTTTCTAATCCGGGCTATTCGGTATGCCTCTATGAATGGGGCGATTGAAGTATTTATCAAATACCTGGCGAAAGAATTGGGGCCAAAGGATATCGGCGCCAATGTAGTAGCGCCAGGGCCGGTTGACACTGATTTTAATAATGCCGCAATTCGTAATAACCCGCAGATGAAAGCGGCGCTAAGCTCCATTTCACCCTTGGGCCGTGTTGGCGTAGTCGACGATATTGGTAGTGTAGTAGCCTTTCTTTGTGCCGGGGAGGCCCTCATGATCAACGGTCAACGCATTGAAGTGAGTGGCGGTATTAACGTCTATGCAACACCGCTAGTTACTACCTATGCCCCTGGGAAGCCAGGGTATAACTCAATAATAATGTTTATTGGCAACTGCCAACCTTATAACGTATAAAATTAATAGCATGAAGAGAATAGCCGTAGATATGGATGGTGTATTGGCAGACGTATACAGCCAGTTTATCGCTATGCACGCAGCAGAGTTTGGTATTGAAATACCCAGGGATCAAGCCATTGGCCGGCCGGAAGCTGAAGTGTTTATTAATGAAAGAAAATACGTTAACGCACCGGGCTTTTTTCGGAATGCCCCGGTAATGGAACATAGTCAACGTATTTTACAACAACTTCACCAGCAATACGAAGTATTCATTGTGTCGGCAGCAATGGAATTTCCCAATAGTCTCTCCGAAAAGCTAAGCTGGCTGGGAGAACATTTCTCTTTTCTTAATTGGAAGCAATTTGTTTTCTGTGGTTCCAAGGCCATCATCAAGGCAGACATTATGATTGATGATTATTTTAAAAACCTGGATCATTTCTCCGGTGAAACTACCTTGTTGTTTACGCAGCCCCATAACCAGTTGGCCGTAACGGGCAGACATACACGCATTCAAACCTGGTTAGACATTGAAGCCTTGCTACTGAAATAACGGCGGGGTTTAAGTGGTTAACCTTTGTAGATACATAAGGCGCAGTCGTCATCGATTAAAAGGGCAATGCAGCTTCCATCGAGGCAACACAAAAAAAAGGCGCTGGTATTTCCAGCGCCTTAAAATAAAAAAGCGGCAATTAAAAGCCAAGGCCTATTGCTAAACCATTTACTATCGGAAAATTAGTTTTTACCGTTGCAGCACCGGTGGTGGTATTGATGGTAAACAACCTTGCCCGGTTATCGGAGGATAACACCGCCCAGGCCATTCCACTTGTTCCGCCAATATCAAATCCACCCACTGCATCAACATTGAAATTCAGTTTGCCTACTTCTACCAGTCCACCATCATTCGGCGGGCTCTGTAGAAATAATTTATCGGTCATTACATCAATGTCAAATAACATGGTGGTGGTGGCGCCTGCAAAATTGTTGCTATATGCAACCGCAGTTACTGCCGGAGTGCCTGGCTTTAAACTGCCATCTACCGTAACCATGGCGCTTGCATCATTAGGATTGTAACGAAGGTTTTGGCCCGTATTGCTTACAATACGAATGCGGTCTACCGTGGGATTAAAGTCAAAGCCAAAGTCGGTGCCATTTAAAGGGGTGCTTATAGTGCCTACAATGGCCGCTGCGCCTGAAGAGGTGTTCAACGTGATGACACGACTGCTACTGGTTAATCCATACAATTGGCCATTGAGTGGCCTGAAATCGATGCCCATTACTTTTTCACCGGCATTTAAACCTGTAATTGGTTTGGTTATTATGGAGGTCGCCATTGTGGGATCAAAAATCAATAGGTTGTTGTTAAGATCTGATGCATAGGCCACCGGTTTGGTAGGAATTGCAATGGCAGTATATCCTACGGTTCTTTCAAAGCCAACTAAAAGCGTGGCTTCCCCGGTCGTTAAACTCACTACGAATAAAGTAGAATTTCCTTTGCTGCTATACAAGCCAAGCGCTACTGAATCTTTAGGCGCTATATCAAATCCACCTTCACCGTTCACTTTTAACTTAAGTGGTCCCACTTCTACCAGTTTGCCATCATTGGGTGGAATTTGCCTGTACAATTTTTGTGTCGTAACATCAATATCATATAAAGTGGTTGTGGCGGCACCGGCAACATTATTGGTATAGGCTGCGCTGGTAATCATAGCGCCGGGTACACCATTAACAGGAAGGTCGGTAGCAGCAATAGCACCGTTTTCGGGATTTAAACGCAAATTAATCCCGGTACTTGTTAATAAGCGGATACGATCAACGGTGGGATTAAAATCAAACCCTACCATTGTTCCGGCGATATCATTTGATACCGGGTTGGCACCAATCATACGGGCAGCGCCACTTTGCGGATTAATTACGTACAATCTTCCGGTGCTGCTGATACCATATAACTGGCCAGTAGCCGGACGAAAATCTATTGCGAGGATTATTTCCCCACTCATCAAACCTGAGATGGTAGCGGAATTAAGCACGGTACCCGGATTGGCGGTATTTATTTTATCCAGTTTAATACCACCGGCCAATGCATAAAAAGTGATGTCTAATTTTTTGGCCAGTTCCATCCCTCCTTTGATGGGATCGGAAGGCGAATCGTTTTTTTTGCAGGCAGCCATGACGAGTATTAGCAATACAAATAAGCCAAACTGCTGAAGGTTAAGATTTTTTTTCATTGTATTAATTTTAAGTAAATGAAGCGGTTGATAGTGGATGTACGGGAAAAGATAACCACCGGTTTTGCAGGTTTACAAATTTTTTAACAGGTAAATATTTGTTTACAATGTAAGCCGCAATTAATCGGGTAACCGCAACGATGAAGGTATAAGAAGAGATTGAAGGAGGGGAAGGCCGGCAATTTAATAACCTGGTCGGGACTATTAATAGGCTGCAAGGAATACAATTACCGGTAGCATATTCAATCACCTTGCAGCTACATCGCCGGAGAAGCTGGTGAATAAGCCATTTTGTTTTTTATAAGTGCCGGTTTGTGTACTACCCATTTTTAGCGACTGGTGCAGGCTTATCATCATTGGATGTATTTACCGGTTCAGCAGGCAGGTAATATTATCATAAAAACACGAAGGCATTGTGAAGCAAACCCTTGCCATAAACTTTACCGGGAATTTTTTTTAAAATAGCAGTACTCCAACAGGGTAGGATTATTTGAGTAACATCCGCAGGAACATTTAATAGGCAATTACCTGCTCCTCCATTTCGGCCGGTATTTCTCTAAACTCGTATTGCTGGTTGCGTAACTGGGGCTCAAATCCAGCTTCGCGAATGGCTTCCTGGATGCCTTTACTCGTAAAACGATGTGGTGCACCTGCTGCGCTTACCACGTTTTCTTCTATCATGATGGAGCCAAAATCATTGGCGCCTGCATTGAGGCAAAGCTGGGCGGTTTTTTTTCCAACAGTTAGCCAACTGGCCTGTATGTTTTTTACATTGGGCAGCATGATACGGCTCATGGCAATCATCCGGATATATTCTTCCGGTGTGGTGAGGTTGTGCACCCCCCTTATTTTTGCCAGTAAAGTATCTACATCCTGGAAGGTCCAGGGAATAAAAGCAACGAATCCTTTGGCATTAACTGGTTTACTGCTTTGCACCTCTCTTAATTTTACAAGGTGTTCAAAACGCTCCAGCACGGTTTCCACATGGCCAAACATCATGGTGGCGCTGGTGGTGATATCCAGTTGGTGGGCCTCCTGCATCACATCCAGCCATTCCTGGCTACCACATTTCCCCTTGCTGATCAGTCGCCTCACCCGGTCGGTAAGAATTTCTGCCCCTGGTCCGGGTAAGCTATCCAGGCCCGCATCTTTTAATGCCATCAACACTTCCCGGTGTGTACTTTTTTCCAGCTTGGTAATGTGGGCCACCTCGGGCGGACCAAGGGTATGTAACTTTAATTGGGGATATAATCGTTTTAGTTCTTTAAACAATCCTACATAATAGGCCAGGCCCAGGTCGGGATGGTGACCACCCTGCAGTAACAATTGCTCGCCCCCGTAGCGAAAGGTTTCTTCTATTTTTACTTTATAGGTTTCGATGTCGGTGATATAGGCTTCGGGGTGGCCGGGGATACGATAAAAGTTACAAAACTTACAATTGGCGATACAAACATTGGTGGTATTGAGGTTGCGGTCGATGATCCAGGTAACCTTGCCATGCGGCACTTGTATTTTTCTTAACTCATCCGCTACGTACATCAACTCGGCCAGTGGCGCGTTTTTAAATAAATAAACACCCTCTTCCGCCGTAAGGTTTTCAAAATGGAAAGCCTTTTTAAATAGTTCATCTTTAACCATACAAACATTTGTAAATTAATAACAAAAGTACATTCATTAGGTTGTATATTTAGTTCTGCTTTATGAAGAATTTATTTTGTATACTATTCTTGCAATGCTTGATTACAGGCGGCCGCAGCCAGGAGCTTTTAAGGCCACAGCCCGAGGCAGTTTTTGTTACCCGTTTTCCTTTTAAACAATACAGTGGCGGTGTAATGGTTGTAAGGGCCCTGCTGGAGAAAATCCCCGACACCTTAAATTTTATCCTGGATACCGGCAGCGGTGGCATTTCACTTGATTCTTCCACAGTAGCCTATTATCAATTAAAGGCCCGGCCATCCGATACCACTATCCGGGGTATGGGGGGCGAAAAAAAAGTAAGTTTCCTCTTTAACCAACAACTGGCTTTTCCCGGCCTTATCCTCAAAAACCTCAACTTTCATATCAATGATTACGATATTTTAAGCAGTGTGTATGGCGAAAAAATAGATGGTATCATTGGCTACAGTTTTTTTAGCAGGTATATCGTGAAAATAAATTTCGATAGTTCAGCAATTGAAGTTTTTACACCCGGTGAACTGGATTACCCCCGTGGCGGCACCATCCTTCGCCCGGCTTTTACTACCCTGCCCATTCAAAACCTTACTTTCCGCGATAATAAAAAACAAAGCTTTAATTTTTATTTTGATACCGGTGCCGGCTTGTGCTTTTTGCTGAGCGAGCAGTATGTGAAAGATAGCAGCCTGCTGTTGTCACGGCGAAAACCATTTCCTACCCAGGCAGAGGGCATGGGAGGCAGGTTGCAGATGCGCCTCACCGTGGTAAAAATGGTGCAAATCGGTAGCTATAAATTCAGGAATGTGCCTACTTTTTTATTTGATGATGAGTATAAAGTAACTTCTTATCCCTTTGTTGGTGGCCTGTTGGGCAACGACCTGCTGCGACGTTTCAACCTCACCATCAATTACCCCAGGCGGGAAATACACCTTATCCCTAACAGTCATTTTAAGGATGACTTTGACTATGCCTATACAGGATTGGCCATTTATTATGTAGATGGATTAATCATTGTGGAGGATGTAATGCCCGGTTCGCCTGCCGACAAGGCCGGTATAAAGATAAACGACCTGATACTGGGGGTGGGCAGCAACTTTACCAATAACATCATGACGTATAAAAACATGTTGCAATCTGTAAATGAAAATATAAAAATTACCATACGGCGGCAAAATGAACTGATTCAGGTAAATATTAAACCCAAAAGTATCTTATAGCCTTCGCCCCGCCATGCCAGCCTGCGCCCTTTCAATGGCTGCAATGCTTCACTAACTTTCATCATTAAATAAATTGTAAAGTGCCAGTCCTTAACTTTGCGCCATGATTCAGTATGAAAAGTTTACCCTTAGCAATGGGTTAAGGGTATTGGTGCACAAAGATGAAAGCACCCCAATGGCGGTGGTGAATGTTATTTATGATGTGGGTGCAAGAGATGAAAACCCTGAAAAAACCGGTTTTGCGCATTTATTTGAACACCTGATGTTTGGTGGAAGTATCAATATTCCCGAATACGATGAACCATTGCAAATGGCGGGTGGCGAAAACAATGCTTTTACTACCAACGATCTCACCAATTATTACTGCCAGTTGCCGGCTGAAAACCTTGAAACAGCGTTTTGGCTCGAAAGCGACCGGATGCTAAGCCTCGCCTTCGACAGCAAAAGCCTGGAAGTGCAGCGAAAAGTGGTATGCGAAGAGTTTAAAGAACATTATATCAACAAACCGTACGGCGATGCCTGGCATAAAATGAGGGCATTGGCCTACACCGTGCATCCCTACCGCTGGATGACCATTGGCAAGGAGTTGAAGCATGTAGAAGACGTTACTTTGCAGGATGTAAAAGATTTTTTTTACAAACATTATA
>Ga0105048_10019262_pt1 | contig 10467 bp, 9 predicted proteins | sample MAT05_FD_78382 | JGI IMG/M metagenome (GOLD analysis project Ga0105048, IMG submission 78382) | Freshwater microbial communities from Lake Fryxell liftoff mats and glacier meltwater in Antarctica - MAT-05 | ecosystem: Environmental > Aquatic > Freshwater > Ice > Liftoff microbial mat | place...
GGCCACATCACTTGGCTCCAACGCCAAGGCTTTGATAGCTTTGTCGAGAATAGCGGGACCACCTGGGTGGATCGCCCAATGTGCCACACGTTCGCGATCGGCGTCTTGTTCCATTAAGAAGGTTGCAAACGCTTGCGGCAGGTGTTTGTGCAAAAGAAACGGCACGCGCGGTGAAAGCGTCATCCGAAATCCGGAGTCGCCAATGCTCCAGGTCATGTCTTCTTCGCCGTTCGGTAAAAGAAACGCTCCCGCACCCTTAATTTCCAGAGGAAAGCCATCGGAAACATCACTATGCACTGAAGTGCCAATTAAAGCCGCCGACGCGCCGTCAGCAAAGAGGGAATTGGCGATGAGGGTGTCCGCGTCGGGTTCAAAATGAACGTGAAGACTACACAACTCTACGTGCACTACCAACACAAGCGCGTTGGGATCCGCAAGACAAACGGTGTTCGCCAATTTCAAGGTTGAAAAACCCGCGTAGCAACCCATGAACCCAACATGCGTGCGATGAACGCGAGGTGAAAGCCCCAATGACCTTATTAACGCAATGTCAAAGCCGGGTGCCGTAAAGCCAGTGCAGCTGGCCGTTACCAGGTGAGTTACGCGGCTTCGCCATTCACCATCACCCAAACCCTCGCAAGCCTGCCGCGCAAGTGCGTTGGCTTCGCGTTCGAACATTTGGTTGCGGGCTGCCGTTGTGGGTTCAGGGCGGAAGTCCTCCGTTTTTGGAAAGAACGTGCGCTCTTGTGGTGGTCGATCGTAATCAGCAATCACGGTATGCCGCTGTTCAATGCCAGACGCGTTCAACAACCGTTCGAAGAACGACAACGCTTCAGGTTGGTTGTGAAACACGATCCTTGCGATCTTTATCGAATTCTCGCGCGTGCACACATGCGCAGGCAAAGCTGTGGCAATTCTTAAGATACGTGCCGCGTTTGCGGCGCTCTTCATGCAACCGCCTTCGCAGGTGTTGCCTGCGGTACCCGAGTGGCCTTCGCAATGATCGGCAACAGCGCCGGAACCCACGACAATGCCCTAATGGCTAAACCCGCGAAGGCGGGTCGCTGCAACCCATTGTGCAATGGCAAGGCTCGACGCAGCACCTGGCGTGCCACCTGCTGGGCAGAAGCCGCGTAAACAGAACTAGAGTCCCCTTGCGCCACATGTTTGGCGGCCAACGCTCCAGAGGCCATGGCAAAGGAGATGCCGGTGCCCGTAAATGAAGGCAACACAGCAAATTGATCACCTACCGGGAAAACGCCTGGCTCGGCGTTGGCGGCACAATATCCGTAGGGCAGATTCGCCACAGTTCTTGGGCGAGACCACAGTGGCTGCGATTCCTTAAGCACGAGCTGCAACAGCGGCAACCTCTGTGCCTCTTGTTCAAGCAAACCTAAGGGACCTGTTGCCGCAGCTTGCAACACAGACGGTTGCACAAGAAGACTGACAGTCATCGTATCTTCACCCACCAACGATATGCCTCCATACCCGCCTTTAAAGAAAAACAGACCTAAGGTTTCATGCAAGGCCGCGTGCAACGACGCCCCCAGTTTATGGAAGTTCATTTTCCATCCCACCAAAGAAGCGCTGCGGCCGGCAGTACGCGCGTGAAAACGTGCCAAGGCGTGTTTGCCAGTGGCCAAAATCAAAGTTGATGTGAGGAGCGTCTGTTCAGAGGTCCGCAATTCGAAAGCATCCGCGGTACGTTCCACGTCACGCACGTGCACGCCCTGTTCAACCTGCACACCTAAACCCCGCGCGTGTTCCATCAGCCAGGAATCCAAACGCGACCGCTGCACGCTGCGTGCCTCAAAAGGCAGAGGCATTGCCACTTGCCGTCCGGCAGTTTGCAGGCATATCCTGCGGACTTTACAGGCGTCCGCCTGAGCCCACGGAAATTTCAGTGCATCAAGCCGTGCAACAGCTTCTGGGGATAGAAATTCACCACAAACCTTCTCATCGGCCTTCGTGCTGCGTTCTAACAACTGGCAGGCGACGCCTTCATGGGCAAGGCCGATGGCCGCCATCAAGCCAGCTGGCCCCGCACCTAGCACGCAAACGGAAGGCCGTTCGTTCACGAAGCTCCCGAAGTAGGGGACGGCGAAAGTTGCAGCTGCACAAAGGCAACCACATCAGCAACCGTTTGAAACGTGGCCGCCGCTTCTTGAGGAATGCGCACGCTTAACATTTCTTCCAACTCGAAAATAAGCTCTAAAGCGGCAAAAGAATCTAGCCCCAGATCCTCTCGCAATTTCGCGGTGTCAACCAGATCAATCGATGCCGGATCTCGTTCCGTGACTTTCACAACGGCATCGCGCAACTTGCCAACAATCACTTCCTTAGAAGGCATTTCGGATCCAAAGTTCATCGTTCACTCCTTACCAAACAGCAGCGCAACATTGACGTTGCCGAACCCGAACGAATTGGAAAGCGCAAAACGCAGATCACATGCAACGGGCTGGGTGACAACGTTCAATGCGCACTGCGGATCCATCGCAGAGAGATTCGCATTGGGCGGCAGAACACCTTCCTGCAATGCCTTCACTGTTGCCACAGCTTCTAGAACGCCTGCTGCACCCAGCGTGTGACCGGTGATGGGTTTGATGGAAGATATAGGCACGTTTAATGTGCCTTCACCAAACACCAAACGCATGGCTCGTGATTCGGCCAAATCGTTCTCGCGGGTGGCGGTTCCGTGCGCGTTAACGTAACCCACTTGCTCTGGGGAAACTCCGGCATCGCGCAGGGCCGCTGACATCGCGTCGGCGGCATCTTCACCATCCGGCCGTGCGTGGACCGCGTGGTACGCGCCCAACGACTGCCCGTACCCATGCAAATAAGCATAAATGTGAGCGCCACGTTCCTGCGCGTGCTCCACCGATTCCAAAACCAAGGCACCCGCCCCTTCGCCCAAAACGAATCCATCTCGGGTTTCATCAAATGGTCTACAGGCCTTCGCGGGATCACTTCCTGATTTCGCTAACACGCCCAAAAGGGAAAAGGCGGTCATCGAAAAGGGTGAAAGTGGAGTTTCAGCGCCCCCGGCCAAGATCACATCGGCATCGCCATTTTGAATTGTACGAAACGCCTGACCAATGGCGTGCGCGGACGAAGCACACGCACTGCTAACCACAAAGCCCGGACCACGCAACGCGAAGGTCTGCGCAATTTCAGTGATTAAGGAGGTGGAAGAAACCCGCGGCACGGAGTGGGGGTGCATTCGGTTGTTTGCCGATTTCAACACGCGCCACATTTGTTCTTCTAGAAACTGTATGCCTCCTAGGCCCGAACCAAGAATGATCCCTGCGCGTGAGCCAAGCGTCGGCAACGCAGGTTTTGGTAGCCCTGCATCCTGCCAAGCCTGATGACAGGCAACTGCCGCCAATTTCACAACGCGTTCGTTTTTGCGAACGCCCCATGATTTTACCGCTAGTTCCAATTCCGCGTCATCTACAGCTGCCTCGAAAGCGGCCGCCGGCGTATTCGTTTCCGTCTTGACGGTGGCGCGACATCCAGAGAGTCCGGCACGAACGCGGTTCCAAAATGACGCCACGTCACACCCGGCAGCGCTGGCCACCCCCATCCCCGTTATAGCAACGGCTTTACCCACGAAAGTGGTCCTAGCATAAGGCCTCATCAAACGCCCCACGCTTAGTGGGCACCAATTTAGTTGATTTCACCAACAACGTTAACGTTACGCAAAGGCAACACAATTTCGTTGATCCCCGCGACCAGGGTGATGCGAGGCTGGTCTGTAATGTTGTCGCTGTTGCCTACGCGCACGGTTTGACCTGCCTTGAGGCTCGAAAAGGCGTAATAGCGGTTGGGAGAAAAGCCCCCCGAAGTCATCATGCTTTGCCCTAGTGAGTCCTCGTCTTTGTTCTCAGTTGAAACAAACAGGGCGTCCACGTCTGCTCCGACGGGCATCACTAACAACACAGCGGGTGCGTGGCTGCACGGACCGCCCAAGCAAGCCGTGGGCGGATCGCCAACCGCGGGGACCGTGATGTGTTGTTCAACCAATCGACTGTCGATTGTAGCGGAGATGCGCAACTGATCGCCGCGAGGCAAACGTTGAAAGAAAAAAGTACAATCGGCCGGGTCGACAGACGCGGAGACAACCCCGCCATTGGGGGACTTGGCACTTACTTGAGGTGGGCATCCGTCTTTTCCCTGAGCGACCACGCCCAACAATGAAGGCGCGCGGCTCAGTCGCACCGTCAGGTCACCTTTGTTAGGCATCACGTGCGATAACAATGAAGATCGAAACTGCGATGAACTGAACTCAAGATCATAGGCAAGGTCCTGCAAATGAGGCAGATCAAAACCGCCATCGTCGGCGGTGCGCAGTTTCATAGACCACGGGGGCGTTTCGTCGGTTGCGGCAGACAACTTTGCGACCACCTGAACATGGGGCAACGGAACACCTTGGTTGTTCAGAACGATGCCGCGCAGATGCAGGGAAATGGTCAGGCCAATATCCTCATGATCGATGATTGCGCCTTCAGTGGCTTGTAACGACAGCAAGTTTCCGACAAACAGATCATCTGCAGAACTTGCTGAAATGTCATAGTTGCCCGGCAAAAGCTGTAGTTCATATCGGCCGTCTGCTCCAACAAAGATCTCGTCACAGCTGCATCGAGCATTGTTGTCTTCAGTGGGTTCATCGTCATCTTCTTCGATGTCGGATGTCTCTGGCGCTGAAGCCCGCAGAAGCGAAGTTAACTTCACTGTGTTGAACGGGAACAGTTCACTGCCATGCGCTTTCTTCCATAACGAGCGAGCGGACGGCGATAACCACAGTTGCCCCGCAACACAAGCACGTCCTGGCTTAGCAATACAGACCGCCATAGGTGGCGGTGCGAATGAATCGGTTAGCCAAGGCAGATTGCTTGGAATGGTTTTTGGAAAGGGCTCGGGCACGCAAACGGCAAAGCTAACGCGCGCAGGTACGTCGTTTGCGGACACGATCCGCCACGACCAATAGGCCGTCGAACCCAACAAAACACACATCACCAACACCAAGGGATGCGCCCGCATAAGACCGCTGACACCCGAAACGGGTGCGGGTTCCCGAAGAGTCAGCGCAAACGACGTAGGCCCTGGCGGGCTTTGTTGGCGTGCCAGCCATGTGGGGCAAGCGCCAAATACTGACGGTACGCTGAGGCGGCGCTATCCTTGTTGCCATCGTGTTCCGCGGCATAGGCCACGATCACGTAGGCCTCGGGCAACGCGTCGTCGATCAGAAGCGCTTTTTCTGCCCATTCGCCAGCTTCTTTGATCATGCCTCGCTTGTAGGTTTCTTTCGCGAGTATCAAGGCGGTTGCACCGTCGGCTTTTTGCTCAAAGGCAGCCGTGCAGGTTTCTATCTCCTTTTGCCACGGCAAAGTCTTGGCAGCCAACGCGCATGTGCTTGGGGCGGCGGGGCGCTGAACTACCGCGGGCAGCGAGGGAGGGGCAACTTCATCAACCGCAGTTGGGGCTTGCACAACGGCTTCCACCACTGGAACCGCAACAATTTCAGGAGTCGCAACCACAGGGACTGGCGCCTGTTCAACAACAGCGGCAACCGGCGCCTGTTCAACCACGATCGCCCGCGGTCCACGCAGGCGCATGGTGATGCCCCATACCGCAGAGATTGAAAAAGCAACCGTCAATGCTTTGAGCGCAAAGCCTCGCCGACGTCGTTTCGATTCAGCACGACGCGAAGCTGCCAACGAAGCCAACGAAGCTTTCACTGCTTCACTTACATTCGGGCCCGACTCCAAGCGAACAGGTCCAGAAGCGGGGTTTGTCTGTGAATCAGTTGTGTCAGTCATATTGAACTCCGTGTGGCCTGGGTATGAGTTGTCGGTCTGCAGCATTGAAAGATCAAGAAACCATACAACGGGACCAAGCGTGTAGGCACATGCCCACAACATAATTTCGTGCGCTCTTGGGGGGAGCAATGTTCTATCCTGCAGCCACATTCGATCGTCAATCGCCGAAACGAGAAAGCCGCCTCAAAGAATGTCACAGCCCGTGCCCCGATGGATCGTCATCGCCATTTGTACACTTGCACCGCTTTCGATAACGTGTGCCACAGCAAATCGCGGACCAGGCGCTACGGTTACGCACACCACGCACACGCACGGTATTACGGTTGATCCATCTCCGCGGGACTCTTGCCAGAACATTGTCGTTCCGCCTGACGTCGTTTTGGGTGCCCAACCTTTATTGAAAACCCCTGTGGTCGCGCCTCGTTGTTTGCCGGCTGGGGCTGGCGTTTCTCGCACATTGAACCTTTTACAAAGCAGCACGCCACAACGCCGTCACCGCGTGCGAATTCTGTATTACGGCCAATCAATCACCCGAGACGGATTCAACGCGCCCAACGAGTGGTTTCGCAACGTAACCAAGTGGCTGCAGGAAAAGTATCCAAACGCAGACATTGAAACGCAGATGCTTGCCGTTGGTGGCTTTGACGCGAAGGCGATGCAAGGCCCTTCCCGAATGGATCTTCCTGCGTTTTACCCAGATCTGATCTTGTGGCAGAACTACGGCCAATATCCCGACATGGACGAAACGCTGACCTGGTGGCGAACCCATACAACTGCCGAGATCGGCATCCACAACTGGCACTGCGGCGGCTCAGAAAAGCAACTGAATTCAAACAAGAGGATCGAGCGAATGGCTTACATCTACATTCCCGATCTGGCTGGGCGTTTTGGCGCCGAACTTATAGATCTGCGAACTCCCTGGCGAAAACGCAGGAACGAACGAAATACACCGCAAAAACAGCTAACCAACGACGAAGTTCATTTGGGCCCAGTTGGGTCGCAGTGGTACGCGGAGTTCAACGAAGACCATCTGACCTACGATCCTAAGGTACAGGCTGATCCGCTCAATACGGTGAGAACGTTTGTGGTTGGCAAGGATGTGGAGTGGAACAGCAAGACCTTGAAGCTTTCGTTTCAAGGCAACCGCATAGAAGTTCTTGCGCAAGCAGCAAGCACCTCGGCTGCCGCAATGGCAGACGTTCGCATTGATGGCAAGAGGCCTTCAGCGTTTGCGAACGCCTACGTTTTTTCTCGTCCAAACGCCGACATTGATCACGACTGGCCTTGGCAAACCTCCGCGCCTGCCGCAATCGACATTGCAACGACGCCGCTGCTGGAAGACTGGACCCTAACCATTCATTCTATTGTTTATCCCAAGAAGCGTTTCAACGTGGCTTGCACGTTTTCTGTTTCGGGATCGCTTTCGCATGAAGACGGAAATGGTTCGTGCGAAAAAGACTTCGTTTCAAAATCCGGGCGCGTGGTGATCCCCTCCTCGGCGTGGACGCATCTGTGGGACGCCAAGAATGTGAACTCAAAGAAAACGCTGGTGGTGGGAGACAAGTTTCGTTGGAAAGTCATGCCACTTCATAGCGACACCTATCCGACGGCAACCAAGGTCACAACAGATCCAACACGCGAACACTGGACGTTATTGGCTTCAGGACTTCCCAACGGCAATCACACGCTGGAGTTGACGACGACGGGAAGTATCCCGCCGCGGATCACGGAGATTCGCGTATACAGGCCGCCGCTTGGGCGTTAGAGCGACGACGACGTGGTGCAACCAATCGATTCAACCGAACCTCGCCAATTCCAAGATGGTAGCTTTTGCCTGCCGTTTCCGCTGTGCGCTTGCAGCAAGGCGTACATGGCAGGTCGTTGCTTCTAAGGCATGAACGGCAGATACAAAGTTGCCATGTTCAACGTGCGACTCAGAAATTGTGCCCACCGTTTGGGCTCCCACGCGCCCAAGAAATGACAACGCAGCAGCATTGACAATCGGTTCGATCACCGTGGTTGTTAAGACCAACGCATGGTGCTGTTCATCGAAAAGTTCAAGAAGCGATCGTAGGGCAAGCGCCGTTCCCCAATAGCGCAGGCTTTTCCCGGGCAACACCGCCAGCTGATCAAAGTACCCAATTCGTTGGTTCAGCCAAGGCGCAGGATCGAAATTCGATTTCCATTTGATCTCGGCCCGGCGAGACCACATAGATGAAGTGCGAAGAAGCTCATCTGACAACGTCACCGAGAATCCGACCACCTCTTGTGTTCGCTCAAGAATCCACACACGTCCCAGATTCAACAGCTGTAGATAGGCATGGGGATCGCAACCGATTAGAAATCCGCCGCTCTGCGTGCAATCCCCTTGCGGCATGGGCAACGCGCGCTTTACGGCCAAAACCCCTTCAAGGTCCGAGGGAATGCCCCTTCTGAGCGTTGGGCGCTCGTCGAACGCAATCATTGAGGCAACTCGACAATGTTCGGTCCGCGAAACTGCCGCAGTATTCCTACCGCTACCGAAGCTTGCCTAGACTGATCTTGAGGCACCGAATCCGATCTCCCAACGAGCTCATACCAAGGCAATCGCGGTTCGCGATGGTGAGCCACGTGATCTGAAAAACCAAGCAACCACCAACGTAGAAAGGCGTTCGTCCTTAAGCTTACAACGTGCGCCTTCACATCAGGGCCGTAGCCCGTGCGGTAGTGATAGATGTAGATCAGCAGGGAATAGCACCAAGCAAACACTAGCAACGGCCAACCAATTGTCAGAGTCCAAAAACGCACACCCAAAAACTCTACAGTGAGAAGATGCACCACCAACATGAACGCAAACGCACTTAACGACACCAACTGATCCCGCCGTCTCCAGCCCTTAAACGCAGGCGACACTTTACGGGCGACCTGCAGTGGCAAGAACAAGAAGAAAACAACTGAGATCAACGAGTGAAAGAACCAGCCTCCTGCGAAAACGCCGAGATACCACAGCAGGTGGTACCAGGCGCGGCGCGCGAAACCGCAGCGGCCATGAACCACGAAGGTATCCAGCGCCGACGTGTGGTGATCACGGCGGTTGTGGCCATGGTGAAATGCGTGAATCTTGCGATGAATGTTTAGCGGCACCAACAAGGGCAACAGCATCAACTGGCCAAGAAAATCGTTCATTCTCCGTTCAGCAGGCCACAGCTTGCCGTGAGAGGCTTCGTGAGCGACGACATACAGGCGGTGAATCCACAATCCTTGCGCTATTACTACAAAAGGCAGTGGCCAGCGATACGCACCCTCAGAACGATCAAGCAGTCTGGTCAGCGTGGCCAGAACCGCGAATACGATGAAGGTTTCGCTTAGCAAGCATAGGGTTCGAGCCCCATGCGTCTTGTTGCCACGGCGTCCTACCGCTTGAAGCAACAGAGCCGTAACCCGCAGGCACGATCCGAGGATCGACGAAAGTGACACGTTCTTACCCACTAAGGCTTTGGGAAGTTGCGCAGAACCTCAAACACACCGTCAATGTTATCGATGTAAACGGCCTTGGCCTGGCAGGAGTAGAAGCTGTCGACGTATTCCGCTACACCTGCAGGGGTGCTGACTTTAAGAGTTTGGACCGCTTTGTCCGCGCCACAAACATTGCGCTTCGTGACGATTGTTTTTCCTAACGCAACCGTCAGCATCGAATATTCCTGGTCGCCGATCACACGTTGACCTTGCTTCCAACCGTAAACACGAGGCGCAGTCTCGCTAAGCAAACATTCTTTGTAGGCGAAGTTCTTGCCAGCCACGGTGACTGTATACAACGCTGCGCCATTTGCACAAGTGGAACCGGGTGGTGGTGCGGGAGCAAAGCCTCCTCCTTCGTTCTCAGCGTTTAGTTTCGTCGCTGCTCCGCAAGGTCACGCGAATGCGAATCGTGCCAAGCCGTGGCTTTAGCTTTGCGCAGCTAGCGTGTATGGTTGAGGCATGGCTAAGCCGATACCGCAGGAATGGTGGGCGCGTGGCAGGCACCTATGTTTAACCAGCTACGCATTGGCTTCGTGAACTACCAAAGCAAGGCCGAAACCACCACGATTTGGATGGACGAATTTGCGGCAGGCCCTGCCCGCATCGGTTGCCTTAAGGCCACAAGCGCCACGCACTAACGCGATTGATGCGGCTTTTGGTGCAGCACATGCCGCACCCGTTCCATATCCACTTCCCCTTCCCACTTCGCCACCACCACAGTTGCCACAGCGTTTCCAATGAGGTTAGTGATCGCCCGAGCTTCGGACATGAAGCGATCAATCCCCAGTAGCAATGCAAGCCCCGCAACAGGCAAAGCGCCTGTCGCCGCTAATGTCGCGGCAAGCGTCACAAAACCGCCTCCCGTCACCGCAGCGGCTCCTTTGGAAGTTATCAGCAACACCCCAAGCAACGCCAGCTCTTGCCCCAACGGCAAATGCACGTTCATCGCTTGCGCCATGAATAACGTTGCCATTGTTAGATAGATCGAAGTGCCGTCTAAGTTAAACGAATATCCCATCGGCACCACCAGCCCAACAACGGGCTTGCTGCAGCCCAAGGCTTCAAGCTTTGCCATCAAACGAGGCAACGCCGATTCAGATGAAGATGTGCCGAGCACCAAGAAGATCTCTTCTTTGAGGTAAATCAAAAA
>Ga0105048_10019266_pt1 | contig 10465 bp, 6 predicted proteins | sample MAT05_FD_78382 | JGI IMG/M metagenome (GOLD analysis project Ga0105048, IMG submission 78382) | Freshwater microbial communities from Lake Fryxell liftoff mats and glacier meltwater in Antarctica - MAT-05 | ecosystem: Environmental > Aquatic > Freshwater > Ice > Liftoff microbial mat | place...
AACCGCGAAGACTTCGCCCGCCCCGGGCCCAAAGTGATCGTAGCCAACGTCAAGCTCCAGCCCACCGGCGTCAACGTGCTCTTTACGCCCGCCGGCCCTTACGGCCTCCAGCCCGGCCGTGAGCTCCGCTTCACCTTTTCCACCGCCGATGAAACGCTCCGCTCGGCTGAGATCCTCAACTCCCGCCTGGATTACACCGTCTTCGCCCGCGGCGAGATCGGCTATCGCCCCCGGCCAATGGGCGACCGGCGCGGCCCCGTTCGACCCGCCCTGTCCGCCCCCTCCCGGATCGACCCGCGCATTGTCGAAGACGCCCGCCGCCCCGAGGTCTCGGGAACCGACGCCGACGGCACGCCCCTCTGGCGGCAGCGCGGCGACGCCTTCCGGCCCCACCCGCTTGATGCCCGCATCGCCGCCAACATCGAGAGGCACCTGCAATCCGCCTTCGCCTACACCCTTGACCTTACCGACACCACCCGCCGCCCCGACGAAGACCCCATCGTCAAGTTCCTTCTCGAGACCAAGCGCGGCCATTGCGAGTACTTCGCGGGGGCCATGGTCCTGCTCTGCCAGTCACTCGGGATCGACGCACGCATGGTCACCGGGTTCAAGTGCGACGAGTTCAACAACCTCATCGGCCGATATGTCGTCAAGCAGTCGCACGCCCACGCCTGGACTGAGGTCCGACTGATCACCGAGCCCGGTTCGGGCGGCGGTGGGCGCGGACTCATCTGGGAAACATGGAACCAGTTCGACCCCACCGCCGGAAGAGAGTTCACACCCACCGAGGCCACTGGTGTCTACGCCCGCGTCAAGCGCTTCTATGACTACCTCGAGTTCACCTGGGCCGACTCCGTCGTCGCCTACGACCGCGACCGCCGAGACTCGCTCACCACCGGCGTCGAACGCATCCTCACCAACACCGCCATCCGCACCCAGCGCGGCGTGACCCGCTGGGACACGCTCCTCCCGGATCCGGGTTCGTGGTGGATCAGCCCCAAACTCATCGGCGGGGTGATCACCGTCATCGCGATGGGCGGCGTAGCCGCGGTGGGTTACTTCGCGTGGGAGCGGTGGAAGCTCAAGCGCCGCGCCAACCGCATCGGCTTGGGTGATCTGCCCGACGACGACAAGATCCGCCTGGCCCGGCAGCTCGGCTTTTACGACGACCTGCTGCGCCTGCTCGAGCAGCGTGGCCACCGCCGCCCGGCGCACCTCACGCCCCTCGAGTTCTCCCAAACCCTCGCCCACCTCCCCTCCGGGTCCTACGACGCCGTTCGCCGCCTGACGCGCATCTACTACCGCATCCGCTACGGCCGCGCCGAGCTCGCCCCCGAGTACCAGCGCCGCGTAAAGGAGTCGGTGCTCCGCCTCGAGCCGATGCTCGGAACACCGAGGAAGTAGCTTCCACCACCGCGGCCCTATCATCCCGCCATGCTCTCCAGTGTGATTCTCTCCGTCGGCGACGAACTAACCCTCGGTCAAACGGTCGATACCAACTCCGCTTGGCTGGCGAATAGTCTCGCGGCGGTCGGGATCGACATCAACGGACACGTCACCGTCCCCGACTCGCGCGAGGCGATCGCGGCCGCAGTCCGCTACGCCTCAACCAACGTCGACCTCCTCGTCATCAGCGGCGGCCTCGGCCCCACCGAGGACGACCTCACCCGCGAGGGCCTCGCCGACGCAATGGGCGTCGAACTCGTCGTCGACCAACTCGCCCTCGCCACCATCCGCGGCTTCTTCGACGCCATCAAACGACCCATGCCCCCCCGCAACCAAGTCCAAGCCCAGCTCCCCCGCGGCGCCCGGTCCATCCCCAACACCTGCGGCACCGCCCCAGGCATCGCCGCAACCATCGAACGCCCCGGCGGCGCGGTCTGCCGCGTCGTTGTCATGCCCGGCGTACCCAAGGAGATGTTCGCCATGTGGACGCTGTCGATACTGCCGGAACTCGCCCGGCTCGCCGGAGGCGCGGTCATCGTCTCGCGCACGCTGCACACCTTCGGCCTCGGCGAAAGCACAATCGCCCAGCGCCTCGCCGCCGTCGACGGCGGACTCATGAACCGTACCCGAAACCCCTCCGTCGGAACCACCGTCAGCCACGGCGTCGTCTCCCTCCGCATCAACGAACGCGCCGACAACCCCACCACCGCCAGACAAGAGCTCGACGCCACCACACGCCTCTGCGTTGACGCCCTCGGCCTGCTCATCTACGGCCAGGATGAAGAAACTCTCCCCGAGGTCGTCGCACGCATGCTCCGCGGCGAAAAACGACCCGACGGATCGACCGCCAAAATCACCACAGCCGAAAGCTGCACCGGCGGCCTGCTCGCCAAGCTCCTCACCGACGCCCCCGGCTCCTCAGCCTATTTCACTCACGGCTACGTCGTCTACGCCAACGCCGCCAAGACCCAACTTCTCGGCGTCGGCGCCGATCTCATCGCCCAGCACGGCGCCGTCTCCGAAGCCGTTGCCAGCGCCATGGCCCGCGGCGCGCTCGACGCCTCCGAGTCGGACCTCGCCCTCTCCATCACCGGAATCGCCGGCCCCGACGGCGGAACCCCCGCCAAACCCGTCGGCTCGGTCTGCATCGGCCTCTCTTGGCGCAGCCCCGCCGGCGAAACCGTTGCCTCCACCCGCTCCTTCCTCTTCCCCGGCGACCGCGACATGATCCGCGACCGCTCGGCCAAAATGGCCCTCACCCTCCTCCGCTACCACCTCCTCAAACAACCCTGTCCCCTTTAATCGGAGCCGGCGGGGACCTGGCCAAAAGAAAATACGCGGCCACGGACTTCCACGGAGAACACCGGAAAAACCAAGAAACACCAATTTCCCCATCTGTCTGGTCTTTTCCGTGCCCGTCCGTGGACACGCTTTCCCGTCCGACGCAGTCCAGCCAAGTCCGAGCAACGCCTTCACCCCAGCCGGGCGACCAGCTCTCCAACGGGCACCGTCGTCTGCTCTCGGCTGGCTGACACCTTGAGCACCACCGTGCCGGTCGCAAGCTCATTGTCGCCGACGAAGACGACGTGCGTCGCCAGTTCCTTGTCTGCCGACTTCAGCTGTGCCTTGAACGACCTGCCGGTGAGGTCGAGTTCGGTCGGTACTCCGGCTGCGCGGAGTGTACGGGCGAGCGAGAAATTGAATGGCCGCGCCGCTTCGGATTGCGCGACGAGGAAAACCAGCTTGTGCGGCGGCGCGGGCAGCGCAACGCCCTGCGCTTCCAGCGCTATCAGTAGCCGCTCCAGCCCGCTGCCAAACCCCACCCCCGGCACGGACTTCCCGCCCAGCGTCTCGACCAGATTGTCGTAACGTCCTCCCCCGCCCACAGCCGACTGCGAACCCAATCCCCCCGCCGTCACCTCCCAGAGCGTTCCGGTGTAATAGTCGAACCCGCGGACGAGTGCTCCGTCCACGGTGAACGCGACACCGGCATCGGTGAGCTGCGCCTGCACCGACTGGAAGTGCGCGAGGCTCGCCGGCGACAGCGACTCCGCCGCGGGGGGCACGCCAGTGAGGGCGGCTTGGTCGCGCGGGTCTTTCGAGTCGAGGATCCGCAGCGGGTTCTCCGAGATCCGCCGCTGCGAGTCCTCGGACAACGCCGCGATCTTTGGAGTGAGGAACGCCACGAGCATCTCGCGATACCTCGCCTTGGACTCCCTATCCCCCAGCGAGTTGATCCGCAGCGCAAGCTCCCGCAGCCCGCAGCGGCGGTAGAAATCCAGTTGCAGCAAAATGCACTCGACGTCCTGCTCCGGATTGGGCACGCCAAACGCCTCTGCGCCGAACTGGTGGTGAATCCTCAGCCGGCCCTTCTGCGGTCGCTCGTACCGAAAATTCGGCCCGATGTAATACACCTTCTGCCGCGCACCTTGATCCGCCAGCAGCGAGTGCTCGACCATCGCCCGAACAACCCCGGCCGTCCCCTCCGGCCGCAACGTCATCGACTCGCCGCCACGATCCTCGAACGTAAACGTCTCCTTCCGCACGACGTCGGTCGTTTCCCCCGCGCCGCGCTTGAACAGCTCGGTCTGCTCGAACACCGGCGTGCGGATCTCGCGGTAGTTGAAGACTCTGGCCGACTCGCGGGCGGCGCCTTCGATGGCGTGCCACCTCCAACTGGCGTCGGGGAGTGCGTCTTCGCAACCTTTGGGGGCGCTGATCTTTGACATGTCGATGGGGGTGTCAGTTGGATGAGAGGGGGAAGAACGAAAAAACGGGCGACCTTTGGGCCGCCCGTTTGTGGTGCGTGTGTTGCGATCCCGGGTGGAAGACCTACTTGGCCTCCGCCGCGGGGGCGACGTCTTCGCCGACGGGCTTCTCGGTGATGACGGCTTTGTCGACGATCGTGTCGAGCGCCTTTTGTTCCCGCAGTTGCAGGTAAAGGTTGCTCAGCGAGCCGTCCTTGGACATTTGGGTCTTGAGCTTTTCGGGGCGTTCGCCGCGCATCGCGGCGATCATCGAGATCCGGCCGTTGAGTTCCGACTCGTCCACTTCGATGTCGCCGTCGTTGGCGATCTGCTGCAAAACGAAGAACATCTTCAGCTCGGCCCGGGCTTCGTCGATCGAGCCCTGCTTGAGGGCTTCGATGTTGGCTTCGAGCTGGGCCTGGGGCACGCCGCGTTGCATCAGGTCGATCGCGCGGCGCTGGACGACGCGGTTGGACTGCCGCTCGGTGAGCTTCGACGGAAGGTCGATGGTGGTGTTCTCGATGAGGTACTTTCGGGCTTGATTCCGCATGGCTTCGGCGACGTCAAACTCGATTCGCGAGATGAGTTGTTCGCGGAGTGCCTCGCGGAGTTCGGCTTCGTTCTTGAACCCGAGGGATTCGAGGAAGTCTTCGTCGATGACGGCGAGTTCGAGGCGCTTGATGTCGTTGATCTTGATCTCGATCTGGACCGACTTGCCGGCGATTTCCTTCTGCGGGTGGTCCGCCGGGACATCGGCTTCGAGGACTTTGGTCTCGCCGGGTTTGATTCCTACGAGCTTGGATTCGAGCTGTGCGATCTCGACGCCGGCGATGCGGCCGTCGGCGACGACAAGCTGTGCCCCCGGTTGCGTGCCGATCACGGCGCCCTCGACCTTGAGGGTAAAGTCGCCGACGAGGAAGTCCTTGGGCTCAGCCGCGCCTTCGACGGGAACGAGCGCCCCTTGCTGCTGGCGGAGGTTGGACATCGCCTGGTCGACATTCGTGTCGGTGACTTCGATCTTGGGCTTGGTGATCGCCACGCCCTCGAGGTTGGGCATCGTGAACGCGGGCTGGATCTCGACGGTTAGCGAGTAGGAAATGTTGCCCGTCTCGGGAAGCTCGGAGACGGCTTTGACATCGTCGAACTCGGGCTCGCCTAGAACCTTGAGGTCGTTCTTGCTGATCGCCTGCTCGTAGGACTCGCCAATGAGCTGGCGGCGGACCTGTTCCTTGATTTCGCCGCCGAATTTCTTCTGGATCAGCGAGATCGGCGCCTTGCCCGCGCGGAAGCCAGGGATAGCGGCTTGCGAGCGCATTTCCTTAAACTGCGCAGCCAGCTTCGCCTCGATCCGGTCGCGGGGGATCTCGACGAACACTTTCTTGGTCGCCGGGCCGGCGTCCTCAACGCGGACGGTGTACTGATATTCCTGGGCGGCGGTTTCGGCGATTGCGGTGGTGGACTCGGCCATGGCGATACTCTTCCAAGACGTTCGTTGATGTAAACTCGCGACCCGACCCGCCCGGGCGGACACCGTCAAACGGTGCCCCGCGCTGCGGAGTTCCACGTGGAACAATGACATGCCGAATACACACGCCGGCGCGCCACCCTGAACGGAGGTCATCCGCCCGGGGTCGTGAGTCCCGCAGTGTAGTGGTGGGCACTGGATTAGGAAAGCCCGTCCCTGCCTGCCACGACCCGACTATCATCGAAGACTTCAACACGCTCTCGACGAAAGGCACACCACCCCCATGGCCGACAATCTCCTGCAAATCGACGACGACTGGAAAAAACAGGCCCAAGAAGAAAAACGCCGCCTCGCCGAAGAGGAAGCCAAGAAAAAGGCGCAAACCTCTGCAGCGGCTCCAGTTGTATCAGCCGGCGGGGCCGGACCCACCGCCGGTACTCCCGCCGGACGCCGGGCCGCACCCAAGGCCTCGTTCGCAGGTCTCGTCCAAACCCTCATGACCCAAGCGCTGTTCTATCTGGGCGAACTGGGTAGTCGCACCGGACAGAACATGGTCGACCTCGACATGGCCCGGATGCAAATCGATCTACTGGTTGTACTTGAGGACAAGACCAAGGGAAACCTCACTGCCGAAGACTCGCAGTTCCTCGATACGGCCATGTACGAAACCCGCATGCGGTTCGTCGCCGTCGCCAAAGAGTACGCCACGGTATAGTTTGCGTCGGCCGGCCGGGACGAATGTAAGTCTCGAGTGAAGAACGCGTTTCACCTTGAAACGGGGCGGTTCTTTTTTTTGTAAAAGATTACTTGTGGTAGGGACCAACGACCGATAAGTTATGTGTCGGGTAGGGTTCCGAAAGGGATTTCGGAGTGCAGCACTGAACGGACTTGTCATGGATGGCGGGTCCCGGCTGGGTGTACAGGTTGGTGGTCGAAGTGACCGAATTGTGAACTTGGGTTGGCCGTGTTCGGGCGGGTGCCCGACGGGCGAATGAAGACGCGAGGCATGGACGCCATGGACGCACCCCGTACCAGGTCCACCGCCGGTCAGTTGTGGCAGATGCCACTGCTGTTGGTGTCGCTTGGTGCTTTCGGTTACGCGACTTATCGGTTTGCGGATCAGGGTCCGGGGGCGACAACGAGTGACCAGATTGAGTTGGCCCGGGCGTATTTGAAGTACGACCGGCCGGAGTCGGCGATCACCGAGCTCAACAAGATTTTGATATCTGACCGACCGACGGTGGAGCAACAAGGCGAAGTTCGGCGTCTTTTGGCTGCGAGCCTCGAACGCGGGCAGACCTTACGGGGCATCTCTCTGCCGTCGAACCACAACTCGATCATTGAGCAGACCAAGTTGGCGCGAGACGTGAAGGCGGACCTTACTGGGGCTGATTATCGAAGACTTGGGCGGTCGTTCGAGGCGGTGGGGAAGGTGGATGACGCGCTGACGGCGTACGCGCGGGCGATGGAGTTGGATCCCGGGTTGGAACCGGAGCTGACTCGTCGAACGGCTGAGGCGCTGCTGAAGGAGGTCCGTCATGACGTAGCGGACGCGGTGTTGGCGCGATATTTGAAGATTGCGAGTTTGTCTGCGGAGGAGCGGGCGTGGGCGTTGGGCGAGCGAGCGGAGTTGCTAATTACGGCGAAGAAATTTGCCGAGGCGCGGGAGCTGCTGGGGCAAATTCTCGGGCTGGCGGTGGACGACACGGTCAGGGGGCACACGGCGTACCGGTACGGATTGTGCGCGTACGAATTGGGGGATAAAGCTGAAGCCGAGCGGCAACTTCGGATGGCCAGGCAGTTGTTGCGTGTGCGGCATCCGGCGGACGCGGAGGCGGCGTATTTGTTGGGGCGGATTTACGAGCAGCGTAACCAGCCTGACGAGGCGATGTCTTTTTACAGGGACGTGCTGATTTCGCACCCGGACTCGCGGGCGATGCTTCCGTCGCGGTTGGGACGTGGGGTGGCGCGGGTCATGCGGGGAGACGACGACGCTGGGATGGAGGATTTGACGTGGGTTTCGCAGCAGTTGGGGTCCAAGCCGGCGTTGAAGCGGCGGCACACGGAGGCGGCGCTCGAGAGTTTTGAGAAGGCGGAGCTGATTTTGGCGTCGCGGCAGAATTATCAGGGTGCGTTGGAACTGTTGGGGTTGGAGAAGTCGCTGGTGGAAACGCCGGCGGCGTCGTTTTGGGGTCGGGTTGCCAATGTGTATGAGCGGCGTGCGGAGCAGGTGGAGGCGGCGTCGGAGAAGGTTGACGCGGAGGAGGAGAGGCGGCAGTTGAGGGCGGCTGCGCGACAGTTGAGGGTGAAGGCGGGGGACGCGAGTTTTTCGTATTCGATGGCGCTGACGCTGTCGGACAACGATGGGTACGGAGAGGCGTTGCGGCGGGCGATTGATTTGTACGACCAGGCGGGTGCGGTGCAGTCGGTGATTGCGGCGTTGGAGTTGTTCGCTCTTGAGCGTCCGAGCGATCCATTGACGCCGGACGCGATACTGAGGCTGGGCAAGGCGCACATGGCGGCGGGGGAGTTTGACAAGGCGATCGTGGCGTTCGAGCGGAACCGGTTTAGGTATCCGGGATTTGTCGCCGCGACGAAGTCGGCTGTGCCGTTGGCGCAGGCGCTGATAGCGAAGGGGGCGGCGTTTTACGGCAAGGCGGAGAAGGTGCTGATAAGCGTGGTGGAGGACAACCTTGCACTGACGCCGCAAGCCGAGGAGTTTCGAAACGCGGTGTTCGAGCTGGGGAGCTTGTACTACAGGCAGGCGAGACACGAGGAGTCGATTGCGCGGTTTGACGAGGTGATGAAGCGGTATCCGACGGAAGAGCGGATGGGGCAGGTGTTGTTCTTGATGGCGGATGCGTACAGGAAATCTGCGTTGGCGCTCGCCAAGCCGGCGGCGGCGACGGTGGCTGCGGGGGGTGCTGCGGTTGGGTCGGCCAGGCCATTGTTCGGGGGCGGGATCGCGGCGGGCGGGGGCCGGGCGGAGGAGCTGACGGAAGCCGAGACCGCGCGTCGCCAGCGACTGGCGAAGGCGCTCGATCTCTTTGACAGGGTGATTTCGCATCACCGGGACCGGCCGCTGTCGAAGGACATTGAGCGGGCGCAATTGCGGTTGTCGCATTTTTACAGGGCGGACTGCGCGTTTGACCTTGGGGACTACGACCGGGCGATCAAGCATTATGACCACGCGGCGTTCAGGTATCAGGACGATGCGTCGGCGTTGGCGGCGTATGTTCAGATCGTCAACGCGAACGTGGCGTTGGGGAGGCAGGCGGAGGCGCGGTCGGCGAATGAGCGGGCGAAGTGGTTGTTGCGGCGGATGCCCGCGTCGGCGTTTTCGGACGGTTCATTTGCGTTGTCGAAGGCGTATTGGGAGCAGTGGTTGAAGTGGTCGGGTGAGGCTGGGATGTGGCCTGAGGGTACGGGACTGGGGGTCGGCGCGGGGGATGGCGGTGGGGGTGGCGCGGTGGCCGGCGCAAATTCCGCCGGTGGGACTACAGAAAATGCGCCAGTTGCGCCGAGATAGATATAGGACGTGGTGAGCGTGTCACCGACCCCTGGGCGCGGGACGGCGTCGTAACAGGAAGGGCAGGATGCCCCATGAGTTTCACGTTTCCGACGATTTTGTCGCATTCGGCCGACGACGCTGGGGTGGTGATCGCGGCGCTGGAGCGACAGGTGGGTTGTTACCGCGGTCTGGCGAAACTTGCCGAGCGGCAGCACGAGCACGTTCTTGCGGACCACACGGAGGGTCTGCTGGAGGTGTTGAAGGAGCGGGAGGCGGTGTTGGACGAGGCGGCGGGGCTGGAGAGGACGATTGGTCCGGCGAAGAGGGATTGGGCGGCGTTTACGGGGAGGTTGCCCGTGGATCAGCGGAAGCGAGCGGAGGCCGCGGTCGGGGAGACGCGGCGACTGTTGGCGGAGATTACTGCGGGGGACGAGCGTGATGCGCTGGCGTTGCAGCAGAGGAAGCACCGGATCGGTTCGGAGATCCGGGCGACGGCGTCGGCGACGGCTGTGAACCGGAACTACGCGGCTTCGGCGTATGGTCGGAATCGGCCGAGCCAGTTGGACCAGACGACTTGACACCCGGGTTGCCCGCATGGACACGACGACGACGACATTGGATCAGGTGACGGTGATTCCGGCGGCACCGGGGACTGCGCAGGCGCGGATAGAGGAGTTGGGTCGGATTATCCTGGCGTATTCGGAGATTACGGAGCGGTTGCAGAAGAGCCATGAGCAGTTGACAGGTACGGTGCAGAAGCTCAGGACGGAGTTGGGGGAGAAGAACCGTGAGCTTGAGAGGCGTAACCGCTTGGCCGCGCTGGGGGAGATGGCGGCGGGGATGGCGCATGAGATTCGCAATCCGCTGGGTGCGATTCAGTTGTATGCGTCGCTGCTGGCGACGGACGTTGCGGCGATGCCGGAGTCGGCGCGTACGGTGGAGAAGATCCGGGGGGGGGTGCGGCGGCTGGAGGACATTGTTTCGAAGGTTTTGCATTTTTCGCGGGAGTTGAGGGTTTCGCCGGTGGAGGGTGAGGTTTCGGGATTGGTGGCGGAGGCGGTGGAGTTGGCGTCGGCGAAGGCGAGGGAGAAGTGCATTGGTCTGGTGTCGCACGGGCCGGAGGGGCTTATTGCGCGGTTTGACAGGCTGATGATGTCGCAGGCGCTGTTGAATTTGTTGCTCAACGCGATTGACGCATCGCCGCGGTGGTCGGTGGTGCGGGTGGAATTCTTGGTTGATGGCGGGCGGACGGTGATTCGGGTGGCGGATTCGGGGGCGGGGGTGCCGGCGGAGGTG
>Ga0105048_10019267_pt1 | contig 10465 bp, 8 predicted proteins | sample MAT05_FD_78382 | JGI IMG/M metagenome (GOLD analysis project Ga0105048, IMG submission 78382) | Freshwater microbial communities from Lake Fryxell liftoff mats and glacier meltwater in Antarctica - MAT-05 | ecosystem: Environmental > Aquatic > Freshwater > Ice > Liftoff microbial mat | place...
AGCGATGTGCCGGTCACGCTCACCGCGGCCTTCCGTGCTTTTGTCGATGATCCCGGGCCCAGCACGTATCTCGCGGCCCGCGCGCTGGTCCTCTCCGGCCCGAGCTACACCAAGGATCCGACCGCCCTCGCCACCGCCGCAGATCTCCTGGATCAGGGCGAGAACAAGGGCGTGATCGACGCGATCGACGCCGACCTCCCAAACCTGCTGCTCTCCCCGGCCGCGCACGCGATGCTGGCGATCGCCCACAAAAACCTGGGCGATCTGGAGAGCGCCGACTTCGAGCGCGACGTCTACGCGTCCCTCATCGAGCTCGGGATCCTGGCCAGCGGCGACGGCACCGAGGCCAGCCCGTACCGGGTGGTGCACCCCAGCGACATCGACGACGCGATCGGGATCCTCGGCGTCGCCGTGAACCGACAACAGGTCGTCCGCGGCGAGGACACCCGTCTGGAATGCATCGATCTGGCGGACGGGCGCGCGCTATGGTTCGACGCACCATGATGAAGATGCACCTCTGGGCGCTGGTCCTCCTGGCCTCCTGCGTGCGGGGGCCCGTCGAGAAGAGCGCGCCCGCGCCGGTGGCCGCTGCGAAGCCCGCCGTGGCGGTGACGACGCCGCGACCGAGCTGGGTCGAGTCGGCGCCGTTCGTGATCAGCAACGAGGACAAGATCAAGCTCTACGCGACGGGCAGCGCGCCGGTGCCCAACGAGGGCGCGTGCCCCGACCCGCCGCGCCTCATCGAGGTCGCCGTCAACCGCGCTCGCGCCGCCTTGCTCCGCGGCCAGGCGAACGGGAGCGACTTCGCCTCGGGCACCGTCGGTGGCGTCGAGAGCGTCGCCGCGTGGTTCGACGGCAACGAGACCGTCCACGTGCTGCTCTCGATGCCGGTCGACGCTGCACCGAAGGACGCCGGCGAGAGCACGCTCGAGAGCCTCACCGGCGATCGGCCGCTGGCGATCGGCATACGGATCCTCGAGGACGCGCGCACCCGTCTCGAGGCCACCGGCGCGTGCAAAGATCCGACGCGCCGCGCCGCCCTCCCCTGCTGCGGGCCCCCCGACGAGATGTGCCACGACAAGACCCGCTTCGACACGACCGCGCCGGCGACCAAGAAGTGCACCTGCGGGACGTCGGCGCCGTGCCTCGACGACTTCCGGTGCCAGGCCGGAAAGTGCGTGTGCAAAGGCGCGAAGTGCCCCTGCGACATCCTCAATTGCAAGGATGGACAGCAGTGCGGTGACAACCGTTGTTACTGATCCGCTTCGCCTTCGATTTCCTCTCCCCGTACGCCTACCTCGCGTGGCAAGCGCTGCCGGCGATCGCCGAGCGGCACGGTCGCACCCTCCAGCCGATGCCGGTGGTCTTCGCGGCGCTGCTCGGCGCCAACGGTCAGAAGGGCCCGGCCGAGATCCCGTCGAAGCGCATCTACGTCTTCAAGGACGCGACCCGCACCGCGCACGTCCTCGGCGTGCCGCTGGTGCCGCCGCCGCTCCATCCGTTCAACCCGATCCTCGCGCTGCGGGCGTGCGGCCTCCCGATGCTCGACACGCAGCGAAACGCGCTGGTCTCGGCGCTGTTCGACGCGTGCTGGGGTGGTGCGCGCCGCGATCTCGCCGATCCGTCAGTCGTCGCCGACGTAGCCTCCAGCATCGGTCTCGATGGCACCGCGCGCGTGACCGAGGCTTCGACCGAAGCTGCGAAGGCCCGGCTGCGCGCGCAGACCGACGAGGCGCTGAAGCTCGGCGCGTTCGGCGTCCCGACCATGTTCGTCGATGGCGAGATGTTCTGGGGCTACGACTCGCTCGGCCACCTCGAGCGCCGGCTGGGCGGCATCGATCCGGTGGATCAGCTCGATCTGTCGGTGTGGAGCGGCCTGCCCGCGGGCGCGACGCGCCGCGTGAAATGACAGACTGACGTCGTTCTTCAGGTCCCCTGAAGGATCGTCTTGATCGAGCCGAACGCCTCTTCGCTCACCGAGCCGACGCGCACGCAGCGCACCATGCCCTTCGGATCGACGAGCGCGTGGACCGGGATCGCGGAGTCCTTCGCGACGCCGAGGCCCTCGAGGAACGCCGGCAGATCGGTGCCGTTGCGCAGCCAGCGGACCTGGCCGGGGATCGTGCGCTGGAGCGCTTTCTCGAGCTCCGCCTGCTCCTCGTCGATGGTCCAGAACTCGTAGCGGATCGGGATCCCGTCGCGCACGAGCGATGTGCCCCAGCGGCCGAGCAGCGGCATCTCCTTCACGCACGGACCGCACCACGAGGCCCACAGGTTGACCCAGGTCCAGCCGTCCTTCGGTCCCTGCTCCGCGCCTTGTTTTCCAGGCACGGGGCGCTCCGGGGGCGGCGACCACTTGCGCGCGCCGTCGCCCGTCGCGGGGAACGTCTTCTCGCAGAACGACTGCGCGGCGGAGGTGGCGCGCTCGCTCTTCACGCCCTGGAAGCGCGAGGGCGGCGGGCCTTCCGGCTCCTTCGTGCACGCGAAGAGCGCGATCGAGAGCGCGAGCGTCTTAAATCGCACAGTCGATCCAGGCCACGAAGGCGCTGCGGTTCACTTCTTTTGCGGTGCACTCGCCGCCGACCCGGCTGCGCTGCCAGTCACAGAAGTCGCCGCTCAGCTGCGCGTACTCCTCGCCCAGCCACAGCAGGCCGACCTCGTTCTTCAGATCCGGATCCTGGAACTTGGTCGTGAGGTGCCCGAGCACCGCCTCGGCGCGCGCCTGCGACAGCGCCTGGTTCTTGTCCGCCGCGCCGTCCGGCGACGCCCGCGCGACGACGAAGAAGAAGGACGCGCCCTGCTGATCGGCCCACGCCTTTTCGATCGTGCTCGTCGCGCCGTCGTCGAGCACCGTTTGCTCGGCGTCGAACTGGATGATCTTCACCCGGTGCTTGAGCGGCAAGAACAGCGCGTTGAAGTCGTCGCCGTTCATCGCCGCGACGTTCTTCGCGTCGCCGGGCTTGCAGCCACGGCCGCCCTCCTGGAGGAGGCCGCACGCGCCGGCCACGCGCCGCAAGATCTGCTTCAGCGCCGGCGTGCAGTAGGTGTCGTCGCTCGCCTGCGCGATCGCGACGCCGCTCGCCGCGCCCTTCGACTCGGCGAGGCTCGTCTTGGCCGTGCCCATCCACATCAGGACCAGCAGCGTCGGGACCGCCAGGCCCACGCCCATCAGCGCCAGGGTTCGCGCGTTGTCGCTCATCTCAGTGTCCTCCCTTCGCAGCGCGCGGCCCGGCGAGCATCGCCGTGACCGTGTACTCGAGGCCGAGATCGGTGTCCTCGTCGCAGACCCGGCGATCGCCGATGAACAGCTGCGGCGTCAGCACCGGCAGCGCGTTGGCCACCGCCCACTTGAGGCTCTTCGTCACCTTCAGCTTCGCCTGAGCGGTGCCCAGGCACCCCCGCACGGACGGGAACTTCTCGGTGATCCGCGCCCGCATCTTGGCCTCGTCGGCCTTCGCGTCCTCGATCAAGCTCTCCTGGTTCGCGAACGCCCAGTCGAGGATCTTCGGCGCCTCGTCCTTGCTGCACAACATCGCTTCCGACACCGCGCACGCCCCGGGGTGCAGCGACTCCTTGAGGTTCCAGTTGCAGGTCTTGTCGAGCGGGAAGAGCACGACGTCCATCGTGAGCTTGTCGCGCAGGCCGCTCACGATCATGCGGTTGTCGAACGCCTTGCACGCCGGGCAGAGCGGATCGAGCACCGCGATCGCCGGCGAGCCGCCGCGCCCGCCGCCGAAGTGAAGGAGGATCTGGTTCGGGTCGTCCTTCTTCGCCAGAGTCCCGCAGCCCTCGAGCGTCTTGTCGTTGGTCGGCGCGGCCAGCAGGTACACCAGCACGAGCACCGCGACGTACGCGACGCCCTCGAAGAACCAGCGCACGTAGGGCGGGCTGGCCATGCTCTGATCCGACTTCACGTAGGCGAGCAGCGCCATCACGAAGCCGATCACGCTGGTCGAGTAGATGCCGACGCAGAGCTTGCACACCGCGCCGACGAGCTGCGTCGACACGTAGAAGTAGATCACCGTCATCAAGAGCGGCAGCGAGAACGCGATGACCAGGAACAGCGTGTCCTTCTTCACCAGCGTCTTCTTGAGCGCGAAGTCGATCGAGCGGTACGCGAGGTAGCTGTACACCGCGAACGCCAGCAGGCTGATCGGGAGCCCGCCCCACATGCTGGTGCGGAAGAGACTCGAGTAGGGGCTCATCATCACGGTGCGGCAGCCGCTCTCGCCCATCTCCTTGGCGGCGCCCGGGATGAACGAGCAGTGGATCGAGTGGACCTGCCGATCGAGGTGCTGGATGAAGTCGGCGGTCGAGAGTCCCGCGAACACCGCGCCCGCGATCGCTACGATCGCCACCGCCCAGAGGAAGGGCTTGGCGCCGTTGGAGCCGCCTTTCGACGGGAAATCATCGTCGTCGTCGTCTTCGAGCTGGTTCTTGCCGAGCCCGAGGCGGCCTTCGCGCGTAGCCATCGCGAAGTGATACACCGAGCCGATCGATCTGGCGAGATTCCTGCGCTAACGTCGGGTCGATGCGCCGTTTCGCCCTTCTCGCCCTTCTCGCGCTGCTCGCCGCCTGCTCGACCGAGCCGGCCACCACCCCCTGGGCGCCCGGCGTGGTGGTCCCGACCGCCCGCGCCGCCAACGCCCGGGGGCTCCTCGATCGCCGCGGACTCGTGCACGCGCACTCCGTCTATTCCCATGACGCCTGCGACAACGAGCCGGTGAAGGACGGGGTTCGCGACCCGATCTGTTTCGACGATTTCCACCGTGGCCTGTGCCAGTCCAAGCACGACTTCGTGATGCTGACGGATCACAACGATTCGTTCGGCTCGACCGACATCACCGATCTGATGCTGCTGAAGCCCGAGCGCGGTGACGTCGCCATCGCCCGCAACGGCGCCCCGGTCGCCAACCGCGCGATGTGCCCCGACGGCAGCACGCCGCTCATCCTGCCGGGCATGGAGTCGGACACCATGCCGGTCGGCGTAGAGAAGCACCTCCTCCCTGACGGCCAGCGCGGCTACTACGGCGAGAGCTCCAGCACCGCGATCGCACTTTTACGCGAGGCCGGTGCGGTGATCCTGGTCGCGCACACCGAGAACTTCACGCCCGAGCAGCTCGTCGCGATGCCGCTCGACGGCTTCGAGATGTACAACCTCCACGCCAACACGGTCATCGGCGCGGGCGCGGCGCTCGAGCTCCTGGTGATGCTGAGCGAGATGCGGCCCGGCCTCCCGCACTCCGACCTGGCGATCCTCCCGCTGTGGAGCGAGGACCCGCGCTACATCGAGACGTGGGGCACCGTCCTCTCGCGCGGCGCGCACCGCGTGACGACGATGGGCACCGACTGCCACCGCAACACGTTCAACGCGCTGCTCCCCGACGGCGAGCGCATCGACAGCTACCGCCGCATGATGATGGCGTTCTCGAACCACCTGCTGCTGAAGCCGGAGGCCGACGGAACGTTCGACGATCGCCACCTCAAAGAAGCGCTCAAGGCGGGCCGCGTGTACGGCGTGCTCGAGGAGATCGGCTACGCGGAGGGCTTCGACGTCACCGCCTCATCGGGCGGACGCACGTTCGAGATGGGCGAGACGGGCCCGGTCGGAGCGACGATCCTAGTGAAGCGCCCGTCGATCGTCGGGCTCGCTCTCGCCGACACGCCGGTGCTCACGATGCGGCTTTTGAAGGCCCGCGAGGGCGGCTTCGACGAGGTCGCCTCGGGCACGACCGGTGACCTCAGCTTCACGACCGTCGCTCCCGGCGCCTATCGCGCGGAAGTCCGCGTGAAGCCGACCCACCTCACGCCGTTCATGGGCACCTTCGCTCAGCGGGTCGTCGCCACCGACTTCGCCTGGATCTACGCCAACCCGATCTACGTGGAGTGATCAAAGGCAACGCGTGTTCGAGGTGATCGCCTCTTTCATCTTCGCCGGCGGCGGCAATCCCAGCGCTGCCATCGCCTCGGTCAGCTCTTCCGCCGTCTCCATCGCTACTCGCGGATTCTGCGCCCGCTCCCGCCCGATCGTCGTCGCCCGCCGCCCCTTGTAGTCGTGGGCCGGAAACACCAGGGTGTCGTCCGGGAGCTCCATCAACCGCTTGAGCGAGCCGTGCATCGCGCTCGAGTCGCCGGTCGGGAGATCGGTGCGACCGCAGCCGCCGATGAGCAGCGTGTCGCCGGTGAGCACGCGGCCCGGTAGCGCCAGGCAGACGCCGTCGGACGTGTGACCCGGCGTCGCCATCACCTGCATCTTCACCGCGCCGAGCGCGATCACGTCGCCGTCCTGGAGCATACGATCGACGCACGGGGCCGGTGAGCCCTCGTGCATCAGCATCTTCGCGCCGGTGATCTCCTTGAGCCGCGACGAGCCCGACAGATGATCGGCGTGGGTGTGCGTCTCGATCGTGTATGCCAGCGTGAGGCCCTTCTGCTGCATCAGATCGAGGTACCCATCGACGTGCTCGCGCACCGGATCGATGATCGCCGCGACCTTCGACGTCGGGTCCGCGACCAGGTAGCTGCGACACGCGCCGTCGGCCTGCAGCACCTCGAACATGTAGCCCTGATCGACCGCCTCGTCCTTGATCGACTCGGCCTCCTGCGTCGCTTCCATCCAGCGATCCGCGCAGCGACCGGCGAACTCCGCCGTCATCGCGTCGCCCTTCACCCGGTAGTGGCCGACCCAGCGCTTGTCGCGCACGCGCTTCACGTACTCGAGCAGGCGCTCGACGTCGGCCATCGTGTTGTAGAGGCCGAACGACGCGCGCACCGCGCCGCCCGGCACCTCGGCCGCGCCCGCGTGGTGCATCGACAGCAGCTTGTCCATGTACATGTGCGCGCAGAAGCGCCCGTTGCGAACCGCCAGCGCGCCCTCCTCGCTGAGGATCGCGGCGGTCATCAGATCGGATGCGCCCTCGACGTTGAACGACAGGACGCCGAGCCGCTTCAGCGGCGACGAGTCACCGTAGATCGTCACGCCCCCCATCGCCTCCATGCCCTCGACCGCGCGGCGGGTCAGCTCGATCTCGTGCTCGCGCACCGCGTCCATGCCGATCGCCTGCAAAAAGAGCAGCGCGCGCGACATGCCCACGACGCCCGCGATGTTCGGCGTGCCGCCGTGGTGGCGATCCGGCGCGCCGAGATACTCGGCCGACGACGCCGTCACCTTCGACGCGGTGCCTCCGCCCGGCAGGTACGGCGGCGCCTCGCTCATCAACGCGCGCGGCCCGTACAGAAAGCCCGCACCGAACGGCGCGTACGCCTTGTGCCCAGCGCCGGCGAGGAAATCGATGTGCTCGGGGTGGCCCATCGGCTTCACGTCGATCTTCTTGTGCGCCAGGATCTGCGCCGCATCCACCAGGATCATCGCGCCGTTCTCGTGCGCGATCCGCGCGATCGCGACGATGTCCGGCATCAGGCCCGTGACGTTCGCGCCGCCGGTGACGCACACCAGCTTCACCTCGTTGCGCCGCAGGATCTCCTCGAGATGCGCGACATCGACCAGGCCGTCGCTCCCGATGCGCGCGCGCAGCACGGTGCCGCGGCGGCGATGCGGGAGCTCGTTCGAATGATGCTCCATCTCGGTGGTCACGACCTTGCCGGGGCGCGACGCCATGACGTGGCTCGCGAGATCGATCGCGTGCGTGGTGTTCTGCGTGAAGCACACCGCGCCCTGCCGCAGCTCGCCGCCGATGAAGTCGGCGATGATGTAATAGGCCTCCTCGAAGCGCTCGGTGGCCTTGCGCGACAACAAGTGCGTCCCGCGATGCACGTTGGCGTACTCGTTCGCGAGGAAGTTGGTGTACGCGCTGAGCACGGACTCGGGTGCGTGGGTCGACGCCGCGTGATCGAGGTACACCAGCGGACGCTCGCCGCTGCCGAGCACCGGGACCTTGCGCGAGATGATCGCGAACTCGCGCCGCACGTCGTTCCAGTCGAGCTTTCCGCCGCCGAGCAGGCACACCACCGGCTTGCCGCCGTCGACCGGGAGGCCGAGGTGACGCCAGCGCTCCATGCCGCCGGCGACGCTGAAGACCTTGTCGTAGCCCATCTTCTGCAGCACATCGGCCGCGAGGATCGAGCGGTTGCCGGTCGAGCACACGATGTACACCGGAGAATCGCGCTCGGTGACGTGCTCGCCGACGTGCTTCTCGACGAGGCCGCGGGGCAGCATCACGGCGCCGGGGACCGCGCCGTCGGTCGTCTCGTCGGGCTCGCGGATGTCGAGCACCACCGAGCGCCGATCGTTCAGCGCGCTCGAGAGCACCTCGCAGGAGGCCTCCTTCACGCGCCCACGCGCATCAGCGACGAAGTCTTTGTAGCTCCAAGCCATCGAGCGCAGTGAACACGAGAATTAGCCTTCAAAGCCAGCGCGAAAGGGCTACGACGCACCGCGCCAAAAGAAGAGGCACGCGAGCCCGACGCAGGCGACGAGCACGCCGACAGGTCGCACCACGAGCCTGCGAAACCAGGCTTTTTTCTGCAGCAGAACCACCACCCCGAGGACCACCGTGCCGAGCAGGATCCCCAGCCCGGCGGACAGCGCCGACGCCACAAAGAGCCCGTGGACCAGGCCGAAGCCGAGCCCCACCATCCAGCGCTTGGACGCGTCGGCGAGGCCCTGATCCTCGACCCCGACGTAGACGACCGACACCGCGACCAGCGCCGCGAGCACCCGCGGGGCCTGCGAAAACGAGGACGAGAGCGCGACCCCCACCGCCATCCCACCCGCGAACGCCCCGAGCGCGAGGCCCAGGTCGCGCGGCCGACCCCCGACGATGAGCAGCCCCAGGACGAACGCCCACAGCTCGGGCCGCGGCCTCGACGACAGCGGGCTGGACGCCGCCGCGCCCGCACCGCCGACCGAAAACGTGCGATCCGCCTTGTGGGTCACCAGGTCGACCGGCGTCGCGCCCGCGCTGACCACCCGCACCATGTGGCGGTGACCGGGCGTGGTGCGATCGAGGAACCCCAGCGACAAAGCGTACGTCGCCGCGCCCGCCGGGCAGCGCGCCTCGCCGTCGACGCTGACGCCGTCGCCCTCCACGCGCCGCGCCCCGATCAAGCTCCAGGTGCAGCGCGTGTCGCCGACCCGCACCTCGACCGGATCGAGCACGTCGCGGATCAGCGCCGCGGTCGCCGTCGACACCTCGGCCGCGCTGGTCTTGCCATCGCCGTCCTTGTCGAGCCCGTCCGCAAGCATCGCCAGCTCGCGCTCGGCGAAGGTGATCTCGACCGTGAGACCGCCGGGCGACGCGGTGTACACGCCGTAGCTCAGGCCGACCTCGTGCGCCTCTGCGAGCGCTGGAACGAGCGCGAGCAGGAGCGCGGCGAGCTTCATCGGGCGATGGTTCCGGGATACTTCTTCAGCCCCGCGCCGAGCGCCGCGAGCGCCTTTTCCAGCGCCGGCACCTCGAGCACGTACGCGATGCGCACCTCGCTCTTTCCCGCGCCGGGCGTGGCGTAGAAGCCGCTCGCGGGGGCCATCAAGACGGTCTCCCCCGCGAGATCGAACGACGTCAGCATCCACGGGCAGAACTTGTCCGCGTCGTCCACCGGCAGATCGACCACCGTGTAGAAAGCGCCCTCCGGGACATACGTGCGCACGCCGGGAATGGATCGGAGCCCGCTCACCAGCGCGTTTCGGCGCGCGGTGTACTCGATCACCACCGGATCGAAGTAGCTCGGCGGGAGCTCGTAGCCGGCGATCGCGGCGTACTGGTCCACCGTCGCCGGGCACAGCCGCGCGAAGCACATCCGCAGGATCGCCGAGTTGAGCGACTCGCTCTTCGACACCGTGCAGCCGATGCGCGCGCCGCACGCCGAGAAGCGCTTCGACACGCTGTCGATGACCACCACCCGCTCGCTGATCCCCGGCAATTCGAGCGCGGAAGTGGCCTTCGCGCCGTCGTAGCAGAACTCGCGATAGACCTCGTCCGAGACCAGGAACAGATCACGGCGGCGGGCGATCTCGCCCAGGCGCAGCATCTCCTCGCGCGTGTAGACCACGCCGGTCGGGTTGCCGGGCGAGCCGATCACGATCGCCTTGGTGCGCGGCCCGATCGCCGCCTCGATCACCGCGTCGGGCGGCAGATGGAAGCCGTTCGATGCGCTCGAAGAGATCGGCTTGACCGTGCATCCGAGCAGCGTCGCGAACCCGTTGTAGTTCGCATAGAACGGCTCGAAAGCGAGGATCTCGTCTCCCGGATCGCACATCGCCGCGAACGTCAGCAGCAAGGCCTCGCTGCCGCCGTTGGTGACGTGCACCTCGGACGCCTTGATCGGGATGCCGAGCCGATCGTAGTAGCGCGCGATCGCCTCGCGCAGCTCGATCAGGCCCGCCGAGGGACCGTACGCCAGCACCTTGGCGTTGAAGCGGCGATACGCGTCGATCATCGCGCGCGGCGTCTCGACGTCGGGCTGGCCGATGTTGAGCTGGTGCACGTGGATCCCGCGGGCGCGC
>Ga0105048_10019268_pt1 | contig 10465 bp, 7 predicted proteins | sample MAT05_FD_78382 | JGI IMG/M metagenome (GOLD analysis project Ga0105048, IMG submission 78382) | Freshwater microbial communities from Lake Fryxell liftoff mats and glacier meltwater in Antarctica - MAT-05 | ecosystem: Environmental > Aquatic > Freshwater > Ice > Liftoff microbial mat | place...
CTCACCCGCGTCGACCGCGGCCGTCATCAGGCCCGCGATGTCCGCATGCAGCGCGCGCAGTTCATCGGCGATGCGCGCGCGGATGGTGGTGAGCGGCTGCCCGGCGAAATTCTGGTTGAAGAACTGGCTGGCCTCCGCCAGTTGCGCCTGCCCGTACGATCGCTCGGTATGCAGCACGCGGTTCTGCACGTCGCCGTCGGCGGTGACGAGGATGAGCAGCACGCGGCGATCGGCGAGGCGCAGGAATTCGATATGGCGAAACGCGGCCTCGCGGCGCTTCGGCGTCATCACCACGCCGGCGAACTGCGTCAACTGGGACAACAGGCCGGCGGCAGCGCTGACCAGCTGCTGCGGGCGATCGGCCACGAGTTCGCCCTCGAGGCGCTGGATCTCGGCTTCGCCCAGCGGCTTGACCACCATCAAGGTGTCGACGAAGAACCGGTAACCCTTGGCGGTGGGGATGCGCCCCGCCGACGTGTGCGGGCTGGCGATGAAACCCAGGTCCTCGAGGTCGGCCATCACGTTGCGGATCGTGGCCGCCGACAGGTCGAGGCCCGAATGGCGCGACAGCGAGCGCGAGCCCATGGGTTGTCCGTCACCGATGTAGCGTTCGATGAGGGTCTTCAGCAGGTGTTGGGCCCGTGCTTCCAGCATGCCGATGATTCTACGCTGGCCCCGGGGTGGCGGGACGTCCTGCCATGGTCAACGCTCACCCGAACGTCGGAGCCTGCCGCGCGATGCTCCTATGGTTTAATCGTGGCCATGCTGGCTCGACGCTCCTCCGCCCCCTTTGCCCGCGTGGCACTCGTTGGGCGACATGCCAGCCCCGGCATCGCGCAACCGCTTGCGCGCCTGGCCGCTTTCCTGGCCGCACGCGGACTCGAAGTGATCGTCGAGGCAGAGACCGCGCACTATGCCCCGATTCCGGGCTTCGCCACCGCACCGGCCTCGGAACTGGCGACGCGTGTCGACTTGGCCATCGTGCTGGGCGGCGACGGCACCATGCTCGCCATCGCGCGGCTGATGGCCCCGCACGCGGTGCCGCTCATCGGCATCAACCAGGGCCGGCTGGGCTTCCTCACCGACATCCCGCTCGCGCAGATGGAAACCGTGCTGGCGGCGATGCTCGACGGCCGGCATGTGGAGGAACGCCGTACACTGCTGGCAGCCGTGATCGAGCGCGAGGACGGCACGCGCCACGACGTACTGGCGCTGAACGACGTCGTGGTCAACCGCGGCTCGCTCGGCGGGATGATCGACTGCGCGGTGGCCATCGGTGGGCGCTTTGCCTACGCGCTGCGTGCCGATGGCATCATCGTCGCCACGCCAACGGGCTCCACGGCCTACGCACTGTCGGCGGGAGGACCCATCCTCGCACCGCAGTTGCCGTCGTTCCTGCTGGTGCCGGTCGCGCCGCACGCACTGACGCACCGGCCCATCGCGATCGGTGACGATGCCACGATCGCCATCACCGTCACGCGCGGCCGCGATGCCAGCGTGCACTGTGATGGCCAGACGCACTTCGCACTCGCGGAAGGCGATTGCGTCACGTTGCAGCGTGCACCATTCACCGCACGTTTCCTTCACCCGGAGGACCACGATTACTTCGCGATGCTGCGCGAAAAGCTCCATTGGAGCGAAACCCCGGAGCGCCTCACCGCCGGGCGCCCGGACGCGTCGGCGTAACTCGCTCCCGCTGATGCTGCGTTCGCTTTCGATTCGCAATTTCGTCGTGGTCGATGCCCTCGATGTCGAATTCGACGCGGGCTTCACGGTGCTGACCGGCGAAACGGGCGCCGGCAAGTCGATCCTGCTCGATGCGCTCGGCCTGCTGCTCGGCGACCGCTTCCTCCCGGGACAATTGCGCCCCGGCGCGCAACGCGCCGAACTTGCCGCGCTGTTCGACATTGCCGACGCGCCAGCGGTGCGCGCGTGGCTGGTCGAGCAGGACCTGGTCGGCGAAGACGAGGCCGTGCTGCTGCGCCGCGTGCTCGATGGGCAGGGCAAGAGCCGCGCGTGGATCAACGCACGGCCCGCCACCATCGCGCAGATGAAGGACCTGGGCGAACATCTCGTTGATATCCACGGCCAGCATGCGCACCAGTCCCTGGGCGCGCCGGAAGCCCAGCGCAATCTCGTCGACACGTTCGGCGGCTTTACCACGTTGGCGCAGGAAGTGGCGCAACGCTGGCGTGCGTGGCGTGTCGCGCTCGAACGCCGTGATGCGGCCGCACAGGGTGCTGCGGCCCACGCGGCGCAACGCGATGCCCTCGCCGCGCGCCGCAGCGAACTCGCGCTGCTGGCCGTCGCGGACGGCGAATGGGCGGTGCTGACGGCCGCGCAATCGCGGTTGTCGAATGCCGCCACGCTGCTCACCGCCGCCGCCGACGGCATGGCCACGCTGGCCGATGCCGACGACGCGATGACGGTCCGCCTCGCGCAGCTGATGCACCGGATGGAGGCCGCGGCTGCGCACGACCCGGCACTGGCCGACGTGGTGGCGTTGTTGTTGCCCGCGCAGATTCAGATCGACGAAGCCGCGCGCGCGTTACGCGACTATCAGCGGCGCCTCGACCTCGATCCGGACGAACAGCGTCGCGTGGAAGAGCGCCTCACCGCGGTGCACGACACCGCGCGCAAGTACCGCGTGCGGCCGGAGGCCCTGCCCGAGCTTCTCGCCTCGACCGAGGCCGAACTGGCGGCGCTGGCCGATGCGGGCGACGCCGCCGCGCTGGCGGCACGCGCAGAGGCCGCCGAGTACCAATTCCTTGCCGCCGCGAAGCAACTGGCACAGAAGCGTCAGTACGCCGGCAACGAGCTGGCGCATCGCGTCACCGAAGCCATGCAACAGTTGGCGATGGAAGGCGGCCACTTCGAGATTGGATTCGACGCACTGGACACGCCCGCCAGCTACGGGCTGCACGACCTCACGTTCCGCGTCGCCAGCCACCCGAAGCAACCGCTGGCCTCGCTCGTGCGCGTGGCGTCGGGCGGCGAACTTTCACGCATCGCGCTGGCGGTACAGGTGGCGGCCAGCGAAGCCGGGCAGATTCCCACGCTGGTATTCGACGAAGTGGACAGTGGCGTCGGCGGCGCCGTGGCGGCGACCGTGGGCCGGTTGCTGCAGGCGCTCGGCTCGCGGCGGCAGGTGCTGTGCGTCACGCACCTGCCGCAGGTGGCCGCGTGTGCTGACACGCACCTGCGCGTGCGCAAGAGCGGCGACGACGACGGCGTGCGCTCCGAACTCGATCGCCTCGATGCTGCGCAACGCGTGGAGGAAACGGCGCGCATGCTGGGCGGTGCACAGGTCACCGCCAAAACGCGCGCCAATGCTCGAGAGTTATTGGACGCCAGCCTTCGGAAGGCCGCTGCGCGTCCCTGAAGCCCGCCGCGCGTTCAGTCGATGCGCGCGCCGGAGTCCTTCACGACCTTCGCCCACTTCACGACCTCGTTGCGGATGAACACCGTGAACTGTTCGGGTGTATTGCCCCCGGATGAGGCCCCTTGCGCGGCCCAGATCTCCTTGATGTCCTGCTTCAGCAGCGCCTTGGTCACTTCGGCCTGCAGCTTGTTGACGATGTCGGGCGGCGTGCCCGCGGGCGCCCACAGGCCATACCACGTGGTGACCTCGTAACCGGGAACACCCGCCTCCTGCACCGTCGGCACGTCCGGGAACGCCGGTGACCGCGTGGCCGTCGTGACCGCGAGCGGCCGCAACTTGCCGCCGCGGATCTGCGGCGCGCTGCTGCCCATCCCGTCGAACATCAGGTCGACCTGTCCGGCCAGCAGGTCCTGCATCGCGGGACCTGCGCCCTTGTACGGGATGTGATTCATCTGCGTGCCCGTCATCGTCTTGAAGAGTTCGGGCGCCAGGTGATGCGACGTGCCGTTCCCGGCCGAGCCAAAGTTGAGCTTATTGGGATTGGCCTTCGCGTACGCAATCAATTCGGTGATCGAATTGACCGGCACCTTCGGATGCACGACGACGACGTTGGGTACCACCGCCACCAGCGTGACCGGCATCAGGTCCTTTTCGAGATCGTAAGGCAGCTTGCTGTACACGCTGACCGCGATCGTGTGGTGGACCGCGCCGACGAGGAACGTGTAGCCGTCGTTCGGCGACTTGGCCACGATCTCGGCGCCGATCGTGCCGCCGGCGCCACCGCGGTTGTCGATGAAGAACGATTGACCCAGTGCCTGCGACAGCGCCGCCGCCAGCGGCCGCGCGAACGCATCCGTGCCGCCGCCCGCGGGAAACGGCACCACCAGCTTCACCGGCTTGTTGGGCCATGCCTGCGCGTATAGGAATCCGGGAGACAACAGCAGTGCGAATGCCGCGGCCAGCGCGCGCATGATGAATCGATTCATTGCATCCTCCGATCGTGGACAGCCGCGTCAAGTCTTGATTGCTTGTCGTCGCGCCAAACGTGGCGCGCGGTCGCGGCGGAGAGGTCAGTCTAGCGCAACAGACGTTCGTTGCCTCGACGTGCATGGAGAGGCCTCGACACCGGCGCATGCGCTGCACCGCAACAGGCGGCAGCGGCGCAATGCACGCGCCGCTGTAGCTGCAACTGCGTCAGCCGTTGCGGGCCTTGTTGCTGCTAACCAACTTCGCAGGCGTGGCCTTGACGGACTTGGCCGGCTTGCGGAGCTTCGGCGACGAGCGCACGACCAACGGGCGCACATCCGTGTCCGGCATCGATTCACCGGTCTCGAGCCAATGCTTGACGCGTTGCGCGTCGCCCATGCGCGTGTACTTGCCGATCGAATCGAGCAGCACGATCACCATCGGCTTGCTGGCCACCGTGGCCAGCATCACCACGCAGCGTCCGGCTTCGCGGATGTAACCCGTCTTCTGCAACTGGATGTCCCACGTGCCGCTCTTCACGAGCCCGTTGGAATTGTTGAAGCCGAGTGTCTGCCCGGTGGGCTGGACTTCGACATGGTGCGCAGGCGTGGTGGAGTACGTGCGGATCAGCGGGTAGTCCGCCGCCGCCTGCACCATTTGCGCGAGATCGATGGCCGTGGACACGTTGCGTGGCGACAGGCCGGTCGGGTCGTCGAAACGGGTGCGCGATAGTCCAAGGAGCGCCGCCTTGGCGTTCATCGCGCTGACGAACGCGGACGTTCCGCCCGGATAGTGACGCGCGAGCGTGGACGCGGCGCGGTTCTCCGACGACATGAGCGCCAGCTTCAGCATCTCGTCGCGCGACAGCGTCGAACCCATGCGCAGGCGCGAACGCGAACCCTTGAGGTAGTCGAAATCTCCAATGTCGATCTCGAGCGCCTCGTCGAGCGGCTGGCCGGCGTCGAGCACGACCATCGCGGTCATCAGCTTGGTCAGCGACGCGATCGGTGTGACCTCGTTCGCGGCCTTCGAATAGACGACCTGCCCGTCGGCCGGGTCGATGACGACGACATTCGCCGACATCAGTTTCAATTTGCCGGCGTCGAGGACCGCGGGAGCGGCCAAAGCCAGTGACGGCGCAAACACTGCGAAAACAACGAGTAAACGACGGATCATGAGGGAGATTCTGAATAGTGACTGCACGGGTTATCGCATGCCCGGGAGGACTCGTCAATCCCCCAATCGAATCAGGGGTTTAGGCGGTGGTTTCCCCGTGGCGCCCCTGCAACAACGCCGGGAGCGGCTCCGGGGCGAGCTGTTCCTGGTCCTGCTGGAGCCGCCACATGCGGGCGTAGGTGCCGCCGGCGGCCAGCAACACCGGGTGGGTCCCGCGCTCGACGATGCGCCCCTGTTCCAGCACCAGGATCTCGTCGGCGTGGACGATCGTGGAGAGCCGGTGAGCGATCGTGAGCGTCGTGTGGTTATGCGCGATCTCGCGCAACTCCGCCTGGATGGCCTTCTCCGCGCGCGAATCAAGTGCACTGGTGGCCTCGTCAAAGATGAGCATATGCGGACTCTTCAACACGGCGCGCGCGATGGCGACGCGCTGCTTCTCGCCACCGGAGAGTTTCAGGCCGCGCTCGCCGACGGCGGTAGCGTAGCCCTCCGGAAGCCCGGCGATGAAGGTGTCGATCTGCGCGAGGCGCGCGGCCGCGACAATTTCTTCACGCGTCGCGCCAGGCTTGCCGTACGCGATGTTGTACTCGATGCTGTCGTTGAAGAGCACGGTGTCCTGCGGGACGATCGCGATCGCCGCGCGCAGGCTGCTCTGCTTCACGTTGCGGATGTCCTGCCCGTCGATCGTGATCGTGCCGGCCGAAACATCGTAGAAGCGGTAGAGCAGCCGCGCCAGCGTGGACTTGCCGCCCCCTGAAGGCCCCACCACCGCCACCGTGCGGCCCGCAGGAATGGTGAACGACACGTCGAACAGAATCTTGCGATTGGCTTCGTAGGCGAAGTCGACATGCTCGAAGCGCACTTCCGCGCCACGGATGGCCAGCGGCGCGGCGCCGGGCGCGTCCTTCACCTCCGCGTTCTCCTCGATGAGCCCGAAGAGCCGCTCCATGTCGGCCAACGCCTGCTTGATCTCGCGATAGATGACGCCGAGGAAATTAAGCGGAATGTAGAGCTGAATCATGAATGCATTCACCAGGACCAGGTCGCCGATCGTCATCGTGCCGTTGACCACGCCCACGGTGGCGCGCCAGACGATCAGCGTGACGGCGATGGCGATGATCACCGACTGCCCGACGTTCAGCACGGACAGGGACGTCTGGCTCTTGACCGCCGCTGCCTCGAAGCGCTGCAGGCTCTGATCGTAACGCTGTGCCTCCCACTCCTCGTTGCCGAAATACTTCACCGTCTCGTAGTTGAGCAGGCTGTCGATGGCCCGCGTGTTGGCCTTCGAGTCGAGCTCGTTCATCGTGCGGCGGAAGTGGGTGCGCCATTCGGTGACCAGCACCGTGAACGTGATGTAGAGCAAAAGTGCGCCGAGTGTGATTGCCGAGAACGTCCAGTCGTAGCGTGCGACCAGGATGGTCAGCACCAGCGTGATCTCGATCAGCGTGGGCAGGATCGAAAAGAGTGCATAACTGATCAGCGTGGAGATGCCGCGCTGGCCGCGCTCGACGTCGCGCGTCAGGCCACCCGTCTGCCGGTGCAGGTGAAAGCGCAGCGACAGCGCATGCAGGTGCCGGAAGACCTGCAACGCGATCTTGCGCACCGCGCGCTGCGTGACGCGCGCGAAGAAGAATTCGCGCAGTTCGGTGAAGAGCGTGGTGGACAGCCGCAGTGCGCCGTAGGCCACCAGCAGCGCGAACGGCACCGCCAGCAGCGCAGTGCGCGGGTCGAGGCTGTCGACGATTCCCTTCAGCAGCACCGGCACGCCGACGTTGGCCACCTTGGCCAGCACCAGGCAGGCCAGTGCGGCAACCACGCGGCCCTTGTACTCCCACAGGTAGGGAAGCAGTATGAGCATCGTCGCCCAGTCGCCGCGCTGCGTACGGGGGACGTTGGGCTCGACGGGGGCCGGCAACGGTGCGGCGGAGTGGTGCGCAGCCATCGTCAGGGCGCCCGGGTCGTGCGCTGCACGAACCACTCGTTGCCGCCGTACCCCAGCACGCCCATGCCGACACGCACCAATCCGTAGGCCACCCACGTGGCGGCCTTGGCCAGCGGCGAGCGCCCGGCCCAGCGGTCGGGCTCCACGCGCCGCGACCCGCCGTCGATCATCAGCAACAGTTCGATGCGCAGTTGGTCGGCAAAGTGCGGATTGCGGACGAAGATGTTGGCCTCGCGCGCCATCAGCAGCGAGTAGGGATCGATGTTGGACGAACCCACGGTGGCCCACATGTCATCGACCACCGCCACCTTGGCGTGCAGAAACGACCGGTGGTACTCCTCGATGCGCACCCCGGATGCCAGCAATTGGCCATACAGTGCGCGCGACGCGTAGTGCAGCAGCCGGTACTCGACGCGCGCCTGCAGCAGCAGCGTGACGGCCACGCCGCGCTGCGCCGCTGCCGTCAGCGCGCGCCGGAAGCGGATGCCGGGGAAAAAATAGGCGTTGGCAATCAGGATCTCGCGCTTGGCGGTGCGGATGGCGGCAAGGTAGGCGCGTTCGATGTCGCGCCGGTAGCGGAAGTTGTCGCGGATGACGAACTTCGCGGTCTGCGTGCCCGCCCGTTCCGCGACCATTGCATCCGGGAAGAGTGGCACGTGGCTGCGGTCGAGCTGCACCAGCTCAACCAATGCCCACAACCGCTGCATCGATTGCACGATCGGCGCCAGCAGCGGCCCGCGCACGCGGACGGCGAAGTCGACGCGCGGCGGCTTGTGCCCCGGCGTGTTCATGTCGTCGATCACGTTGATCCCGCCGACGAAGGCCACTTCGCCATCCACGTGGGCCAGCTTGCGGTGCATCCGGCGCAACCGGTGCGAGCGGAACTGCCACGGCGCCACCTCGGGCCGGTACTTCATCAGGCGTACGCCACCTTCGCGCAGCGCCTGTTCGAGCGCCCTGGTCAGGTAGTGCTTGGCGCCCCAGCCATCGACCAGCACGCGCACTTCGACGCCACGCTGCACGGCACTGATCAGCGCCGCTGCCACCAGCCTGCCGACATCGTCATCGGCAAAGATGTAGGTTTCGAGCCAGATCTCATGCTGCGCGGCGGCAATTGCCTCGCACAGCGCGGGAAAGAACTCGCCGCCGCTGCGCAGCAGGTCGATCGCATTGCCGGGCGTGAACCGGTTCATCGGGCGAGGAGAACGATTTGCCGCGCGTCAACGAGTCTTGCGCGGAACCTCGAAGGTGGCCGCGAGCGCCGCGTGATCGGACATCCGGCCGGCGGGGAAGGCGTAGTGGACGCGTGCATCGACGGCGGTCAGGCCGCGCGCACAGATGCGATCGAGACGAAACACGGGCATCACGGACGGGAACGTGCGTGCCGGGCGGCCCTTCACGGCCTCGAACACTTCATACACGCCAAGCTCCTCGGTCAGCGTGCGGTCGGCCTTGCGCCTCCAGTCGTTGAAATCGCCGGCGATGATCATCGGCGCATCCCGCGGCACCGTGGCGGCGATGCGATCGACCAGCGCGCGGATCTGCTGGGCGCGCCCGCGCTCGAAGAGCCCGAGATGCACGTTGAGGCAATGCAGCACCGGCGAGCGCTCGGAGAGCTTGATCTCGCAGTGCAGGAGGCCGCGGCTTTCGAACGCATGCGCCGAGATGTCTGCGTTCTCCTGCGCGATGATCGGATAGCGCGACAGTACCGCATTGCCGTGATGCCCCTGCCGGTAGACGGCGTTGCGGCCGTAGGCCACCTCGCGCCACATCGTGTCGGCGATGAACTCGTGTTGCGGCTTGCCGGGCCAATCGTGGTAGCGGCCGGCGTGATGGTGATGCACACCCTGCACCTCCTGCAGGAACAGCAGGTCCGCGGACAGTCCGTGCAACTTTTCCTTCAGCTCATGGATCACCATGCGGCGCGTGAGGTGGGAAAAGCCCTTGTGGATATTGTAGGTGGCGACGCTGAATTTCATCGGGTCTTGCTAGGGCGGCGTCTTCCGACGCGCAATTACGGAGTGTAGCGGTAAACGGTCCCGGGGCCGGGTTGCGCCGGTTCCCGAGGTTTCAGCGCTTCTCGGCCAGCAACAGTTTCTTCGCCGCAGTGAGCTCCGCGCGCTGCGCCGCACCCACCCGGGGATAGTGCAGGTCGAGTGACGTCAGGCCATCGACGATGGCCGCCGCCACGATGGCGCGCGTGTACCACTTGTTGTCGGCCGGCACGACGTACCACGGAGCGTGGGGAGCGGAAGTCTTGCGGATCAGCGCCTGGTAGGCGTCCATGTACTGGTCCCAGTGGCCGCGTTCCTTCGCGTCGTCGGCGGAAAACTTCCAGTTCTTGTTCGGCTGGTCGATGCGCTCGAGGAAACGCTTCTTCTGCTCCTCGCGTGAAATGTTGAGGAAGAACTTGAGGATCAACGTGCCGTTGCGCGCCAGGTGCCTCTCCATCGCACGGATGTCGTCGTAGCGATCCTCCCAGATATCGCGGGTGACGAGTTTGGGCGGGAGCTTCTGCGTTTCGAGGAAAGCCGGATGGACCTTCACCACCAGTACCTCCTCGTAGTAGCTGCGGTTGAACACGCCGATGCGCCCGCGCTCGGGCAGCACGCGCTGGCAACGCCACAGCCAGTCATGGTCCAGTTCCTCGACCGACGGCGCCTTGAACGAATACACCTGGCAGCCCTGCGGATTGATCCCCGACATCACATACTTGATCGCGCCATCCTTGCCGGCGGCATCCATGGCCTGGAAGATCAGCAGGACTGACCAGCGATTTTGCGCATACAGCATGTCCTGCAACTGCGCGAGTGCCTCCTTGCCGACTGCGAGCGCCTCCTGCGCGCGCGGCTTGTCCTCGGCCTTCAGCGCGCCCGTGTCGTCGGCGCGGTAGTCCTTCAACTTGAACTTGCGGCCGTCCGCAATCCGATAGGGTTGGACCAATCGATGCGCCAAACTGGTGATGTGCTTCGTGTCCATGGCAGGATAGGGAGGGC
>Ga0105048_10019272_pt1 | contig 10463 bp, 8 predicted proteins | sample MAT05_FD_78382 | JGI IMG/M metagenome (GOLD analysis project Ga0105048, IMG submission 78382) | Freshwater microbial communities from Lake Fryxell liftoff mats and glacier meltwater in Antarctica - MAT-05 | ecosystem: Environmental > Aquatic > Freshwater > Ice > Liftoff microbial mat | place...
AAATATATCAAGAAATATATTGATGTCAAGTGTCGTTCAAGTTTTGGCTGGGTAGATTCACAGTTGAATCAGGCCAATGTAAGCATGCGCACATTGTGAAAACGGTTTATGCGCTAAGGTGTTTCAGGTCGTATGAAGTAAGTGTGCACCAGGCCATGCGCGGACTTCGTGCATAGTCGCTGTATCCACATGGGAGTTTGAGTGGGGTGATATGAGAAAAAATCTTCAGTTGATGCTGATTGCGGCGCTGTGGTTGGTCAGTTGCCAGACTGTTTCGCCGTCAAGACCGGCCACACCAGGTCCAGCCGAAGTTTCACCTGAGCCAGCCCAACCATCGCCAGCGGCTACTCCTGAGCGATCAGGGGTCAGCGCGGCCACGCCCACCTTCCTGCCGCCCCAAACGCCGCCCGCTGGTGCCGCCAATGAATTTAAAACTGATTTCAGCAAAAGCACCGTGCCGTTTGACGATATTCTTTCGGGCGGGCCATCCAAAGATGGTATTCCGCCCATTGATCAACCTGCGTTCGTGAACGTGGGCGAGGCTGATGCCTGGCTGAAGCCGATGGAACCCGTGGTTCATGTTCAGGTGGGCAATGACGCGCGGGCCTATCCCATCCAGGTGCTCATGTGGCACGAGATCGTGAACGACGTAGTCGGCGGCATGCCGGTTGTGGTCACGTTTTGCCCCCTCTGCAACACCGCCATCGCATTCGAGCGCGCGCTAGAGGGGCGGGTGCTGGACTTCGGCACCACTGGCCGTCTGCGTTACAGCAACCTGATCATGTACGACCGGCAGACCGAGTCGTGGTGGCAGCAGGCTTCCGGCCGGGCGATTGTGGGTGAAATGGCGGGTCGTGAACTGGTGTTTCATCCTGCCACGATCATCGCGTGGGCTCAATTTAAAGCCAACTTCCCTGCCGGCAGCGTGCTATCGCGCGAGACTGGCTACCAGCGCAACTATGGCGCAAATCCCTATGTGGGCTCTGACGATGTGAACAAGCCGCCATTCCTGTATCAGGGGCCGGCCACGCCTGACCAGTTGAAACCGATGGTGCGCGTGCTGGCCGTGGAGCGCAATGGTGATGCAATTGCCTTCCCCTATGAGGTTTTACAACGCGTCCGCGTGGTCAATGCATCAGTGGGTGGACAGCCCATCGTGGTGTTGTGGCAGGCTGAGACCGCATCTGCGCTCGATGCCGGTACAGTCGCCGGCGGGCGTGATGTGGGCTCGGCCGTGGCCTATGCCCGGGAGTTGAATGGCATAACGCTGACCTTTGTGGTCGACCAGAACCGGATCGTGGACCAGGAAACTGGCAGCGAGTGGTCGATGTTCGGACGCGCGATCTCGGGCAGGTTGGCCGGGGAATCACTGAACCGCGTGGTGGCGATCAACCATTTCTGGTTTTCGTGGGCCGTCTTCAAACCCAATACTCGGGTATACCAGTCTGAAAATTGAGTCGTCATCATCTGGCGGCAACCAGCTTTATTTGCAAGCATCAGGTAACTGCTCAGCCTCAGATTTTGAGACAGGATTTACAAGATGTACAGGTTGGAAATCTGCTCCCGATCTTGTAAATCCTGTTTATCCTGTCCAAAAGGCCTGAGCAATAACAGCATCAGGGTAAATTCGGCAGCACTTCGGTGACAAACCCAAACACGCCGATGGCGATCAGGAGCAGGCCGGACAGGCGGCCGATCAGTGCATACCGTTCGGTGAACCAGCGGGTGAACTTGCGCTGGAAGGACAGGGTGATCAACGGCAGCACGATCAGCGGCCAGCCAAATCCCACTCCAAAGGCCAGGAAATAAACCAGGGCACCCAGCAGGGAGTTGATGCCGGTGGTGCCCAGCACGAAGGCGGTGACGATGAGCGGCCCCGTGCATGGCAGCGTCATCGGCCCCAGCAACAGGCCGTAGGCGTAGGCCGCGGCTATAGGGTTGCGCAGCATGGGGATTTGGGAGGTGCTGATCCGATTGAAGGGATTGCGGCCGCTGAGCATCAGCAGACCCAGCACGATGACGGCGATGTAGATGATGGGCAGCAACACGGGCAGAATGGCCCCGAATGACTGTTGCAGAATAAACACGAGTAAGCCGATCAACATCATCATACTGAGCACACCGGCCAGCACGAGCGCGCCCAGCCAGGGGCGCGCTCGTGCTGTGTTGGAGTTGCTGGCGTTACCCGCAAGAAAAGCCATCAGTCCCGGGTAGAGCGGCAGCATGCACACGTTGCCGAGAATGGCGGCATTGCCGAGGATGAACGCTTCCAGTAGTTGGCTCACGGATGGGCTCCTGATTATTTGCGTTCAGCCTGAATGGTGGCGACGAGATCCTCGACGCTCTTGATCCCAGTGGACAAGTCCGTGGTGGTGCCATCGGCCCGGATGATGAAGTGCGGCGTGGAGGGCGGGTTGGCGATGGTAAGGCCGAACTGATCGGTGAGCTGCTTGAGCAATTCCGGCGTCATCACCGCAAACACCCAATCGAACCCCTGTGCTTCGGAATATTTGGCAATGTCCTCAGTCGTGAGGTTGGTCTCGACGCTTAACGCGACAAACACATGCTGGTCGTCCAACTGATCCTTGGCCGTGCGCACATTGTTCAACTGTGCGCGGCAGTTGCTGCACCAGGTGGCGAAGGGTTCCACATAGACGGTTTTGCCGGCAAAATCAGCCAGGGTGAATGCCTTGCCCGTGCGCGCATCTGTAAGCTGAACCTGTTGCCAGGCCGGCCGCAGGGCTGTGTCGGTCATCGCTTGGCCTTCGGCTGGCTTGTCCTGCATGGCCTCGGTCGATGTCATTGCCTCAGTCATCGCCTCAGTCATCACTATGGCCTCGGTCTTTGTCATGGCATCGGTGCTGGTCATGCTGTCGGCGGGCTTGGCCATCGCATCTGTAGTGGGTTCTGCCATTGCGACCACGGCCGTTGGTGCGGGCGCATTGGTGGCTGCGGGGACAGCCGTGGCTGTGGGTGCGGCTGTGCTGCAGGCGGCCAGCGCCAGCGCGGCCACACTTGCGTAGATGAATATTGCGTGGCGAGTCGTTTGGGTTTGCTTGATTTGCATAATCTGTTTACTCCTCTGAATATGACGTTTCATCACAGGCTGATTGCCCACGAGATGATGTTGCCGCCAAATTCTTACAAAAGTGTTGTGGCCGATGTGGGCCTGTTCCAATCGGTTTGATGAGCGTGCTACGGAGATTGGAACCGTATAAACACGGTTCCTGGATCAACCGTCGCGCTGGACGGCGTCAACGATAGTGCTTACAGTCGGTGTGATCTGTAAGCGCCCTTACAGTGTGAGGCCGACAAATGTGGCAGGTTTAAAAATAGGGACTTGTACCTCCTGTCCATCCAGAAACCTGCTGGAGTGATTGTTCGACCATGAGAGCATGACATGAGTGCATGACATGAGAGCATAAATTGACTGTGTGGCATACATGAATGAAACGGTGGTAGCTGAACTTGATCCTGGGTTGAAACAAGCCGGCCGCAGACTGATGCAGGGCCGGCAACGTCTGCCCCTGGTGTTGCTGGGCAATGCGCTCCTGCGAGTCGCTGGTTCTGCGGGCGGCATTTTGATCGGTTTATATCTCGCAGATCTGGCAAATCGTGGGCTGGCTGTGGATGGATGCGCTGGTGGTTGGGACGCTGGCTTCGGTGTCCTTCATCATTGAGCTCATCGCGGCACTGCCGATGGGTGTGGCTTCCGATGCGCTGGCACCGCGCGCATTGCTGGTGTTGAGCGCCGTGCTCGGTGCCAGCGCGACTCAGTTGTTTGGTATGAGTGGCTTGTTAAGCATCTTCTTCATCGCCCGCGCCCTGGAAGGTCTGGCGGGTGCGGCGGGTGGACCCGCGCTGCTCGCTCACATCACCGATGTCACCGACAGTGCCGAGGCCCTGCGCGGCAAGGCGATGAGTTTCTACGAGCTATCGCTGCTGGTTGGGTTGGCCTTGGGTGGGGTGGTGGGTAGTGTGTTGTGGGGAATATTGGGAACTGGTGCCTTTGCAGCGGTGGCCGCCGTGTATGTGCTGGCGGGAGGTGTGTGCATACAGCGCGGTGGGCAGCCGCAAGCACGGTGCCTCGCAGGCGCTTGGTGGACTGATTCGTGCGGCAAAAGATCCGGCCCTGTTGCGGCTTGCACCGGCGTGGTTGTGCATCAACGCCATTGTGGGCCTGTGGCTGGGGCCGACTCTGACCTTCCTGTTTACGCTCGACAATCGACAGGGTCAGTTTCTCACTGGCCTGTTCGCCAAAGAGCCGGAAAGAGTCGGCATCGTGCTGTTGGGTTATGCCGTCGTGTTTGCCATCGGTGTTACGCTGTGGAGCTTCGTGCTGCATCGTTTTGCGCGCAAGACAGTGCTGACTGCGGCGCTGGTGGCCATGTTGCTGGTCTGTCTGGGCCTGTACCTGCTCAACCAATCGGGTGCGTGGCCGGCCTGGGTCCGTGTCGTTATTTTAGTCATCACCGCCATCTTGATCATGGTTGAGAGCGGCTTCACCCCCGCGGCGCTGTCGTTACTGGCCGATTTGGTGGGTGCGCAGAATGGACGTGGTGCCGCGATGGGAATTTACAACGTCCTGCTCAGTCTGGGGTCACTGGCCGGCAGCATCCTTGGCGGAATTCTGGCACAGCAGTTTTTCAGCAACGGCATCGTCTATGGCACCCTGGTGATGGCGTTGATTGCATTGCTGACTGTGCGTGCGCTCCCGGCGACACAGGCGAAGCAAATCCCCACACCTCGTGGAAATGCCTAAAAAGAAGGACTTTCACATCAAGATTTGCTGGAGTCGGCCTATCAGGCTGGCATACGCTCATTCCTGATCATGGAAGGGCTTTTGGCCGCAGTCGAGTTCAAGCAGAAGCATCCGGACGCCGTCGTCATGTATCGCCGGTTTTTGCCGCACGGCAGCGGTATCCCCAGTGTGGATTTGTTTAGCGGTGAAACCAAGATGGGCAACGGCGTGGTGTTCGTCTCGCCGCTCAATGAGTGCGGCAGTTATTGCTACGGCTCACCTGGCGAGATTGAACAGCGCGCCAAGTTCGATGTGGCGATGGGCGAACGGTGCAAAACCCACGGCACCCTCTATGCGGCTGGCGGATTTAGCATGGGCACTCCCGACTTTACCAATCCTGCCATCTGCGATGCGATGCGCCGCTTTTATGCACCAGCCTACAACGCCGGCATTTTCGCCCTCAACATGCATTTGTATTCACCCAAATATGGGCTGGATTTTTGGCCGGAATAAAGCCATCAATTTGACTGACCTGGTCCGCAATCCGTTGGATGAGAACGGCGTGCTGCGGTTGCCGGTCGGCCGCGATGGTCACATAGCGACAGTTGATTACGGCGGCGACCGTGCCATCGGCGAGGGCGATCAGCGCATCTGGTTCGAACGCCGGTGGGAGTTCCTGTTCACCAAATGTGGCTTCGACCCTGATCCACGTTTGCTGGGTATCTACTGTGATGAGACCGGTGTGGATGAGGGCGGCGTCGGTGGGTTCCCAGCCCATCAAGCGGGTAATTCCGAGGTCAACGCGTGGTGCCGCGAATTTATCAAGGTGAATAGTTTGCCGTTGACAATCAACGGCGTCACGAATTCGAGCCCGTTGCGCGGCGCGGCCATTTTCCAGGCTGGCGAGAAGAAGAACTGGACCGGCTACAACGTCGAGCACTGGTTCGGCGAAATTGCCAACGCCAATGCTTGAACCGGGTGATCGCTAGTGGTCTGTCAAGGCAAAGACTTTAAGTTGTTCCAGGGGCGAACCTAAGACTTGATGGAAACGATTAGCCCAAGTCGTCATTCCCGCGGAGGCGGGAATCCAGAACTCCCAGTTACGTGAGCGTTGGAGTTACGCCTGGATTCCCGCCTCCGCGGGAATGACGTGGCTACGTAAAGTCTTTGCCTTGACAGGCTACTAGATGTGTGTCAGCGGCTCCATGCCGCGCACGTAGGTTGTGCCGTCCGGGTTGAAGAAGGTGTGGCTGGGCACGACATTGGGTGTGACAGCCAGGAACATGAGTAAAGGCGATCCACCGTCGTTGGCGATGATGTGCCATTCATCTGCTGGTGTGTAAACGATGCTGCCGGCCGGCAACAGCCTATCTTCTTTGACTGTGGTGATGTGGCAGGTGCCCTCAAAAAACCAGAAGATCTCATCCGCGCGCTCGTGGTAATGCTTGTCTGCAGCAAAGCGCGGCGCAAACTTCAACACCCCACCGCGAATGTAGTCGGTGTAAACCAGCGACTGTTGGGCCGCGACCTTGAACGTGTGTAACTGCCGCAATGGCGCGATGAGATTTTGTTCTGCGGTGTGATTGGGATGGGGACTGTCGATCCGCAACACTTTGACGGTTTTGGAAGTGGCGCTGGCCGACCAGGAACTGCCTGCCGGTAGTTGCGCCCCTTGCATATCAGTCAGGTTTGCGTGGCTGATTTTGCCGCCAATATCCGCTTTGATATGCAGACTGCCGGACACGATGCACAACATCGTTTCGGTGTGCGCCTCAGCGGCTCCATCAAATGTCTCGCCGGTGTGGATGTGGCGGATTTCGGTGTAGCAAACGGGCGTGTCGCACAACACCTGATCAGCGGGTGAGTTCATTGAGAAAATTTTCATTGCATGCTCAGCAGCACTTTACCGGCTGCCTCTTTTCGAGAATAGTTCACGGCGGTCATCACGTCGTCGAGTGAAAATATCTCATGCGCCAACGGCGACCAGTCAATCGCCTGAAGCATGCGAATGGTGCGCTCATATTCCAGAATACCGCCCCACGAGGTGCGCAGCGTGTATTCGCGCATAAACATGTCGTTGGGTGAGATGGGCACACTGACGCTCGTAGGCGCGACGCCACCCCACAACACGGTGCCGCCGATGGCCACAACCTGAATCGCCTGGGACAGTGCCGGCTCCAGCCCCACCGATTCAATACTGCACTCAACGCCGCGGCCGTTTGTATGCTGCCGCACCACCTCGACCAGATCGGTTTCCTTTGGGTTCACCACGATGTCGATGCCCATGCGGCTGGCGCTTTCGCGGCGGCTGGCGCGAGGTTCGCTCACGATCACTTTGGCCGCCCCGGCATGTTTTGCCAGCACGGCCGAGAACAAGCCGATGGGGCCGGCCCCGATCACACACACATTCACACCGGGTCGCACGCCGGCGCGATCCACAATCCGAAGCGCGCACGACATCGGCTCGGTCAGTGCGCCAATGTTCAGTGGCACATCATCGGGCAACCCATAAAGCATCGACTCTGGCAGGATGATGGCGTCGGCCCAGGCTCCGCCGCGAGGAACCACTTTGCGACACAGCGCTGCCATGCCATTGCGGCACAGTTCGCACCTGCCACAATTGCCGCGCGGTAATGCCGTCACCCGTTGCCCCACGCGCACGCCGGTTACTGCCGCCCCAATCCGCGTGACGATGCCGGCATACTCGTGGCCCAGCTGAGATGGCGTGCTGGGTTTGTTGCCAGCAACGATCTCATAGCCTTCGATGGCGTGAAGCTCCGAGCCACAAATGCCGGCGTGTGAAACCTGAACCAGAACTTCATCGGGCCGCAGGTGATTGGGCAGTGTGACGCGATCCACCCGCACGTCGAGCGTGTTGTAGAGAGTGGCCGTGCGAATGGTATCGCCCAGGTCGTGCATCATGATACGCTCGATGATAGCGATGCTTGCATTTGCCGCAAATGAACGGGCCGCAAATGAACGGCTTGGGCTAATTGTTTGCATCAAGTCTCAGGTTCGCCCTTGGACCAACTTAAAGTCTTTGCGTTGACAGACTACTATAGGCACGAAATTCTCTCGCGCCAATGTGGCCGAGCCGTCCATTGCCCCTTTTCGCGAATCCACCCAATCGAAACCAGTTCGCTACAATCCAGGCACTGTGCAAACATCGGAACTCGCGTATGACCTTCCATCTGACCTGATCGCCCAAACCCCTGTCGAGCCGCGCGACAGCTCGCGGCTGATGGTGATTGATCGACCCACCGGCCAAATATCGCATAGGCAGTTTTTAGATATCGCCCAGTTGCTCCGGCCGGGTGATCTATTGGTGGCTAACGACACCAGTGTGCTCAATGCCCGCCTCGCCGGCCACAAGCCCAGCGGTGGCAAAGCTGAGGTGCTGTTGTTGCGCAAGCTCAACCCGACCGATTGGGAATGTCTGGTCGGCGGCCGGCGGGTGGAGCAGGTGCTGTTTGATGGCGTCACAGATCACCCATTCACAGCAGATGTGATCGAGCGGCGCGACGGCCCCACCTGCATCGTTCGTTTCAGCGAACCTGTGGAACCCTACTTAAGTGCCATCGGCGAGATGCCGTTGCCACCTTACATCCATGAAAAGCTGCGCGATCCATCGCGTTACCAGACGGTGTATGCGCGCATGGCCGGCTCAGCCGCTGCACCCACCGCCGGCCTGCATTTCACCTCGCGCTTGCTGAGCGAACTGCAATCCAACGGTGTCGGCGTCGCCTTTGTCACCTTGCACGTCGGCCTGGATACGTTCAAGCCCATTGACGAGGCCGAGGTTGAAGCGCATCAGATTCACACCGAGTGGTGCGAGATTACGCCGCAAACGGCGCTGGCCATTCGTGAGACGCACGCCAGAGGTGGCCGCATCATCGCCGTCGGCACGACCAGTCTGCGCGTGTTAGAGACGTGGGGCGAACAGGGCCAGCCCGAAGCCGGTTGGAGCGGCTTCACCCATATTTATATTACGCCGGGATTTCAGTTCAAAGTTTGCGACGCGCTCATCACCAACTTTCACCTGCCGCGCTCCACATTGCTGGCCCTGGTCGGTGCCTTCATGGGTCTGGAGCCGATGCAACGCGCCTACGCCGAAGCCATCCGCCAGCGCTATCGTTTCTATTCCTTCGGCGATGCGATGCTCATAGCCTGAGCGGAGAGCGATGAGCACAGAGCTGTGAGCTGTGAGCGAGGAGCAAAGAGTTGAATCAAGACGGTGGCGACCTCCGCTCATGCTCTAAGCTCCCAGCTCATCGCTCTCCGCTCTAGATCATCGTCGGGCTCTTGCGCTGCAAGAACTGACCGCTGCCTTTGCTGCCCAGCCAGCGCTTGCCGTCCACGACCAGCTCGCCGCGCAGGAGCACTTTGCTCGGCTTGCCGACCCCACTAATGCCCTCATACAAGTTGTAGTCGATGTTCATGTGGTGCGTCTTTGCGCTGATCGTGTATTTGGCTTTGGGGTCCCAGATCACAATGTCGGCGTCGCTGCCCACCGAGAGCGTGCCTTTCTGCGGGTAAATGCCAAACAGCTTGGCCGGGTTCGTCGCTGTCAATTCCACAAACCGGCTCGGCGTAATCTGGCCCGTGCTCACGGCCGCGTTCCACAACATCATCATGCGGTCTTCGATGCCGGGCACGCCATTGGGAATCTTGGAGAAATCGCCCCTGCCCAAATCTTTCTGGCCTACATATTTGAAGGGGCAGTGATCGGTGCTGACTGACACGAGGTCGCCCGTGCGAATGCCGCGCAGCAGGGCCATCTGATCGCGGGTCTCGCGGAACGGCGGGCTGCACACCCACTTGGCACCGTTGAAGTCATCACCGTCTATGCCATTCAAGTTGTCCTTGGTGAAATAAAAATATTGCACGCACGTCTCGGCATAGGCATGCTGTCCACGCGCGCGTGCTTCGCTAATCGCCGCCAGCGCATCGGCGTTGGTCAGGTGCACGACGAACAGGGGCGCGTCGCCGGCCACTTTGGCCAACTGGATCGCGCGGTAGGTGGCTTCGGCCTCCAATTCGGGCGGGCGGGTGAGCGCGTGATAGATCGGGTCGGTGTTGCCGGCCGCCAGTGCTTCTTTGATCAACACATCAATTGCATCGCCGTTCTCGGCATGAACCATCGTCAGCACGCCGCTTCGCTTGGCCACTTGCAGGCACTTGAACAGCGTGGTGTCATCAACCTGCAGCACGCCTTTGTAGGCCATGAACAGTTTGATGCTGGTGACGCCGTAGCTCGGCAGTTTGGGAATCTCCTGCATCACCGCATCGGTCGGGTCGGTAATGGCGATGTGAAAGCCGTAGTCCATGGCGGCTTTGCCACCCGCCTTGGCATGCCAGATGTCCAGCGACTCGCGCAAGCTGGCTCCTTTGGGCTGAATGCAAAAATCAACATGGGCCGTGGTACCGCCGAAGAGCGCGGCTTTGTGGCCGCTGAAAAAGTCATCGCTGCTGACCGTGCCGCCAAACGGCATGTCCAAATGCGTGTGCACGTCAATGCCGCCGGGCAGCAGATATTTGCCTTTGGCGTCGATGACGGCGTCCGCACCCTTATCCATCAACCCGTCGCCGATCAACGCAATCTTGTCGCCGTCAATTAGCAAATCGCCCTGATAATGATCCGAAGCCGTGATGATCCGCCCGTTTTTGATCAAAGTCGTGCTCATGCCGCAAATCTTACCGTTCGTCCGTTTATTAGCAATAG
>Ga0105048_10019275_pt1 | contig 10463 bp, 12 predicted proteins | sample MAT05_FD_78382 | JGI IMG/M metagenome (GOLD analysis project Ga0105048, IMG submission 78382) | Freshwater microbial communities from Lake Fryxell liftoff mats and glacier meltwater in Antarctica - MAT-05 | ecosystem: Environmental > Aquatic > Freshwater > Ice > Liftoff microbial mat | place...
ACCTTTTCTGGACCGCCCTCTCCCGCCCGCCCACCGCTGCGGAACTCGAGCGCAGCACCGCCCACCTCACCAACGCCTCCGACCGCCGCAAAGCCCTCGAAGACCTCGCCTGGGCGCTCCTCAATTCCAAGGAGTTCGTCTTTCGCCAATGACTGCCCGAGGACTCGAGGCCCAGCTCGGATTCCGCCCCAGCCTCCCCCCGCCCGTCGTCTATCGCGCAGGCGACGACGACTAACCGACCATGAGCCGAACCCAATATATCTTCGTCGATTATGAAAACGTGCACGATGTGGACCTCGCTATCGTGGCCGGAAAAGCAGCCGTGGTCGAATTGGTGCTCGGCGAGAAACACTAGAATCTGCCCGTGGCAATGGTCGATCGGCTAATGGAATACCGGGATCAGATCAAACTGGTGAAAGCGGGCAAATCCGGTCGCAACGCCCTCGACTTCGTCCTCGCCTATCGCTTGGGCGTCACCTCGGCGGCGGACCCCAAGGGCTACTTTCACATCGTCTCCCGCGATACCGGCTTCGACGCGCTGGTCGCGCATCTGCACACGAACGGTTTTCTCGCGCGCCGCGACGAATCCTTCGCCAAAGCCTTCGCGACGGAACTGCCCGCCGTTGCCGCCGCCGACCGGCCGACGCTCGTCATCGAAAGATTGACCAAGAACAAAACGAACCGCCCCAAGCGCAAAATAACGCTCCTCTCGCAAATCAACTCCTACTTCGGCAAGAAGCTCACCGCAGCCGAATTGGAAGACATCGTCCAAACGCTCACGAGCAAAGGCATCGTCGAGGTCGGCGAAAAGGGCGACGTGAGCTACAAAATCTGAGCGACTCCGCTCCCTCGGTCATCCCCCAGTTCACCCCCGGCGATCTGCCGCCGCTGGATGAAATGCTCACGCTCTTCGGCGAGGCGTTCGATGAGGTGAAGACCTCCGGCGACCGGCGTCCGAGCGCGGACTACTCAATCGCCTGCTGCGGGGCGATTGTTTCATCGCCCTCGCCGCGCACAAAAAGGGGCGCGCGGTCGGTGGCCTCGCGGCGTATGATCTCCGCAAGTTTGAGCAGGAACGCAGCGAAATCTACCTCTACGACCTGGCCGTCGCCGCCGCGCATCGGCGCACCGGCATAGCCACAGGATTGATCCTCGAGCTGAAGAACACCGCCTACGGCAGGCACTACGGCTCCGGCAAACTCTTCCGCCTCCCAGGCTAACACCTCGTCAACGACCACATCCATCTCCACGTCAAAATCCATGCGGCACCTACACGAAACTTCAGATAGTGCGGTTGGAATTCGTTAAGCAGTGCGAGCGACCGCTGGATCGCCCATTTCTGAAGCGATTATAGCGGACTATAGTCAGAGGACTTAATGTCGGGCGGTCGCTACTCTCCGCGGCGTGCCTGAAAACCAAAAGCGAGCCATAGGACGCGTTCTTCGTCGAAAGAGGGAAGCACTTGCCATTTCTCAGGAGGAGCTGGCGGGACGCGCGGAGGTGGATCGGTCTTACATCAGCATCCTCGAAAGAGGTATGAAAAGCCCGACGATCGAAACGCTGGAGAAAATCTGCTCGGCACTTGGCACCTTGCCAGAGCGCATCATCGAGGAAGCGAGGGAACGGTAATGCCTGGCAAACGGCTCGCGAAACTTCCTCAACTGCTCGCGAGGAAACTTTACAAGACCGGTCAGACGCGCGGCGCGGACGATGATGAGATATACCAGAACCGTGTAAGCCGTGCGAGCACCGTCCTGATTCCGTATCGCTGCTGGGGATTGTGTGCGAAACCCCCGGACGGCAGTGACAAATACGACAATAGTTTCATTGTTCTCCTTTCTCCGTCCGAATACTTCGGTCAGCCTGACATTACTGCCGAACTCGCGACCAAGGGCCTTGTCTTGGGAAAGAACTCGCTGGTTTTCTATGAGTCGCGGGCCGCGTGGGAAGCGCATAATCCCGACGCGCTGCAATGGAAGCCTGCCACACAGCGAATAGGGCTGCTGGGTGGATGTTACGTCGCCCGGATACCAGCCACCACCGCGACCGCGAATGGCGGGAAAATAATTCGGGGTTTCGAAGTAACAGCGAACAAAGGCGCTGGTATCCGCGTGTATGAGTATGCGAGCAGCATCGGGACAGCTAAATGTCGTCTGCAGCTTGAGGCATTATTCTGGTTCTGCGCGGATGCCGAAGCCGTCGTTGTCTCCAATAGCATGACGGCCGAAGACGCGGACACGCGTAAGGCATTCATCCTCGCTCAATGCGAAGAAATGGAACTGCTAGACAAAGCCAAACTGACGAAGGCGCGCATGCTCAATGCCCGAGGAAATACGATTTGTCCTCTCTGTCTTGAGGAACTGTCCGGGCAAGGATTCTTCAATCGGATGGCGCAAGCCGAAGGACGCGAAGTAAGCGACCTGACGGTGACGCAGTTGAATCTGTTCCACATTGCCGAACTGCGATACGGGGTGCTGAATCACCGCCCTTACAATTTGGGTTGGGGACACCACCACTGCAATGTGGTGGTCAAAGACGCTGGCATCTTTGAGACGTTGGAATGGATGCGAGGCGTTATTCATCGCAACATCCAGGAAGGTCACTTGCCGCCTGAGAAAAGGGCAAGCTGACGAGGCTTCATTGCGGTCTTTCGCACGACCACTGGATCGTGGCCATTCCTTCCTGGCTCTGCGAAAGTCACTTCACTTTCCAATGCGTCTTCTACGCGAGACGCAATCTCCGAGGCCCAATGCGCAGCTATCTCTATTGATACCGTTCGCCGCTTGAGTTTGAGCGCTGTGATCGATGTGCTTCCACCGCCGCCAAAGCAATCCAGCACAATGTCCCCCGGATACGTCGTCGCTTCGATCGCGTGTTCGAGCATTGCCCCCGGTTTCTCTGCGGGATGCTTCCCTTTGTATGGCCGCACGGAAGGAAACGTCCAAACATCAGTGAACTCCTTGGAGGCATCCATCACGAACGGGCGGATCACGTCTTCGTAGGGGGGCATTGAATCGATCTTGCCGGTCTCCATTAATGCTTTCCTCATTTTCTCATATTGATCCCGACTGGGAGTGTTGCGCCCATCTTCCCAGTTCGACACAGCCCCGCCGTGATTCACTTTCCCATGCGCCCCGATTTTTGCGGTCAGCTCGTGCATGGACAGTCCTGCTTTCTTGCGCGCGTTCCGCAGGAACAGAGCAAACGGCGAGCGGAACAGATTGGCGTCAACTGCGGGCTCGGCGAAAAGAATCCGTTCGGAATGCGGATACCACTGACGAAGCGCCTCCTTCTTCATCTTACCCTTCCATCCGTCGAAGCCGGGGTCGTTGGGCTTGGTCCAAACGATGTGAGAGAGCACGTTGAAAGCCTTGGAGAACATCACCTCCAGCCGGCCGGACATCGACGAGTCGCAGAAACAGAACAGCGATCCATTCGGTCGGAGCACCCGGCGCCACTCGATCGCATACTCGGCCATCCACTCGATGTAGTGCTGATCCTCCGCGAAAGCCGTATCACCATAGATGTTTTGCTTCTTCGTCGCATGGTAGGGCGGGTCAGTCAGAATCAACGAAACGGAGTGATCCGGAAGTTTTCTCAAAAGCGGCAGCGAGTCGCCTTGTGCGACCAGCGCGTTCGTCGCCCCAAGGATGAGTTCTGGCTGCAATGCCTCTTCAATGCGCCTCCAATCTTCCGCTCTGGAATTCATTTCTTGGGGTTGGAGATTTTCGAGGCGGTTTTCGCAGACATCGGCAATTTGAGTGACGCAGAGCGTAGCGGAGCGCGGCGGATTTGGAAAGGCGCGACTGCTTCAAGCCGCCGACGTGGATGAAACCACGAGGGCTTCAAATTGGTGTCCTCCGCTTGCTGGCATCCGTCTGATCGTGAGTTCTGAGATCCTGAAAGCATGTTCGATCCCGATGAAAGCCGCCGTGGACGCGGCGCACATCGCGGTGGCGGCGGTGCATCGGATGGATATCCTGCGTGGCGTATTTCCGGCGACACTCTTCCGTCGAGGCTATCTGCCGGCAGGCATCTGCGGCTGAGTCTGCGGAATCCTGCGTGGTGCGCGAGGATCCGCCGAAGCCATGAACGACAACGATCTGCTCCAGGAAATCCGCCGCACGCGCGATGCGTTCGTGCGCGCGTGCGGCGGCGATTTGCAGCGGCTTGGCGAGCACCTCCGTGCGGGCGAAGCGGGCTGGGCGGCGGCGGGGCATCCGGTCGTGTCGTTCGCCGGTCAACCGCCGCTGGAACTGCCGCCGCCGGATTGGGAGAAGATCGATGCGGAGCCGGAGGACGAAATCATGACCGAGATCCGCGCCACCCGCCGGAAGCTGATGGAGGAGCGGGAAGCGGGATCGTGCGCCGTTCGGGAAGAGCCGTCGGAGAAATAGGCGATCGCTTTTCATCTCGTTCCCAAAGTTATCGGCCGGAGGCTGGGATTCGTCGTCCGGCGCCGCTTCCAACCTTGTCCTTAGCCGCGATTCGGATTCCGATTACGCTAGACGCCATGCCCGACTTCGCCTGCTCCGATTTTCACCGCGCAATGACCCGCCGCCACGCGCTCAAGGTCGGCGGCCTCGGCCTGCTCGGTCTCGCGATGCCGCAGATGCTCCGCGCAGAGGCGCTCGCCGGTGCCGCAAAGCTCAAAGCGCGCGCGAAGTCAGTGATCTTCCTTTTCCAATGGGGTGGCCCGTCGCACATCGACATGTTCGACATGAAGCCCGATGCGCCGGAAGGCATCCGCGGGCCGTATAAGCCCATCGCCAGCAAGGCCGACGGAATCCAGGTGAGCGAGCGTCTGCCGAAGACGGCGCAGATCATGGACAAGGTGACGCTCATCCGCTCGATGACGCACACGATGAAAAATCACAACTCGGCGGGCTATTATGCGCTGACTGGCCATGCGCCGCCGACTGACGATCAGCGGCTGCGCGATTCGCTCGATCTCTTTCCCGGCTACTCTTCCATCGTGGACAAGTTTGCGCCGGTGCATGGCGAAATGCCGACGGCTGTTTCCTACCCCCACGCCATCAGCGACGGCTCGATCACCCCAGGCCAGCACGCGAGCTTTCTCGGCAAAACGCACGACCCGCTGACCGTCCTGCAGGATCCAAACTCGCCCGCTTTCGCGCTGCCCGAGCTGAGCCTGCCGGAGGGTCTGCCCTTCGAGCGGCTGCAGGCGCGGCGCGGCCTCCAGCAGATGATCGATCAGCAGGCGCGGATGCTCGACTTCTCCGCGCAAGCCCGCGGCCTCGACGCCTACTACGAGCGCGCCATCGGCATGCTGCAATCGCCGAAACTGCGCGAGGCCTTCAACCTTTCCGCGGAACCCGAGGTGGTCCGCGAGGCTTATGGACGCACGAGTTACGGCCAGAGCTGCCTGCTCGCGCGGCGGCTGGTGGAGGCGGGGACGAAGTTTGTGACGGTCTATTTTTCCGATTCCATCGGCGGCCAGAGCACGGAGCGCGGCGGCTGGGATACGCACGGTTTCAACAACACGCGGATGTTTCCCATCGTGGAGAAATACCATCTGCCCATCACCGAGCAGACGCTCCCCACGCTGCTCAACGACCTCGACCAGCGCGGCCTGCTCGACACGACGCTCGTCGTCTGGATGGGCGAGTTTGGCCGGACGCCGAACATCAACAAGAACGTCAGCCGCGACCATTGGCCGCAGTGCTACACCACGCTGCTCGCCGGCGGTGGCGTGAAGCGCGGCTTCGTCTATGGCGCCTCCGACAAAAGCGGCGCCTATCCCGCCGAGGATCCCGTGCGCCCGGATGACCTCGCCGCCACCATCTACTACGCGCTCGGCATCGACCCCCACACGGAGATGTCCACGGCGACGAACCGGCCCGTGCTCATCTCCGACGGCAAACCCATCACCGGCATCTTCGCGTAAGCGCGCAGCGGGGATCCGAGGTGAACATTTTCCCGAATTCTGCCGTCAGCGGATGTGGCGGCAGCAGCTCGATCCTGCGGAACCCGGCACTAGAGAATCTGCTGAAAGTAGTTACCGGATCGCTTTCTTCCGGTGCCGCTTCCGCTTCCTCTTCCGAAGAAGGAGGGAGGAAGATTAGGAGGAAGCGGAAGAGGAAGACGCCGTAACTATTTTGGTAATTGCACTGAACCGGGCGAGGTTCGATTCCTCAGCCGCCACCACTTTTTCGTTCGGCCGGTCGCCCAGCGGAAAACTGGTCCCCTACTCCGGTGCGGAGCGTGGGACGGTCATCGTCTTGAGGCCTTCGGGAGTGAATTCGTCGTCGGCAAAGGTCACGTCGTGTTTGATTCGGGATCCATCGAGTTCGGTCGTGATGCCGCGCGCATCGCGGATCGTGAGGTTCGCGGGGATGGAGCGGCCCTTGTCGTCGGTGACGACGCGGGTGGTGTCGATGCGACGCGCCAGACGGCCGGGGGCGCTGTATTTCTCGATGCGCAGCGGGACGAGGCGGCGGGCGTCCACCCAGGTGCGGACGCTGGTGTAGGAGGAGCGTTCGCCTTTGCCGGGCTTGGATTCGAGGATGGTGCAGTTCACGCGATCCACCAGTTCGCTGCCGACGGTGGCCTGCTGTTCCCACGCGAAAAAATTGTCGATCACGTCCTCGTAAGAGAGTCCGCCGCCGAAAAGTGCCTCATCGAGTTGCGCAGCAGCGAGCGGGCGGATGGTGTTGGGCGGGGTAAAAAGCGTTCCGCTGATGCGGCCACCTTTCCTCTGGAGGAGGACGGCTTCTCCTTTCCGCTCCTTGGGAAAGAGGACCTGATAGACGAGGTCCGTGGTCGTTCCGGAGACGCGGGACTTCACCTGAAGCTGGAGCGAACTCTTCGCCGCGCCTGCGACTTCCATCCGCAGTCGAATGTAGGACGTGCCGTCCTGGTGCTTCGCGCGGAGTTTTGCGGCGAGCTCAGGTGCGGAGATTGCGGCAGGCTCCGGCTCGGCGGCGGAGCTGGAAAAGGAAAACAAGACGAGGGCAAGGCTGGCGGTGGCGAATCGGAGGGTCATGGTGAAAGAGGGTTCAGAGGACGATTCGGCCAGCGGCTTGTAAATGGCGGTGCATTTCAGCCTTGCAGGGCCAGACTCGGGGTCAGCCGGGAGCTGCGCCACGCAGGGTAGAGGCCGCTCACGACTCCGACCGCCACGGCGATAAGCACCGATGTGATCATCAGGCCGACACTCAATTCCGGTTCGAGCAATCCCCGGATTGCGGGCATGTTTTTCATCACATTGACCCCGGCCACACCGAGGGCCACGCCGACGATGCCGCCAAAGAATCCGAGCATCGCCGACTCCCACAAAATCATGCGGATGATGCGACTGCGCTTCCAGCCCAGCGCGAGCAGGATGCAGATCTCCTGCTTTCGCTCAAACACGGTCATGAGCATCGTGTTCATCACGCCCAGCACGCCGACGAGCACGGCGAGCAGCGAGGTGCCCCAGCTCATCGCGTTAATCATGCGATAGCTCTGGCTCTCGCGAATGTGTTCGCCCGCGACCTGGCCGCGCGCTTCCGGGATCAGCCGGCTGATTTCATCGCACAGGCGGCGGATCGCGGCTTCATCCATGCCGGGTGTGACGCGGACATCGATGGCGTTGATCTGGCCTTGATTGCCCATGATTTCCTGAAGCAGCGACATGGAGAGAATGACCGACCCGTTTTCGACCAGAGCGCCGCCATCGGCGATGCCGACCACGGTCAGTTCCTCGGTTTCCATCTGAAGTTTGTCGCCGACTTTTTTTCCCATCACGTCGGCTGCGGTTTTGCCCAAAACCACGGCGCGCTCGGCGGCGTCCGTCGGCATCCGCCCGGACAGCACTTTCAAATTTCCCCACGAGAATCCGCCCCACTCGCGTCCGGAAACGATCATCATCTCGGAGTTTTCCACACTCATCAGCTCGACGAGGATGCCGCACGTCGCCGCCACGCCCGGCAGGTGGGCGATGCGTCCCTGCGCAGCGGCGGGAAAGGGTCTCGGCGCCAGCGAAGTACGCATGCTGTGGACGACGATGTCGGTGCCGCGCGATTTCATCCCGGCGGTCCAGCTCGAAACAAATCCGCGGGACATGCCGACGAGCGCGACGACGGCGGCGATGCCGATCGAGATGCCGACGAGCGTGAGACCGGTGCGCACCGGGCGGCGTAGGAGACCGCGGGCAATGACGGCGAGGAAGGTCATGTGAGTGAAAGCTCCCCGGGATTGCCGTCGAACACGATGTGGCCGTCTTTCATCTGAATTGCCCGGGAGGCGCGGCGGGCGATGCCCATGTCGTGGGTGACGAGGATGAGCGTCATCTTCTGCTCTCGGTGGAGGCGGGACAAAAGTTCCAGCACATGACCCGCGTTCTGGCTATCGAGGTTTCCCGTCGGCTCGTCGGCGAGCAGGACGGATGGTCCGTTAGCGAGACTGCGCGCGATGGCGACCCGCTGTCGTTCGCCGCCGGACAGTTTTGAGGGAAAATGGTTCGCGCGTTTCTCGAGGCCGACGGCTTTCAGCATCTCGTCGGCCCGTTCCCGTCGCTCGGGCAGGGAGCGGTCGGTTTCAAACATGGGAATCTGCACGTTTTCAACCGCTGTGAAGGTCGGCAGCAGATGAAACGACTGGAAAACGAAACCGATTTCGCGAGCCCTGTAAGTGGCGGGTTCCGGTAGATCCGGGAGTGATTCCCCGCGATAAAGCAGCGAGCCCGAACTGGGACGATCCAGCGCTCCGAGCATCTGGAGCAAGGTGGTTTTCCCGCATCCGCTGGGACCGATCACGGCCACGAACTCGCCCTCGCCTATCCGAAAACTCACGCCCCGGAGCGCCTGCACTTGGCCGTCGTCATAAGACTTCTTCAGATCTGCCGCCTCGAACACGAAGGAGGAGGCAGACGGGCTGGCGTGCGGAGCGGATGGGTTCATGGATTCGGGCATCTAACGCGCAGCGGCACCGCGCTCCTATCCATTCGCGCGCCACTGGGCACCTGCTCGTGGGTTCCCGAGACTATGCACAAGATGGATCAGCGCATGCCGATAGCTGGGGAAGGGTGGGCGTTCCTCCGGGGTCTTCGGCACGAGAACGGAAACCCGCTGGGGCAACTCGGAATGCGGCACGCCCGCGCAACTGTGATGCACGCCATGAAAGGGTTCGTGCAGCAGCGTCAGAGCCACAGCGCGGCCCAGCCAATCTTCGGCCACGATGTTCCTCGTCGCGCCATTCATCGTTGAGCCCATCATGCCGACGTGCTCGATGTATTTGCGCCAGCTTTGCAAATTGGCGGCGATCCAGGCCGGCGCGAGGAAGATCCACAGGAAATAATTCCAGACCTGCCAATGGTTCACGGCCCAAAGAATGCCCGTCCAAAGCAGGGCGCAGAGCGCAAATTCCGCCCACACGCGCCGGCGCACGCGCCGGCTGCGGACGGGCGAGTCGGGCGAAAGGAAGGCGCGGAGGAAAATCAACGGCGTGAAGATCATGCCGGCATTCAACTCAAGGAACGCGGCGACGCAGCGCAACCAACGAGGGACGCGCGTCTGGACGAGCGGCCACATTTCAAGATCCCGCTCGGTAGCCAGGTAGGCGTGGTGCGTTTGATGGACGACGCGGAAAAGGGTGAAGCTGAGGAAGCTGAATGCTCCAATCACGATGCCATCCAAGTCATTGATGAACCGGTTCCTTCTCAGCATTCCGTGGGATGCCTCGTGGAAGCCGATCAGGATGCCGTGCATGAAATGAGCGGCCAGCAGCACGAGGGGCACGGCCAGCCAATACCATCCCCGATGGACCGCGAAACCCAGTGCGGCCTGAGTGAAAAAAAAGAGCAGCGAAACCATTTGGAATGCCGACCGGCTGATCCAATGAGGTTCGTGGGGCTCGATCTCGGCAGCGGTTGCGGCGTTCATTTGCGGGAAGTCAGGAGAGCCGAGATCCGGCTTTCCGGCGAGCGGCAGGCGTTGGCGAGGGCAGCCTGGAACAAGCGATCCAGCTCTCCTACCTCCGCTTCGGAAAACAGATGCGGGCGGAAGAGCCAGGCGACCTCCAGCGCATCATCCTGTTCGGTGAGTTCGCATCCGAGATCAAAGCGGGCCGTGCCCGTCGAGCGCATCCGCAGCTTGGCCGAAAGCATCGGCAGCGTCACATCGGGAATGGGATGGTTTTGCAAAGCGAAGCGCACATCGAAGACGGGGTTGCCGCCCGGAGCGGGACGCTCGCCGAGCGCCTGCGCCAGCTCGGCGAAAGGCATGGCGTTCGCAAAGGCCTCGACGGTCATCTGATGCACCGCGCGCAAGCTTTCGATCATCGGACGATCCCGGTCCACCCGGCCGCGCAGGGGCACGATTCCCGAGCAATAGCCCATCGTTTCGCGCACCGTCTGTTTGCCGCGATTGGCGACGGGCGTTCCGACCACGATGTCGTCCGCGCCGGTCCATTGCGCGAGCGTCATTTGGAAACCCGCGAGCAGCGTGCTGAAAAGCGTGGCT
>Ga0105048_10019276_pt1 | contig 10462 bp, 6 predicted proteins | sample MAT05_FD_78382 | JGI IMG/M metagenome (GOLD analysis project Ga0105048, IMG submission 78382) | Freshwater microbial communities from Lake Fryxell liftoff mats and glacier meltwater in Antarctica - MAT-05 | ecosystem: Environmental > Aquatic > Freshwater > Ice > Liftoff microbial mat | place...
GCCGGACGTTTCGAATCCCAATACATCCCGGCCCACGATGTTCTGATCGGTGACGAAGATCGCGAGCAGTTGTCAGCATCACCGAGCCGGTAGCCCACGCGATGTACGAGTTCTACGCCGATACCGTGACCAAGCACTATTACGGTCGGCACTACCTCTCGCGCGAGCATTTCCTAGCGGTGTGTGAACAAATGGCGGAGCAGCTGGATATCGTGATGGCCTGGGAGAAGGGCGAGCCGATCGGTGGTGCGTTTAATTTTCTCGGCGAAGAAGACTTGTTTGGGCGGTATTGGGGAGCACGTGCGGAGCGGCCGTTTCTCCATTTCGAGGTCTGCTTCTATTCGGGCATTGAAGATTGCATTACGGCTCCGCCCGGACGGCAAGCTCAAGCTCACTCTAAAAAACGTCTGGAAAGATGACACCTCGCGCCATCCTCCTGGACCCCCGCGACCTCATCATCCGCCTCATCGCCGCTATCCCGCAGCCGCGCTTTCATCTCGTGCGCTATTTTGGTCTCCTTTCAAGCCACTCCAAGTTTCCCTCGGAAGTAGTCCCTAAGCCGCCACAGGATTCTGCTGCATCACTTACGTTCGCCCTTCCCGCAAACGCTGGGCCTGGTTGCGAACAGGCTGCTGCCGCGCTGCTCGCCAAGCTGGGGCTTGCTCCTCAGCCGCCTCCGACGCCAGTAATTCTAGTTCCACATCCCCATGTGCGCGTGGACACGAGTGTCCTCGGAGGAAGTCCGTATGTGGTGGGCTCACGGGTGCCCGTTCGACGCCTGTTTGCGTTCTTCGACAGCGGCGTCAAAGTCGAAACGATCCTGAAGCGCTTTCCGCAGCTCGACGCCGCAAAAGTGTTCGACGCGCTCGCCTTCGCGCTCGACAACCCAACTGTATTGCACGCCGATATCTAAACTGAAAAAGAGATCTTGCGGCGAGCCAATCAGCGAAAACCAGGGAAGCCAAAAGGCTCGGAATCGCAGATGGCCCTGCCTTTTTCGACGCCGCGGCCTAAGCGTTAGCTGTCGACCGGAGCACTTGACCTGCGCTTCCGGCGGGCGACGCCGATAGCGGCGCAAATGAGGCTCAGCACCGCCGCGAAGAGTGTGGTCGCGGCGGCGCCGTGGCGCGTGAAGCTGGTAATCGGTTTCATCCATGCGATCTCGGTGATTCCCGCGATGTCGCGGCCTTCAGGTAGCGCCCACGCCTGGCGGCCGACAGGATCGATGAGGGCCGTGACGCCGGTGGTCGTGGGGCGCAGCAGGTAGCGCGCGTGTTCGATGGCGCGAACTTTCGCAAACGCCAGGTGCATCCTAGGCCCTATCGAGCCCGCAAACCAGGCGTCGCTGGTGGGGTTGAGCAAGAGCTCTGCCCGTCCCTCGGCCATCGCTGCCTGGACGCGGTTGGAATCGAGGGCCTCAAAACAAACAAAAGCACCTATGGGGTGAGCACCAACCATGAGCGGCTCCGGGTTCTCGCCTAATTTCGCTGCAAACTGTGGCTCACCCTCGCCCAGGGCACGCGTTTCTCCGAGTGGCACGAGCAGGCGCTTGTCGTAGCGCCCGGTGAGGGAACCTGACGCGTCTGCGGCTACTACGGAGTTAAAGCGCGCAGTGCCCTCTTCGATGACCAATCCAGTGACAAGGGGGCGGTCGATTCGTGGGGCGGTAATTCCGTGTCTTCGGTCGCGCAATAAAACATCCCGGAAAAACTCCGCTAGCTTAGGCGCTTCTGTCGTGTAGAAGATGGCTGTTTCAGGCCAAACAATCCAATCGATCTCTGGGTGCGCCGCCAGCGAACGCAGCGTGCGCTCACGATAAACGGCCGCGGGATCGCGCTGCTCAAGCCGCGCTGGACGCAGATTCCCCTGCACAACCAAAACTTTTGACCGTATGGCAGAGAAGACATCCGCATCGACGAGGTGCATGCGCCAAGCGCCGTACGCCGTTAACAGTCCCACACCCGCCAACGCGCCCCAAGCCGTACGCGCGCGCTTGCCACGCGGTGCGTCGATCGCCACCGCCACAGCCTCATTCACCAATCCGATGCTCGCGGTTACCAAACCCGCGCCGCCGAGACTCGCGAGCTGAGCCCAAATTGGTGCGGCGTGCACGAACCCGTAACTCCCCCAGGGGAATACCATGGGGAACACACTTTCCGAAAGCGCGAGCAATCCTGCGAAAGCGATCGGACGAATCCAGGCTACCTCCACCACTACACTCCGATAGGCGAGGCACATCAGACCAACACGCGATCCCTGCCACAGGCATAGAAGGAGGAACGCGCCGATCGACGCTGGCGAAGAAAGACCGCCCACATCCCGCGCAGGCTCCACCATCCAGCAAAACGCGAGAATGTTAGTGACCGCTCCCTGCAAGAACCCGAGCAGAGTGCCCCGCAACACCGAGGTTCGCCGGAGCGCGAGTAAAAGAGGCAGCCAAGCCACGAAGGCGAGGGGAGCAAAATCCAGAGGCGGGCAACATGCGCGACTCATGACTGAACTCAGCAGCACCAAGGCGAGCAGGGGAGCCCAGCCTGGGGAAGCGTTACTCGCAGTCAATGGTTTTTAGCCTTAAAGCTGGCGGTTCGACGATGAAAACAGATCATGCCAAGGCAAAGAAGGCTTACAACCCCGATAGCGACGAGAATCCAGCCCCAAGCGGTGCCGATTCCATCGGCCCTCCCTAGATAACGCTTCGAGAGCAGCGCTAAGGCGTCGTGGGAGGGATGTAGCTTGAGCTCTCTTCCGGCCTCCAGTGGGTTCGGGTACATCACAGACGCGCGTGCCACGGTCGAATCGCACGTCTGAATACCCTCCCCGGCTGAGGTGCGCTCGGTATTGAGCACACCGCAGGAGTGGTCCAGGCCGAGCACATGGCCGAGTTCGTGCACGAGAAGCGCATCGAGAGCGCCTTCATTGACGGCCCCGTCTGAGCCTAGCCACGCGGGGTTAACGCCATTCACCTCCAGATCCGCCTCGTCGATTCTGCTGGAGATTGGGTTTAAGTAAAGATGCGTGATTGCTTGGCGGCGTGCGTCGTAGCAGCCTTCTTCTTCGTCGCGCGCCGTGCCAGGGCACCATCGATCAGTGCGCAACACCACAATATTCACGCCATCCCGGACTGCGTTGCGAAGGGGTGCCGACGAGGGATCAAATCGAAATTTGGGCGTTCCTACGTCTTCAGCGTGGTTATCCCACCGTGCCGCTGCGCGCTCCAGGGACGCAGACACCGCCGCTTGTCCCGGCCCCGTTCCTGTGCTTGGGAGCACCAAAAATGCTACTTCGGACTGGGACCACTTGGGGCCTAGGGAAGCTTGTCCACTTGGCATGCGAACTTGTCTGAGCAGGTAAGAGGACAAGATGCCGTGGCGCTATCCGCCGTCCAACGGCGCTCCACTGCGTAGCTCCCGATTAACACCGAGAAAGTGACCCGCCCGGTGCAGCCTTTTCCCGCAGCAATATATTCACCGAGCAAATCAAAACCGCCACGTGCGGCCGGAGCGCCGGGATTCGGCTCCCAAGTCCAGCCGTTGAACGGTGCGATCGACACACGCGCTGCGGCACACCGGGAGCCGTCGGTTTCCGTACCGGTGACGGCGGCGCGCAATTCGGTTCCCTCGGAGAGATCGAAATCAGCGGGGCACCCCGTTGTCGTGGGTTGGCGCGCTCCCAGCTTGATGCTGTATTCGTCGCCGCTCTCTAGGCCATCGCGGCAAGGTCCGCGGTCGTCTTGCCAGCACGCGGAAATTAGGCAAGCCGCCCCAACACAGGAAAAGGATAAGATGCGGCGCATTCGGAGCTCAACTAGCCCAAGTCACTGGTTGACACACGCGGAAAGCGCCTCGCCTTCGGGTGTGCAAATCGCAGCATAACTTTCCACCATCGTTCCGTTGAAACAACTATGAGTGACGCGCCCTGGAACTCCAGCGCAGAGGGTAAAGTTGACAGCAGCCTGTTCACAGAGGGAATACAAGCCTATCCAGTAATCCACACATTGGCTCTTGCAGCCCTCCAAAGTGGGTGGGCCTAAGTAGCAGGTAACCTCCATCTTGCTGAGGCAGGTGGGGGTGCAGAAGTCGGATTCTAGGAACTGGCCCCATGACACTTGCCCTGAGGCCCCGCTGGCTCCGCCGCCGGATCCGTTCGAGCTACTTCCCCCGGTTGCGCTTCCACCGCTCGATCCACTTCCACTAGTGCCGCCGATTGTGCTTCCACCACTCGAGCTATTGCCACCGGTTGCGCTTCCACCGCCTGCGGAGGTGGCCGAGTTGGCGCTTGGTTCCTTGCTCGGTCCGCATGCGCACGCCAGCAGCGCGAGACCCAATGTGACCGAACTAAGAAACAAGTGCTGACTCATAAAAAGACTTACCTTACGATAGTGACGATAGTGAACTTGTCGAACCCGACCGTAATTCTCATGCCGGGTACGCTCGGAGTGCCAAAACGGAACGTTCCCGTCGGCAGCTCCGTTGCAGCACTGAAGATAATCTTCGGCGCATTGAAGCAGCCTGCAAAGCAGAAGGACGGGGTAGGCGAAGGCGGGCACTCGGGCTCTAGCCAACCGGTAGCTACGGAGTTCGTGCGGATGGTAGCAAATCCACCGGGAGTAATGCCGGCAACGTTGAGGGAGAGCGGCTGATTGCAACCTGTTTTGTCTCCGCTCAGCACTGCCTGAACGTAGTCCGCATTGCGCGCGAACGCCTGACCTCCGTTGAGAATCTCAGCCCAAAACACCGTGGGACAGTTGTCCCCCGGTGCGCTGAAGGTCGTTGCGAACTGCTTGTCTCCGAACGCATCTGCCGCACCGTCCAACACCACATCCGAAGCACATTGTAGGCACACGTTGCCGACAACGGTTCCCAGGCACGGTTGGCAAGCGCCGTTCGCATCTGAGGTTGAGCCAGCGGGGCACGCGGCGCAGGTATTCGCATCCAGGCGCAGACTCGCCTCAGGCGCAGGCCCGACTGCGTTGCCCGAGAGACCACCGGCCGCACACGTTTCCCACAGAGCGTGGATCGTGGTGGGTGAAGCACCAGGTTCGTGCAGGGCCAGCACTCGACAACGATCGCACCAGCCTACGCCAGCATCTTGCATGGTCCTGTTGAGCGCACCATAGATCTTATTGTCGTCGATGGTTGCGCCAATACCTAGCGGAGCTAGGCCATCAGCGAGGTACCCGGTGAAGGTGCGGAGCGACGATCCCGGAAGGCTCACCCGTTCCAAAGCGCCGTCGGTGTTGCCGTAGCCTGAAGAACTGAGAGTTAGTGAGCCGGACGAGGAATTCCAGACGTCGCCGTCGCCGGGTACGGCGCCAAAGCGGTTCCCGTGTCCATCGAACGCGTCGTGAACCAGAGTTGCGATGCGACCAATGCTCGCGTTGCCCGCTTCGTCCGTTTCGACCGTGTTCAAGTTGGCGTCCCAGCAGGGCTGCGTGTCAGGCCGGCAGTAGTCTGTTGTATTGCTGGGGAGCCATCCGTAGTCCGCCCCACCGGCCACCTGCCCGGTGATATAGTCTGCAAATGCCTCATTCATGTAGCGCGTCGGCACACGCTGATCCTGCCCTGCAAAAACCGTAGTCCAGATGATGTTGTCGACTGCCCGACTGTTGCGCTCATTCAGCATCGAGCAAAAGATAAAGTGCCCATATTCGTGCGACATCACTTGGCGATTCTCGCGCAGTGACGAGGACGTTGACATCACGATATCTGAGTTTCCAACGACGCTTGCGAACACCGTAGCGGCAACAGCACCAGCAGGCCCTGCCACCAACAGCCCGGCCGCAGCGGCGCTACCCGCTAAACCGTCACTCAGCGTATTGGGGTAGTTCAAGCAGGGGGCAAACAAGCGCGTGCCACCATTCGGTGCAAACGTGCGTGCCCAGTAGCCGCTGAGAATTCGCGCGCGTCGCGGAGAGAAGGAAGCAACCTTGCTGGACCATTGATAGGCGTCATCCGCCTCGAACAAGCCCATGACCCGGGTGTTGTCGATCACCAAGCGACGTTCGAAATTGCTCCGGAAATCCCGCAGCGTAAGGTCATCTGGGGTTGCATTGGGAGAGATAGGTAGAGCTGGGTCGAAGCCCCGCAAGTCGCAGATCTCGGTCGCGATCAAGAAATCGGTCACGATTGCCGCGCGTGTTTTCAGTTCCACGCAGAGCCCGGAACCCCGAGCTGATCCGCCATCCACGGCGTAAATCACGGTGCGCCCATTGAAATCCGTCCAACCTTGCGAGGTAGTGGGGATCGGCGAGTCAAAGAGCTTTTGCAGGACAGTCACCTGCATATTCTCGGGCGCGAGCTTATTGCCTGCGGCTCCGCCCCAGCCTCGCTGCATCACATTCAGGGCGACGGCACTGAATGCGGGGTCGTGTGTCACGGATTGCATGTGGAGCGTTACCCGAACTTCACCGCGGAAGAGTTTGTCGAGCTCACCGAGCACGTTGGTCACAACTTCGCCAATGTTGCGCGCAGCGGTGCCAACCCACTCAAGGGCGTCAGTCAAGACTTTCGTAACGCCGCCATCCAGCTGAATGCTAGGCGAGAAGGGATTTGTTTCGTAACTTAGGTAGCGGAACTTGGATTGCGCTAACACGTCGAGCCGTACGGAACCAATCGGAGTACGAGCTGCTAGAGGCACTTCCCGCAGCACCACTGCCTCGAAAATCACACGATTGCCTTTGACATCCTTGCTAGTGATCGCGTCAACTAGCTTGTTGTACGTGTCGCCTGGAATGAGCACAGGAACGAACGTTCCGGTGCCATCGCCCGGGTTCGTAAAAGTTCCGCACTTGCCGGCATACTGATTCAGCTCTTCATTGAAAAGCGGGCGTGAGAGCACATGAATCGCGAGCTTCTTCAGCGAAAGCGCCTCCACCTTAGATTGAATGTACACCCAAGCGTAAAAGAGCGAGGGGCGCCCATCGGCAGTCTTGCCGGGCACCTTCTTCTGCTTACTCCAATCAAACGACTGGTGCATCGCCTGGGTGTCTTGCCCAGAAATAAGCTCCAGCTCTTCAGAACAGGAGTAATCTTCGGTTATCGGCGCAACAACTTCAACCGGGAAACCCGGTATCGGATTGACCGTCATGGTGAAGCTCGTGCCCAGGCGCGCAGCGCTGGATAATGAGCCATCTGAGCAGGAGACCAAGGTCAAGTAGCGGCCGTTAACAAGTTCGACGGGAGTTGCGGGAGCGTTGGTGGTCGAACCGCCTTTGTACGTGCACGATACGGAGACGCCATTGGGATCAACATAGGTAAACACAACGGTGCCATTACCGATAATGCCACCAGCGACGGGGAATTTATCACGTAGTTTAAAGCTAACGGACTTGCCTGGATTGACTGAGACGGTAATGGGCTGACCGCTTGTGGGGCCGTCCTTAGGAGCTTCCGCGCTAAGGCCGATGAGCGGCGATTCGGGCCAACGCGTGATAGGCACCGAGTCGTCGGGCTGCGGATTTACCGTCGCTCCGACCACATTGACCCAGTCGAAGGAAACGCCGCGCAAGATCGTATCCGGCTCCAAATTCACAGTTTTACCGATGATCACGGCACGATGACCCTGTGGACGCGCGGCGTGCAAGCTGACAGGCGCCGAGGGAGCGACAAGCACGCCATTAAAGGGCGCGTCGAGAAGCACCGACACTGAACCGATCACCCCGACTAAGAGTTGCGCTTGCGGCCGTTGAGAACTGGACGTGACCGCACCACGGAAGGTGAACGATCCCTGCACATAAAGCTGCACAGGCCCCGCGGAGTCCTCAATAATCAGCTGCGCTTGAGGTTCGATACTGAGATTCTTTACGACGTAGACGCCCGTCTTCAGAGTCGCCTTTGTGCGCGACTTGAAGGTCCAGTCCAGATAGCTGCCGGGCTCAAGCGTTCGCACCCGGTCAGGTTCCAAAGCTACCGCGCCAAACGCGGCGCTGGTGGCAGGCACCGACCACTGTATGCTCTGCGGTACGGGAGGAGAACTGGTGGTTACAGTTCCACCGATGGTTACTTGGTTGCCTTTACTAAGGGTAGTGCCGGCCTGAACCGCACCGCTGATGCGTGTGCGATCTCCCAGGCGAACGCTGGAACGGGCGCTGACTTGATCAACCTGCGCGTCGTTCGAAATCTCGACGGCCCCATCAATTGAAGCCAAAATTCCAGGAATTTGGACGCGATCAGCCGCCCTCACGGAGAGCCCGCCGATCACTGAGATGTCACTCAGGGCAACGCCGGTGGGCACGTCGAACTTCACCGTGAATGCTGCAGGGGTCGCCGTTGCGTCGAGCGCTTGGCGCGCCTGGCTACTGGAACTGAGATCGCCTCCGTTTTCGCCTGTGGCGCTACACCCCATCATGATCGTTGCGCAGAGCAACGCTTGGCACGCCCCGATACTGAACCGCCCGCCTAAAATCTTCTTAGTTTTCATTGCCACTGCTTGACCTCACAACGTTCTTATCAAGTCTGCTTCTGTGAGCGACCTGTCGCTCAACATGGCCGGACCTATTGAACGCATACTGATTGGTCAAGCAACACAATTGTTCGTTTGCGTTGTGGCTCGTCACGAACAAGGAACGACCTGAATAGGTGGCGCTGACCGTGGAGAGATGCTGTAGCCTATGAGGTTCACGCCTGCGATCTATGTCGTCGCTCCATGTTGGAGGGCTTTGAAAGGCACGCCGCGCTGATGCGATCATGATGATCGCGGGGTCCGTGAATGTGTGATGGTTGAAGCGACGGGTATGCTGGTTGCGGAGACGCGCGTCCCGCCGGCTGGCCGTTTCGTGCGATGAATTGCCGATACGCGAGCATAAGACAATCGAACTGACAGTCAGTGCGCCAGGCAAAGCTTGGGTGAGGAGGAAACGATGTAGAACGTGGAAACTTCACGAGGGACCTAACGAGCTGGAATGCTTGTGCGGCAAAGGGTAGCCCCCAGCCGGAAGCGAGTCTTGCGTGGCCGTACGACCGCAAAGCGGGAAGGAAAGCTGCGAAGCGTAGACAGCGAGTGAACGGGCCGTGCGATTGAGCTCCGAAACCGAATAGTGACGTGAGAGCCGACACCGTTGGCACCGTGGAAGGCAGCACCGACGTGCCGCGAGGCGTTTAGACCGCGATTCGAGCGAGGACTGAGGCACCGGCAAGAGGCGAAAGCCGCCGGCTAACAGCAACTCCCCGCGTTTGGGTCGTCCTCACCAGGTTAGGCACTGAGGTCTCACCGGAGTCTGAGAGCAGGGCACGAGCACAAGAGGTCCCCCAGGAACCTGGGAGATCCGAAAGTCTCCACCGCGAGAGCGGTGGTACGGCGGCGCGAGGTGACGAGCTGAGCGAAGCGGGATGGGCTTTCGGAAGTCGGAGCATCTCATAGTACTGATGACCGCCGGGATAGTCGCGCTTAGGCGACCCGGCCGAGGGAAGGAGATGCCAAGTTGTGGAATCGTCCGGAGGAAAGATGATGGTGACAACGAACACCAACAACGTCTCAACGAAACTCGAACGAATAGCGAAATTGGCAAAGCAGATGCCGCAGGCGGGGCTGACCCCGCTTGCTCATCACATTGATGTGAACTGGCTACATGAAGCGTATCGGCTGACCCGGAAAACGGGCGCGGTGGGTGTCGACGGCCAGACAGCGACCGATTACGCAGCGAACTTGGAGGAAAACCTTCAGTCGCTGCTGAATCGGGCAAAGTCAGGCGACAGCTACCGCGCACCACCGGTACGCCGGGTGCACATACCCAAGGGTGACGGGAAGAAAACCCGCCCATTGGGTATCCCGAGCTTTGAAGACAAGGTGCTTCAGAGAGCGGTGGCGATGGTGTTGTCGGCGGTCTACGAGCAGGACTTCTTGGACTGCTCCTATGGCTTCCGACCAGGACGCTCGGCACACCACGCGCTACAGGCAGTCTGGAAACAAACGATGGACCTCGGTGATTGCTGGGTGCTTGAAGCCGACATCGAAGATTTCTTCGGGTCGGTAGAGCGCAAACAGCTTCGTGAGGTGCTGAGCCTAAGGATACGTGATGGCGTGTTGCTGCGCCTCATCGGTAAGTGGCTGAACGCTGGCGTGATGGAAGAAGGGTGCCTCTACCACCCTGAAACCGGAGTGCCACAAGGTGGAGTGATATCTCCGATACTCTCGAACATCTTTCTTCACGAGGTGCTTGACCTATGGTTTGAGCACACCGTGAAGCCGCGATTGGAAGGCGTAGCGCACTTGACGCGTTTCGCCGACGACTTCGTCATGGTGTTCAAGAGCGAACGAGATGCGCGTCGGGCTCAGGCAGTGCTGGAGAAGCGATTCGCCAAGTGCGGTCTGCGCCTGCATCCAGAGAAGACCAAGCTGATGCGATTTCGCCCGCCACCGTCGCAGGGCCCGAAAGGCTCTGAGGGCGAGCGTGAGCGAAGCTTCGATCGGTTGGGCTTCACCTTTTACTGGGGCTTGTCCCGGAAGAAGACCTGGGTGGTTAAGC
>Ga0105048_10019278_pt1 | contig 10461 bp, 11 predicted proteins | sample MAT05_FD_78382 | JGI IMG/M metagenome (GOLD analysis project Ga0105048, IMG submission 78382) | Freshwater microbial communities from Lake Fryxell liftoff mats and glacier meltwater in Antarctica - MAT-05 | ecosystem: Environmental > Aquatic > Freshwater > Ice > Liftoff microbial mat | place...
CGATGAGAACATTCACTGCGGTCATTTAATGGTGTCCGGAGGATCACCTTAACGTCATGCACGTTCCGGGATTTGCCGGCGCGCACTCGCAAGGTTGCGACGATGAATGAACTGCGATCGAATATGCAGGAAGTGGTCGAGATGCTGCTCGAAGTCCGCGACCCCCACTGCGACAAATTGCGAATGATGTCGGCCTTTCTTTCGATGAATTCGTAAAACGGTACTAGCTCGCCGAAAACCTACGCGAATACACTATTCGAATGACCAGACGCACCCGTGCCCGCGAAGTGGCCTTGCAGTTGCTCTTTCAGCGGGATGCCAATCCCGGCGTGCCGCGTCCGGCCATCGAGCGGTTTCTGCGCGATCGCATCCGCGATAAGACGATCGCTGAATTCGCGGTCGCCCTCTACGATGGCACGGTCGCTCGCCTGACCGAGATCGATGCCTTGCTGACGACAACCGCGTCCAACTGGCGGTTGGTGCGCATGGCAAACGTCGATCGCAACGTGCTGCGACTCGGCGCGTTCGAAGTGCTGCACTCCCCTGATGCGACTCCCGCGCCCGTGGCCATTGACGAGGCGATCGAACTGGCCCGTCGCTATGGTTCCAAGGACTCACCGGCGTTCGTCAACGGGGTGCTCGACAAGATTCACAAGTCGCGTACGCCGTCGGTCTGAGTAACATGCCGTCGCGTTCTCCCTTCACCGTTTTGTGCCAGCAAGCCGCCGCCGCCACCAGCCGCGTTGCTGCCGACCTGCACGTGCATTCGACCGCCAGCGACGGCCTGTTCACCCCGGCCGAAGTCGTAGCCCACGCCCGCTCGGCAGGACTGTCGGCCGTATCGATCACCGATCACGATACGCTCGACGCCTATCGGCATCTCGAACCGCAAGAACGCATCAGGATTATCGCGGGTGTCGAGATCTCTACGTGTTTTCACGATCGCGAACTGCACCTGCTCGCTTACGGAATCGATCTGGCGAACCCGGCCTTGAACCAGGCCCTGGCGACGATCCGATCGCAACGCCGCGTGCGCCTCTCGGCAATGGTTGACCGGCTACGGCAATCGGGCCTTCGCATCGAGCAAAGCGATTTCGATGCACTCATCGCCTCCGGCGCAACGCTCGGCCGACGCCATCTGGCTCGCATCCTCGTCGAATCGCGGCAAGTCGGCAACGTATACGAAGCATTCACGCGCCACCTGGCCCGGCCCGAATTCGCCGATCTGCCGAAGGCCCGGCTGCCAGTGGAAACAGCCATCGAACTGGTTCGGGATGCCGGGGGCGTATCGAGTTGGGCGCATCCGTCATCGCATGCGACCATCGAGATGATGGGCGAACTGCAGGCGCTCGGCCTGAACGCGATAGAATGCCACTACCCCTGGTCAAAGCCCTCGCATGGCAGAAAATTGCAGGCGATGGCGGAGGAACTCGGCGTCCTGATGACCGGCGGCAGCGATTGCCATGGGCCTTGGCCCAAAGGAAGAATGATCGGCTGCAAGGGGATCGGCCGATCGCAGTTGGACAGAATTCTTGCAAGGAATAATTCCGCGATAAGCACCGTTTAAACGCTCATCGAAGGGTTTCCGCCGATGAGGGTCGATTGAGTTTGCGCCATCGCGATTTGACACAGTTGGAAACGAACCACCGGGCCGAACCATGTTCAAAGCAATCTTTCAGAAGATCAAGTCGGGACTGTCGAAGACACGGAGCGTGTTTTCGGGGGTCGTCGATCTGTTCCGCGGACGGGGCAAAGTCGATGAGAAGTTTCTTGAGGAACTCGAACGTCGGTTGTATTTGGCCGACGTCGGCGGCTTTGCGATCAATGCGATTGTCGAAAAGGTCCGCCAGGCGTTCATCGACAAAGAGATCACCGGCGAGGTGGAAGAGTTCGTCAAAGCTCAGCTTCGCGAGATGCTGGCGGATCCCAGCGAAGGGATCCGCTATGTGACCGGCGGGCCGACCGTCGTGATGATCGCCGGCGTGAACGGCTCGGGAAAAACGACGAGCATCGCCAAACTCGCCAAGAAGCTCAAGGACGACGGCAAGCAGGTGATGGTCGCCGCCTGCGACACCTTCCGCGCTGCCGCGGTCGAACAACTGACCATCTGGAGCGAGCGAATCGGTGTGGACATCGTCAAGAATCAGCAGGGCAGCGACCCGGCCAGCGTGGCCCACGATGCCTGCCAGAAGGCAAAAGCCCGCGGCTTCGATGTTGTCATCGTCGATACGGCCGGCCGACTGCACACGCAGCAACACCTGATGCGGGAACTGGAAAAAATTCACCGCATCGTCAGTCGGCAGATCGACAACGCCCCGCACGAAGTGCTGCTGGTGCTCGATGCGTCCAACGGCCAGAATGCCGTCACCCAGGCGGAAATGTTCTCGAAGTCGGTCAAATGCACCGGCATCATTCTGACCAAGCTCGACGGGACCGCCAAAGGCGGCGCGATCTTTGCCATCAAGCAGAAGGTCGGCCTGCCGGTCAAGTTCATCGGCGTCGGCGAAGGAATCGACGACTTGGAACCATTCGACCCGGACGATTATGTGAAGGCACTGTTCGAGTAAGCGATCGGGGGGGGGCGGGGGCACAATCTGAAGAAGGGACGCGATTTTTCGCTGACTTCGTCGCGGATTTAACGACGCACGGGCAAGCGGGATGGTGGATCATGTGGTCAAGAAGGCAGCGCGGCAGAAGATTGATGTTGGAGTGCCGGAGGGAGAGCATAAGAGGGACGCTCAATTTCGCTAGCTTCGTCGCGGATTCTCGCGAAGAGGGCATTCGAGTGTTTGGACGGGTTAAGGACTTAAGAACGAACGCGGGTTGACGCGGACTTCGTACGCGGATTCTCGCGAAGAGGATGCGTGATGCTATTGCATGAAGACGTCACGGGCCCGATTATTAGCGCCTTTTACCATGTTTACAACGTGTTAGGACACGGCTTTCCGGAAAGTGTGTATTAAAAGGCACTCGAGAAAAAACTTGCCAAGATAGGCATGAACGTAATGCCGAAAGCGCCGATCGACGTCTACTTTGAAGGAGACCTTGTAGGCCGCTACTTCGCCGACTTATTGGTTCTGAACTCTGTTATCGTCGAGATTAAAGCGGCGCAAACCCTACTGAAAGAGCATGAGGCACAGCTCCTCAACTACCTGAAGGCGACTGAAATAGAGGTGGGACTATTGTTAAATTTCGGACCCAAACCCGCATTCACGCGAAAGATCTTTGAATCAGCCCGAAAGAAGTCTTCGCTCATCCCGTCACCTTCCTCCACTCCGAAGTAAATCCGCGACGAAGTCAGCGAAAATCCGCGTCCCTGTTCTGCTCTCCCTCTGGCACTCCGTCATCAGTCTTCACGTCATCAAGCTTGGCGTCACTTCAACCGCCATCCCTCTACCCCGCTGAAGACTGCCCGCGGGTCGAGGCGCGATGGCTCGAGCTTCTCCCCGTCGATGCTCAGTTCCAGGCCCTTATGCACCAGAATGTGCCGGTCGAGTTGCCAGAGCGGGATAAACGGCATCCGGTTCAGGAACTGCTGGTGCAGCTTCCAGGTATCTTCACGCACATTGTCTTTGAAATTCCGGTGGGAGCGGATGCGGTCCATCGTCAGGCGCAGGCTGGTGTCGTCGGCCTGCGGGTTGCTCCCGGGGGCCAGGTAGCCGGTCACGTTGCGGCCGAAGATGCCGGCGGCCGTCGGGTCGAAATAGCCGCTGAGCGAATAAAGATCATCGCGAAAGTCGAACGGCAGATAAGCCAGGTCGAAGTCGTGCTCCTGCTCTACCTTGCGAAGTAATGTCGCCAGCGGCAGCGGCTCGAGAACCATTTCCACCTGCGGGGCGTCGTTGGGCGTCTTGCGGCTGGCGGCTTCGATCTGATCTTTGATTCGACCGCAGGCACGCCCGGCCAGCGGATCGTCGGCGGAGTATTTCAGCGTCAACTTCAACACACTTTTGCCGGCTGCCGCACCCAGCAAGCCGCTGGCCAGCGGACGGTTGAAAAGGGCCGCTTCGGGCAGCCGAGCCTTGGTCGGCGTCGCCCATGAATTCAGCGGGAACGGTCCCGTCAGCGCGAAATGGTGCTGCTTCGCTCCCTCGGGTCGGAATACATCTTTGACCGTTCCCTCCCGGTCGATGGCGGCGGACAGGCCGCGGCGGAGTTCGACGTTCTGCAACGCGCCACGGCGATGGTTGATCGCCAACATCTGGATTCGGCGATTGGGCTGCAACGTGTAGTCGCGCAGTTGGCCCCCGGCCTGCGGGTCGTCGCGATAACGGCCCACTTCCCCCGTCGGCACATCGAGAAGCAGGTGTAACTGCCCGGCAGCCACTTCAGCCCCGGCTCGTGATGGATCGGCCACCACCATGCGGATCTCGCGGATGTTCGGCTGACCGAATTTGCCGGGCCGCTGACTGTAGTACGGGTTCGCACGGAAGACCGCGACCTCGCGGTTCGGGCCTTCCTGTTCGCGGCCGTCGTAGCGGTACGGGCCACTGCCGAACGGTTGTCGGCCGAACTGGTCGTCGTCGGCACGCTTGCCGTTCGCCTTCAGGTAGCGGGCAGGCAGGATCGGGAACGTCGATCGGCCCAGCGGGTCGAGTACCCCCTGCCGGAACATCAACCGCACCTGCGATGGATCATCGATGCGAAGCTGGTCGGTATCGATCGCGTCAATTCCTTCGCTGCAAGGCAGCGTAGGCAGTTGCTTCAACAGTTCGAGGGTGCCCAGGACATCGCGTGCATCGACTGTTTTGCCTCCATCGCCGGCCCAGCGGGCATTCTTGACCAGGGTGAACTCGCGGCCCAATGGCACCAGGGTCGGTAAGGCTGCCGCCAGTTCCGGCCGATAGCGCCGGCCGATCTCGGCATCCGGAACGGCTTGCACGAGACTTTCGAAAAGCAGGTCGCTGGCCCAGCGCTCGGAGTCGCTGCGGGCTGTCGCCGGGGACATATGCACCGGCAAGTGCGGCACACCGACGTAGAGCACGCGGTCGCGCAGTTTCGAACGCAGCGTCTGAATCGCAGGCAGTTCGGGGTCGAGCGACTCGGCATTTTTCAACAGGCCAAACGCAGCTGTGTTCTGGTTGGCCTCGGCCTGCTTGCCTGCGAGATCCGCGTACTGGGCCGCCTTGCGCGACAGCAGTTGCCGGGCCGACTTCGCCAGGTCGTCGCCCGCCCCGCCGCCGGTGTTCTCGAATTGATTGACGGCATCGCGAAGGTTCAGATAGTCTTCTTCGCGATCGGCTACCAACGATTCGATCGCCTTGCGAAGCAGCAACTTCAGAATTTCCCGGCGGGCGGCCGGCTCTTCGGGATAGTTCGCGAGGTCGAGGGCGATCTCGTCCGCTCGCCGCCAGTTCTTCCCGTCGATGCTCGCTTTCAACTGTTCTTTACGAATCTGTACGAGACGTTGCCGTAACCGTTGATCGACTGCTTCCCATTCTTTGCCGATGCGGATCTTCTGCTCTACCTTGGTCGCGTGCCAGCGGCGGACGACTTGCAGCACCTGCACGCCGAGTTCGTCGATATCATCCCGCGAGTAGCCCCCGACCTTCTTGCGCGTGTGCAGGTCGATCAGCTTGTCGATCTCGTCGAGCACCACTTCTTCGAACGGAATCAGGCTGAAGCCGGCTCCGGTGGGAAGCTCTTTGCGGTTGCCGCCCGACAGGTCGTTGTTCAGTTCGAAGTAGCTGAATTTGCCGTCGGGCAGGGTCCGCTCGGGCATCAACGCGATTTTGTACGACTGAGCGCCCCGGGCCGGGACCAGCAGATCGAAGGGTGTCGAAACATTCTGCAGAAACTGGCGTACGAACGGCTGCTTGGCGCGGGCGGCTTCGCGAGCAATCTCGAACTTCGCGGGCCCGGCCTTGGGCTGTGCCGCATCGGGCGGGAGGGGCACCTTGCTCTTCTCCGGTTCCTCTTCTTCCTCGACACGCGGCTTTTTTGGCTCCTGGGCGCGGATTGATCGATCGCTTTCCAGACTGATGAAGAAGGCGAGAAACAGAAGCAATCCGAAGGCTGTCAGACAACGCAATGTGTACGGTAAGCCGGCCATGAGGGGAATCCGCGAATAGTGGGCGATACTTCTTGCCGGGTCCGGTGTTGAGTATAGCATACCGGGGCGGTGCTTCGTCTCTAGTCTCTTTCTGCTCCGTTCCCTGTCCGCGGGCTTTTCGCGACAAACCCACCCCGCGCTGGCATTGTGTCAGTTCGGGTGCTCTCGTACCGGGTTTTCTCGGGTTCATCATCAGGAGTTCGTATCTATGTTCCGCAAGTTCTTCGCAGCGATCGTCGCCTCCACTCTCGTTGTCGGCGGCCTGTTCGCCGATGAAGTCAAGGGCATCTTCAAGAGCGCCGAAGGCGGCAAGCTGGTCGTCGAAGTCGACGGCAAGGCCAAGGAATTCAAGGTCGGTGAGAAGTTCAAGACCAAGGCCAAGGCCGGCGATAAGGTCATCGTCGACGTCGATGGCGACAACGCCAAGTCGGTCAAGATGGACAAGGCCAAGTAGTCTTGTTCCGTTAGAAAAAGAAGGCCTGGCGATCAACCGATCGGCAGGCCTTCTTTGTTCCCTCCTTACTTCACTGTTTCATTTCGCCACCCTGCAAGTTTGGCAGGGTTTACCGTTTCGCATTCATGCACTTCGCCGATGACGGCACGTTGTCGGCGTTCGTGTTCTGTTCTTCCCGTGTTACCGGAGATATACTGATGGTTCGCAAGGTATTCGCAGCGGTCGTCGCTTCCCTGCTCGTGGTCGGCGGCCTGTTCGCCGACGAGATCAAAGGCAAGTTCGTCAAGTACGAAGACGGCAAAGTCACCGTCGACGTGGACGGCAAGGAAAAGTCCTACAAGGTCGATCCCGATGCCAAGATCAAGCGCAAGAAGGACGGCGTTGAAAAGGAAGTCGAACTCACCAAGATGTTCTCGTTCGCCAAGAAAGACACTGGCGTGACGCTGACCGTCGAGAGCGACATCGTCAAGAACGCCAAGTTCGAGTCCAAGAAGGCACCTAAGTAACTTTCCCGCGTCCTCGAAGCCCGGAGGATGCCTCCTCCGGGCTTTCTTCATGTACCAATTCGACCCTACCCGCTTCCCGCCTGTCGTTGCCAGCCTCTTGACCGGCAGGCTGCCCGAACTGGGACCAGGCACCCCCCACTCAGCAGCGCGATCCGCACTCCAATCGCTTGCCGTCGCGACTCTCATACCGGGAGCGAACGGTACTGATATAGCCGCCGCCTGTCTTTCGGGCTTGTGGCTGCTGCACGACTTTCTCGACGAATCGCACCAGATCAGCCAGGACTTGCACACCCCCGCCGGCAGCTACTGGCATGCCCTCATGCATCGACGGGAGCCCGACCCCGCGAACAGCAAATACTGGTGGCGGCGAGTGGGGACGCATCCCGTCTTCGAACTCCTCCAATCCCATTCTCCCGAAATCGGCTACTCCTATCGCACCCCCCATGAGTTCGTCGATTTTTGCGAAAGTGTCCGCGGCACTCGTTCGGCCGACGAAGACCTTGCCCGCCAGGTGCAACTCCTCGAATGGCAGCTTCTCTTCGACTGGTGTTGGAACAACGCCCGATAACTCGGCTACCTTGCGGATGTCCTCGCGCCGCATCGGGGAAGTGCCCGACCGCACTTCGGCCTGCTTTCAACCCACTCTCATTCAAATGATTCTCACCCCCCACCCACCCTCAATGAGAACCATTTCCCAAATGAGAATCATTTCACGACGCACTTCGAAACCGAGGCTGCCCGCATAGTTTCCGCACTGATTTTAGTGACTGACATGCAGGACCGGGAAAAAAGGAAGCGGCATTCAGCTGCGTCCGCTTTTTCTCTCCAGCCGAGCATCGCGTCCGTCTTGCCCATGCCAAAACGCGATTGGCATGCTCCCTATTCGTCGATATAAAATACACTGCCTGCTGTTCGTTTTTTTCGTGGTGGCCGAGATTTACTGCAAGACGACGAAAAACAAGTGGACAAAGGATCGCGCTAAGGAACCGAAGCGGGACACGGATGATTCCCTTGGTTCTGGGCGGACGGCACGTTCACCGGCGACCGGGTGAACGACGTGCAATTGACAAATGCGGAGAAACAAGCGGCTCGCGATAAAATGCAGGCAAAGAGGAACCGGCCATGATTACGCAGGTCACGATCAAGAACTTCAAATGCCTGCGCGACGTGACCGTGAACCTGGAACCGTTCACGGTGTTCGTCGGCGCGAACGGCAGCGGCAAGACGAGCTTCCTGCAAGCCCTGGATTTGCTTTGCCGGACGTTTCGAGCGCAGCCGGGGCAGTTGGATGGGGAGTTTCGGTCGAACCGTTCCTACGGATCCACCGAGGAGGTCGAGCTATCGTGCCTGTCAGGTGAGTTCCACTTTCGGTATCGCACCAGCTCGCAGCCGCCACAGCCCCGTCAAACTCAGAAATGGGCTGGTGAAGGAGCCGCTTCCGCCAAAGACGGAAACCCGCTGGATTGGAAGCAGTGGCAACCCCCACAGGGGATGTTGCCCAACCCGGTCTGGCTGCGACTCGATCCGAACGCATTGCGCAACGCCGGCGCGGCCAATCACTCCGACCCCCGGATGATGCAACCGAACGGCCAGGGGTTGCACTCGGCCACGGCAGCGATGAATCTGGAAGACCCGGACCTGTGGCTGAAGTTGCAGGACGATTTGCGGCGGATCGTCCCGGCGGTACGTCGGCTGCGGCACACCCCGCAGAACGAACTGCTCTTCGACACCATAAACGGCAAAGGGTTGAAGGCGCAGCAGATCAGCGAGGGGACGCTGCTGACGCTCGGCCTGTTGACGGCGATTCACGGCGTGAACAAGCCCGGAGTGCTGCTGCTGGATGATTTGGATCGGGCCTTGCACCCGAAGGCCCAGCGGGAATTGATCGACCTCTTGCGCGGCGTCCAGACGACGAACCCGGAGATTCAGATCGTCGCCTCGACCCACTCACCGTACATGCTGGACAGCATGAAGCCAAACGAAGTGCTGGTGACTTCTCTGCGCGATGATGGCTCGACAGCGTGTGAACCGCTGACGCATCATCCGAAGTTTGAAAAGTGGAAAGATGAGTTTCATCCCGGCGAAATGTGGAGTTTCTTCGGCGAGAAATGGGTAGCCGAACCGGAGGTTGCCGCGTAATGATTTCCCGCTTTGCTGTCGTGTATGAAGCGGACGCGGATTTCCGCACGGCGACCGAACTCGCAGATCGGGTTTTGATCGAGGCAGTCAATTGGCTTGATGAAGAAATTATCGGCCATCAACGAGAGTGGATCGGTGAGGTTGCAGGCCAGGTAAAGCTGACGTGGAAATCAATTCCGCTACTCGCTAAAACGGCGAGCATCCGGGCGCATGGGCATATTGACGGTAATCCGCTGGAGATTGACGCGGGGGCAGCACGGCGGGCGATACTGTATCTGAAGGCCGTTTTCGACGACCTCAAAGGGGTCATTCTGATCCGCGACCAAGACGACCAACCGGACCGGCGACGCGGACTGGAACAGGCGCGGTCGGAACATCACGGGTCGCCCGAGATCGTCGTCGGGCTGGCCGTCACGGAACGCGAAGCCTGGGTCATCTCTGGATTCGTGCCTCAAGATGATGCCGAGCAAACGCGGCTCGATTCCGAACGGCAGACGTTGGGATTCAATCCCTGCGAACGCAGCCACGAACTGACGGCGGGTAAAGACGACACCGCGCCGCGCAGTCCAAAGCGGGTCTTAAGGCAGCTATCTGGCGGCGATTACCATAGGGAAAGCCAGTGTTGGAACACCACACCGCTTACCTTGTTGCGGGAACGAGGCAGCATGAACGGCCTGGTCGCGTTCTTGGATGAAGTGCGGACTCGGCTGGCCCCATTGATCGGCTAAGTTATGGTGAAAGCCGAGCCATGAAGCAACCCGGCACTGTGTGCGACGCTGTTCAGGCTCCCCGTCAGAAGGACGCAGATTACAACCGTGACGATGTGGTGCTGCCCGCCGCCGTCCTGACACCTTTTCTTCTCCGGCGGCGAAGGCTGGGCCAACAGGATCGCCAAAAAAATTCGGGTTGGAAAGCACTTTGAGGCAGTGCGGCAGGCCTCGTAAGCAACCGGTGATGGAAAAGAAACAGGGAGGCACTTCTTTCACACCACCCCACCCTTCTTCGGGCGGCCGCGTGGACGCAGTGTCGACTCCAGCCCCAATGTGTCGGCCGTCTGACGCACCCAGGCATCGCTGCCGAATGGTGTCCACCAATCATGGGGAGGTTCAGCCGCGTTAGTTTCGTGCCTCTGAACTTCTCCGCAAGATGAGGAGAAGATTGTCGAGAGTACCCCTCTCGCTCCGCGAGAGGAAATGTCCTCTCGCGGAGCGAGAGGAGTACATTGATTGCTGCTCTGCCGCGTTAGTTTCTTATCTCTGAGCTTCTCCGCAAGATGACGAGAAGATTGTCGAGAGTACCCCTCTCGCTCC
>Ga0105048_10019280_pt1 | contig 10461 bp, 11 predicted proteins | sample MAT05_FD_78382 | JGI IMG/M metagenome (GOLD analysis project Ga0105048, IMG submission 78382) | Freshwater microbial communities from Lake Fryxell liftoff mats and glacier meltwater in Antarctica - MAT-05 | ecosystem: Environmental > Aquatic > Freshwater > Ice > Liftoff microbial mat | place...
ACGTTGTCCTTCGCCTCCGAGACCGGCCACGTCGCCACGACTTTGCGCGCGGCGCGGTCAATCACGGCGATGTGATTCGCCTTCGGCACGTTCACGAAAATGCGCCCGTCCTCGACCTCGAATTGTTTCGGAAAATCTGTGAGCGCGATCTCGCCCGTCGTCGCATCCTTCGTCGTGTCCACGGACGCGATGGCTCCGAAAGTCTTGCCAATGCCGACGAGCAATTCGCCGGTCTTCGCATCGAAGCGCAGGTTGTTCGCCTTCTCCTTGAACTTGTAATCCTTCACCGGCGCAAAGGTGCGCGCATCGAGCACGGCGACCGTGCCGGTGGCTTGCAAGATGTAGAGCCGCTGCTGCTCGGGGCGATACACCGCCCACTTCGGTTCCGCGAATCCGGGCAAACTGCGGAGCGCCTTGCCCGCCGCGAGGTCGAGCACTTCGACGGTGTTGTTTTCCTCCGCGCAGAGGAAGAGCCGCTGCCCGGCCACGTCCACCGCCATGAGGTCGAAGCCACCTTTCACCGCGGGCAGCGGGATGGATTTCTCCAGCGTCAGCGCGGTTGGTTCGGCGGCGCAGGCGATAAGTGCTGAGGCGAAGAAGATGCAGAAGGCGGCTTTCATGGGCGGGGGATGGCTAAGCCATTAAGTCCAGCGCGCGTGCCGAGACTGGCCAAAAGTTGTGACAGCGCTGTTACAGGTCCTAAGCGGGCTTTCCTTACGCCCGCCCTACTGCCAGATTCAGCGCCCGCGATGCACCTGCTGCTCATTGAAGACGAAAAGAAACTCGCCCGCTACATCAGCCGGGCGTTGCGCGCGGGCGGGCACACGGTGGAGGAAACGGGCGATGGCCGGAGCGGTTTGGAACTGGCGCTCAAGACCGAGCACGACGCCGTGGTGCTGGACCTCACGCTGCCCGGTTGCGACGGACTGGAAGTGCTGCGCGAACTGCGCTCGCGCGAACGCACCGTGCCCGTGCTCATCCTCTCGGCGCGCGGCAAACCCGCAGAGCGCGTCGAAGGTCTGGACCTCGGCGCGGATGACTACCTCGCCAAACCGTTCGTGATGGAGGAACTGCTCGCCCGGTTGCGTTCGCTGCGGAGGCGCGCGACGACTCCGCACGCGCAGGCGCTCAGGGCCGCGGATTTGACCTTCGATACCTTCACACGGAAAGCGATGCGCGACGGCGAGAGCATCGAACTGACCGCGCGGGAAGCGGGCCTGCTCGAATATCTGCTGCGCAATCCGAACCGCGTGCTCTCCCGCGTCGAACTTCAGCAGCGGGTCTGGGGCTATGAGTTCGAACCTGGCACCAATGTGGTCGCCGTGACGATGGGACGACTCCGGCGCAAGTTGGATGAAGGCCGCGAGCCTGCGCTCATTCATACCGTGCCGTGGCAGGGCTACACGTTGCGCACGCTATGAAAACCTGGTCTCTCAGCGGACGACTCGGCGCCTGGTCGGCAGGTTTTTTCTCCCTGCTCCTGGTGCTGCTCGCGGTGCCCGTCGCGTGGATTGCGGTGCGCCAGCAAGTGTCCGCGCTCGACATGCGGCTCGCGGATCAGGGCGCGCGTTTCTTTCACGAATGGAACGAGCGCGACAGCGCGCTCGAAGCGCGGGCGAAGGATGCCTTGAAGCAACTGCACTTCGTCGGCGGGATGCGCGTGACGACGAGCGAGGGCCGGCTGCTTTACGCGGCTCCCGGCGCGGCGGCGCTGCCGGAGTGCCCCGTGGATGGTGGCGCCTTCGGCCGGCTCGGCGGCGAGCGCGTGCGCGTGGGAGCCTTCGAGGAAAATGGCGTGCGGGTGACTTTGGCGACGAGTCTCGCGCCCGTCGAAGACGTCGCACGCAGTGTGCTCTTCGCCTTTCTCATCGCGCTGCCGGTGCTCGGCGTAGTGGTCTATTTCGGCAGCCGTTGGCTGGGTCGGCACACGCTCGCGCCCATCGTGAATATCACCGCGACGGCCGAGCGGCTGAACGCGCGGCAACTCGCCGAGCGTCTGCCCGCGCCCGCGGGGCCGGAGGAAATCGCGCGCCTCAGCGCGGTGCTCAATGCGCTGCTCGACCGCCTCGCCGACGGGCTCGACCAGGCGCGACGTTTCACCGCCGACGCCGCGCACGAGCTGCGCACGCCCTTGAGCATCCTGCAAGCCGGCCTCGAAGAACTCCTCGCCCGCGCCGACCTCGCGCCGGAAGTGCGGGATGAAATCGACTCGCTCATTGATGACCACCAGCGACTCGCATCCATCTGCGAACGGCTGCTCCTGCTCAGCCGTTCCGACGCCGGCCAACTGCCGCTGAATCTCCACGCGCTCGATCTCGTGGAACTCACCGAGGCGACGGTCGAAGACGCCCGCTCGCTCGCCGAGGCGCGCGGCATTGAAGTCGAAGCGGAACTTCCCGCCTCCGCGCCCTGCTGCGGCGACTCGGCCTACCTCACGCAAGTCCTGCTGAATCTGCTCGTCAATGCCGTGAAGTATAACCGCGATGGAGGCCGCGTGCGCGTGCAGTTGCGCACCGAGCCGGGCCGCTGCGTCATCGTCATAGGCAACACCGGCCCCGGCATTCCGCCCGCCGAAGCGCCACTCGTTTTTCGCCGATTCTATCGTTCGCCCGACGCCCGAGCGCGCGGCGGAAATGGCCTCGGCCTCAGCCTCAGCCGCGAACTCGCCCACGCCCACGGCGGCGAACTCACGCTGCTCAGTTCAGCGAACGACTGGACGGAATTTCTGCTCGTGCTCCCGCGCATTGAGGATGGCACTCCACTGCGGCGGCTGGCCGAGTCGGTTGCGCGCCCCTAAAGGAAGAGGAAGCCCGCGGCCATGAGCACAGGCGGCGCGCGAAAAGGGCCTGAAATGGGAGCCCGGCACGCGGATGGGAATGTAGGAGGAATCAATTCTGCGGCAGCGGCGGGGTGAAATCTGTCGGAGGGCCGACATGCTCCCATGCGGCGCGTTCCTTTTCGGCGTCGGCGAGTTTCTTGCGGACCTTGTCGTTCGCGTATTTGCCGAGCACGAGGCGGAGCGGAGGTGCGTCGGCACGCCCCGCACTACCATCGCCGGAAAAATCTTCGGGCTCATGTGCGGCGAGAAGAAGCAGCCAGCGCCGCAGTCGAAAACAGGAATGGCACGACAAGACTGCGATTCAGCGTTGCGTTTCGCGGCGGCATCCGGCATTCGCCGTGGATGAATCTCGATGGCTTTTCATTCGTCGCGGGCAAGCCTGCGCACACTGGCACCAAGACCTTCCACGCGATCTCGCCACTCGATGGCAAGCGGCTCGAACCGGAGTTCCACGAGGCGACGGCGGAGCAGGTGGACCAGGCATTGCGGCATGCGGATGATGCTTTCGAGCTGTTCCGACGGATGCCGGCAAGTGCGCGTGCCGATTTTCTCGATGCGATCGCGGCGGAGATCGTGGCGACGGGCGATGAACTGCTGCAACGCGCGCACGCCGAGTCCGGCCTTCCGCTCGACCGCCTGACCGGCGAGCGCGGGCGAACATGCGGGCAGTTGAAGTCATTTGCTGCTCTCATCCGGGAAGGCTCGTGGGTGGATGCCCGGATCGATCCCGCGCTGCCCGATCGCCAGCCACTCCCCCGCCCCGATCTGCGCCGCATGCTTGTCCCTCTCGGCCCGGTGGTGGTGCTGGGTGCGAGCAATTTTCCCCTCGCCTTCTCGGTCGCTGGCGGCGACACGGCGTCGGCTTTCGCGGCGGGTTGCTCCGTCGTGGTGAAAGCGCATCCTGCGCATCCCGGAACATCGGAGATGGTCGCACGCGCCGTCTATCGGGCGATGGAAAAATGTCACGTCCCGCACGGTGTGTTTTCCATGCTGCACGGGACCGGCGGTGAGGTGGCGCAGGGACTTGTCCGGCATCCGCTCACGCGTGCGCTTGGCTTTACCGGTTCGCAGCGCGCCGGGCGGGCGTTGTTCGATGCCGCGGCGGCGCGACCGGAGCCGATTCCGGTGTTCGCGGAGATGAGCAGCCTGAATCCGATCTTCATCCTGCCGGGTGCGCTGAAGGCTCGCGGCGAGGCGATTTCGCAGGGGCTGAAGAATTCCATCACGATGGGTGTGGGCCAGTTTTGCACGAAGCCCGGGCTGGTGTTTGCGCTTGGCGGTCCGGACTTCGAGGGATTCACCGGGCACTTCAGGAAGCAGGTCCAGGGCACCGGCCTTGGCACCATGTTGCACCAGGGAATATGCGATGCGTACTATGCCGGGCTCGATCGTGTGAGCCAGGTGCCCGGCGTCGTCGTGCTCGCGGAATCCGATGCGGATGCGGACGAAAGCGGCGCGCAGGCCGAGCCGGTCGCCTTTGCGACGGACGTGGAGAATTTCCTCCTGCACCGCGAACTACAGGAGGAGGTGTTCGGCCCGTTCACGCTGCTGGTCGATGCGCGGTCGGTGACAGAACTCGAAGCCGCGGCCCGTGCGCTCCCAGGCCAGCTCACTGCGACGATTCAAGCCGAGCCAGGCGAGCTGGCGGCATTCGCGGATCTTGTCGGCATTCTCGAAAGGAAGGCCGGGCGCGTGCTGGTGAACGGCTTTTCCACCGGCGTCGAAGTCTGTCCCGCGATGCAACATGGCGGGCCGTATCCCGCGACGACTGATTCGCGCTTCACCAGCGTCGGCACCGCGGCCATCGCGCGCTGGGCTCGACCGCTCTGCTGGCAGGGCTTCCCCGAGGGCGCGCTGCCGGATGCGCTGCGCAATGCAAACCCGGCGGGCATCATGCGGACCGTCAACGGCGAACTTACGCGCGAACCGCTCAAGGGCTGACAGCCAGCTTGCCAAGCACGCCTTCGCCGCCCTAAGCACCACGATCCTATGTTCAGTCACGTCGTCATCTTTTGGACCAAAGCCGAGAACCCAAACGCAGCCGCGGAATTGCTCGCCGGCGCGGAGAAATATCTGCGACCGATTCCCGGAGTGCGGAGCTTCCACATTGGCAGGATGGTTCCCAGCCACCGCCCGGTCGTGGACCAGACCTACCAGGTGGCGCTGAATCTCATCTTCGACACGAAGCAGCAACAGGACGACTATCAGGTGCATCCGGTGCACCTCGACTTTGTGGAAAAGGTGTTCAAGCCGTGCTGCGCGCGCGCCGTGGTTTACGACTTCGAGTGAGGCGACTCTGAAGTCGAGGCGCGCGACGCTTGCATTCAGCGGGCATGTGCGGAAACGTCCGCCCCCCAATCGCCACGAAGCGCGCCGGATTCCGGCCCGCATCTTTCCTCCGGAAGCCACGAAAATCATCCATGCATTTCCCCGAGCCAGCAACGCTGACCAAACTCGCCCAGATCGTCCTCACAGATCTGGTGCTGGCCGGCGACAACGCGCTCGTCATCGCACTGGCGACGCGCTCGCTGCCGCCGAAGGAGCAGTTCTGGGGGCGCATCTTCGGCGCCGGTGGCGCGGTCGGGCTGCGCGTGCTGTTTGTCTTCATCGTCACGTGGCTGACGACCATTCCGATTCTCCAACTCGTGGCTGGCCTCGCACTGATCTGGGTGGCGTGGAAGCTGGTCCGACCGCAGGAGGACGCGCTGGAGGCCGCGGGGCATCCGGAGGAGGCAAAGAAACACGCGGCCAGTTCAGTATGGCACGCCGTCCGGATCATCATCGTCGCCGATGTGATCATGAGCCTGGACAATGTGATCGCCATCGCGGGAATTGCGAAGGAGGGCAGCGCTTCGCCCCATGGCGAGATGTGGCTGGTGGTATTCGGACTTCTGCTGTCCATCCCGCTGGTGATTTGCGGCAGCGCGCTGATCGCACGCCTGATGACTCACTACCGCTGGGTCATCTGGGTGGGCGGCGGCGTGCTCGGGCACGTCGCGGGTGAAATCGTCTTCAAGGATCCGCAGGTGCTCCGATGGCTGGGAATACCGGCTGCCACCGGGATGTCTGGCGTCGAGGTGGATAGACTGCTCGCCATCGCCCCGCCGGCGGTGGGCATGGTGGTCCATTACCTGCCATGGGTGATGGGCGTGATCCTCTTCTGCCTCGGAGCCTGGTGGAGTTGGCGACAGCCGCTCCGTGCTCCGGACCGCGACGAGCCCACGGAGGCATGAAGGCCGATCCGGAAATCAATCACCCGACGCCGGCCGAGGAGGTGCTCGATCCGATCAGCGCGGACCTGCACGGCCTGCTCGATCTGGCCAACGGCCAGGCGTTGTCATTGGGTGAAATCGAGACGCACTTGAAGGATCGCGGCTACGCGCTCCTGGTTCTTTTTCTGGCCGCACCATTCCCCATTCCGAACATCCCGGGCCTTTCCGTGCCATTCGGAGTCGCCATCATGATCATCGGCGTCGAGTTTACCCTCCGACGCAAACCGCGACTGCCGCAGTATCTGCTGAGGCGAAAAATCCAATTCGCCACTCTCCAGAAGATCATCCCATTCATCGCCCGGCTCATGGAACGCCTCGAGCGATACACGGAGCCGCGCATGAAATTCCTCGTCACCGGCCCGGTGATGACCAGCCTGTTCGGACTCGGCATCGTCTCCGGCGGGCTCTTCCTCGCGCTGCCTCTGCCCATTCCCCTGACGAACGGCCCCCCTGCCCTCTCGATCATCTTCCTCATCGTCGGCCTCCTGTGCCGCGACGGCGTGATGATCGTGATCGGCCACGCCTTGGGAATCGCCGCATGGGCCTATCTTGCGGCGTGGATCTACTTCGGCGCGTATCTGATTCCGAAACTCCAGCACGTCTGGGACGCCATCAAACATTGGTTCTGAAAAATGCCGTTTGCAAAACAGCCCGCAGGCTGGTTAAAGAGAATCACAGATGAAACGTCACCTCCTTATCCTCACCGTTGCCTGCATCGCAGGCCAGGCCCTGGCCGACATTCAGGATCCCCCGATGAATGACTACGGTCCGACGCGAAAACTCGGCCGGTCGTGGGCCAACATGATCCTCGCGCCATTGGAAATCCCTCAGACGATGCAACGCGTCAATGATCTCGAAGGAAACTCGGCAGCGGCCACCTACGGGTTCGTCAAAGGCATCGGTCGTATGTTTGTGCGGATGGGAGCCGGCGTTTACGAGTTCGTCACCCACCCTTTTCCCACCTATCGCGGGTCCTACAGGCCCGTGTTGCGATCCAACATTCCGTGGATCCACAATGGCTACGAGGAGTTCCCGCCAGAGCTGGGCTTCCAGTCCCGCAAGCAATACTGCACGACCATGGCAGGCTACGGTTACTAGGCGGCCTTTCCGCATTTCCGACGAGGCTTCCGTCCAACCGGGCGGAAGCCTCGCTCTTTTTCAATGACTGACATCGCAGAACTTCAGATCACCGACATCGCATTCGGCGGCGCGGGCGTGGCGCGGAAGGATGGCAAGGTTTACTTCGTTCCCTTCACTGCGCCGGGAGACACGGTGCGGGCCGTCCTGCACAAGGAACACAAGCGCTTCACCGAGGCCCGCGTCGTGGAGATTCTCACTCCCTCACCGCATCGGGTGGAGCCGAAGTGCGTCTATTTCGGGCGATGCGGCGGCTGCGCCTATCAGCACATCGCCTATCCGGAGCAGCTCGCATTGAAGCAGCGTCAGGTCGGCGAGACTCTCCGCCGCGTCGGCAAACTCGGCGAGTTCCCCATGCAGCCGATCGTCGCTGCGCCGCTTCCATACGGCTACCGCAATCGCATCCGCGTGCATGTGGATGGCGGGCAGGCAGGCTTCTTCGCGCACCGCTCACACAAGTTGATCCCCATCGACCGCTGCGAGATCGCCCAACCTGCGGTGAATGAAGCGCTGCAGGAGCTTCGTCGGAGCGCCGTCCGTGACGGCGACTACACCCTCTTCGCCCGCGACAGCTCCGAGTTCTTCGAGCAGATCAACGATGCCGTCGCCGGGGAACTCCTTGCGCTCGTCGAGCGCACCGTCCATCGCGGACAGGCATTGCTGATCGACGCCTATTCGGGCGCGGGATTCTTCTCCCGCCGGCTTGCGCCGCTATTCGGGCAGGTCATCGGCATCGAGGAGAATGAGCACGCGGTGACCCGCGCACGAAAACGGGCCGCGGCCAATGAACGCCATCTGCACGGCGACGTCGCGACCCTGCTCGCGGAGATCGTCGGCGCCCATCCGATGGCGCAGACCTCGGTGATTCTCGACCCGCCCGCCACCGGTCTCGCGCCGAGGGTCACCGATCTCCTCGCCGCAGCACGCCCTGCGGAAATGCTCTACGTCTCCTGCAATCCCGCCACCCTCGCGCGCGACATCGCCGGGCTTCGTTCTGTTTACCGCATCGACTCGGTCACGCCATTGGACATGTTTCCACAGACGGCCGAGATCGAAGTGCTCGCCGTCCTGCGCTCGTTCTAGATCGAGCGCCTCGTCCTCATTGAAGTCGTGCGCTTCTGCTGGAACTTCCCGCAATCCACCGCCCCGCTGAAGGCGTGAATCGCCGAGCTGGAGGCGCAACTCACCGCACGCTGAGCGACCTCCGTCTTCCGCGCAGAGCAGTTCGCCATTCCCTCTTACAGCGTCCCTGCTTCGGGCTGTTCCAGGCAGATGAAGTCCGGGGATTTCACTCCCGCCTCGACCCGGATCTCTACAAGTTTCGGCGATTCGAAAAAACGTCTCGCATCGTCCATCGAAGTCCACGCCGAGAAATGGACGATCCTGTTGGGGTCGCTCTGATATTTGAGGGCCTGGTATCAGCGTTCGCCGGCTTCCCGGCGGATGCCGGCGGCGCTGTCAAAGACCTTCTTCCATGATTCGTAGTCTGCGACTTCGTGAATGATCAGAACGTATTGCATGGGTGGATGCCGTAGGCGGCGGGCGACGACCGGATGCGTGTGTTCGGGAAACAATGTTCAGTCCTTCGCTTTCCTGCCCGCCTGCCATTGCGGCTGCCAGTCGGGCGAATCGCTGCGCGCGGTCTTGAGGTAGGCGCTGACTTTTTCCGCGATGTCGGGATGCTGCGCAACGACGTTCGTTTTCTCGGCGACATCATTTTCTGAATCGTAGAGTGCGATGGGCGCATCGGCGCCGCCGGCGCGGATGCCTTTCCAGCGGTCCTCGAAAAGCGCGGCCTGCTTGAAGCCGCCCTCGTGAAATTCCCAGTAGAGAAAGTCGTGCTGCTGCTGCCGCTCCGGCTGGCCGAGCAGCGTGGACACGAAGCTGATCGAATCATTCTTTGCAGGCGGCGTGGTCCCGGCGAGTTCCGCGGCGGTGGCCATCCAGTCGCCGAAATACGCCGCCCGGTCGCTCACGGTGCCGGGCTTCACCTTCCCCGGCCACCACGCGATGCACGGCACGCGGATGCCGCCGTCGGTGAGGCTGCGCTTGATGCCGCTGAGCGGGCCTGCCGGAGAAAAGCGCGTGAGGTCGTGGTTGCTCTCGTTGTGCGGGCCGTTGTCGCTGGTGAAAATGACGAGCGTGTTTTCCGCGATGCCGAGCCGCTGCAGTTCCGCCAGCAATCGTCCCACGTAGCCATCGAGCCGCGTGATCATCGCAGCCTGCCCCTTGTCCGGCGTGGGCCAGTCCTCCGCCGAGTAAGGCGCGTAGTCGGGCACTTCCGCGCCGTCCTTCAGTTCGCGCGTGCGCTCGTTGTTCGCGTGCGGCACGACCATGCTCCAGTAGAGGAAAAATGGACGTCCCTTCTGCTCGGCGATGAACTTCAGCGATTCGTTCGTGAAGATATCGTCGGCAAATACGCGCGGCTCCGTGGCATAGCCGCCGCCCGCATCACCGACCGGCTTCACGACATTCGGCAGCGCGCGCTGGCTTCCACCGTCCCACAGGAACTCGGGGAAGTGGTTGTGCGCATGGACCTGATTGAGATAGCCGAAAAATTTCCCGAAGCCCTGCTTCATCGGCAGCCCGCTCTCCGCCGCGCCGATGTCGCCGAGGCCCCATTTGCCAATGAGCGCCGTGCTGTAGCCCGCCTGCTGGAGCACCCGCGCGACAGTAACGTCGCCCTCTTGCAAAGCCTGCGCCGCCGCATTCGTCTTCCCCGCGTTGCCGCGCACACGCGTGTGGCCGTGATGCAGCCCGGTCATCAGCACACTGCGCGAAGGCGCGCACACCGTTGCCCCCGAGTAGAAGCGCGTGAAGCGCAGCCCTTCGCGCGCCATGCGGTCGAGGTGCGGAGTCTGGATGACCTTCTGCCCGTAGCAGCCGAGGTCGCCGTAGCCGAGGTCATCGGCCATCACCCAGATGAGATTCGGCTGCGCCGAAAATGACGAATGCGGAATGACGAATGACCACAGGAGTAGGGCGAGGGAGAGAAGGCGCTTCATGGTTTTTTGATAGTGGAGGGTGGTGTCAGAAGATGCTCATGGATGGGATCAGTTTTCCCGCCGCTGCTTTTGCCCCGCGCGTGTGGAGGTGGCGAGTCGTCGGCATCAGCTCTAGCCTGCAAAAAACACGGGGTTCCGGGGCGGCGGCGAACATCCAACACTCAACATTGAACGTCCAACATCCAACAACCTCGCGTGGACTGCGAGG